>Ga0180433_10005760_pt1 | contig 16570 bp, 9 predicted proteins | sample SS_ome_8_FD_132980 | JGI IMG/M metagenome (GOLD analysis project Ga0180433, IMG submission 132980) | Hypersaline lake sediment archaeal communities from the Salton Sea, California, USA - SS_1_D_1 metaG | ecosystem: Environmental > Aquatic > Non-marine Saline and Alkaline > Hypersaline > Sediment... | reverse complement strand
TTTAGGAAAATTACTGAAGAAAATACCCAAGGGTAAAGTAACTCCCTTTACTGGAAAGAAAATAATAGACTTTCTTGATGTGATGGAAACTGATATCGATCTTAAGAAGGTAAATATCGACGTTGAAAACGATCTCGCGTTGTTGCAGTATACGGGGGGCACCACGGGGTTACCGAAAGGCACTGAACTCACACATAAAAATATTATCTCCAATATCACACAAATTATTACTTGGATAGATACATATGAAGCAAAAGAGGGTGAAGTCAATTTATCTGCGTTTCCTTTATTTCATTTAGCAGGACTTGCGATGAGTATGGTGACATTATATGTTAGTGCTGGTCAAATTCTGATTGCTAATCCACGTGATTCTGGGCACATCATCAAAGAGATGCAAGAAAAAAAGCCTCGAATGTTAGTTAATGTTCCTACTTTATATTTGAATATTAAAAATAATCCCAAAGCAAAATCAATTCCACAATCAACCTTGGATTCGATTGAAATTTATATCTCTGGAGCCGCTCCATTTCCTGCGGAAGCGATTCGTAATTTTGAAAAATCGTTAAGCGCAGAAAATAAAGTTTTAGAGGTCTATGGCATGACTGAAGCCTCCCCGATCGTTACTATGAATCCATATTTAGGACCGAAAAAAGTTGGAACCGTCGGTATACCAATGCCAGATACGGAATTACGTCTTGTGGATGTAGATACTGGAGAACAAGTTCCATTAGGAAAACCCGGTGAAGTAATAATAAAAGGGCCCCAAGTGACCAAGGGATATTACAACAAACCAGAAGATAACGCAAAAACTATTATTGATGGCTGGTTCCATACGGGAGATGTAGGAGTAATGGATGAGGATGGATACCTCACAATTGTCGATAGAACGAAGGATATGTTGATAGTAAGCGGATATAAGGTTTATAGTGTTCATGTAGAAGATATTTTAACTAAGCATCCGGATATTGAATTAGTTGCGATTATTGGATTAACCGATCCTGACAGACCGGGGAGTGAAATAGTAAAAGCCGTGGTTCAGTTAAAGGAGGGCATAGAAGCAACCGATTCAGTTAAGGAAGATTTGAAAAAGTATGCGTCCGAACATCTATCAAAATATGAAAATCCAAAAATATGGGAATTCACCAAAGAGATGCCTCTCACCGCTGTTGGAAAGGTTTTGAAAAGAGCTCTACGTTCTTCTGAAGAATAAATAACTATCATTTTTTTTCTACTATTTTCTTAAACTATTTTAAATTTGTAGGTATAAATATTATCTAATATAAATAAAATCAATTCTAAAGGATTTAATATGGAAAATCAAAAAGGAAAAGTACAATGTGTTAATGATGAGATTTTAGAAAAGTTAGCATTGAAAAATCGATATAAGTTCCTAAATTTCTGTTTAATGAGCTATTTAAAGCATGAATACATGGACTTCTTAAAGGAGGCTCAAAAATTCTATGTAAAGTTCGAAAAAAAGCATAATATTACTCATAATGAGGATTTCTATGACTGGATCCCCGAAATTGGCGAACAAGGGCTTATCACTCGAGTTAATAATTTCAAGGAAATCGGATTGAATTTCGAACCGTACGGAATGACTGCCGAGTTTATGCGTATTTTGGCAACTGATTTTTTCGATCCTCAATTAGCCATGGGGATGGGGGCAACGGTTCTCGCAGTCAATCCATTGATGTTGCATCACGAAGATGTCGATATTCGATTAAAAGCGTTGGAAGAACTCGTAACAGGAAATAAGATCGGTGCGATCTGTATTACTGAACCTGAACGAGGTTCTGATGCGGTGCATATGGAAACTATTTGTGAAAAACAATCTGATGGAAGCTTTTTACTTAATGGAGTCAAAATATATCAAACTAACGGTCCAAAAGCCGATTGGGCGGTTGTTTATGCAGTCTCAGAAAAAGATCAAGGAAATACCATGGGACAATTCTTGATTGATACTTCTTGGGAGGGATGGGACGCAGAAAGAGTAGAAATACCATGGACTCCACGTTTGCATATTGGTAAAGAGACATTAACTAATTTGAGAGTCCCTTCCGAATATGTATTGGGAGAACCCGGTCAAGGACGGTCACACTTATTTGAGGGATTAAACTTGGAACGATTCGGAATAGTAATTCTCAATGCTGCGGAAGCATGGAATTCACTCGCACATGCATTTATATATGCAAACATGAGAAAACAATTTAATCAAGAGATCCTAAAGTTTCAAGGAGTAGGATTTCCTCTAACTGATCTATGGGCTGAGACTATGAGTTTGACCTTAGCAGCCTTAAATGTATGTCAATTGATAGATAATAAAATGAAAGAAAAAGGGACGCTTCCAAAAGAATTTAATTTAGCTTTAGGAGTAACCTCATCTCAGTTAAAATCTGTAAGTGCTAAATTATGTGAGCGCGTTGCTTATGAATGCGCTAACCTAATGGGAGGAGCAGGAGTTTGTGACAATACTCTTATGCACGATCTTCTAGGTATAACTCGAATACAAGAAATTGGAGGAGGTACAAGACAGATCCAACAATATATTATGAGTTATGCACTAAGACAACTATTTAAATTGATTTAAGCGAGCTTGGAAAGCACAAACTATATCTAATTTCTCCTTCTTTTTTTTAATAAAATTAGAAAAAATAATTAGATTTTTATAACAAACCTGCTAAAATCGCAAGTGCCCCCGCTATGAATGAACCATAAAAAGCGAAATGAAAACTATAAATTTCCCAGAATAAGTCCGTCAACCATGAGGGAACTTCTGAACTAACTCCAAAGAAGAAGATTAATGGAGCTGCAATAAATAAGATTCCACAAAGAATCCATAGAAAACCATATTTTCTATTTCTTTTTGCTGCTTTTCATGCTGTCAAGATTAATATTAGGGTAATTAGAAATATCAAAAAAGTAGCTAGAAGCCCCCATATCAATAATTCATTGCTTTCAATGAAATTAAAGGAAGTATCCCCTAATAACGGTTTCAAAGTATATAAGCCCCACATCCATATATAGGATTCTCCCAGTAAGTTGTCGTAATATGCGATTGGAGTGAGAAGAACTATTATCCCAATTATTGCTGCGAAATAAGCAACTAGATAACTTTTACTTTTCGCCATAAAATTCACGGAATATACTTTATTGTTTTGTTTTTAGTAGCGTCAATTGCTTTTAAAGTTTTATCGAAATCTTTCTTTTGATACAAATGATTATATATACCTACATTAAATTTTATATATTAATTATTGAAAAGAAGAAATTATGAATATTGAAGATGTACGGGATTTAATCTATGAAAAAGAAGAGAACGGAATTTGCACAATTACCCTCAATCAACCAAAAAGAAGGAATGCGATGTCGTTTCTTACTTTTTTAGAGATTGAAACGGTCCTAAAAGATATGGAACAAGATAAAAATGCGAAAGTTTTAATAATCACCGGCTGTGAAGAAGCAGACGCTTTCTCATCGGGAGGATATTTTAATATGAATCTATACCCGAAATTACCTCCAGAAATATTAGAAGAACTTGATTTAACTGATATTGCTGTAAAGCGCCTGTGTATGAAATTCTGGAGCTTTCAAAAACCCGTTATCGTAGCAATAAATGGTCTTGCGGTAGGTGCGGGATTCACTATGCCTTTAGCGGGAGCAGATTTAATTTATATGGCTGAAGATGCATGGATTGGGTTTTATTTTGCCAGAAGGGCAGTAATGGCTGAATTCGGAGCAGATTTCTTATTACCCTTTTATATAGGTTTTCAAAAAGCAAAAGAATTGTTGTTTTTTGCAAAGAAAATTACTGCTCAAGACGCTCTTGATTTGGGATTGATAAATGCAGTCTTACCTAAAGATCAATTGATTTCCTATACACGAGAACAAGCCTTAAGATTAGTACCTCCAAAAGGACCCAGTTTATCAATAAAGTTAATGAAAAAAACTATGCATGCATATTTTCAGAGCATTCTTGATCAAACCTTAGATCTTGAAAACGAGGGATTACGGGAACTTCTTAAAACCCACGATTTTCGGGAATCACTAAAAGCTTTAGGTCAAAAAAGAGATCCTAAATTTAAAGGCAAGTGAATTCTCTTTATTTCTCTTTTTACCTCCAATTTATCATCCCATCTGATTTAAGAAGGCTTAAATTATGAACTTAATTTATTCTATTAGAATTAGCTAATTTATGGGATACTATTGTCTGAAAATTCACGTTTTACTCCTGATCTTCGTTCGATGATTAATATTTTAATCTATAACAGTTTGGGATTTTTCTTTCTTGACTTTCTTGTGTATTATTTTACCAGTCAAGAATTAAGTATAACTGGGCTTCAATTAGGTTTAATTTTTACATTAAACATTTTTGGTAATATTTTGAGTTCCACTTTCACAGGTTTTATAACGGATAAAGTTAAATCAAAGTCAAATTTAGTGCTTATTGGCTCATTTGGGAGGGGCTTTTCATATTTTATAATTTATATTGCATTCTTTTATAGTTCCTTATTAGGAATTTATATTGGCTATTTTTCTATAGGCTTTTTTGTTGGATTTTTTTGGATTCCCTTTAATACTTTAATTTCTCAGAAGTCACGAAAAGAAAACAGAAGTGAAGCCTTTGGAAAGAGAGAAGCAGCTGTGGGTCGTGGTTTAGTGATTGGTGCGATTATGGGATTTACGATCTTCAATTTTGCGGTAAATTTTACCGACAATCCTTTAATTATATATCTTGCGATTCCAATATCGGGATTAGCGAATTTTTATGCGGGAATTAAATTTCTTCGAACTGTTGATGAATCAATCGTCATATCAACCTATAATAATGAGAAAAATGAAAAAACTAATTCAGATAAAGCATTAAAGAGAAGTGCACTTGTAGGATTATTCTTAATTTCTTTAGTCTTACTCTTAGCTAATATGAATGGCTCTCTTGCGAGACCTTTTTTAAATAAGTACCTCTTGGAAGTGATTACTAGCGATCCCTTCCTTGCCTCCTTAGTTTATCTTCCTGCAGGTACAATTTCAATGTTTATAGCTCCAAAATTAGGAAAATTAGTCGATAGAATTAAACCTGAACTTGGGATTTCTGTGACTAGCATAATCGGAGCTGTTATAACATTATTCATAATAAATACCGATAATTATTTCATCTTTTCAATTCTCTTAACTATAGACGTGACTATTGTTCAAACAGCAAATTTAGTCGTCCAAAATTTAATTAGTAGAATCAGCATTACTCATCGTGGAAAAAGTTTTGGAGCACTACAAATTTTTATGGGTTTTGGAAACGTGATTGGTCCAATTATGGGGGGATTGGCATGGGATTACATTTCCATTACTGCGCCATTTATCATTTCTATAATAGTTGAATTATGTTTAATTCCATTCTATATTCTGGCTGTAATAGTGATAAAACCATTCTTAAAAGAAAGATTTGAAGATGAGTTAGAAAATAAATAGAAATAGAATCCTCCAAATTTATTCTTCTATTCCTTATCAACCCTTACACAATTAACAAAAAATTAATAATAATCCTTTTTTATAGTTTTTATCCTCATATAATTAACCATTTATGTATTTTAAATAAAAAGAAAAACCGTTGTATCGAATTGCATAATGATGAGATAGCTTTTGATAATGAAAAATACTTAAGAGAACAATCCCAAAGTATAATGGAAAGAGCAACTCAATTTGGGGATAAATTATACCTAGAGTTTGGGGGAAAACTAATCTCTGATTATCATGCAGCCCGAATATTACCGGGATTTGATCCAAACGGAAAGTTAAAACTGTTAAAACTCCTCGAAGAAAAAATTGATGTAATTGTTTGCATATTTGCTGGTGATATTGAAAGAAAGAAGATACGTGCGGATTTTGGAATTTCTTATGATTCTGATGCCATGAAATTAATTGATGACCTACATGAAGCCGGAATTAATGTAATCGCAATAGTTGTAACACGTTATAATGGACAACCCATAGTAAAACAATTTATGAATAAATTGGAACGCCGTAATATAAGAATATATACCCATCATCCCATTAAAGGATATCCTACTGATATTGAACGAATTTTAAGTGAAGAAGGTTATGGTGCGAATAAATATATTGAAACTACAAAACCTATCATAATTGTAACTGGACCTGGGCCTGGAAGTGGCAAAATGGCAACTTGTCTCTCTCAAATTTATCATGAGCATCTTAGAGGGCAAGAAGCAGGTTATGCAAAGTTTGAAACGTTTCCAATTTGGAATCTACCTCTAAAACATCCAGTTAATTTAGCCTATGAATCGGCTACAGCAGATTTAGGTGATTTTAATCAAGTCGATCCCTTCCATTTAGACGCGTATAACATAACCGCAGTAAATTATAATAGGGATATTGAGGTTTTTCCAGTCTTAAAGAAAATTATGTCAAGGATTATGGGCAATAAATTAACATATAAAAGCCCTACTGATATGGGTGTAAATCAAGCAGGCTATGCAATAATAAATGACGAAATAGTACAGCAAGCAGCAAAACAAGAATTAATAAGACGATATTTTCGGTATAGTTGTGAGTATGCTATGGGTATTGCAGATAAGAAGACTGTACAGAGAGCAGAATTATTGATGAAGGAGTTGAATTTAACTCCACTTGATCGAAAAGTTGTAAAAGAAGCTCGCCAAGCATCAATAATTGCACAAAAGAAGGGTAAAGGAAATGAAGGAGTCTTTGCAGGAACCGCACTAGAATTGAAAAATGGCACAATAGTAACCGGAAAAAATTCTCCACTTATGCATGCCGCCTCTAGTTTAATTCTAAATGCCATAAAAGTCTTAGCTCACATTCCGGATAATATTCATCTCTTATCTCCGAATATATTAGAATCAATAAGCAATTTGAAATCAGAGATTTTTAGTCAAAAAAGATTGAGTCTTAATCTTGAAGAGACTCTGATTGCTTTGAGTATTAGTGCTGATTTTAATCCTTCTGCAAAAGTTGCAATGGAAATGCTTAAAAGTCTTAAAGGATGTGAGATGCATTCTACACATATACCTACTCCCGGAGATGAGGCGGGATTAAGAAGATTAGGACTTAATATAACTTCTGACCCTTCCTTTTCATCAAATCGTCTTTTTATTCCCTAATCCCGAATACATTAATATCTCGAAATCCTTATTAGATGTGGTTTATAATTAATATTTTTATTTTGAAATTTCTAAAAATAATTTATAATAAGGCATAAAAAAGGCTAATAAGATGACTACAAATTGCAAATACTGCTTTGTAACTGGCGGAGTTATGTCGGGAATAGGAAAAGGAGTTGTCACAGCATGTATTGGTAAGGTTCTACAGTTTAGAGGATTCAAAGTATCAGTTGTAAAGATAGATCCTTATCTAAACATAGATCCTGGAACTCTGAACCCAACTGAGCATGGAGAGTGTTTTATTACTCAGGATGTATGGCAATTTAAGCCTGTTTTTGAATCTGATGAGAGAAGTTACAGAATTTCCGAAATTGATCAAGATTTTGGAACTTACTCCCGGATTTTAGGCATTGAAATGCATCCTTCCCATAATATAACCTCTGGTCAAATTTACCTTTCAACTATTCTGAGAGAAAGGAAAGGAAAATTCTTAGGAAAAACAGTTCAGTTAATCCCTCACGTCACAGATATAATTAAGAATCGATTGTTCGAAATTTCTGAAAAAGAAGAACTAGACGTATTACTAATTGAATGTGGAGGAACGGTTGGTGATTTAGAATCAAGCATCTTTTTAGAAGCTTTTCGTCAAATTAAACTAGAATTTCCAAAACAAACAGTATTCGTTCATGTTACTCTTGTTCCATATTCAAAAGCTGTTGGTCAACAGAAATCTAAACCTACTCAGCATTCAGTAAAAATGCTCCAAAGTCTAGGGTTACAACCAGATATAATCATTGGTCGAAGTGAAGTTCCCTTAGCAAAGGATATAAAACGTAAAATTTCATTGTATTCAAATGTTCCAGAAAAGGCTGTTATCTCAAATCCGGACTTAGAGGTAGTATATGAACTTCCTATCCTTTTTGAAGAACAAGGGTTAGGAGATATCATTTGTGATATAATTGACTTAAAAGCAAAATTAGTATCAAGCGAAGCAAGTGAAGTAACAAATTATTCTGAATGGGTTAAAATGGTTGAGATGTATAAAACGGCAAAAAAAATTGTGCGAATTGCTATGCCAGGAAAATATTTTAACATTTCAGATTCCTATATCTCCATTAATGAGGCGTTAGAACATGCTGCCGCCCATCAAGGATATAAGCCAGAATTAAAGATGATAAACCTTGCTGAAGATACCGATATCGAAAAAGAATTGAGTAATTGTGATGGAATATTATTAACCCCGGGATTTGGAGAAAGAGCGGTAGAAGGCATGATTCGATCTGCTGAATTTGCAATGGAAAACAAAGTACCGTTTCTAGGGATATGCTTTGGAGCTCAATTATTTTATGTGGCGTTCTGCAGGAAATATTTAGGATTAAAGGGAGCTAATTCAACAGAAATCGATCCAAATACGCCCTATCCCGTTGTGGATTTATTGAAAAGTCAAGAAGCTGTAACTGAGAAAGGAGGAACAATGAGACTTGGGGCCCAGAAAATTGTCATCCAACCCAACACTAAACTATTTGAAGCCTATGAAGAAAAAGAAATTTATGAACGATTTCGCCATCGTTATCATATAAAAGAACGATTTATTACAGAAGAAGCAAAACAAAAAGGACTGGTTGTATCAAGTCGAGATGAAACGGGAGAAATAATTAATAGTATAGAGCTTAACCGCAAAGACCATTGGATGATTGGGACGCAATTTCACCCTGAATTTAAGTCTCGACCCTATAATCCCTCACCCATATATATGGACTTCATAAAAGCATGCATTAAAGCTCATAAATAATAAAATTGAAGTATTTTAATTTTATAAATTATTCATTAAGTTGAAATAACTATAAATAAGACTTGATTTAATTGATATTTGAGTTAGTTTTAATAATCAAATCAATTTCTACTACAAAGTAGAAAGTAAAAAGGTATCTAATAAAAATGCCATTAAAAACCCCAGAGGAATATTTAGAAAGTATTAAACGGCCCGTTAATCTGTATATGTTTGGTGAAAAAGTAGAAGATTTCTGGAATCATCCTATTGTTAGACCATCGATTAACACTGTCATGAAAATCTATGAATTAGCCCAGACTGAAGAGTATAAGGATTTAATGACCGTAAGATCCCATCTTACGGGAGAGATCATTAATCGTTTCACTCACATACACCAATCTACAGAGGACTTGATAAAAAAAGTAAAAATGCAGAGATTACTTGGACAGAAAACATCATGTTGCTTTCAGAGATGCGTAGGATTTGATACAGCAAATGCTTTATATAGTGTTACATATGAGATGGATAAAAAATACAATACTAATTATCATGAACGTTTCAAAAAATATTGGATTGAAGTTCAGAACCAAGATCTCATGGTAGATGGGGCTATGACAGATACAAAGGGAGATCGAAGTAAAAGACCTAAAGATCAACCGGATCCTGATGCCTATCTTCATATTGTAGAAGAAAATGATAAGGGAATTATTGTAAGCGGAGCCAAAGTCCACCAAACAGGGTTTCTTAATTCACATCGTGCGGTTGTTATGCCTACTCTTAGATTACGAGAAGGAGAGGAACCTTATGCAGTTAGTTTTGGAATTGATACCAACGCAAAAGGAATTACTATGATATATGGAAGACAATCATGTGACACAAGAAAGATGGAGAATGGAAAATTAGATATTGGAAATTTTAAGTATGGGGGACAAGAAATATTCGTTGTCTTCGATAAGGTGTTTGTTCCAGAGGAAAATATCTTTATGAAAGGCGAAATTGATTATTCTGGAGAATTAGTAAATCGATTTGCTGGATTTCATCGGCAATCATATGGAGGTTGTAAAGTTGGTGTGGGAGACGTACTTATTGGTGCCGCAGCTCTTATTTCAGAATATAACGGGACTGATAACGCATCACATATTCGAGATAAACTGGTTGAAATGACGCATTTAAATGAAACACTCTATAGTTGTGGAATAGCTTGCAGCTCTTTAGGATTTAAAAGAGAAGCAGGTAATTATGAAATGGATATGCTGTTGGCTAATGTTTGTAAACAGAACGTTACACGATTTCCTTATGAAATTGGAAGATTAGCTGAAGATTTAGCGGGGGGAATGATCTGCACAATGCCCTCTCAAGCCGATTTAGATTCAAAAACTATTGGACCCCTAATCGAGAAATACTTAACAACTTGTGAGGAAACTTGTGCAGAGGATCGTTATAAGGTCTTACGATTTATTGAGAATTTAACTATGGGTGTAGCTTCGGTGAGTTACCGAACAGAATCTATGCATGGTGCGGGATCACCCCAAGCACAAAGAATCATGATTTCACGTCAAGCCAACTTAGACGATAAAAAAAAGTTAGTAAAAGAAATACTAGAAATTGAGTAATTTATTTTTCAATTATTGCATAAGCATTTCCTAAAACGATATTTCGATCGGTTTTCACCTGAATGATATAACGATCATTATTTTTCCATCCTTCTGTAGTTAATGTTTCCCCTGGATAAACTTCACTAGTAAATCTCGCTTTAAATTCTTTTAACCGGCTTACATCTCCTCCACAAACTCCGTGAACAATTGCTCGTGTAGCGAAACCATATGTACATAACCCATGGAGTATAGGTCCCTTAAATCGCCCACTTCTGCTGGCAAACTCAGGATCTATATGCAGAGGGTTTAAATCTCCATTAAGTCTATATAGGGCTGCTTGATTCTCTAGGGTTTTGTTTGATATACTAATATCTGGGTTTATCCCTTCGGGAGGATTTAAAGGTTCAGTTTTTGGTCCGGGATCTCCTCCAAATCCCCCTCCCTTGAGATAAAAGAATACCCATTTGGAATCAAATATATGTTCTTTCTTTGTATTGAAACCTGAAACATTCATGTGGATTACCGCTGCTTTACCTTTATCATAAATATTCTCTACCTTAGTTTTACAGGTTATTTCACCAGATGGCGAAAAAGGGTGGTAAAGTCTAATTGATTGTTCTCCATGCACAAAATGTGAAAAATCAATACTACCTAGTCTATTAAGCTGTAATCCCGCTCCCCCAACGATACAAGCAAAACTTGGAAAAACTTTCAAACCTTTAGGATGATTTTCATACAAAAACTCCAATTCTTCAATCTGAGCACCAATCCCTAGAGCATATAGAACCACATCTTTCCAGTTATACTTAAAAATAGTTTTGGGAAACTTCATTCCAACAACATCAAGATTTAGTCCAACCAATTTACATTACCTTTTTATTTTTTATGATTGATTTATAATGATGTATTATTTTCCTTGAAATTTTGGTTGTCTCTTTTTTAAGAAAGCACTCACACCTTCAACAACGTCTTTACTTCGTGAATTAATGGCATAACCCATTTGTTCAAACTGCAGTCCAATATGTAATGGTACTTGAGTTCCATAATCAATGCTTTTTTTAATTATAAAAAGGCTATTAGTAGCTGCATTCCCTAACTCAGAAGCTTTTTCAATCATAAAATCCTCAAATTCATCATCATCCACCAGATATGAAATGACACCCCATTCAAACATTTCTTCAGCAGAATAATGCTCTCCAAAGAACATCAATCTTTTTGTTCTCATTTTGCCCAAATTTCTTATTAATCTTTGAGTTCCTCCATTTGCAGGAAAAATACCTCTTTTTATCTCTGGGAAGCCAAATGTTGATCTTTTTGATGCGATAGATATATCACAGACCAAAACTAATTCAAAACCTCCTCCTAAAGCATAGCCATCAATAGCAGCTATTAATGGTTTCGGAAATTCCTCAATTCGATCGTAATATTTTTGACGTATATACATCGCATGACTTTGGTGTCTTAAATTATTAGGATCAAGTTCAGAACTTCCTCTCGATGTTAAATCGGCTCCTGCTGAAAAAGCCGGCTTTTTGGTAAATTTTTTTGTCCCTCTTATAATAACACATCTTATTTCTTGATTAACTTCCATAAGTTCTAAAGCTTGAGCAATCTCTCTTAAAGTTTGGTTTTGAAGCGCATTTAACTTTTCAGGTCGAGTAATTGAAATAATGGCATAATTATTTTCTTTATTTCTTTCAATTTCTATATGTTCAAATTTTTTTCCATTAAACATTTTTTTATCGCTTTTTAATTTGATTAGATCATATAAAATAAATCTATTTAACTCATTAATAAATAGTCTTATAAAAAATTAAGGCTGATTATAATGTTAAGGAATTAAAAGAAAATAATTGAAAATGATAAATGCTTTATAGGAAGGAAAGACCCGCAATATTAATGCTTCAAGATGGACGTTATTTTCAAGGAATTGGTTTTGGTGCAACAAAAACAATTGGTGGAGAACTTGTTTTTACTACTATTACTGGAGCAGGGTATAATGAGACTCTCACCGATCCCTCTTATAAGGGTCAGATTGTTGTCATGACTCACCCCTTAGTTGGTAATTATGGAGTTCCAGCTTGGGAAAAGGATGATTATGGAATTTATAATTATTTTGAATCTTCAAGCATAAAAGTAAATGGATTTATAGTTAATGAATGCTGTAGAAATCCTAGTCATTTTAAAAGCATAAAAACTCTAAATGAGTTTTTGTTGGAGGAAGACATACCTGGAATTGAGTGGGTTGATACAAGAGCAATCACCAAGATTTTACGAGATAAGGGGGTTCAATTGGGCCTTCTTGCAGTATTACAGCCAGGAGAGAAGCCTGATATAGCTTATTTAATGGATGAAGTAAAAAAAGTTGAGGACCCTAATTTAAGGCATTTAGCAAGCGAAGTCTCAACTACAGAAGTCATGCATTATAGCCCACATGAACCTCAAGGTCGGGTGGTGGTTCTTGATATGGGAGTAAAATATAATATCCTTAGGCAGTTATTAAAAAGAAAATTAGAAGTGATTGTCGTACCCTATAATTATACCTATAATAAAATCATGGAACTTAACCCAACGGGAGTATTTATTTCAAATGGACCCGGTGATCCAGCGATATATCATAATGCTATTGGTGTGTCTAAAAAACTTATAGAAAACAATATACCCACTATGGGTATATGTTTAGGCAATCAAATATTAGCCATCGCTGCTGGAGGATCATCATATAAGTTAAAATATGGGCATCGAGGAGGCAATAAAACGGTTATAAATCCAAATAGTAATAGATGCTACATTACTTCTCAGAATCACGGTTTTTGTGTAAGAGATTTTGAAAACGGAGGTTTTGTAGAGTTTCTCAAAAATATCGATGATCAATCCAATGAAGGATTAATCCATGCGACTAAACCGGTATTTGCCGTTCAGTTTCACCCGGAAGGTTCACCTGGACCTTTGGATTCATTATATTTATTTGATAAATTTTTAGAATATATGGGGTTAAAATAAAATGCCTTTAGACACTTCTATTAAAAAAGCTCTAATACTTGGCTCAGGAGGAATACGTATAGGTCAAGCGGGAGAGTTTGATTATTCTGGAAGCCAAGTTTTGAAAGCCTTAAAGGAAGAGGGCATAAAAACAATACTAATTAACCCCAATATCGCGACCATCCAAACCGATCCCGAACTCTCTGATCAAGTCTACTTACTACCAATTAACGTAAAATATGTGGAAGAAATAATAAAGAAAGAGCGTCCTGATGGAATTTTACTGGCATTTGGAGGCCAAACCGCATTGAACGTGGGAGTTGAGCTGCAGCAGAAGGAAATTCTCCAAAATTATAATGTACGGGTACTTGGAACACCAATAGAAGCAATTGAAGTAACAGAAGATAGAGATTTATTTGTTAAAGCGATGAATAAGGCAAACGCAAAAGTATGTAAAAGCAAAGCGGTGACCTCATTTAAAGATGCGATAAAAGCAGTAGAAGCGATTGATTTCCCTCTCATGATTCGAGTAGCTTACACACTAGGAGGCCGAGGGTCGGGAATAGTTGATAATATGAAAGATTTTGAGCGAATGGCTAAGAAAGGATTAGCTCAATCTCGGATCAATCAAATCTTAATCGAAGAATCCGTATGGGGTTGGAAAGAAATCGAATATGAAGTGGTCCGAGACTCCGCTGATAATTGCTTTATCAACTGTAACATGGAAAATATGGACCCGGTTGGCATTCATACAGGAGAAAGTATCGTTATTGCCCCTTCCCAAACTTTAACTAATGAAGAATATCACATGCTTCGATCAGCTTCAATTCGAATCATTCGAGGTTTGGGGATTATTGGTGAGTGTAATATTCAGTATGCCCTTCATCCTCATTCGAAAGAATTCAGGGTAATTGAAGTTAATGCTCGTCTCTCCAGATCCTCCGCATTGGCATCAAAGGCGACAGGTTATCCTCTTGCGTATATAGCTGCAAAATTAGCAATTGGGTATACTCTTCCTGAGTTGAAAAACAAAATTACTGGGATTACAACTGCTTGCTTTGAGCCCGCTTTAGACTACTTAGTTTTAAAAATTCCGCGATGGGATCTTACGAAATTTCAGAAGGTGGATCGAAAAATTGGATCCCAGATGAAGAGTGTTGGAGAAGTAATGGCAATTGGGAGAACTTTTGAAGAAACTCTACAGAAAGCAATCAGGATGTTAGATATCGGAATGAAAGGTTTTGTTGTTAATGATTTAGAACCTATTGATGATATCAATGAGCTTAAATATGCTTTAAGGCATCCTACCGATCAAAGATTATTCAGAATAGCTGAAGCAATAAAGAGAAAGATTTCCATAGAAGAAATATATCGTTTGAGTCGTATTGATAGATGGTTTCTTTATAAATTAAAACATATTGTCGATCTAGAACGACAATTGAGAGATATTGAGTTGCTAGAATCAAGTAATGAAGAAAAAAAGTATTGGTTAGAAAGAGCTAAAAGATTTGGATTCTCTGATGGTCAAATTGCTAAATTGATGAACATCAATACTATCTTTATAAGGCAAATGCGAAGAAGATTAAACATTCAACCTTTTGTTAAAAGAATTGACACCTTAGCAGCAGAATGGCCCGCAAAAACTAATTATTTATATTTAACCTATAGCGCTTCTCAACATGATATTGATTTTGAGAGGGAATATAAATCAAATCTTAAAAAAGTGATCGTATTAGGATCAGGAACATATAGAATTGGAGCATCCGTCGAATTTGATTGGAGTTCTGTAAACTGTCTATGGGGTTTAAAGGATTGTGGCGTAGATCAAGCGATAATGATTAATTATAATCCAGAAACAGTCTCAACAGATTATGATATTTCAGATAAACTGTATTTTGAAGAATTATCTGGGGAGAGAGTCTTAGACATTTGTGAATTAGAAAGGGCGAACGGAGTTGTGGTATCCGCAGGTGGTCAGATCGCCCAAAATTTAGCTTCAAAGTTCGCAAAGTATTCTGAATTTTTCAGAAAAACTGGAATAAGTATCTTAGGAACGCATGGAAGTCGGATAGATATGGCTGAAGATCGAGCAAAATTTAGTGCTCTTTTAGATCAGCTAAAGATACAACAACCCCAATGGAAAATGTTAACTACTATTCAAGAGGCTTTAGATTTTGCAGAAGAAGTAGGATATCCCATTTTGGTAAGACCTTCATATGTCTTAAGTGGGGCAGCAATGAGAGTATCTTATGATAAAGAAACCTTAATAAAGACACTTGATTTAGCCGCAGCAATATCTAAAGAATATCCCGTAGTTATCACTAAATTTTTTACTGATGCTCGAGAAGTTGAATGTGATGGTGTAGCCGATGGAGAAAATGTATTGATTGGAGCAATCGTAGAACATATAGAAAATGCAGGTATCCATTCTGGGGATGCAACGATGGCAATACCCCCCCAATCCATCAATAAAGAGACAATTCAAATAATAGAGCAATATACTAAAAAGATTGCCTTGACACTCAAAATAGTTGGTCCATTTAACATTCAATATTTAGTGAAGAATGGGGGAGTTTATGTTATTGAATGTAATTTAAGATCAAGTCGAAGTATGCCTTATGTTTCGAAAGCTCGTGGAATAAATCTCATGAAACTCGCCGCAGAAGTGATAATGGGTAATCAAATTCCTAAAAAAATTTTAGATCTACCCTATGGAGATTATGTTGCTATCAAGGCGCCAATGTTCTCTTTTGTAAGATTGGATAAAGCAGATTACGTTTTAGGTGTCGAAATGAGTTCAACCGGAGAAGTTGGATGTATCGGAGAAAACTTCCCAGATGCCTTGATGAAAGCATTGGAATCCACCGAGATGCATATACCTATCGAGGGCGGTAATATTTTAATCTCTGTAGGTGGAGAAAAACTAAAAGAAAAAGTACTTCCACTGGCTAAAAAATTAAAAAAATTAGGATTTACGATTTTTGCTACTGAAGATACAAAACGATCATTGGTTAAATCTGGAATACAAGCAGTCAAGCTATATAAAGTTCATGAGTTTGGAATGGAGCCAAATATTATTCAATGTC
>Ga0180433_10005758_pt1 | contig 16574 bp, 31 predicted proteins | sample SS_ome_8_FD_132980 | JGI IMG/M metagenome (GOLD analysis project Ga0180433, IMG submission 132980) | Hypersaline lake sediment archaeal communities from the Salton Sea, California, USA - SS_1_D_1 metaG | ecosystem: Environmental > Aquatic > Non-marine Saline and Alkaline > Hypersaline >... | reverse complement strand
CGTCTACGGATGATATAAATGCAGATGGCAACGTTATGGCAGTCGGAACAGTGAAGGGGTCGCTATTCAATGTACAGGCAACCATTCCACTAATGAATTTCACCGACATCAACGCTAGTGAGGATGACTACACGTTAGCGGCAGAAGGCAGTCAGTTCCTTGCGCTTAACAATGTTACTGATAATTACTTCATGCGAGTTGACGAGGCTACCACCAACTTCATCATCCCCGACTACGACCTAGTAGTATCCAACAACATCGGCATCGGCACAAACGCACCCTCCGCCCCCCTAGACGTTGCCACAACCAACGCAAGCGGTGTTAGCATCGAGGCGGCTGGGGGCGTAGAGGCAACGCAGTTCAAGTTCCCTGCTGGCGACTATCTCACAGGGGATGGCACTAACCTGTTCTACATCACGGCTGATGCGGCTACAACCAATCAGATAACGAGCAACTAGCTTAGGAAAAGAGGTTTCAAAACATGAAACGCTGGGTTGATTTCATAAAAAAGCTGTTCTCTAAGATATGGAAGAAGAAAAAGCCAGCTCCGCCGGCGGAAGCTGCGGACGCTATAAAACCGTCAAAGATCAAGCGGTGGCTTGGCCCCAACTTTGCTGGAGCCAGAAAGAACGCAACTCTCCGCTCGGCTGAAATGAATCAGGCAATGATTTATACGGATTACCAGACTTATCACTGGCCATCTCTCCTGGATGCTAGGACGGGAAAATACATCGACGCTATTTGTTGCCTTTTCTACGAGAAAAACGGAGAAATCGTTGGAGGCAAGTTCGACCACTGGGCGGCCGGCGGACAGCGAGCAAAGGTTCTGCATAACGTCGTCAACGGGTATGGCGGCCACTCTTTTCCTGGCAAAAATGCAAGATGTTGGACAATGATTGCATCTCAGGACGGAAGTTTGCGTAGTAATATCATAGAAGTAAAGCGACGATAGAAGGGAGCGCCGAAGGATGGCTGGTGAACTAGATCAAGTGTCGGAGGCGATTGGAGAAATGAAAGGGATAATGCGCTCTAACGGCGAAAAGATGGACAGGCTCGAGCGGAAGTTTGACAGGCTAGAGTCTCAAGTCATTGATCTGCATACCAACGGTTGCGCCAGAGGCCGAAGCAATGGTCACAGGATTGAGCAGCTCGAGGACGAAAACCAGTTCAAGGCTCGTAAGGATTGGGGGAAGCTTTCCGCAGCAGCAACAGTCATTTCGGGAGTTGTTGCGTTTCTTGCTGAAATGATTCGGCGAGGCGCTCAAAGTTAATTCTCATTTCCCGCCGGCTCTCTCGGGTCGCCTTGGGAAGGAAAGGACAAGGTTGCTATAAACGCAACGGTGGCTGAAAATGATATACATTGACGAGAATGCGCTGGAAGAGGGGCTGGTTATAACAGGCCGCAACAATAAGACGCTCGAAGCGAAGGCAATTCGGATCGGCGTTCATTCTTTCACTAATCACAACGCAATGGTCGTAAAGAAGGGCGGGAAGTGGTTTATTGCCGAAGCCAAGCCGCCTGTATCGGCCCTGACGCCTATTTCAGATTACGAGCGCCTTATGAATGAGGACGGCTATTTGGTGCGCTTTTACAGGCTCCAGACGCTCGGGAAAGTGCAAAGGCGAGCCGCAGCCGCTTATTTCGTCGACAATTTGATCGGCTTACCCTACCCAAATAAGAAAAAGATGGTCCTTCTAGCCATGCCTATTTACAACGCTCTGGTCGACAAGACGGGGATCCTTCCGCCTATTCGCCTTACATGGTGCTCTGAGCTCCTGAAAAGGGCTTGTATATCTCAGAACCCGGACTGCCTGGACGGATATGCTGGCAAAAAGAAGGCTCTCTTCACGCCGAAAACCATAGAGAACCGTATCATGTTCGGTATTTTCCGAGATGTGACCGACAATATCGTCCAGAATCGCTGAGAGTTGCCCAGATTTGAGCCAGCGGCGCCAAAAAGCCTGAAGAGGATAGTTGACTAGGCTCAGAGAGTTGGGGGCTTGTAGGGCGTTTTAGAGGCGCAATTGCTCCAGCTCGACCTCTATTCTCGGCCGATCGCCGTAGCGCTTGCAAAAAATCAGCTCTGAAATCTGTCCGTCATCCTTGTAGAAGCCCTGCTTTCCGAGAACATCACAAAGGACTTTGCTCAAATTGTCGCAGTCTGGCCTTGTTGCGCAAGGCACCTCACCTCTGGCTCTGACCTTCTTTCCATGCTTTGCGCCCCAAGGATAAACCCAGAAAACCCGCAAGCGAAGAGGGCCGAGAAGCGGCGCCGGCGGCTTAAAGGGCATAACCTCAAATGATAAGAGCTTCACGGTAGCGGCCCCCCTTGAGTTGCTCTTCTTGCCGAGAAAATGCCCCCCGCCACGACGGCGCAGAACTGCGAGGCTGCCTTGGTGCGTCGCTTTGGGGGGCGTTATATTCAGGACGAACCTCAATCCATCTCCATTTCCATTTGAAGCTCGTCGTCAGTCATAGGCCGAGAGGCTATTGCGTCGCCGGTGTCGGTTCGAAACTCGGTGACAATCCCTTCGTCGTAGTCGAAAACCCTCTGGCATTCTACAGCTCTGTGCTGGAACTTGTCCCTGATAAGGTTTGCGTTCTTTTTTATCAGAGCAGTAGCGCACTCAACTTTGCTCTTGAACTGTGCCTTGATGGAGGCGAGCTCGTCCTCTATTTCCAGAAGCTCTTTCTGTGCGTTAGCCATACCCTCGCCGGCTTGAAGGATCTCTTCCTGAGAAAGCTTGCACTTGAGCGCTTGGTTGAATTTCTCTTTCCTGATTCTCTTTGCTTCTGACATATCAATGTCTCCTTGTTTTCGGTTATTAACTGAACCGCCTCTGTCTTGGCAGGGACGGAGTTTCTTCCTTTTTCTCTGTCGCTTCTTTCTTTTCTCCTTTTATATGTTGCCGAACAATTTCCAGCAGATCAGCGAAATGCTTTTGAAGTGTCAGAGCCATGCAGTACAGGCAGAACAGCCCGAGCAAGTTCAATCCTAACAGTATGGTTATCAATGTCATGCTACCCTCTCCTTCAGTTTATCTTCGACCATTTGCAGCGCCTCTGTCCCCCACTCTCGGGCAAAGGATCGCTTGCTGTCTAACAACTCTGACTCGCTGTATTGGTCGCCGAGCTCTCTCAACACCTCGACATAATCCTGAACAGCTTTTTCACGTTTCTTTGCTTCCCGCCGTTTCTTGCTCTCTTCGAGCCTTTGCTCTTTCTGTAACTTGACTGAGCGCCAGGCGCCCTCTCTGAGCTTGTTGAACTTGTCCTGAGACTCTACGCAGTAATTAAAAGTAATAGACCACTCACTCTCATTCTTGCCGCAAGCAAACGGCTTGAGCAGAGGAACCTCTTTCTCTATTACGTCCCAGAAAGCCGGAAACTCTTTAATCCGTTTGAGGTAGTGCCGCTTTCTGGCCCCGCTTACGCTGACAATCTCTGCCAGTCCTTTAGGCTTGGCGACCTTGTTCCAGCGCTCGCAAATAAGAACAACATCCTCGTCGGATAGCTTCTTGACTTTGCTTCCGCCCTCAAATCCGGGAAACACGTCTTGGTCATCATCGGACTCGGTGTCCGCTACCATCTCGCAGATCATATCGTTGTACCTGTCAAGCAGCTTCCATGAGTCAAGCGCCTTAATTATAGCTCTATGAGGGACGCAACGCTCGTTAAGATTCCCGCACTGCTCGTATATCTGACTTGGGATCCAATACCGGCGTTGTCCGGAAGGAGTGTAAATCGGCAAGATAATCCCGTCAAAAATACGCTCGAACTCTTCCCAATGAACCCTTGCGCCAATACGGAACTCGGCTAGCTCTTCGTCAAGGTTTATAACCGCAGCATTGTCAGCGATATCCTTACAGTAGAGCCAGACGAGCTTCCATGTTGGCTTGAGTCGGCGGAACCATTTGTCGTCCCATTTGCATGTATCAGTGAATCGTTTCAAAGCGCACCGCTCCTATTCTGAGTCGGGTGCAATTGATTCGATTTTTGTTCGGATAGTGACAGCCTCGCAAGCATATTGTCCTTTCACATCTTTCGGTATGTTGTAAGAAATACGCTTTCCTGCCTTAGCGTTCAAGGAGAAACCGTCCACAAGAAATGTTTTCTCAGCCCCAACCTCGGCGCCGGCCATTTTAGCTTTGACGTGCGCTTTTATAGCGTCGTCGGCTTTCTTGTAGTCTTTGGCATAGCTGTCCAGCATGTCTCTGGTCTTGCAGAGCTCTGCAAGCTCTAAGTCATCCAGGAGATTCTCCACGCCTTCAATGTTAGCCATGTCGGGGCAGCACCGGCTCAAGAATGGACACTTGCCGCAAACATTGCCCGAGAACTTGACTCGTTCTGGAAGATAGTCGTCCAGATTTATGTCACCAGATTTCTCGTTAAAGGCTTCACGGTAGAGATCCACCCGCTCTTTGACAAGGGCCGCCTTGTTCAGCAACCCCAACATGAAGTCGAAATCATAGTTCATGTCGATTTGTTTGTAAGCGCCTCCAAGCTCCTTGAAAATGAAAGTCCCGACAGGGCTCTTCGTGAAGTGCATGTAAGTCATGAGCTGGCCGTAGTAGTTCCTCATATAGACCGCCGAGGCGTTCAGGATATCTTCAACCTTGTCAAGCTTAGCGAAACCGAACTGCTGAATACTCTTGATCTCAACGGGAATTGAAGAGCGGTCAGGCATAACCAGCTTACAGTCAATCTTTCCGCCTATGTTCCACTCATTCTCAGGGATCGGGACGTTTGTTTGCTCGACCCTGATTCCCTGACCGGCGAGAGCGTTTTGCATATCGTTGACCGTGACCGTTTCCAGGACATTGCCTATCTCGAACCGCTGCATCAGCCAGAGGTTAGGCTTCTTTTTGTCTTCCGGCGCCACCTGATCGTAACAGAGATATCGAGCGCAAGGGTGCCCAATCTTTGAGGCGTGGCAAGATTTGGACGGGTAGGCTTGAGCCTTCGCCATGTACATTTCGTCAATTGCTTCTACTATTTTCGGTATTTCCTGCATTTGGTGCTCCTTCATTTATTCGGTTAAAAAAATGTTGGGGTGCGGCCTATTATCCGTCGCCCCTTCCTTCGACGGCTGGAGGTTGAGCCTTTGGCGGCTCTTATCCCGCTGGGACGTTAGCGAAAGCATAGACCGCATGACAAGCGCTAATCTGGCAACGGGAGCACCCAATTTAAAAGTCGTTTTTCATAACTTCGTTGTATGCTGCCTCAATCTGAGGAAAGCCTATATCAACGCCCTTTGCGCTGATCTTCTCGAAGCTATCCCAGCCGCTGAACTTGCCGTTCTTGCTCTTGGTCAGATACTTGAGAACATCCTCAGGCTTGCCAAAGGCGTCGGCGTCGTCGGGCTGGAAAGCCACGTTATACATATCAACACACATGCGCTTGATTTCAGCCCTCTTGTCGCCCTGCTCGTCAGAGTCGGTGTTTCCGCCCTGATTGCCCTTGCGCCGCTCGAAGTCGTGGCCGCTGGTATCGCCAGTATTAACGCCGCACTTCGCCAGCTCTGCTTCCGTTGCTTCTCCGTAGCCTAGAGCCGTGAAAATACACTTCTTGAAGCATTCAGTCTGGGCCGCTTGCCTTACGGAGCGCTCGTCTACATCCTCAACAGGCTTAAACTCGCCACTCTTACGGCCAAAGAACTTGTCCCTGCTCGAGAACATACCTGTTCCTTCTATGGATTCCCCGTTGGGCAATGTGTAGCAACCTGAGGCTTCATACACATAGTATTTCCCTTGGCTGTCTTCATAGTCCAGCCTCACAACCATAGGGCGCCCCTGATCGTCTTTAAGCCAGCTCCAAGAGCCGCCAACTATCCTGAACACCTTCTTTGCGTAATTGATATTTCTCCGGATAGTCCCGTCGAACTTGTCGAAGTCAACCTCAGGGTTGACCTGCTTATCTATGTAGCGCTGGAACTGCGTGAGGATCTCCATCCTCTTTTCCAGCGTCGGAAGCAAGTCTCCGAGGCTCTGCACAGCCTGAACAACTTCCGCCGTCTGCGGAACTGGTAGGTTATCAAATTGCTCTGTCATGATTCTTTCTCCTTTTTGTCTCGTTTCGGTTATCTAACTTTGAACATCTCGTCTTGATACATCGCACCTCCATGTTTTGGGTTATTAAAGCAAACCCTGCACCCGTCTTTGTTAGATACTGGGCAATGATCACAGTCTGGTTCTGGATTGGTCCCCTTCAGCTCGTACTCGCCAACTGTGACCGTCTCTCCGTATTTATTCGGAACCTCTGCGTCATGGGTCACGATATTGTAGCCCCTCTTTCGCAGCTTTAGGACAACATCCGAGAGCCGGTAGATCCCGAGCAACTCCCAAGAGTCCAGGGGGGTGACTTTGTGGCCGGCTTCCATCCAAGTGAGTAGGCGTTCCGCTTGAGTACCTTTTGTTGGGCGTTCCATTTAATGTCCTCCAGTTTGATTTCCGCAACCTTACCAGTAGCGGAGGTTTTGTCAAGCGGTTATTTCATGTTTCCAGTAATATTCTTTTCTTTTAAGTATTCGCACCATGCGAACCAGTCGAGTGCAATCTGCTCTCTGTTTTCGTATGGTTGCTCCACTGTTGAAACCTTCACACCGCAAACGCAGGAGTGGGCCGCAACGCATGAAGTCATGCTGATGCTCAGGCGGGGCTTGAGTCCGCAAACAGGGCAAGCCGGCATATTTGACAAGGCTATTTTCTCAGGCATGCTGTGTTCCTCTGCTTTCTACCATCTCGACTGCTCTGATTTTTATGTCTTCGTTCATGGCTTCACCTTAAACCTAAGCATCTGCAATTGTGAGACCGTCCACTCTGCGTCTGATGGAACGCTTGCTCCGGAGCTGGGATTCATGTCGATTAGCTTCAGTTTTGGGTTACCCCACTCGTCGCTGTCTCCTGAATGCTCGGCTCTGTATGCGTGGCCGGTTGCATCCAGGAGCTCGGCTCCTTGCTCTATGTAGGCTGGTAGCGTCATAATGAATACCTCATGTCTGTGAAATGAATAATGTTGCCGGAGAAGGATCCTGTTCCGCCAGGAAAAAACCATTGCTGAAACGCCTCGAGAGTCAGCCCGTCCTTTTTCGCTAGCGTTTGCGGGTCAATCGGCTTCTCTCCAACAAAGCAGTCTATGACTTTGGCGCAGCATTTGAGGCGAACCGGCTCGAGGCCGATCCTGACCCCACCAAGTTGCAATTGCTTCGAACAATAAGGCAGCCCCGACCATGTTCGAACGCTTACGAACTCTCGATCTTTGTAATAACCTTTCCTATTCGCTCTGATTGTATGCAGCTTGCGCCCATCCCTGAAAGCAGCCGGAAAGCCTGTGAGCTCTCCAGCAAGAACGTGGCTCTTCATAAATACTCTGGACAATATTAAGACCTTCACATTAGGCCGCCTTTCCTGAATTGATCCGGGTACTCGTCGTTGGCGTCTGCGTCTACGCCTCTTGCGACAAATAGCACAACTCCTATTACAGCCGAGCAAAACTCCCATACTCTTGTTAGTGCTCTCTTCATTTGCTTACCTCCCTGCATTTATTACAAAGGCCCCTGAGTGTCACATACCAGAACATGATTTGCCAGCTCAGGGCGTTATGACTGGCCTCTCGCAAATCGAGCGGCTTTCCGCATTTATCACAATGAACTCTCAACGCTTACCGCCTTTCCTCTCGATTCAAGATCCTTCGCAGCTCCGCCAGCGGCTTTTTCCTGTACCTCTTTGTTTCAGCCATGACCTCCCGCATGCCTCTGCCATTGCGGTGCATTGCGTGTCGAATGAATTGCAACGTTTCATCTTTCAGAGTCCAGCGCTGTCCGCCCTCTACTTTGTATCTCACAGTGCCAGCTCCTTTCTGAGCCTAGCAAGTTTGCCTTGCATGGCCCGAAGTCGCTTGTGCTCCATCCAGAGCCAGTATTTCTTGTGAATCATCCTGCAAGCTTCGAGCCAGCGTGGATGACTTGAGATAAACCCTTGGCCGTTGTATTTTCTATTGTTCATGCTTCACCTCTCAAATAAACCATCAGTCTATCTGTCTGCCATTTACGTTCGGCGGCCCAAGCTGCGGCCCGAGCGGCGGCCCGAGCGTCGTCCAGAGCGGCGGCCCGAGCGTCGTCCAGAGCGGCGGCCCAAGCGGCGTCCCAAGCGGCGTCCCAAGCGTCGGCAAGCTCATCTTTTGTTGCTTTGCCGTTAGCGAATCGCCTTGCAACTGCTATGGTATTTTCCAGCGTGGCTCTGTCCTGTTTTCTCGCGTACTTCAGAACATGCTCAGCGCAATCGCAAGCGAACAGTCGCGCGGCTTTCTCGTTCCACGCCTTGATCTTCCTGACGAGCCTCGCATCGCTGGCAACAACCTTATCATCCAGCTCTATGGTCTCGCCCTTGATTTCCACTTCCCATATTGCCTCGTTCAGCCAATAAACCAAGTCCTGCTCACGGCAGACGTGGTATCCGCGCCTGCAAGCCTCGATATTGTCAATATGCGGCATCCACTTGCGATATGCCCACTTGCATTCACCGCCGTGACATGATTCGCGGTTCTTGTTGAGTATCTTATAGTATTTCATCTGCCCTCTCCACGTCTATATGCGTCCAGGTCAAAGCATCCATCATCCTTGCTATGCGAAACGTACAGCCCAGCGAATATGACCGCTATGCCGATTATGCCGAATATTATTGATGCTGCGAATATCATTTCTGCCCCCTTACTGCTCTCTCTGCCCTGCGCCCTTAAGCGTATTCACCTCATTTATCAACTCATTCACCTTTGTAGCCAACTGTATAAAATTGGCCTGTGTGCATTTCGGCACAGTTGTCCAGTCGTATCCGTCACGGACTTTCTCCTGATCCGTCCAGTCCCAATTAGATAATTCTTCTATCTTCATTTCACTACCTCCCATATCTGCTTTACCTCAATGCCCATGCGCTTTGCCAGTCTGATGAGCCTAATTCGTCTTGCTTCCTTATCTCTTGATGTCATAGTTTCCCCACTCTAATTATTCCGGTTGAGTATCTTGTAGTATTTCATCTGCCCTCTCCTTCCTCTTCCGGCACTTCCTCAACAAACCCGCAATAGGGGCACTCTTGAGTCGGCTCGTCAGGATACTCTCTCCACTTCTTTCTGCATTCTGGACATGTCGCCATCACTAACCTCTCTTCTTTTGCGCCCATCTGAGCGCTTTGTTGAGCGCCAGGAGCGCCTTTTCGACATGCAGCGCCAGAAGTATATCCAGCGCAATCTTCCGGCCGTAGTGGCGAAGCTGTGCCAGCCGGCAACTGAATGATCCGTTGAACGGGCAAGGATGGTTGATTCGGCTCTGGAGCCGCCCCATCTCCTTGTAGCACAATAGCACATTGAGCAAACCCCAGATCAAAGCTACTGCTATTATTATGTAGGAACCTCCACTCATACGTCCGCCTTCCTTTCTTCAAAGCAGGGCTTGCAGAACCACTGCAGTTCTCGTTCATTGATTACGGCCTCAAGATAAGGATCCGGCAAGAGAACGCAAGGCCGGACCTTCCCGCAAGAGTCGCACTCTACTTTCGCAGAATCAGATTTGTCCCATTGTTCCAGGACTTGAGTCATCTTCTCACCCCAAGCTGGAAGCTTCCGCAGCAGTTGTTTACCTGAACGCCGTAAAAGTCCTCGTCAACCAGAGGGCGAAATCTGTCGCCGCCGCCAAGAACCAGCCATGCGCCAGAAATGCCCAGCGAGTTCTCTACGTTTTTATCTGTCGGCTCTGCTTTCATCCAGCCGCTGTCATTATGAGAAACGCAATCAATCATTCCGTCAAAGCTAGAGAGAAAGCGCACAAAGAGCGCCTCTCGGTTCTCTTTAACGAACTTCTTCAGAGAAGCTTTTGTAAACCTCTTTCCGCTTATCATTGGGCCTCTCTCGTCTTGCTGTTTGGCTTCTGTTGTCATGCTTTTTTTACCTCCATGTTGTTTCGTTTTCTCTCATCTCGGGTACAAAGATAAAGGACTCTTTCTCTTTTGTCAAACATTTCTTTCAACATAAAGACAGCAAAAAACAAAGGAATAACGCCAACATGAAAAAAAGATCAATCTTTCTCTCATTTTTTGTTGACGAAAGCTATCTGAAAAGTAGCATTCCGGCATGGCATTAAAGTTACATGAATTAGTCGAACGTGCTCGAGATGACGGTCCCTATATGGCACCGGACGGCTCTTATGATGGAGCAAGGTATTTACGCTCATATAGAGCAAGGCTTGCTCTGGGTTGGGATCTGAAGCGTCCGCTCCTGAGTCAGCGGGAGCGCAGAGAGAAAAAGCGTGAGTATCATCGAAACTACCAACGCCGCCGGCGAGCAGCCATGAAGGGGGTTTGATGTATCTATCTTGCCCAAAGTGCGCAAGGAAGTCGAAGAAGGTTGGGAGAGGGGTCTTTTTTTGGCTCCTGGTCCTTTTGTTCTTTCCTGTCAGCTTGCTCTTGTTTTTGATCTTCCCGGCAAGATTCAAATGCACTCGGTGCGGTTATATTTTTAAATAATGCCCTGTGACTGTGAGGGGTGCACCCTGAAAAGCAGTCGATCCGGCACCATCCGGACTGCGGGTTAAAGACCCGCACAGGGAACCAATTGAAAAGGAGCAGCATGCCTGCAAAAAAGAAATTGAAAGCGCCCAAAAAGAGCGAAATCCCCAAAGCTTCAGGGATAGTTGTTCACTGTGCTCACCGCTATATTGCCGACATAACAGAGCTCAAGCCCAATCCTTTGAACCCTAACAGCCACCCAGAGGCCCAGATTGCGCTCCTGGCGAAAGTAATCAGGCAGCAGGGCTGGCGCTATCCCATCACGGTTTCGGCCCGTTCTGGCCTAATTGTTAGCGGTCACGGCAGGCTGGAAGCGGCGAAGGTCCTGAATGTAGATCAGGTCCCTTTAGATGTGCAGCATTTCGCCTCTGAAGAGCAAGAAACGGCATGCTTGCTGGCAGACAATCGCCTGGCTGAGCTGGCGGAGATGGACAGAGAGAAGCTGAAGGACATGCTTGAGGGTCTGGATCTCGGCGAGTTTGATATGGATTTAACCGGCTATGACGAGAAGTCAATAGAGGATTTGATGACAGCCTTCCGTGTCGACCCTACGGAGCCGCCTGACCTGTCTCAGGGCGCAGGAAATGGCTTCCAGAAGATGACTCTTACCGTTTCGGACAATCAGGCCGGAATCATAGAGGATGCTCTAAAAAAGGCGAAAGCGGACGGCCACGGAGAAAGCTCAGAGAACGAGAACAGCAACGGAAACGCAGCCGCCTGGATATTCGAGGCGTATCTAAATGGGTGACGCTAAAAAAATCGTGGTTCAGCCTATCAAGGCAAAAGACGCTGACAGAATAGTGAAGCGCTTGCATTATTCAGGCAAGGTTGCGGCTACTTCCCAGCTCCACTTCGGTGTTTTTCTTGACGGAAAGTGCGGTGGCGCTCTGCAGTTCGGGCCGCCGATAGATAGGAGAAACCTTCTTCCGCTGGTCAAAGACACAGAGTTTTACAATTTCCTCGAACTCAACCGTATGGCCCTTGCGGACTGGCTACCCAAAAATGGAGAAAGCCGAGTCATAGCTTACTGTATGCGATTTATTAAGAAGCATTACCCAAAAATTGAGTGGGTCGTTTCTTTCGATGATGCTACGCAATGCGGAGACGGAACGATTTACAGAGCTTCAGGCTTCTATTTGACAGGCATAAAGAAGAACTCGACCATATGCAGGCTCGCCTCTGGAGAGGTGGCAGCTAAGCATGGAACGAGCAAAAAAGACTTCGCTGGATCCGAAAAACTTGCCGGCTTCCAGCTCAGATACATATATTTTCTCAACCCTGAAGCAAAGAAGCGACTGACGGTCCCTATTATTCCGTTTTCAGAGATTGCAAAACGAGGCGCTTCGATGTATAAAGGTGAACCATGCGCATAAAGCATTGTGGTGATGTGCTCGGCCTTCCAGCCGAGAGAGGGCGGTTCAATTCCGACCTGTGCGCTCCATTTTTAGGTGCAAAAGTGATTTCTTGTTTTCTCATTTCTTGGAAAGATTTTTAAAACACTCGTTATTTCTTTGATTTTATAGGCTAGCCCAAGGGTAGGGCTAGCTATAAGACAAGAATAGAATAGAATAGACAAGACATATACTAAGATACTAGAGGGGGTACGGGGGGGATGAAAAGTGGCGGCAAAGAGTAAAAAAAAGATCACTCCGGTCAAGAATGGCGTTTACGATCCGAGCCGGCACCCTTCCCTTATCTTTGCTTTGTGCGTCGTCGGGAAAGATGACACGGAGATCAATCACCTGTTGCAGCTCAGCAAAAACACCTTGGGAATTTGGCGAAAGAAATACCCAGAGGTTCACAAGGCTTTTGAAGATGCCCGAGAAGAGGGGGCTGTCCTGGAGGTCAAAAAGGCTCTGTATAAGCGAGCACTCGGCATGAAGGTTACAACCCAGCAGGTCCGCTCTAAAATCGGCGCTGACGGCAAGCTGGAGCCCTTGAATGCGACCAAGGCAGAGGTTGAGCTTCCGCCTGACGCAAAAGCGGCTCAATATATCTTGAACAATCGGCGACCGAGAGAGTGGAAGCAGAGGCAGGAAATAGCGCTCGGCCCTACTGGTCCTGCCAAGCCTCCCAATGTACATTTCTATTTGCCCGAGAACGGGCGCCCGATTGTCAAAGACCCAGAAGAAAATCAAGGAGACAGCAAGTGTCAGAAGCAGCTCAAGCGGGTAAACTGATCCATCTCGGACCAGAAGAAGGAGGCAGACAGGAAATGTTCCTGGCTACGCCGGCCGACATTGCTATTTACGGCGGAGCAGCCGGTGGCGGGAAGGCGCTCGACGTTGATACTCCTATCCTGACAACTTCGGGCTGGTCGTCTATGGGGGATCTATCCAGTGGAGATTACGTCTACGGGACTGACGGCAGGCCTACCAAAGTTCTGCAGGCGCACGAGCCGTATTTTGCTGTTAAGGTTTATGACGTAGAGTTTGATTGTGGCGAGCGTATTACCGCGGACGCAACACATCTATGGCACACGTTCACTGAAAAGGATCGCGCCGCGGACTATAGGCGTGATCCAGAGGTAAGAGCGAGGCGTAGAGCTAAGCGTAAGTCCCGAGGAACCGGAAAGCGCCCTGATTTATCAAGGCGGAATGCTGCGCAAGGGTTGAGCCACGTTCCATCCATTGTGACCGGCTCAGTCAAGACTACAGAAGAGATCAGGTCTACGCTTTTATCTAAGCGTGGGGCGCTCAATCACAGTATCGCTGTGCCTGCTGCGGTTCATGGCAGACAGTGGTCCTGCAATATCAATCCGTATCTGGTAGGATACTGGCTTGGTGATGGTCACTCGAGAGAGGGAGTGCTGACTATAGCTGAGCCGGAGCAAGTGGCTATTATCAAGGCTATAGAGCCAGGTATGTACAAGAACAAGCAACAATATGCCTACCGAGTACCAGCGCTGACGGCAAGGCTTAGGGCATGCGGGTTGCTGAATAATAAGCACGTTCCGGACTGGATATTAACCGCAGACGTTGATAGCAAGCTGGAGGTGTTGCGGGGGCTGATGGATTCTGACGGCTCCGCCATGAGGAACGGGAGGCTTGAGTTCTCTGTGGTCAACAGGGATCTTGCTTTCGGGGTCAGGGCTCTCATAGCCAGTTTAGGTTTGAAGCCATCCATGACTAAATCTCCCGCCATGCTTTACAATAAGAATTGCGGCACACGCTATCGCATCAACTTCCGTGCACCGTTCCGCGTATTCAGGCTGGAGCGAAAGGCGCAGCGCCAGAACCTCAACGTGAGGCCTACTACCAGAAGGCACTTTATCAAGGCAGTTGAGAGAGTAGAGCCGCGGCTTGTACGCTGCATCACTGTAGACGCTTCGAACAAGTTGTTCCTTGCTGGCTCTTGCTTAATCCCGACACACAACTCGTGGGCTCTTCTTCTCGAGTGCCTTAGATACACATATTTGCCGACCTTTCACGGGATCTTGTTTCGGCGAACCTACCCTCAGATAATGAACCCCGGCGGCCTGTGGTCAACATCGCAAGATATATTTCCGTCAGTTCAGGCAAGGGGGTTGGTCACAAAGCTTATGTGGGAGTTTCCATCTGGTGCAACGATTAGCTTTAAGCACATGCAATACGAGGCGGACAAGATTCAGTATCAGGGCGCACAAATCCCGTTTATCGGTTGGGACGAGCTTACCCACTTCACTGAGGGGCAGTTTTTTTACATGCTCTCTCGGCTTCGCTCTATGTCTGGTGTCCGAGGCTATGTGCGAGCCACTTGCAACCCTGATGCAGACTCTTGGGTTGCTGAGTTCATCGACTGGTGGATAGCTGACGACGGTTATGCTGATCTCAGCAAAGCCGGAAAGTTGCGCTGGCTCCTGAGGCGCGGTGACGTGAAAAAGTGGTACGACACGAAACGAGAGGCTCTCGAAGATAATCCAGAAGCCGACGAGGGGGACCCGAAGAGCGTTACTTTTATTCCTGCATCAGTCTATGATAACAAGGCGCTCCTTCAAAAAGATCCAGCATACTTGTCCAACCTGAAGGCTTTAGGCTCCGTCGAACGTGAGCGGCTTCTGGGAGATGCAGAGCGGGGCGGGAACTGGCATATCAAAGCCGGCGGGACGCTCTTTAAGCGTGAGTGGTTCCAGATTATACCGCAGGCTCCAGAGAAAATGATGGGTGTTTGCAGATTCTGGGACAAGGCCGCAACAGAGCCAGCCCCTGGCAAAAATCCTGACTGGACTGTTGGCGCCAAGGTTGGCTTCAAGGACGGGCAATGGTTTATTCTGGACGTGCATAGGTTCCAGAAATCTTCGTTCCACGTGGAACAGTTAATCAAGCAAGACGCAATTATGGACGGGTTTGAGTGTCAAATCCGAATGGAAGAGGAAGGGGGCAGCGCAGGAAAGGACAACATTTCGAGCTATGCCCGGAACGTTCTGCCTGGCTTTGACTTTGATGGGATACGCTCGACAGGATCCAAAACCGTAAGAGCTCAGCCTCTGGCTCGAGCAGCAGAGGCCGGCAACGTCTTTTTGGTTCAGGGCGAATGGAACAAGGACTTTTTGGATGAAGCTGAGAGCTTCTCGGAGACTTGCGAGCATGATGACCAGATTGACGGCGTAGACGGAGCTCTCAATCATCTTGCGAAGCAGTTCCTTGACCCCGGCTTCACGGGGGCGGCCCCATCGACGGCGAATGTTGAGAAATGGAACTCGCAGATTCTTGCAGCTTATGAGAGCATTACTGACCCGAAAGAAAAAGCGGAAGCATTTGAGAAGCTCCGAGAGGCGGGACTGATATGACAGAGCCGAAAGAGAAATCAAGAGCGCTGAAGCGCATAGAAGAGCTCCTGGCGAAAAAGCAGGAAGAAGAAAAGGCTGTTCTTGACGGACGATACCACGAAATTGAGCCGATAGAGACAGAGTCCGAGCGTTTCTCTCGAATTATGCAGACCCGCAGCGCTTGGAAATAGTGAAATAATGGTTTGACAACCTCAGGGCAAATGATATCGTTCCGGCAACTTAAACATGGAGGTGAGGGATGAGATGGGACGACAGCATAGACGGTGAGCTTGATAAACTAGATGAGCTTGCGAACAACGGATGGGCGTGGCACTTTCCTGGCTGGCAATGGGTAGCAGATAGACTTAACGAGGAATTTAAGAACGGAAGGACGGCGAACGCTTGCAGGATGAAATTCGAGAGGGCGTTCTGCAACAAACCGACAGTACCAAACAATAAGGAGGAATCAGAATGAACAGAAAAACAGACATTGACGCTACGCTTAACCCATGCTCCGCTGAAATGGATAAGCACACTTATGGGTGTAAATGGCTCAACGTGTCTATACACGGCAAACGACTTATACGGATAGGCGTGCTTGGGGTGAATCTCGACATTTACCGAGTAAAGCGTCTTCCGTGGATGCGTAGGTTTATATATGCTAGGTATGGTAATGGGGCGTTTTTTGGATTTCCATTCGGGAGCATATCGTGGCCCATGCCACAATCAGTTCCGACAGAACAAAGCACAGGAGGTGAGGGATGAGTATTGTAGATGCATTTCTATGCAAGGAGATAGACGACTGCAATGCATGGTGGAAACTTGATTCTGGTGATATGCAGAATCTCTTTGATACTGCCGTGGAGGAATTGGATGAAGCGAGAGCCAGAGTAAAGGAGCTGGAGCGAGAGGTTCACAAGAGAGACTCTACCATTCTCAACATGAAAGCTACGATCAAAGACAAGGAAGGCTGGATTGATTTTGAGAATAAGGAAAACCAGAAGCTAGAGGCCAGAGTCAAGGAGCTGGAGAGGGAGAAGCGCAGGGCTTACGAAGATGGGTACAAGATGGGATACGGCATTGCTATGACCGAGAAGAAAGCAATGGAATCATTGATCGCCGAGCAAGCAACAGGAGGTAAGGGATGAGTATTTGTGAATTTGCGACAAAGTTAGGAATGACTTGCATCGCGATAGCGCTACTAACGACAATGATGATAGGCATAATGGGTGGAGAATGTGACTCTCGGGGGAAGGAAGCGGTGGCGGTGGTT
>Ga0180433_10005757_pt1 | contig 16574 bp, 16 predicted proteins | sample SS_ome_8_FD_132980 | JGI IMG/M metagenome (GOLD analysis project Ga0180433, IMG submission 132980) | Hypersaline lake sediment archaeal communities from the Salton Sea, California, USA - SS_1_D_1 metaG | ecosystem: Environmental > Aquatic > Non-marine Saline and Alkaline > Hypersaline >... | reverse complement strand
CAAGCAGGAGAAAAAATCAGAGGACTTAACTTAAAAGGTGCTTACTGTGATGAGGTTGTAACTTATCCTAAAGATTTTATGGATATGTTAAAAAGTCGTTTAAGAGAACCGAATGCTTGGTGTATCGCCACTTGTAATCCTGACCATCCGAAACACTGGTTCAATATTGAATATCGTCAAAATTCAGAACTTGAAAAAAATCTTTGGGATTTTGTTATTGATGATAATAAATTTTTGCCTAAAGAATTTGTTAAACAAATTAAAAAAGAATATACTGGAGTTTTATATCAAAGGTATATTTTAGGAAATTGGGTTAATGCTGAAGGTTGTATTTATAAATTAAATAATTATAATATAATTGATAATAATTCCATACCATTTGGTAAAATTGAATTTGTTTCAGTTGGAATTGATATCGGTGGAAATAAATCAAAAACAACTTTTGTTACAACAGCAATTGGTAAAAATTATAGTAATGTTATCGTCTTAAATTCTATAAAATTAGATGGAGAACAAACTACAGAAAGAATAATTGAAGAATTTAAAAATATTGTAAAAGAAAATAAAGAGAAATACGGAAATAAATTTAAATTTGTTTTTGTAGATTCGGAAGCACAAGTTTTTATAAATTCATTTCGTAAATTAAATCTTAATGTATCAATTTTAAATTCTAAAAAAAATAGAATTTTAGATAGAATACATAAAACAAATCAAATGATTGGTAATGGGAAATTAAAGATTGCTGAAAGTTGTAAAACATTATTAGAGGCACTTGAAAATGCAACTTGGAATGAAAAAGCAAAAGTTGATGAAAGATTAGACGATGGCACAAGTGATATAGATACTTTAGATGCTTTTGAGTATTCTTGGGAAAATTGGATTAAATTATTATAAAAGGAGGTGGAAAATGAAAGAAATAATTGAGTTATTAGAAAAAAATGAATTAATAAAATTTAATTTTATTAATAATTTTAATTGGTGTGATGAATATTATGATAATTTGGAATTGTGGCAAGAATTTTATAAAGGAAATGTTGAGGGGTTCCATAATTATCATTATACAAATAATTTAGGCAAAATTTGCAAATGTAAAAGAATAACTCTAGGAATGGCAAAAACTGTTTGCGAGGAATGGGCATCATTATTAAATTATCCGTATATTGGAACTGATAATGATGAAATAAATCAATATTTGGAAAAAGTATTTCAAGAAAATAATTTCAAGAATACTTTTGCTAATTTTATTGAAAAAACATTTGCTTTCGGCAATGGAATTCTAATTGTTAATAATGATGAAATAAGAAAAATTCCCAAAATAGAAGAAAGGTATATTTGGAACACTATACCACTTGAAGTTTATAATGGACAAATTAAATCAATTTTAATTTTAGGAGACCAAATACAAATATCTGAAAATTTATTTTCAAGAGAATGTTTAATAATTGGCGAAAGTATTTATGAAAAAAATAATGCACAATTTACTGGCACAAAATATATAAATTTTACTATTAATTCACAACAAAAAAAGGTTGATAATAATTCACGAATTATTATTTCAAATGAAAATATAACTAATAATAATTTTTCTAATTTAAAATATTTCCATTTTTTCAAACCTGCTTTGACTAATAATTTATTCTTATCTGACAATTTAGGAATTTCTGTTTTTGGTAATTCAATTAACATTTTAAAACAATTAGATATTGCTTACGATTCTTTGCAAAATGATTTTTCAAAAGGCAAGATGAAGATGATGATATCAAATGAAATAATGAAAAAAGACGAAGAGGGAAATGTTATATCAAATGCAATCGATGATGACCAAACATTATTTATTGCTGATTTATATGACAAGACAACTTCTGAGTTGCAAAAGTCAGATGGTAAATCTCCAATTTTAAATGATTTGATGAAAGAAATAAACATTCCAATTAGGGTGGATGTTCATATTCAAGGAATTCAATTCAATTTAGAATTGTTATCTCAAAAATGTGGTCTAGGAACTGGATATTTCAAATTCAATAATAGTGCTGGAGTGACTAAAACAGCAACAGAAGTTATTTCTCAAAAATCTGAATTGTTCAGAAATATGAAAAAACACGAATTTTTAATTAAACAATCATTGGCATCTTTGGTTGATGATATTATAAAAATTGGATTTCAAAATAATTCAATCAAAAAACAAGAATATGAAATAATGATTGAATTTGATGATAGTATTGCTAATGATGATAACACAATTCGTGAAGAAATGAGAAAAGATGTATCACTTGGAATTTTATCTAAAAAATATTATTTAATGCAACAATATAATTTGACGGATGAAGAAGTTGAAGAAATGTTAAAGCAAATTAATATTGAAAATAATGTTGATAATTTAGATGAAATAAAATTAGAAAACAATCAAGAGATTGATTAAATATGAATAAAAAAGAAAAAGCGATTATTGATATTTTTAATAAAATTGAAATCGAATTAATAAAAAATATTTCCTCTAAATTTAAAAATGATTATATATTTGATTTTGAAACTTTTACCAAAAAAGAATTATCACGGTGGGAACTTCAAAAATTAGCAGAATTAGGTAAATTAACAAAAGAAAATATTAAAATTATAAAACAAAATTCAAAAGAATTAAGTGGACTTTTAGAAGATTATTTAAAAGAAACCGCTCTACAATCGATAGAAGAAATTGAACCTGAATTTTTAAAAGGTGTTAAAAGAAATTTTTTAAAACCAACAAAGAAACCTATGATTTCAAATGCTGTGAAACAAATTGTTAAATATTATTCTAAACAAGCAAAAGATGAGTATAATTTAACAAATACAACTATGTTGAAATCCTCACAGCAAAAATACCGTGATATTATCAATAAAACTTCTTTTCAACTTGCAAGTGGAATTTATACTCCACAAGAAGCAGTAAAAAATACTATTAAAGAATTTGGGAAAGAAGGAATTACTGCTTTAACGGATAAGTCTGGGAGAAATTGGACACCTGAAGGTTATGTTAGAATGGTTAATAGAACAACCACTAATAATATAATCACGAAAGCACAGCAAGAAAGATGTAAAGATTATGGAGTTAATTTAATTGAAATTTCTTCTCACAGTGGAGCGAGACCTCTATGTGCTCCATATCAAGGCAAAATTTACAGCATAGATGGAAAAGATGGATTTGTTGAAGATTTTAATGGTAAAAAAATAAAATACGAAAGTTTTTCAACTACTTCATATGGACAACCTGCTGGATTATTTGGCATAAATTGTACTCATAGGCAATACCCCTTTATTGCTGGAATTTCAGAATTAAAAGAATATGATATTTCTAAATCTGAAAATGATGAGTTATATAAATTAACTCAAACTCAAAGAAAATATGAAAGAGATATTAGAAAAACTAAAAGAGAAATAGAGGCAGTTAATTCTGCTGGATTAGATATAAAAGAATTAAAACAAAAATTAAAGAACCAGCAGTCAAAAATTAAAAATTTCACAGAAAAAAATGACTTGGTCAGACAAAGAGACCGAGAACAAATTTATTAAACTTTACGAGATGGTAATCGGTTAAATTGCTAAAAAAATATACGACACCATCGGTTAAATGGAGAAAAGGAGATTAATTATGTCTGAAAATTTAAATAATGAAAATGCTAATGTTGAAAATGTAAAAACTTCTGAACAAAACGAAAACTTAACAATTAATAATGCTAATTCTGAAGATAGAATATCTAAAAATAATAACCCTGTAGAGGTTAAGAATGAGAAAAAAGCAAACATTGAAGAAGAGTTAATTACATTTACACCAAAAACACTTTCGAAAAGATTAGAAAGAGAGAAAAACAAAACAAAAGAAGAAGTTGCCTCTCAATTGAAAAAAGAATTTGAAGAAAAATTAAATCAAACTTTTGTGGAAATAGAGAAATTGAAAGAAGAAAATTCTACACTCAATGTAATAAAAGAAAATACTAAAATAATTCAAGAATTATACAAAAATCAAGTTGACCCTAATTTAGATGAAGATGAATTTGATTTTTTAATCAACAAAATCAAAAAGCAAAAAACAGATGATATTCAATATGCAGATATCATCAAAAATTTAAAAGAAAATAAATCAAAATACTTTAGCGATGGAGTAATTAAACATAATGTTGTTATTCCAAATTCAAACTCAATCACAATAAATAATGACCCATACCAAGAAGCACTTGAGAAACAAAAAGAATATAACAGGAGAATGGGTTACAATTAATTTAAAAGGAGAATTTAATATATGGCGAAATTAGAATTACAAGGTACACACGATATAGCACTTGGAGGTATTTGGGATGGTTATTATCCAATTATGCAAACAAGAATGCCTTTCTATAATTTACTGAATAAAGAATATTCACAAGATGTGAAGCAAAAAGGTATAATTTCAGTACCAAAAATTAAATTTAAAGACCCTCTAATCAGGGAATATAAAATTTTTGATGGTATACCTTTACAGCAATCTGAAAGTGAAATGGTTGAAGTAACCGCTGGTAAATTATTCGCCATTAATGAATTAATCGATAATTGCGAAGCATCATTAGTTCCATTTGATTTAAAACAAAGAATGTTGGTAAAAGCAATGGATGAAATGGGACATTTTATAGAAAATGCTGCGATAAAAGAATTTACTGCTGGAGGAGGTTCTGAAGGTACAGCATCTGCTTTGCCAAAACCTACTGAAACAACAGTTTATGATAATTTACTTCAAGAAGTTATTTTATTGGCAAAACAAGGTATTGCCCCAAGTGATATAAGAATAGTTATTTCAGGGGATACTGAAAGAATGTTGCTTTTAGACACTAGATATACTAATTCAGGTTCTGAGATGGGTTCTGGAATAGTTAGGACAGGCGAACCTGTAAGAAAAATAAATGGTGCTATTTGTACAACATCTTATTCGCTAGAAGTGAATTATGTAGTTTTTAATTCTAAGGCGGCAATTGGTGTTGAATATTGTAGTTTGCCTTTGCGAATAGTTGATATTCAAAATGAAAAACATATCGGTGCTTCTCGTATGATTGCTAAATTTAATCACGGTTTCGGATTGTTAAATAAAGAAATGTTCTTATATAATGATAAGTAGGGGGTAATTTGAATGGGTTACCAATTACGACATAAACAATCAGGTCAAATAATAAAATTTAAAAATAAATCTGTTTTTGAATATTGCAAAAAATCAGATTCATATGAAGAATGTATTGTTAAGACTGTTGAACGAAAATTAAAATTCGATGATGAAATTTTAATTGACTATGAAATTATAGAAGATAAAGAAAATAACGATATTAAAAAAAATGAAACTAAAAAATTTAAAAAAATAAAATTCGATAAAAAGTAGGTTTTATTTATGCCAAGAAAATGTTGCGATTTAACTGTAAAAACTAAATATACGGAAACGGAAACTGAAAAATCTTGTGAGAAAGAAGAATTTTTAGTAACTCCGAATGAATATTCAGATTTTTTTGATTTAGAAGAAGTACCTACAAATTTTAAAGAATTATTAGAAATTGCTATATTAAATCTAAATTCTGTAATTTTTAGTAAAAAAATTAATTTAAAATCAAAAGAATTGTATTGTTGGTTTTTATTAAAAAAAGCAATTATGTATCAAATTAATCATTTATACAGAAATCAAGATTTTTTTCAAATAGGACAAATTTTTGAAGATGAGACGGAAATAACAGATGTTAAAATTGGTGATTTTAGTTACAAAACTGGGACTGTAAATAAAATGGAAAAACTTGGAGTTAAACGAAATTTAATCGCTCCAATTGCAAAATCTTATTTATCTCAATGTGGTTTTAATTATAGAGGTATATGTTAGTTCGCCCTATTCCTCTGCAACTCTTAATTGATGATGTTGAATATTTTGAAAGAATTGACACTGAAAGAGAGAATATTTTCAAAGAACCTATTTTGATTAGAAATTGTAGGGTTGTATTTGGGCAACAAAGGAAAATTAATGATTTTGGCGAAGAAGATACAAATAATATTTTTGTTTATTTTTGCTTTATTCATTCAAAACCTTTCATAATCCCTAAAAACGGAGATAGAATAAAATATGAAAATGTGGAATATGTAATAAATTCTATTGATATTTACAAAAATTTAAATAGAAAAATACACCACATAAAGATTGGAGTAAATTAATGAACGAATTATTTGAATATTTAAAAAATGACTTAAAACAATTTTTAGGTTTTGATAAAATTTATATTTCGTTTATAAAAGATTTTAATCGAGAAGAATCTATCTCTGTTGTTTTTAAAAATGAAAATTCAGAACTTGAAAGCAATGGTTGTAGAATTACTAATGCCAATTTTACTGTTTATTTCAGATTTAAAGATGAGGCAGATGTATTAAAATACTGCTCAAAATTAAATAAATATATGAGAACAGATATTAAATTAAATGAAATAAATATTGGGCATATACACACTAATAATTTAGTTTTTTTAGGCATAGATGCTGAACAGTATTTTAATTATTCTATTAGTTTAATGTGTGTTTATTCAAGTTATTAATATAATGTAAAAAGGAGGAAATGGATATGTCGACTATAGATTGTCCTAGTAGAAAATTAGATTTTGGTTATTCCCTAACAGTTGAAGTAAAAACTCAAAATGGTTCTTTTAACAAATTAAATTGGTTAAAAATAGATGAAAAATTAGAACCTAAAGTAGAGTCCTTCTATGAAAGTGAAGGCGAAGGTTTTGAAACAAATGTAAGAACAGGAACTGCATTAGAAATAGATTTGGAATGTCTTTTTGATATGGCATATACTTCTATAACTGATTTAGATAATATGAAATTAGATATAGGAGAAAAAGCACCGCTTACAATTAAAATCACAGATAATTTTGCTGGAAAGACTATTGAAGATTATTGTATTATTACTAAATGGTCTGCACCTCGAGAACCTAGTGTTACTAGAAAATTAACTTTTTCGCTAAAATATTGTGGTAAACCAAAAGGCATAAAAATTTTAAAAGCGATTTCTGATTTAAATACAATTAATGATGAAATAACAGAGGCAACCACAAACCAAGCACCAACAAATGAAACTACACCAGATACTGAATCGGTAATATAATTTTAAGGAGATGATTTTTTGTTAAGTTTTGATGTAAATGAATATATCTTTGAGGATGAAATTATTATTAAAAACAAAGATAGTCAAAAAAATTTTCAAATTCATTTGACCTATTATGATATTGATGACATTCAAAAAATAACTGAACAATTAAATTTTATTAAATCGGAAATAGAAAATAAAGGAGAAACAATAGATACTATTGAATTATTAAAAAATAATTTAATAAATCTACAAAATCAAATATATCAAATAATTTTTAAAAATGATTTAGAAGATATACGAAAAACAGCAAAAACTTCATCTCTTTTTAATAAAATTTTTGAAACTGTAATAATTAAAATTCTTAATGTTCAAAATTCTAAAAATTTAAGTAATTTTAAAAAAAAAAACTAAATTATTCATCTAAATTTGATGCCACTTTTGATATAAATGATGTTCAAAAAATATTAGCAAACGGAGTAATATATGATTTGGATTTGTCGTTTGTTAATATTTTTAATTTTTTAAAATTAACAAGAGAGGGTAAAATTAAAACAAATTTGGATTTTTTGAAATATTTTAATTTGGATTTTTTTATTTTTACAGATAAGATTAATGCAATTTATGAATATATTTTTAAAGAAAGATTTGTTGATGAAATAGAAATAAAACAAGAAGAAAATGTGCCTTTTGATATATTTGAAGATTTTGATTTACTTTTTGCTAATTTTAAAAAATATTTCAATATAGATTTAATAAAAGATAAAAATTTGAGTTGGTTTGAATTCAAATTTTATCTAGAAGATTTGTTATTAACCGAAAATTCTCTTACTAAAAGAATATTTTTTAGAGTTAATGATGAAAGTAACATTGATAAAATTGAGTTGAAAAATTTTTATCGTTCAATGAAAAAAAAATACAATATAAATCATAGAAAAAAACATAATTTATATGAATTATTAAAAATAAAAGAAACTAATAAAAAAATATTATCAAAGGCGATAGAGGATGCGGAATGGTCTTAAATTATAAATTTGAAATAAATGAAAGCAGAATTGATGAAAAAATAAAAAATAGATTAAATAAAATAAAACCGCTATTCACTCAAGAAATTTTAAAAGATATCAATACTTTTGCCCCTAAATTAACTGGCAATTTAATTGGTTCATCACTTTCATCATCTGACTTTAGAAAAGGAAGAATAATATATAATACTAAATATGCTAAATATGTTCACAGTTCCCCAAAAGTCAGAAGAATAAGTACAAGGATAAATAAAAATGCCAAGAAACAATGGGTTACATATGCTGAAAATGCTAAAAGATTAATTTGGAAGGAAAAACTAAAAAAATTATGGAAGATGATTTGATATGGCAAATGACGGCAAATTAATATTTGATGTTGATTTTGAAGTAGGTGATTTTAAAGATGCCTTAAGAAGCATACAAAAAGAAACACAAAAAACTTTAAATGAAACATCAAAAGAAACAGAAAAATTTCATAAAAAAACAAATGTACAAGTTGTGACAACTGCTAGAAAAACCACAACAGAAACTGAAAAGATTTATAAGAAAAATGAAGACCAAGCAAAAAAACATAATAAAAATTTAAATAAAGATTTTCAACAAGCACAAAAAGAATTAGTTAAATCTACTGCTACACATTTCGCTTCTATTGGAAGTTCTTTAGTTTCTGCTTTTTCTGTTAAAAATGCTGTAACATCTGCAATACAAATAGGAACTGCTTTTGAAAATGGTTTGGCGAAAGTATCTACAATGGTTGATACAAATACTGTTGATATGAAAAAATGGGGCAAAGAATTAGTTAATGTATCAAATCAAACTGGAATTGCCGTAGATGAGGTAACGGAGGCAACTTACCAAGCACTATCTGCAGGTGTAAAACAAAAAGATGTAAATAATTTATTATTATCTTCTAATAAGTTAGCGATTGCTGGTTATACAGATTTAACTACAGTTATTGATACAACAACTTCCATTTTAAATGCTTATAATTTGAGTGGTGAAGAAACCGAAAGAGTTCATAAGATATTATTGCAAACACAAAACAAAGGTAAAACAACTGTTGATGAATTGGGTGCTTCTCTTTCAAATGTTATTCCAACTGCTGTTCAAATGGGAGTTGATTTAGAAACTTTAGGTGCCAGTATGTCTACATTGACAGCAAGTGGTATTCCAACAAGTCAAGCAGTTACAAAATTAAATTCATTGTTTAATGAATTAGGTAAAGATGGAACGAAAGCAAGTAAAGCACTAATTGAAACATATGAAGGTACAGAACTTGCTGGAAAAGGTTTTGATGAATTATTAAAAATAAAACCATTAAATGTTATCTTAAGTGATTTGGGAAGATATTCTGAAAAAACAGGAAAAAAAATGGCAGATTTATTCGGTTCAGTAGAAGCATCTGGTGCTGCTGCTGTTTTAGGTACTACTGGTTTTGAAATGTTTACTGATGCTATGACTGCGATGGGCGAAGAAGCAGATGTCGTTAGTATAGCATATCAAAAAAATTTAACAACATCTCAAAAATGGAATATGATTACTAATGAATTAAAAAATACATCACTTCAACTTTTTGATGTTTTATTACCTTTTATTGCTGAATTAATAAAGGGTATACAAGGAATAATGAATTGGTTTGCAGGATTGAACCCCCATATGCAAGAGGCGATTATTATTTTTGGTTTAATCTCTGGAGTATTAATGACTATTATTCCACTTGTATTTTCACTAGGCACTGCTGGAGTTGTTGCCAGTACTTCTTTATTGCCTATTATTGGGATTATTGTATTGATAGGTGCTGTAATAGGTGTGGCAATCGTTGTTATAAGAAATATGGTAAAAGGTTTTGATGATGCTGATAGTAAATTTGGTGCTTTTGCAAGAGGTTCAATTAATTTAGCAATAGGTGCTGTAAATCTACTTATAGATGGTATAAACTTATTAGTAAAAGCGATTAACCTAATACCTGGAGTGAATGTTCCTTTAGTCCCTAAAATAAATTACAAGGCAGTGCCAAAATATTCATCTTCCCAAAGAGAAGAAATGTCTGCAAGACAAGAAACAATGTCTGCTATTGGTTTAGGGAATAGTCCTGGAATTAAATATGGAGCAGTACCTAAATTAGCAAAAGGTGGAACTGTTGCTGGTGGTTCTCTTTTTATTGCTGGTGAATCGGGAAGAGAAATTTTGATGACAGATAGAGGACAAACAACTGTTATACCTCTTAATTCTTCTTATGGTTCTACATCAAATGCAAACAATATTAATTTAACTTTTAATGTGAGTGGTGGGAATATTGATGAAAAAAAATTATCTGATATGGTTTTAAGCAAACTAGCAAGAAATTTGAGGTCTTAATATGAATTGCAAAGAATTTAAAACTAAATATGCTGAAATTATAATACAAAATAAAAAATGGAAATATGATTTAGAAAGTTTAGATATTTCTAAAAATATTGTTGGTGAAAGTCAAGCAAGTTTTACCTTAACATTTATTCAAAATGCTATACAACCTATTGATATTGGTACTCCTGTTAATATTTATATGGAAATAAATGGAGTGAGAGAATTAGTTTTTGGAGGTATTATTTCTAATTTAAGTTCTAATCCGATAAGAAATGGTTATAAAGCACAATTATTTTTGGATGTGGAATGTGAAGGTTTTGCGATTCTTCTTGAACGAAGAAATACTTATTTTTATGTAATAAATCCTATAACATATAAACAATGTGTTGAAAATTTAATTAGTTTAGCAAATGACGATGGTTTTTCGACAGGAATTATTGAAGGAGATGAGCAAATACCCAGTGATTTTGAATTTGAGGGGGGAACTTTTGCTGAATTTTTAGATAATCTCGCTGATTTAATTGGTTATATGTGGTATGTTGATTATGAACAAAAAGTTCATTTTGTGAAAGAATATCCTAAAAATAATCAAACATATGATTTTATAAATAAAGGTTCATATCAATTAAGTTTGAGTTCTAGGAATGCTAATAATTATTTTAATAAAGTTATAGTTCAAGCAGAAAATTTTCATATAGTGCTAGAAGACAGTGCCGAAATAAATAAAAGAAAGTCTTTATTTGGTTCAGGAGTTTACGGAAAAATTTTAAGAGAAAAAGAAATAAAAACTCCTGATGATGCTCGTATATTAGCACAAAATTTTTTAGAACAAAATAGTTTTAATAGACAGGAATTTGCAATTACCACAAACGAATTTATCAGATTAAATAATGAATTTATTATTAAATGGCAAGGATTTGATTATACCGTAATTGCTACTGAATTATCTATAAGACAAAGTGCTATTTTGCCATTTTTTGAATATAAATTAGAATATAAACCGCCTCTACCTAAAAAATTAAAATATCATTATTGGAAAGAAGAAATAAAGGAAATCATAACAACTAATAGTCAAAATCAAAAGGAAGTTAAATCTGTTAAACCTAAATTTCAAAAAATTAAAACTAGAGATTTTGAATTGACGAAAGATGATAGCGAAGTAATGATAATAGTCGAGGCAAGTTACTCAACTAATAGAGACAGTAAAGGTGATATTGAAGTTTATTTGGATGGTAAATTTATTGGTTCTATAAGAACTGGTAGTGCTGGTGGAACTTTGACAAAAACAATTCAAGTTGATTTAAAAAAGGGGTCTCACACAGTTACAGCAAAAATCGAGAGTTTGAGCAGTGCTGATATTAGTGCTGGTTTTTTACCTAACAAGTTAACTGATTTTGAATATTCAGTATATTCTCCATTTTTAAAAACTACTACAAAAAGAAATGAAAGATTAAGACTAACTGAAAGATTAAATAGTAATTTTACTGATGGTACAAGTAAAATTTTGGAAATTGACGGCAATATTTACGAAGTATATTAGGAGGTAACAATATTGAATTATAAATTTAATTTGGATTTTATTACTAAACAATTTGCTGTTGATAATGAAATAAAATTGTATAAAAATACTAATCTTATAGATAAATTTTATTTCGAGGTTTTTAGTAATTTAAATCCAAGAAAATTAATTATGACTTTTAGAGGTTTTGATAAAGTTATTAATTTTAATATTTTTTTAAAAAATAATTTAAATGAAAATGGAATTGCCATTAAAGATATTTTTACTGGTGTTTTTACTGTCGATAAACGAATGACAAAAGAGGTATTTACAAGTTATTTAATTTTTGAAATTTTAGACGATATGAATAATTCTATCGGAACTTCAACAAGAATTCCTATTAAAATTGTAAATTCTATGATTACTGATGATTGCGGTGGACAAATTGGAATAATCGACCATAGAAATTTGCAAGGTCGAGAATATCCAGAGCAACATCCAGCAAACTCTATCGTTGGGGCAAAAGAGGAAACGGTTGAGGAAGATTTAATTAAATTATATGATAATTTAGAAGAAAATAAAGAAGAATTTTTAAATCAAATTGATATTCTTAATCAAAATTTAGAAAATGAAATTAATATTTTAAGTGATTCTATAAATTTAGTTGAAAAAGATTTAACAGAAGAAATTTTAAAAGTTGAAAAAGAAAGCAAAGAAAGAGATACAACTCTACAAGAAAATATTAACAACGAAGAAAAAATAAGGCAACAAAACGATAAAATTTTAAATGATAAAATTTCTGTTGAAAATCGTGAGAGAATAAATGAAGATAGAATTTTAGGGGAAAGAATTGACGATTTAACACAATCAACAAATGATAATTTTGAAAACATTAAAAATGATTTTGATGAAAAATTAGAAAAAGAAAAACAAGAAAGAATCGCTGAAGATTTAAAACTTGAAAATAAAAAAATAAATATTACTCAAATTGGCAATACAGTTGCCCCCCTAGGAAAAGATAATTTAATTCCTCGTAATTTTTTACCTGAAACTTTATTTAAAAGTTTTAAATATTTTGAAAATATAATTGATAGAGATTCTTCTAGTCCGATTGATGATGATTGGTGCTATGTTAATGAAACAACTAAATTTTATGTATTTAAAGAAGATAATTGGAAACCAATTACACTTTTAGAGGTTATAGTTGATGCTATTAATATAACTTTTAATAATCAAGATACTATTTTTACTGGTTCTAATGTTCAAATAGTTATTCAAGAAATTTCAAATTTATTCAAAGAAAATAATTTAAATTTAGAAAATATTATTAAAGATATAGAAAAATTAAAAGAAGATTTAAAAAATGAAATCCAAGCAAGAAAAGATGAAGATAAAAAAATTATTGATGATTTGAAAATTGTTAAGTTGGATTTTGAAGATTATAAAAATGAAACAAATATAGTTACTAATGACTTAACAAGTTCTTTAGGTAATTTAGAAAATTTAAAATTAGATAAAACTGTTTTTGAAAATTATAAAAATGAAACAAATATAGTTACTAATGACTTGACATCTACAATTGGAAATTTAGAAACTGATTTAAATCAAAAAATTTCTGAAAAAGTTGATGAGACTAAATTTGAAGCAACCTTAAAAAATTATGTTAAAGAAATCAAAATAAAAGATGATATTTTAACTACAGACAATTCTTTAATTGATTTAACTGATAAAATAAAATCATTTGTAACTGCTGTAACTTTAGAATTAGGCACAAGTGACCAAATTCAATTGTTATTAGACAAGTTAGAGGAACATATAAACTCAGATGAACCTCATAATATTATTAAAATCAAATTAGAGGAATTGCAAACAAATTTAATTAATTTTAAGGATTTATTATTGCAACAAATTACAACAGAAATTTCTGACCATAATAATTCTGAAACTGCACATTCTGATTTATTTAATAAACTAAAAGATGAAATAAATTTAATATTAGATGATTTGAAAACTGAATTATTAGAAGAAATTAATCAAATAAAATTAGATATTGTTGATATACAAACCGCTATTGAAACTATTAATCAAAAATTTGAAGATTTAGATGGTGTGGTAAGTGGTTCTATTGATGATATTGATATTAAAATTACAAATCACAATAATTCTGAAACAGCACATCCTTTTATACAAAATAAAATAACTAATTTAAATTCTAGAGTTGACAAATTAGAACCAAAAGCAATTTTTATAAGTCAAAATTCTATTCAAGATTATATTGATAATAATCCTGAAGCAAATAAAATTCAATCTGGAAATTTAATTATTTTTAAAAATGCCGAAGAGCAAGTTGAAATTTATCAATTTTTTACAACTTCATCTATTGTGGAAACTAAAACTTCTGACGGTTGGGATAATATTGATAATTATGTACCACTGCAACAAGAAATAAAATTACAAAATGCTTCTACAACAGATATTGGTGTTGTTGGAATTGGAAATAATATAAATATAGATTCTAATGGTTTTATTTATTTGGATGATGCCTCTGAAACTGGAAAAGGTTTAGTTCAATTAGGAACTCTCGAAGAATTAGAAAAAAGTTCTACAACAAAAGTTTTTACTGGGAAAATTATTAAAGATTATTTTTTATCTAAAATACCAGTTTCTGCAACTAATGCCGATGTTGCGACTGGAACAGATAATGCAAAATATATAACTCCAGCAACTTTACCTATTAAATCGGTTACAACTGGAAATGGACTGACTTTAACAAATAACAATTTAAGTTTAACTAAACAATGGGTAACATCAAGTGAAGTTGCAAATCAGATAAATTCTTCTTTACCAAAAGCAACACAAACAATAGAAGGTGTCACAAGATTTGCTACTCAAGATGAATTAAATTCAGCAAATCCACCAGCGGTCGGTGTGAGTGCTAATGTGTTGAAAAAAATATTAAAAACTTCACCATACGGACTTATCAAACAAGCAGACAAGTGGTCTGGCACTATGGATAATTATGGTTTGGTTGCTATTGTTAGCGACCCTGCCGTATCTAATCCTGAAACAGAAAGTTGGGGTCCTTCTGCGGTTACGAATTTTAGTCAAACAAGAGAACTGATTAAATATTACCTACAAAATGCTGGTACTAGTAATTTTATACCAAATGCCACAACAACACAAAAAGGAATAGCACGAATTGCAACAGAGGCAGAAGCACAAACTGGAACGGATAATTCAACAATAATTACACCATTTTTACTAAAAAAATTAAAGGAGAGTGGTTTTTTGGGGGGAGTTAAAAGGGTAACAAGGGTTAATTTTAAAACTGTATCAAGTATGTCTTTAATTATAGGCACACCTAGAACAATATTTGAAAATAAAGATGGTGTAGATAAGGTATATTTTGATGGTCGAGATATATATTATGAAATAAATCTTAATCTAATACTTGATAAAACATCTCTTCATATTTCGTGGAAAGATGCGAACAAAAACTCACCTTATATTGATAATATTTCTAGTAATAAAATAACATTAAAGGATGATGGACCAGGCGGTACGATAGGAAGCAGTATAGGTTATGTTACTAAAGCATTTTATTTAGAAATAACAGAATATTATTAAAATTAAGAGAAATAAAAATGTACGATAAGAAAAAATATTTAATTGATTATTAGAAGAGGTGGATTTAGAAGATTATGATTAACAGTAGAGATATAAAAGATTTGCACCCAACATTAAAACGAGGTGTAGAGGAATTATTGAGAAGATGCAAAGAAAAAGGTTTGCCAGTATTAATAACTTCAACTTATCGCGATAATGAGTACCAAAATATGTTGTTTAATCAAAGACCAATAGTTACGAAATTAAGAGGTGGACAATCATTGCACAACCATCGCCTCGCTTTCGATTTTTGCAAAAATATTAAAGGACAAGAATTCAAGGATATTGCTTTTTTTGAAGCAGTAGGCAAAATATGGACTGAAATGGGAGGAGAATGGGGAGGACATTGGACAAACCCTGTGGACAGACCCCATTGCCAATTTACAAATGGCAGAACAGTTAGTGATATATCAAGTAAAAAATATGTTATGCCAAATGATGTGAAAATGAAATGGGAGATGTCTACTGGAAATTCAACCACGACAAATAAAGAGGAGAAAAAATATATGTTAAGAGATTTAAAAGTTTTAATGGAAAATAAGGAACAAACTGTTTCTGCTATTTTAGAAAAGGAAGAAAATTATGTAAGATTAAGAGATTTAGATAAAATGGAATTAAAAATTTCTTATGATGAAAATAAAAAAATGCCTGTAATTGAAAAATTAAATTCACCAAAAGATACTAAAGTTTTATTTGATGGAGAAGAAAAAACAGTTTCTTCAATTTTAGATGCTGGTACAAATTATATTAAACTTCGTGATTTAGAAAAATTAGGTTTTAAAGTTTCTTGGGATGAAACAAACAAAATGCCAGTCATAGAAAAGTAAAGAATAAATGGGAGTTTTGGTATTTTTAGCAATTGTTTTTGTGCTGTGTTATATGCTCTATAAATTTATTAAATTTTTAATTGTATTGTATTTAATTTGCT
>Ga0180433_10005753_pt1 | contig 16584 bp, 21 predicted proteins | sample SS_ome_8_FD_132980 | JGI IMG/M metagenome (GOLD analysis project Ga0180433, IMG submission 132980) | Hypersaline lake sediment archaeal communities from the Salton Sea, California, USA - SS_1_D_1 metaG | ecosystem: Environmental > Aquatic > Non-marine Saline and Alkaline > Hypersaline >... | reverse complement strand
GTTAGTAAAGGTTGGGAAATAGTAGATCGGAGAGATAAATCATTTTGAATAACTTCAGGATAAGAAACCTTAATAGATAAAATTTTTTTTTTATTTTTAGTAGTAATTATAGAAATATTATTCCAATTAAATAATAATCTATCTTTATCAAACTCTTCTTTTTTAACATGTTTTATTATATCTAGTATAAAACTTTTATCTAGATCTTCTTCTTCAATTGTTTGTAAAGCAGAATAAGAAAAATATTCATCTATAGGATCATTTCTAATTGCTGTTATAACATGAGGATTAGTATCACTGTCACTAGTAATTATTTTAATATAATCATTTGGATCGTCACTATTTTGTATATAAATTCTTCTTGGAGGATCATCATCTGTAATTGTAAAATTATTACTTTTAATACCATTAACAATTATATTATTAACTTGATGTTGTGTAATATTTCTCTCTGGTAAGTCCATTTGATCAATTGCATGTTGTGAATAGGTAATATTAATAGATGTATAATTATTTTTTTCTAATTGATGTTGTTGTGAAGTTCCAGGTTTATCATCTAATATATGAATATTTGATTGTGAAAAATGTTGTAATTTTTGTTGAAAATAATCATTTAATGATGAATGTAATTCTTTATTTAAATGATATGTTCCTGGATAAAAATAATAATCTGGATTTAAACTTTGATATTCAAGTCGTTTAATTATAGATGCTAAATCATTAACATTAATTGAATTAAGAATTTCTAAAAATGCATCTTTATTAAAATAACTTTGACGAATTCTATTTAAAATAGAATCTAGATCTACGTCAGTTAAATTTCCACCTATTTTTATTTTTGTATTTTTAAAATTATAATAGTTTTTATTTTTTTTGGAATACTTATTTTTTTTGGAATACTTATTTTTTTTTGAATACTTATTTTTTTTTGTATACTTATTTTTTTTTGTATACTTATTTTTTTTTGAATACTTATTTTTTTTTGTATACTTATTTTTTTTATTAAAAATTTTTTTCTTTGATATAATTTTATTATATTTTTTTACTTTTAAATTTTTTTTTGATTTATTTTTCATATATATAATATATTTATATAAATAAAAAATTATTAATATTAATATATGGATACTTTAGATTTAAATATAGATAATTATAACTTAGAAGATTTGATAGTTTTATTTAATATTTCAGATAAATTTACAGAAAATGATTTGAAAGAGGCAAAAAAAAAAGTTTTAAAAATGCATCCTGACAAATCGAAACTTGATAAAAAATTTTTTTTATTTTTTTCCAAAGCATATAAAATTATATATGGAATTTATGAGTTTAGACAAACATCCCAAAAAAGTACAGAATATAGACCTTTTGATAATAACAATGAGGAAGTAATAAAAAATGCCTTACAGAGTAATTCAATTAAGAAAGATTTTAATAAATGGTTTAATGAACTATTTGAAAAGACTAATTTAGTAGATGAATTTTCAAAAAATGGTTATGAAGATTGGTTAAAATCTAATGAAGATATAGAAAATTATATAGGATTAAGTAAAGAAGAACAAGAAAAACAGTTAGAAAAAAAAAAAAATAAAATAAAATCATTAGAAAAATATAATAAAATTGAAGAAATACAAACAAATGGATATAATTTAATTAGAGAGAAACCAGAAAATTATTCAAGTGATATATTTAGTACATTACAATTTGAAGATTTAAAAAAAGCACATCAAGAAAGTATAATACCTATAACAAATAAAGATTTAAATAATATTAATAACAAAAGTTTATCTAGTTTAAAAAAAGAAAGAGGAGAAAAAATTATAGTTCCTTCACTAGACCAAGCTAAAAAAATTTTAAATGAAAAGATAGAATTAGATAACAAATATAATACTCAAAGAGCGTTTAAATTAATAAAAGAAGATGAAAATATGCAAAAAATGAACGATTTAAGGTTAAGATCAATGCGACAAATCATGGATAAATAATAATAATATAAATATATATTATATGATTAGCCAAAAAGCAATTTATTCAATAATTATTATAGTATTAATAGGTTTCTTATTTAATTTATGGGAGAAAAAACAAAAAAATAATAAAAAATTAGATAGTTATAATTTAGTTGAGAAATTTTTTTTAAGTGATATAAAATCTTTAGCAAAGATAAATAAACCTATTATTTGGATTCATGTAACTTATGATTGGAATGCTAGAAGATGGGAAACATTTGGATCAAGAATGTCATTAAATTTAAATCAAGATTATTTATATTTAACATTAAGATCAATTATAGAAAAATATGGGAAAGATTTCCATATATGTTTAATAAATGATAATAGTTTTGAAAAATTAATACCAAATTTTCCTATTAATTTAGCATTTTCACCAGAACCAGTAAGAGAAGGATTAAGAAATTTAGGTTTATCTCAATTAATCTATAATTATGGAGGAATAATAATACCTATATCATTTATAGCTGAAAAATCATTTATAAATATATATGAAAATTTAAGAGAAGATAAAGTTATTATAGGTGAACTAGTAAATAGATCTAATACATCTTATAAATATTCACCAAATACAAAAATTTTAGGATGTAAAAAAGGATGTAATTTAATTTCAGAGTATATATCATATTTAGAAAATCTTTATGCAAGTAATTTTACAAATAGCATTCAATTTGATAATTTAATAAATGATTGGTTTTTACAATATAAAGAAAATTTATTAGTAATTCCACCTGATTTATTAGGTGTAAAAGATAAAAATGGATCATTAGTAGATTTAGATAGATTATTAGGAAATTCATTTATTGATTTTAATTGTGAAAGATTTGGAATATATATACCTCAAGATGAATTACTAAAAAGAAATAACTATAATTGGTTTGTATATCTTAATGTTGATGAAGTATTAAATAGTGAAACTCAACTTGGGAAAAATATACTTATTTCCCAATAATTTATATATAATATATATATATATAAACTATAATGGCTTTATATAATTTATTTCCTAATGGAAAAGATGATTTATTTAAAGCATTTATACTATATTCAATTGTTGGAGCTATTGCAGCATCTTTAGCAGTTCATATTAGATTATCTATTGATAATAATATATATGGAATAAGTGATTATGTTAAAAATAGTTTTAATTGGGTTAAAAAAAGAGATGAAGGAAAATTAAATAATGCAAGATTAATAATTGCTATATTTATAACTTTTTTAGTTACAATTGTAATTTATCATGTTATGTGGTTTTTAGTAGGATTTGGCGGAGGATTATTAGCTCCCCCCGGAAAAAAAATAAAATATTTTAGTTAATTTTGCTAATTTTATAGATTATTTCATACTTAGAATTACTAAAATTTTTTAAATATTTATATTTAATATTAAGACAATTACATAATTGTCTTATTACAGTTAGAAAATTTTTATAAGTAATTTCTCTCTCTAAATAAAATTGTTTAGATTTAAAATAATAAATTTTTAACGAAATATAAAATTCTTGTAATAAATTTTTATAACAAGCTATTTTAAATATAGATTTATCAATAATATAAAAATCATTATCTGTATTATTACAAATTGCGTTTAAAAAATTAATTAATATGTTTTTTTCAGGAATTTCTAAAAAAATTTGTTTCATTAATTAATAATAATATTATATTATTTTTACTATTAATTACTATATATTACTATATATTACTATATATTAAATATATATTACTATATATTACTATTTATTACTATTTAATAATGTAATATTACATGTAATATTAATGTAATATTAATGTAATATTAATGTAATATTAATGTAATATTGATATTATATTATTTGTAAATAAAGCTAATTCAATTTCATCTTCATGAATAATATGAAAAATAGTTATATAAGTGCAAATTATTTTAATAATTTGATATTTTTGTTCCTCATTTAATAATGTTGTAATTTTTATAAATATAAAATAACTATCTAATATATCCATTACAGAATATCCTTTTGAATAAATATTCAATATAATTTTATTTGCTTCATTTATTTTATTTTCAATACAAAAAATTGTGTAATTAATAAAATCTTCAAATAAAATATTACTGCAAGTTTCTTGAGCTATTTCTAAAGTAATAACTTGTTTTAATAAATTAAATTTTTCTAAATAATTAATTAATATTCTTATAGAATTATTTGAAACTGCAATTATAAATGGTATGGCAGATTCATTTATAAAAATTTTTTCATTATATATAATTTTATTTAGGATATTTATTAATTGATCATTAGAAAATGGTTTTAATTTAACAATATGAATTCTAGATTGTAAACTATCAATTACTTTTTGAGGATTTATACAAGATGCTAAAAAATGTACATTTTGATTATATTTATCAATACAATTTCTAAAAACTTGTTGACTTTGTTCATTAATTATATCAATATCATCTAAAACTAATATTTTTTTTTTATTTTTAATTAAAGAGGTAGTTTGACAAAACGTTTTAACTTCATTCCTATAATATGAAATTCCTTGTTCTTTTAAGCTGTTAATAGTTAAAATATTATTATCTATTATATCTTTTCGAATATTTTTATAGTATTCATTAATAATAATTTTTATTAATGTTGATTTTCCACATCCTGAACTTCCCACAAATAATATATTTAAATTATCCATTGCAATAAAAGTTTTTATTAATGTTTTAGTAGATTGGTTAATTTCTAAATCTATAATATTTTTAGGTGAATATTTATATATTAAAGAATCTTTCATAAAATTATTCGTTAATTAATATTTAAGTTTTTGTTATTATTAACTAATATGTCATGGGATAATGAAAAATTAGAAAATTTATACAATATTTTAAATGTATCAGATAAAGCTAGTCAATCAGAAATAAAACAATCTTTTAGAAAGTTATCATTACAATATCATCCTGATAAAGATAAAAAAACTACAGAATATTATAAAAAAATATTAAACGCCTATGAAATATTAAATGATATAAATAAAAAAACTTTATACGATTTGCAATATTTTAAATATTCCAAAGAAAATAGATCTAATGTATTAGATATAAAAAGTAATCAAAAAGAAATAATTCAAGATAAAGAATACAGATATAAAAAAGATATAATATTTCCAGATCTAATATATAAAAGATTAGAATTAAGTTTAGAACAATCTTATTTAGGATGTATAATACCTATTGAAATAGAAAAAAAAATAGAATACAATAATAAAATATCTATTGAAATAGAAACTATTTATATTACTATTCCTCAAGGAATAGATAATAATGAAATTATATTAATTAAAAATAAAGGAAATAGTATAAATCATATAATAAACGGAGATATAAAAATACAAATAAATATATTAGAAAATGAAATATTTAAAAGAAATGGATTAGATTTAATTTATATTAAAAATATAACATTAAAAGAATCATTATGTGGTTTTTCATTTAATATTCACCATATTAATAGAAAAATTTATACTATTAAAAATGATGGTTCTAGTATAATTAAAGATGGACAACAACAAATTATATCAAAATTAGGTATTAAAAGAGAAAATTATGTAGGAAACTTAATAATAAAATTTAAAATAGATTATCCAGAAAAATTAAGTTTAGAACAAAAAAAAATATTACAACAAACTTTATAATATGAAAATTAAAAAGAAATTAATAAATAAAAAAAATTTTGAAAAAAGTATCGAATTTATATATGCAGAAGAAAATTTAAATAAGGAATCTTTACCACTTATTTTATATATAGGTGGTACAGGTTGGTTAGGTTATTTTCCGATAATATATAAAATTGCAGATATTTGTAATAAAAGGATACTTTATAAATTAGTTAATGAAGGCTATTCATGTGCTATTGTAAGATATAGAGGTAAATTTTTTAAACCTTTATCTATACGTAATAATATAATTTTATTATTAATAACAATAAATATTGATTATTATATAGGTTTATTTTTACTTATATTTATTATATATTGGATTTATAGTAGTAACTATTTTCCAAAAATTAATGAAATGAAAGAAGATTTAATAAAAAATATAAATAAATGTTTATTTTATAATAATAATTTAATAAAATATGAAATGAATACTAATGGAGAAATTATAGTTATAGCATATTCGGCAGGATCACATTTATTATTATCTTCTTTTAAAAAATTAGATATTAAAAATATAAATTTAATAAAAAAAATTATATTAATTTCTGGGGTATTAAATATACCAAAAAAAGAAGATTTAAAAGATGGAATAATAGATAAAATGACTAAATTAGTATTAGACTTAATAAATAATAATAAAAAAGAATGTTTAAATATTCTAGATGAAAAAATAGTTTTATATGAAAAAATTCCATTTTTAATAGTAAAAAGTAAATATGAATTTTTCAATATTCCAATAATTGAAAAAGTAGCAAAAAAATTTTTAGATAAAACAAATTTTATAAAAAATATTAATGATGTAGAAACTTTTTATGTTGAATCAAATCATTGGTTAATTTTAACTAATAAAAAAGTGTTAGAAAAAATAAAAAATTTTATAAATAAATAGATTTAAATATATAAAAATTATATATATAATATGAGTACTTTAAAAAGAATTCAAAAAGAATTACAGGAAATAAGTACTAATCCTCCTTATAATTGTTCAGCGGGTATAATTGGTGATAATCTATATAATTGGACAGCAACTATAATCGGTCCAGAGAAAAGTCCATATAAAGGAGGAGTGTTTAATTTAGAAATAAATTTTCCAGAAGATTATCCTTTTAACCCACCTAAAATTCGTTTTACAACAAAAATTTATCATTGTAATATAAATAATAGTGGAGGAATATGTTTAGATATTCTAAAAGATCAATGGAGTCCTGCATTAACTATTAGTCAAATATTATTAAGTATTTGCTCATTAATGGATGACCCAAATCCTGATGATCCTTTAATGCCTGATATTGCAAATTTATATAAAAATAATAAAATAAAGCATGATGAAAATGCTAAAATTTATACAAAAAAATATGCTAATTAAATAAAATAAATTATTAGATAAATATATATGGATAATTTAAAAATTATAAATAATAATGATATTAATAAGAAAAATTTAAAAGAAACAAATGATATAGGTGTATTTCATCCAGGAGTAAAAAAGATACCAAAAGTTATATTACCATTAGAGGAAATATTAGTAATGATTGATAAAAAAAAAACCTGGACATTAAAGTCGGCAAATACTATATTAGATTACCTTTATCAATATCAAAAAATTGCATTTGAAAAAAATGATAAAAATTCAATTGAAAAAATAGATTTTTACATTAAATATATTAAACACCAAATAGATTATTTAAATTCTTTTCAAAATCATTTATTAACTTTAGTAGCTACAATATTTTTACCCTTATCATTTATAACAGGATTTTTTGGAATGAATTTTAAATCAATGGGAGCTCCTTCATTAAAATCAGGAATATTTAATATAAATCATGGAGATAAAATAATTTGGATATTTTCTATTTTATTATTTATTTTTCTAACAATATTATATTTTAATTTATTTAAAATAATTTAATCATAAAATATTTTAATCATAAAATATTTATATAAATATTAATAAATATATTATATTTATATAAAAAATATTAAAAAAAAAAATAAATAATAATTTAAATGTTTTTTTAAATTAAAAATAATATAAAAATTAATATTATTTTTTTTTTATTTATGATATTTTTTTTGTAGGAATTTCTGCACTGGTTAAATAAATGGAATTTTCTGTGCAAATAATAAAAGTTTCAGAAACTTTATAAATCTTAGCTATAGGACTTGTATATTCTTCTGCATTTTTTACTAATAATTTTTCTCCACTCTCCCTTACTCCTATAAGAGCTTTTTTATCTAAAGATTCAACCCAATAGTCCATCATAATAGGTTTATCTTCAACTATAGCTAGTTTAGAAACATGTTCCCAAACCGAATTATTTGGAAGTTTATAACTACTTTCTTCATTCATTTTATATACCTTTAATTTTAAAAACTTTAAATACTTATTTATTAATTATTTATTTTTTTAAATTTAAATAATTAATTATTAATATTTAATAATTAATAAATAAAATAAAATAAATAAAATTATTATAATTGTATGACAGTTATGAGTGAATTTTCAGAGTCTATATTTATATCTAGTTTAAATAATCCAGATACATATAAAACTTATTTAAATGATAGTTTAGAAGAAATATTGATTAAATATATAAATTTAATTAAAGATTACAAAATACTTTATATAGAAAATACAAAAATTATAAATAAAGAGTATTATAATTATTTGTTTTTAAATGGAATAAAAACTCTTAATAATGTATTTTTAAATACTTTATTATACACAAGAAATTTAAGTACAGCAAATTTTTATAGCCAAAAAAGTTTTTATTTATATATAGAATTTATATCACAAATAGATAATGTAAATCATAGTTTTTTACAATTAAATGGCAAAGACGCATCTTTATTTGTTTATAAAAAAACAATATATGAAATAGATAATAAATATAGACAAGAATATAATTGTTCTGATCAAGATATATTTGAAATTTGTAGTATATATACAAATTTAACTTATATATTCTTTACATTAATAAAAATATCAGGTAATATTGAACAATTTAAAGATAATATCGAAAAAAATTTTTTAATAATAAATTCAATTCTATATTTAATAAAAGATGTATTAGAATTTAATTACAATTCTAATAATAAAAAAAATGATACATTAATAATGATATTTATTAGTAAATTTATATATTCAATATTAATTCAATTAAAAAACCAAGACTTAAATTTAGAATTAGTACTTAATTATCTGAATATTTTAATCTCAAAAATAAAAAAATATAAAATAGATGAAAATATGATAAACAATATTTCCTGTTTTAATACAGATAACTTTATAAATAAATCACCAAAAAAAGTAATAGATTTATTTTTTAAAAATTAATTTTTTATAGTAAAATATATATATTTTTTTTTTATTTTTTTAATTTTATTTTGAGGAATAGTTTCAATAATTTTAGTAGCAATATTATAGAATTCTTTTTTAAGAATATCTTTAATATAATTATATATATAATATAAAATTTCTTCATTACATTTTCCTACGATTAATACACTGCCTGTTCTAAATATCATAAATGAAATTTTAATATTACAATTATTATTTTCAGATAATTGTTTACCAGTATTATTAGTAATAGATTTATCATAATAAAATTCACATTGAATTCCAGGGTAAGAACATGGATCATAACAACTATTAATTCCATAGGTAAATCTTAATATATTAAATAATTTCTCTCTATCAATATAAAAGCCACAATTAAAATTAGAATTAATTAATACTGTAGATTCTTCATTTTTAATATAATTTAATGAATTATTATTAGTAATAGATTTAAATATTTTAATTAATAATTCTAAACTCTTATATAATAATTTATTATTTTGAATTCCTGGAATTTCTAATTTTCCAGTATTAAATACTTTTATATGTATTTCCTTAAATATATTATTATCTAATACTCTTAAAATTAAAACAAAACAGTTGTAAAAAGCTCCTTTTTTTTTTGATCTATAACTTAATATATCTTTTTTAGATATACCAATACTTATTTTTCTAATATCTTTGTATTTAATTCTTCCATTTGGATTTTCTATATGACTAATTATTTGTTCATCTATAAAATGATCTGTATTAATTTTTTTTTTTAAATTTTCAACTTCTTCAGGCGAAGATGAATTAATCTTTATTTGTTTTTTTATTATTCCTTCACGTTGTTCATGATAATAAAGTAAAGGAAGTTGCCAAAATAATTCATATAGATTAATTGTAGAATTTATATAACTAATAATAGTTTTAGTGGATATATAAATTGGAGATGGTTTAGGAACTTCTTTATTATGTAAAGCTATATCTTTATGTTTAATATTATCTCTACTATTTTCATTATTATAATTATCAATATCATTATTATCATTTTCATTATCTTTATCTTTAGAAATTTCTAAAAAATTTTGCCATTCTTCATCTAAATCATCCATTATTATTTATCTATAATTTTCTTTAAATTAATCTATTTCAATTATTTTCTTTTATTAAAATAAAATGGCTTCTCTCTATAAGAACATTAATGAAAAAGTTGAAATTCCATCTAATAATAATGAAAAGTTAAATAATAAACCAATTTTATTTTCTACTGATGAAGCCTATATGGTTACATCTAATATATTTGATCCATATAAAACATCCTCTCCAAGTTCATGGAATTTTAGATTAAAAGAAAGATTAAAACTTTTTGAATATAATATTGTAGATAAAGAAGTTATAACTATAAAAAATTAGAAATTTCTTTAATAGAAAAATATAAATAGGATATATTATAAGTTATAGACGAATCTGTTTGATGCATAATTAGTTCTATATTACTTAAAAAATTATTATTTATTTTTTTATTTTTAATAATATAAATAATTAGATTTTTTATAATATTTTTCATTTCAATTGAATAAATATCACTAATTTTATAAAGATTTGATTTAAATATTTCGAGAGAAATATTTTTTTTAAATTTTTCTAATAAATCTATTAATATTTTATCATTTAAAATTTTTTTATTATTTATTAGATGTTGATTTGATTGAATATAATTAACCATACTTCTAATATCAGATTTATATATTCTTTGGATTTCTTCTAATTCCTCTATAGAAAAGTTTAAATTTTCATTAATATTTATATTAGATAAAAATTTTATTATATCTTCTTTTGGTAACTGATTAAATCTTAATCTCATAAATTCATTTTGTAATGATTCATCAATTTTACTTATATAATTACATATTAAACAAAATCTTACATTTTTATTATTAATTTCTAATAAATATTTTAAAGCTTGTTGAGCATTTTTTGTCATATAATCTACTTCATCTAAAATAATAAACTTTGTACCATTATTAAATAAATTTTTTGAATTTACAAAATTATTTATATTATTTCTTATAATATCTATACCTCTTTCATCAGAGGCATTTAAATGGATCATTAATCCTTTATTTTTTTCATTATTTTTTTCTTGATATGAATTTATTAAATTTATAATAGTAGTAGTTTTTCCAGTTCCTGGAGGACCAAATAATAACAAATTAGGAAAATAATTTTCTTTTAAAATATTTTGCAAAATAATTTTATTACTATTTGATAAAACAATCTGATCAAAATGTCTAGGTCTATACTTTTCAACCCATGGAATATAATTATTATTCATTTAATAATTAAAACTTTATACTTTTAATAATTTTTTTTATAATTTAAATAATTCAATGTAATAATTATAATTTAAATACTAAAAATTATTTCATATAAAAATGTTAGTTAATGTTCTTATAAATATTTTTTGTATATCTTTTAATTTTAATAAAAACCCAAATATTTTTTTTTAAAAAGAGAAGATTTTTTAACTAGTAATTTTGCATTATCTATCTTGGCTAATAACAATAATAAATCTAATAAAATAGATAAATTTGCTCATTGGTCTGTTTATGGATTAATTCCACCGCCTATTGAAAAGACCATATCTATTGAAGAGTTAATCAATGAAATAAAAATAAATAATATAATAAAAATTCAACAATCAATTAATCATAATTGTGTTGTTGTTACTAATAATAAAGGACATAGATGGATATGTTTAATAAAAGATAAAGATATAATAAATAGTAATAAAATAATTAAAGAAATCAATAGTAAATTAGAAATTTTACCAATTGAAAAAAAATACATTTTAATTAGAAACTTTTGGCAAATTTTTTTTATGGGATTTATATCTTTATTTTTATTTTCAGAATTAGATATGATTGAAATAGATTTATTAGGATATAACTCTATATATGAAAAAGAAAATAATATTAAAAATGGCATAAAAAGAAAAAAATTACTATCTTTTTTAATAGATAAAAATGAAACAAAAAAATAATTTTTTAAAATTTTTAAAAATATTGAAATAAAATTATTAATATATAATAAATTAAAAATGGAAAAAATAGGATATTTGGAAATTGCAGTTGGATCAATGTTTTCTGGAAAAACAGAATGGATTCAAAGTATTTATAATAAATATAAATCTTCTAATAATATTTTAGTAATTAATAATTATTTAGATGTAAGATATAGTAGTGATGAAATTGTATCTCATTCTGGAATTAAAATACCTTGTATAAAGGTAAAGAATTTAGAAAGTTTATTAAATAATAATAAAATACAAATAAATAACTATGATATAATATTAATTAATGAAGGACAATTTTTTCAAGATTTAGTATCATTTGTTAAAAAAATGTTAAATAAAAATAAAAGTATTTATATATCTGGCTTAGACGGAGATTTTCAACAAAATAAATTTGGATATATTTTAGATTTAATTCCATTATGTGATTCTGTTATAAAATTAAAAGCAAATTGTATGTATTGCAAAAAAGAAAAATCTGCTATATTTTCGCATAGAATTAATAATACCAATAATAGTCAAACATTAATAGGTTCAGAAGAAAGTTATATAGCAACATGTAGAAAATGTTACAATATTTTAAACTCAACCTTAATTTAAAATATTATATTAAAATTAATTTAGTAATTAATAATTTTTATTGTTTAGAATATATATTTTTTTTTAATTTAGAATTTTTTTTTTAATTTAGAATTTTTTTTTTATCAATTAATTTAATTAAAAGTAATTGATCTAAACAATTTTATAGATTAAATTTTTAATGTCTATAATTTTTTTTTGTTATAATAATATAATGAAAGAAGTTTTAATGGCTGGAGGAAAAGTAATGGTTGGTCAATCTTTAACAAAACCAGAAGTCTTAGGAGTATTTATAGGTTTTATTTTGTGGTTATTTATTCTATTATTTTTTGGACAATATTTATGGAATAATGTTTTAATAAAACTTATTCCAGGTATAAAACCAGTAACTAGTGTTTGGCAAATAGTAGGTATAGTATTATTAATAAGTATTCTTAAATGTTAAATATATTTAAAAACTATTTAAATTATAAAAAAGTAATTAAAATTATATGTTAATAGTTGAAAAAAAAAAGAGAGGAAGAAAACCTAAAAATGAAAATAATATAGATTTAATAGATAATTATACATCTGAATTATCAAGTGCAATTAAAAGTGAAAACCTAATTATAGAAGGGGAAACAATTAAAATACCTAAAAAAAGAGGAAGAAAACCTAAAGGAGGAAAAATTATAGAGAATTTTAAACCAATCTCAGTTATAGAAAATATTAAGCCAAATATTATTTTACATTTGAAATGTAATTCAAATGATTTATTATTAGAAAGTAATAAAAATAATTCGAGTTTAGATTCTTATACCTTTCCTGATCCAAAAATAAATAATTTATGCTATGATTATTTGAACAATGCCAATAAAGAAAATATATTAGAAAAAAAAAATATAAAATATGAATATGAAGAGGAAGATAATGAAACTACAGATATTAATAAAGAAATTCATAAAAAATTAAAAGAATTAAGTATAAATTTACATACTAATAATATACCTGATAAAAAATCAAGTTGTTTTTGGTGTACTTATGATTTTGATAGTCCTCCAATTTACATTCCTAAATATGAAATTAATAAATCATATTTTGTATATGGATGTTTTTGTTCATGTGAATGTGCATGTGCGTATTTAATGGATGAAAATATAGATCAGGCATCTAAAATGGAAAGATATGCATTATTAAATTTTATTTATGGAAAATTATATAATTATGAAAAAAATATAAAACCAGCACCTAATCCATATTATATTTTAGATAAATACTATGGTAATTTAACAATTCAAGAATATAGAAAAATTTTAACAACTGAAAGACTTTTATTAATTGTTGATAAACCTTTATGTAGGCAATTACCAGAATTACATGACGATAATGATGATTTTCTAATTAATAATAAAGTAGGAAATATAAATTCTAGATATAAAGTAAAAAAATCATCCAATTTTCAATCTAAATCATCTATTATGCAAGAACAATTTAATATAGTATAACTATAAATATAAATAATAATTATAATTATATATTATTAAATAATATTAAAGAACTAAATAACTTATCTAATACAAAACATATTAGTATATTATAATCATTCAAAAGATAAATCATTAGATTTATTAAATGACTATAATAAAGAAAATAATAATATGGAAATTATAATAAATAATAAAAAAAAGTCAAATATAAAAATTCAGCAAATCGCATTTGCTAGAAATTCTTTATTAAAATTAATTAGAGAGAAATATAATACATATTAATATTTTATAATGATGGATAATAATAAATATAATTGTGTTGGTAAGATAAATATAGATATTTTAAAAAAGTCATTATTATTAAATAATTGTGATTCTTTATCATTTGATAGAGTAGCAGGATATTATGATACTTGGTCCTTATCTTTCAATCCTTATATATATAGTTTTTTCATTTAACTAATTGGATACAAATAGTTTAAGAAATGAGAAATAATTTTAATACTTACTGGAATATTATTAAAATAATGAATTAATTCCAGTATATACAGTTTTTAATGTATTTGCAATTTATAAAACAAATAAATTTTTAAATTATCAATATTCTTCAAATATTGATTTAACTTTATTTCCATCAAATATTATAAAAAAACACAAATATTAACAAACGAAAAAATTATTAATTCTAAATTAAATGATTGTGAGCATCGTCATTTTCATCTGAAAGCAATTAAAGAAAATAAGGCATTAATATGTATTTCCACAAAATATTTATTTAAAAAGTTATTAATCCTCCACCTAATTTACGAGGACCTTGTTAAATATATTTTAGTCTTTTTTTTGTTCTTGTATTCTTCTATTTAATTCAGATTCCCATCTTTGCTTTCTTGAGGCTGAATCCATCATTGTTCTTATTTCTTTAAAAATTGTTTGTTGAACATTAATTGGTTTATTTTGTGTTTTCCCTTCTATATTATTGCTTTCTATATTATTGTTCATAAAATTTTTTAAAACATCATGAAATTTGTAATTATTTTTTTCTAACTCATTTTTAGCTTCTTCTTCTGAATAGGTAGTTTGTCTCATTACTAAATTAATTATTTCTTGTTTTATATTTTTATCTCTCTCTTTCATTAACTCTATATATTTCTCTCTCTTTTCTTTTTTTTCTATGTTATATTGTTCTCTCTCTGTTTCATCTTGAATATCTTTAAATCCTGATTCATTTTCATCTATATTTTCCATAATATATAAATATAATAATTTATTTTTTAAACTATATTAAACGAAACATTTTAAAATATAATAGTAATGAATTCTTGTGAAAATGAGATAGATAGTTTACTATTTAATATTAATAGTGATGTTAATAAAATTTTATCTTCACATTTATTACCATTAATTAATGATTTAAAATTATCATCAAGTAATTTAAAAATAATTACAGATATATTATATTCATTACCAGAGTATAAAAAATTAGTAAAGGATCTAGAGAGTTTAAAACAAGAAAATGACCAATTAAAAGAGATGTTAGAAAAAGAAAATAATAAATCAATAGAAATTAAAATTATTGAAAAAGAGAATTGTATAAATAATAAATTAGAACAAAATTATAAAAATATTATTAAGTTTGATGAAAATAAAATTATAGATAATAGTGAATATAAATTTAATAGTGAAAATGAAAGTGAATCTCAAGAAGAAACAAAAGATTTTTATAGTACAGATAATGAGTCAGTTGAAAATTCTAATAAAATTTGTAATAAAAAAATTATTCATACTGAGTTTTTAAATACAATAGAAAAAAAAGTAATTATTTATACTGATGGAGCTTGCAAAGGTAATCCAGGTGATGGAGGATGGGGTGTACTAATTATTGATAATAATGAAGAAAAAAAATTGTGTGGAGGATTAAAAGATACTACAAATAACTATATGGAACTTTTAGCTACGATTAAAGCTCTGCAATATTTTAAAGATCATAGATATATTGAAATTAATACAGATTCCAAATATGTTATAAATGGAATTACTAATTGGATTCAGACATGGAAAAATAATGGGTGGAAAACTTCAAAAAATAAAGATGTAAAAAATGTAGATTTATGGCAAAAACTAGATGAATTATGTAATATACATACAATTGAATGGAATTGGGTAAAAGGCCATAGTAAAAATTTAAAAAATAACATTGCTGATTTTTTAGCTAATCAAGGAATTAAAGAATTAAATAATAAAGTAGTAGAAGAATATTTGCAAAAAAAAAATGAAAAAGACGAGGATGAGGAGGAAGAAGAATATGAAGATGAAGAAGAAGAAGAAGACAATGAAGAAGAAGCAAAAGAAGGAGCAAAAGAAGTAGTAGAAGAAGAAGAAGAAGAAGAAGAAGAAGAAGAAGAAGAAGAAGAAGAAAGAGAAGAAGAAAGAGATGCAGAAGAAGAAGAAG
>Ga0180433_10005751_pt1 | contig 16587 bp, 17 predicted proteins | sample SS_ome_8_FD_132980 | JGI IMG/M metagenome (GOLD analysis project Ga0180433, IMG submission 132980) | Hypersaline lake sediment archaeal communities from the Salton Sea, California, USA - SS_1_D_1 metaG | ecosystem: Environmental > Aquatic > Non-marine Saline and Alkaline > Hypersaline >... | reverse complement strand
TTTCAATAGAGCAAGATGAATCTCTACAAAAAATACAAGAAATCGAGTTCCGTATTAACGAACAAACAAGAAAAAAACTTAGAAAAAGTGGTGCACTTTCATTTTGCATATAACCACTAAAGAATAAAAAAAAGGAGAACAAAAATGGAAGAACAAAAATTTAACATGCCTTTACTGGGCGATGATTTCCCGGAAATTAAAGTGATGACCACCCATGGGAAAAAAAGTATTCCTAAGGATTATGAAGGAAAATGGTTTGTGCTGTTCAGTCATCCGGCAGATTTTACACCGGTGTGTACGACTGAATTTGTTGCTTTTCAGAAACGGTTTGAAGAATTTAAAAAGCTTAACTGTGATCTGATCGGTATGTCGATTGATCAGGTATTTTCTCATATTAAATGGGAAGAATGGATTGAAGAAAAACTTGATATTAAGATTGAGTTCCCCATAATTGCCGGAAATGATGCCATTGCCATGAAACTGGGTATGCTGCATCCGGGTAAAGGAACCAACACAGTTCGTGCAGTTTTTATTGTAGATCCAAAAGGGAAAACCCGTCTGGTACTCTACTATCCCCAGGAAATCGGCAGAAATTTTGATGAGATCCTGCGGTGTGTAAAAGCCTTACAGCTTTCAGACAAGAATAAAGTTGCGGTTCCAGCAAACTGGCCCGAAAATGAATTAATTCAGGACCGGGTAATTATACCTCCGGCTAATACCAGTAAAGATGCTAAAGAACGATCCAAACAAAAAGACTGCTTTGACTGGTGGTTCTGTCATAAGGAAATCAAATAGTTGGTTAGCCATTAGCTGATTAGCCTTTAGCAGTTATCCATAAACGGTTAGTTAAAAGTTAATGGATAGTTTCGGCTAAAGGCTAAATGCTAAATGCCAACAAGCCAACAAACTAACAGGCTAATAGGCCACCAGTAAAAAGGAGGGATTGTTATGAAAAAGAAAGAACATAAACCCACAACTAACGATGCAGGTATCCCTGTATCCAGCGATGAGCATTCCCTGACTATAGGACCCGATGGCCCGATTTTATTACAGGACCACTTCTTGGTTGAGCAGATGGCTAACTTTAACCGGGAAATGATTCCGGACCGCCAGCCTCATGCGAAAGGCTCAGGTGCCTTCGGCTACTTCAAAGTGACCAAGGATGTCAGTGCTTACACAAAAGCGGCTGTATTCCAGCCGGGTACCAAGACCGACGTACTTGCCCGGTTCTCTACTGTGGCTGGTGAGAGCGGCAGTCCTGATACGTGGCGGGATGTACGCGGCTTTGCACTTAAGTTCTATACTTCAGAGGGTAACTACGATATGGTTGGGAATAATACACCGGTGTTTTTTATCCGAGATCCAATGAAGTTCCATCATTTCATTCATTCGCAGAAGCGCCGTGCTGACAGTGGTCTTCGCGACAACGACATGCAGTGGGATTTCTGGACCATGTCTCCTGAATCGGCACATCAGGTTACTATTCTGATGAGTGATCGCGGAGTCCCCAAAAGCTATCGACACATGAATGGCTACACGAGTCATACCTACATGTGGGTCAATGCCAAAGGGGAACGTTTCTGGGTAAAATACCACTTTAAGACAGACCAGGGTATCGAGTATCTCACCCAGGAGGAGGCAGACCGGATCGCCGGCGAGGATGCAGACTTCCACCGACGCGATCTGTTTGAAGCTATTAAACGGAGGGATTATCCCAGTTGGACACTTAAAGTGCAAATCATGCCTTTTGAAGAAGCTGAGTCCTACAGGTTTAATCCGTTTGATCTGACCAAGGTATGGCCCCACAGCGATTACCCTTTGCACGAAGTTGGACGACTCACTCTGAACCGCAATCCAGACGATTTTCACACTGAGATCGAACAGGCAGCATTCGAGCCAAACAACCTTGTTCCAGGGATCGGTCCAAGCCCGGACAAGATGCTGCTCGCTCGCCTGGTTTCCTATGCAGATGCACACCGAGCACGACTGGGTGTAAACTACAAGCAGATCCCGGTTAATCGGCCCAAGAGTCCTGTGCACAGTTATAGCAAGGGCGGTGCCATGCGGATTGAAAACGTCTCAGATCCGGTCTATGCGCCCAACTCAAAGGGTGGTCCCAAGGCTGACCCTGAGCGATATCCTGAGGAGGCCATTTGGAGTACAAACGGTGAGTTCATCCGTGCTGCCTATACCAAGCGAGAGGATGATGACGATTTTAGTCAGCCAGGAACCCTGATCCGAGAGGTCATGGATGACGCGCAACGTGACAGGTTAGTGTCTAATGTGGTAGGACACCTGAAAAGTGGTGTATCCAAACCGGTTCTGGAGCGTGCATTGGAATACTGGCGCAACATCGACAAGGAGATTGGTGACCGCATTGCCAAAGGTGTTCAAAGCGGTTGATATGAGCCAAGTTGTGAGAGAAAATCAAATTGTAAAAGTGGTAAGTGAATACGCATTCTCAATTCAGAACAGACCACAGACGGTAGACAGCAGATCGCAAATCAACACACGATCTTCAATCAAAAGTCTGTGATCAGTTTTCTAAATTACTAATTTCGATCACTATGATTTAAAGATACAATGACGTTATGACTCGATGACCCTCTGACTCAAAGACACAAAGACTAAAGACCAAAGACCAAAGACCAAAGAATAAAGACCAAAGACTAAAGACTAAAGAATAAAGATTAAAGAAGCAAGAATTGAAAAATGTACAATACAACATTAAAAATGAAAGAATCCAATATGCCAACAGGCTAACAGGCCAATAAGCTAAAAAAGAAAGGAGATACTATATGGAGCTGAAAGGCAGTAAAACAGCTGAAAATTTAATGAAATCATTTGCCGGTGAATCCCAGGCAAGAATGCGATATAATTACTATGCCTCAGTTGCCCGCAAAGAAGGCTACAGACAGATTGAAGCCATATTCCAGGAAACAGCTGATAATGAAAAAGAACATGCTAAACTTTTTATGAAAGCCTTAATTAAGTATGGTATTAATGAAGAAGCCATTGACATCCAGGCTGGGTATCCGGTCTGTTATGCAGATACTCTGAAGAATCTGGAATGTGCAGCTATGGGAGAGAATGAAGAATGGTCAGATCTTTATCCCACATTTGCAAAAATTGCAGATGAAGAAGGATTTACGGAAATTGCAGAAACGTTTAGAAATGTAGCTCTGGTAGAAAAAAGACATGAGACCAGATATCGGAAACTTGCTGAAAATGTGAAGAATCACACAGTATTCAAAAAGGATGGAAAAGTATTCTGGAAGTGCAGAAACTGCGGTCATGTCATAGAATCTATTGAAGCACCAGAGACCTGTCCGGTGTGCGATCATCCTCAGGAACATTTTGAATTGTGGATGGAAAATTATTAATTCAGTGTAAATGAACTCAAGGTCTGGAATTAAGTAATTGTCACGGATTAACACGGATGAAACACAGATTATGTTAAGAAATAGGGATCAACATTAGATGATAGATGTATTAATAAATATTATCAAAGAATCAATAGAATTATGGCTGGCAATGTCCCCCTATTTACTTTTGGGAATGTTGATTGCCGGTATTTTGCATGTGTTTCTGGGACCGGCATTCATTTCCCGCCATTTGGGAGGCACTGGTCTTAGTTCAATTTTCAAGGCCACTCTATTTGGTATTCCCTTTCCGGTGCAGATAAAAAAAGCAATTAAGCTGGCTGGATATAAAGTTGAAAATAGCAGTAAACAGGAGTCAACATGAAGATAGCCTTTGCCTGTGTTGAAAACAGCTGTCGCAGTCAGCTTGCTGAAGCCCTGGCAAAAAAACTGTATGCCGATTCAGGGATTGAATTTTCCAGTGCAGGAACTCATCCTGCCAAAAAGGTGGATAAGGGAGTTCTTTCCATGTTAAAGGATATGAGTATTCAATGGAAAGAAGTTCCAAAAACTTTTGCTGATATTGATAAACCGGATGTGGTAGTAACTATGGGATGTGATGTCAGGTGTCCTTATATACCCGGCGTGAAAACCATTTCCTGGGAGATTCCAGATCCCAAGGGTAAAAGCCAGGAACAGTATGGAGAGGTAAAAAAATTAATAGAAGAAAAATTAGTTGATTTGATCAATAAAGTAACTAAACCTTAGGAGGTATTATGGCAACCACACAAGAACTGGAAAAGATTCTTAAGACTGCTATAGATGTAGAAGTTAATGGCATGTCAACCTATACGGCGTTTGCTGATAAAACTCAGAATGAAAACGGGAAAAACATGTTCCGAAAATTAGCAAAAGATGAGGAAGAACATGAGATTATGCTGAAAGAACAGTTAGAACATTTAACTAAAAACGGAACCTGGAAAGAAATCCAGATTCCCCAGTCAAAACTTCAGTCACTGGTCCCGGAAGTGAGAGAAAAACAGATCAGGACAAAAGGTAAAGCAAAACTTGGAGAAATAGATGCGCTTAATACAGCTCTGGATATGGAACGTAAAACTGCTGAGTATTACAGAGAACAGGCTGAAAAGATAGAAGATACTCAGGCCAAAGCTATGTTTTCACAACTTGCTGAGTGGGAAGATTCCCATTTTGATCTTATCCAGGCAGAACTGGATTCACTGAAAAATACAGGAATGTGGTTCGGTGTTCCCAGTTTTCGTATGGATGGTCAGTATTAATGTCTGAAATTATTCAGTATTATTATATTAACAGTTAATTAAGCAAAGGAGTCTGATATGGAAAAATGGGTTTGTGATGTATGCGGATATGTATATGATCCGGAACTAGGAGATCCGGATAATAATATTGAACCGGGGACTGCATTCGAGGATTTACCTGATGACTGGGTTTGCCCGGAGTGTGGTGTTGGAAAGGATATGTTTTCACCGGAGTAACATATTATTCTGTTCTGTGAAACATTATCCCGATTTCTTTTGTTACATATATACAGGAGGTTCAGTTTAAACAGGGAGGATTATAAAGGGTCATGGAATCTAATTTTGTTTATGCACTGCTTCTTACTACCGGAGCCGGTCTGTCGACAACTATCGGCAGTCTGATCGCTCTCTCTGTTAAAAAACCGGGACCAAAATTTATGGGATTTACCCTGGGTTTTTCAGCCGGGGTTATGGTTTTAGTTTCATTTATGGAGCTCTTACAAGATAGTATTGAAACCATAGGTTTTGAGTCAGCATATGTCGGTTTTTTTCTAGGAATGGGTACGTTTTTTCTTATAGATTTAATTGTACCTCATGATTATATTGGTCAGCATGATCATGGAAAAATTCATTCTTCCAGTCGTTTAATGCGGACAGGTCTTTTACTTGCCTTTGGTATTGGTATCCATAATTTTCCGGAAGGAATGGCTACCTTTATAGGAGCGATGGATAATATAAAATTAGGAATAGCCATTGCAGTAGCAATTGCAATACATAATATTCCGGAAGGGCTGGCAGTATCAGTTCCAATTTATGCAGCAACAGGAAGCCGTAAAAAAGCTTTTTTATGGTCTTTTCTTTCCGGAGTCAGTGAACCAGTAGGAGCAGGAATAGCAGGACTTATCTTACTTCCTTTTCTCACACCTGCTTTATTAGGTTGGGTTCTGGCATTTGTGGCTGGAATTATGGTGGCAATTTCCATTGATGAGCTGGTACCAGTAGCAAAATCATATGATATTGAACATACTCCTATAATCGGAGTTATTGCGGGGATGTTTATAATGGTTTTAAGTCTTAAGTTATTGGGAGTCTAAAATATTATGAAATCAGATAAATATATAATTTTTTTAAAAGTACTATTTTGTTTTTCTATACTGATTTCCATTATTAATGCGCAGGAGAAGAAAATGGAATATAATAAACTAACCAAAGAAGAAGAACGAGTAATCATTCATAAAGGAACGGAAAAGCCGTTTTCCGGAAAGTACTATAATCATAAAGAAAAGGGAACATATAAATGTAAACGCTGTGGTTCTCTTCTTTATCGTTCTGAAGATAAATTTGATTCCGGGTGCGGATGGCCCAGTTTTGACGATGAAATCTCTGGTGCAGTTCGACGTCAGCTGGATGCAGATGGAATGCGGGAAGAGATTGTCTGCAGTAACTGTGGTGCACATTTAGGACATGTTTTTTTAGGAGAAGGATTCACTGAAAAAAATATGCGGCATTGTGTAAATTCCATTTCTTTACAGTTCGTTCCTGATCAGAAGCCACAAACGCAAAAAGCAATTTTTGCCGGTGGTTGTTTCTGGGGTGTGGAGTATTTATTTCAAAAGGAAAAGGGGGTGATCTCAACCAGAGTTGGGTATACTGGAGGAGATAAAGACAATCCGACCTATGAAGACGTATGCAGCGGTAATACCGGTCACAAGGAAGCAGTGGAAGTAACCTTTGATCCTACTAAAACTACATATGAGGATCTGGCCAAACTATTTTTTGAAATTCATGATCCCACTCAGAAAAGCGGGCAGGGACCTGATATTGGAGAACAGTATCAGTCATTTATATTTTATAAAAATGAAGAACAGAAAAAGACGGCCCAAAAATTGATTGATATTCTTACTGAAAAAGGATATGATATTGTAACTCAGCTGCAAAAAGCAGATACTTTCTGGGGAGCTGAAGGTTATCATCAGGATTATTATAAGAAGACTGGAAAAACACCATACTGTCATGTACGTAAACAAAGATTCTAATCTGAGAAATTATAATTTAGAAAGAAAGGGAAAAAATGGAACCTAAAGATTTAAAACAAGCCATTCAATTTGCCCTGGATAAGGAACATGAAGCTGTGGATTTTTATACAAAATGCAGTAGTGTAACTGAACGACCGGAAATGAAGGATGCATTTTTAGAAATGGCAGAAGAGGAAAAGAAACATGTTCGTATGCTGAAAAATTTTAAACCTGAACGGGTTGAAGAAATAAAATTGAAAAAAATTCCGGATTTAAAGATAAGTGATTATTTGGTAGACATGGATTTTTCTGCGGATATGAGTTACCAGGATTTGCTCATACTGGCTATGAAACGGGAGGAAGCATCTGTTAAATTGTATAAAAATTTTACACAGTATGAATCTGATCCTGCACTTCTTAAACTTTTTCAAATTCTTGCTCAGGAAGAACTAAAACATAAGAATCGTCTGCAAAGAGAATATGATGATTATATACTCAGAGATAATTAATTATAAATGGATTCGAAACAATAGAGGAGCAAAACCATGAATGATAAATATGACGGCAGTGAAATACTTAACATGGCAGTGGAGGTAGAAAAAAAGGGAAGAGAATTTTATGAAAGTGTGGCTAAAAATCAAAAAAATGAAAAAGCGCAAAAAGTGTTTGATTTTTTGATTGATGAAGAAAAACGTCATGAAAACGTATTCCGGGATATGCTTAATAAGGTGGAAAAAGATTCAGAAAAAAGTGTATATGATGATACTGAAATGATTCTTTATTTCAGCTCTATTGTCGATCGTAAGATTTTTCCCGATGTAGAAGAAGGTGTCTCTTTACAGGATGGGATCAGTGATCCGGGAGTTGCATTACGAATTGCTCTTTCTATGGAAAAGGATTCCATATTATTTTATTCTGAGCTGCTCAATATCACTCATGAAAAAGATCATAACGTCATCAATCAGATTATAGAAGAAGAAAGAGATCATATAAACCGCATTCTGAAGCTTAAAAAAGATCTCCATGTTTAAATATACCAGACGGTATCTTAATTGTTCTTCCATCACTCCTCCTCATATTTCAGTAAAGAAAATTATGAATACAACAACGGAAACATATATTAAAAAATATTTTAATGAACTCAATTAATTATGTAAATAGGAATATAGGGAACTTGTTTTACTTCAACGTAGTATAAAAATTAAAAAGAGCAGGGGAGTAGATAAAAAATTCACATACGATAGGCAAAGAAAGGGTATCCGTATAATGTGGAGGACCATAAAAACTCTTAGAAGGGTGATAAACCGGGACAACAATTTTCACAGCAGGTATTTTAGATTTCTGCCGCATAGATATATAATTGCTGAACCTCTTATAGTATTGTTTTCTATAGATAAAGATATTTTTTTACAGGTTGCCAGATAAAATTCGGTGGGAACGATTTTTGAAATTTGCCGGGACATTATACTATGTAATGATATTATGATATAAATTTCTCCATTACGAAATTTATTTATAAAAAAGTTGACAATTTAATTTATTTCTATTAACTTTCTTTAAATAAACTGTTTTTCGTAAATTTTGGAGAAATTTTTATGGAAGGTATACAGGTTTCTGTTGAAAAAGTAGGTGAAAAAGAAAATGTAGCAATAATAAGTGTTGGGGGTTATATTGATACAACAACATCCTCAGAATTGGAGAGAGCCCTCGATTCACTATTAAAAGAAGGAATATTTCAGGTGATTATAGATCTTGAAAAAGTTGATTATATTTCCAGTGCAGGGTGGGGTATTTTTATCAGTGAAATTAAAGGTATAAGGGAAAGAGGAGGAGATTTAAAACTTGCCCGGATGATACCTGACGTATATGAAGTTTTTGAGTTGTTGGAATTTCACTATATTCTTAAAGCCTATGATACTATAGAAGAAGCCTTAAAAAGTTTTAATGTACAAAGAACATCAACAGAAACATCAGCTGAAGATAACGACAATGCTTTGAATGAAGAGGAGACTTTTAATTCTATTGAAGACAAAATAAAAAAAATAGTCAAGGAACATCCTTCTTATAATTCTCAAAAGATTGCAAAAGAATTAAATACAGATACGTATGGTTTTGAATCTACAGATAAGACAGAAATAAAAAAAATACTTAAAAATTTAGATTTAGGCAGTAAAAAACAGCGGGAACAGTTTAGTAAAAACACATAAAGATTGATCACACAAAATTTTACTCTATATTATATATACCATATAATCTTATTTTTGCTCCTTTCTCTATGGAGAACATCTTTTTTGATAAATATACTTTTAAATTTTTTTTATAAAAATTTTTTGACTTATTGGAGGTCAATATGAAGGTTAAGTATTTTATATTTTATATATTCTTAATTATATTAACACCAAATATAATATTTTCACAAAGTTTTGGTAAAAATAAAGTTCAATATAAAAATTTTGATTGGAGATATATACAGTCTGAACATTTTGATGTTTACTTTTATGGTGAGGGGCACCAGCTTGCTCAATTTGTAGCAGATGTTGCAGAGTCCAGTTATGTAGCCTTAAAAGTTGACATGAAATATAAGATTCAAGATCGGGTACCTATTCTTGTGTATAATAGTCATAATGATTTTCAGCAGACTAATGCTACCTATTCATTACTGGAAGAATCAGTGGGAGGATTTACTGAAATTTTTAAAAATCGGGTTGTGGTTCCTTTCCAGGGTAATTATAAGGATTTCAGACATGTTATTCATCATGAATTAACCCATGCTGTTACTTTTCAGATGTTATACGGAGGCGGGACAGGATCAATGGTAATGAATATGGCACAGTTTCAAATACCTCTTTGGGTAGCAGAAGGATTAGCTGAATATGAAAGCATTGGATGGGACAGTGAAAGTGACATGTTTATGCGGGATGCTACTTTGAATAATTATGTGCCTCCAATTCAGTATTTAAGCGGATTTTTGAATTACAAGGGTGGTCAATCTGTTTTTAATTATATCAGTGAAAAATATGGCAGCAAAAAGATTGCTGAATTTCTCAATAAAATAAAACTCATGCGAAATGTGGATAAGGCGTTACAACAGTCTATTGGTATTGATACTGAAAAATTATCAGAAAGATGGCATAAACATATACAAAAAATATATTGGCCGGATATTAAGAACCGTGATGAACCTGAAGATGTATTTAAACGTTTAACCGATCATGTCAAGGATAAAAATTTTGTTAATAATTCACCTTGTATTTCTCCTCAGGGGGATAAAATTGTGTATCTTTCCAATAAATCCGGTTATTTTGATATTTATCTAAAAAAATTATATGGTGATAAAAAGGAAGAAAAATTAGTTAAGGGGAACCGGTCGGATATGTTTGAACAGCTTCATTGGACCAGACCCGGATTCGGATGGTCATCGCAGGGAAATAACATTGTATTTACTTCCAAAGCCGGATCTCAGGATGCAATAAATATTTACAATGTAGAAAAACAAAAGCTTATCAGTTCAAATTTTTTGGATCTTGACGGATTATTTGCTCCTGATTGGTCTCCTGACAATAAAAAAATTGTTTTTATGGGCATGAAGGATGGGTCATCTGATCTTTATATTTATAATATTGAAACAGATGAGTTACATAATCTGACTAATGATATATTCAGCGATTTTGATCCGAGCTGGTCGTCAGATGGAAAAGAAATTGTTTTTATTTCAGACAGAGGTGAATATATAGACCATTCTGAAAAAAACATTAACATACAATCCCATGATTATAAAAATTATGATCTTTATACAATTAATGTAGCTAATGGGGAAATAACCAGACATACTCAGGATACGTACAATGAACTTTCACCATCTTTTTCTCCGGATGGTAAAAAAATTGCCTATATTTCAAACAAAAATGGTATAAACAATATTTTTATTCTCGAGCGTGAAACAAAATTAAGCTATCCCATAACAAATCTGGTGACTGGTGTTTCACAGATTTCATGGTCCCGAAACGGTGCAAGGCTTGTCCTCTCAGCTTTTTTTAACGGTGGTTATGATATTTATATGTTGAATAATCCGCTGGATATTGAACCGGGATCAGTCACCCTTGAGAATACTCTTTACTGGGATAACAGAAATCAACAACCAGAACAAGTTATTGCAGAACAGGATACTGTTGATAAAAAAGAGGAGTATCATACCAGTACAGGAATTAATTTCAGACATTATGTATTTCATAAATATGATAATCTGGAAGATTTAAAAGAAAGACAGCAAGAGGATAAGTTTTTAGATAAAGATATATATATGGATAAAGAAGGTGATTATAAAGTACATGAATATAAAGTTAAATTTACTCCGGACGCCATAATAGCACAAACCGGATATAGTAATTTTTTTGGAATTCAGGGACAGTCTATGCTGGTGCTTTCAGATATACTTGGTAATCATCAAATAAATCTTTATGCTGATCTGTTTTATAATATTAAAAATTCAAATTTTCAATTTTCATATTTTTATTTACCCAAGCAGACAGATTTCGGTATATCAATTTTCCATTATTCCTATCCATATTATACCTGGTTTGTGTCAGAAAATCAGCTTTACTGGGGATATATCAGAAATCGCCAATATGGCTTGACTCTTGGCATTTCCAGACCTATTAACAAATTTAAAAGAATTGATTTTGGTTTTACCGGTGTGGGTATTGACAGAGATTTAGTAGCTATTGATTATTATGGATTCAGTGGGGAGTATATGCAGGAAAAAGGTAATATAATGAGAAGAAGAATTGTTTTACTCAATTTGGGTTATACTACAGATACAGTGTTATGGGGTTATACCGGACCGGTTAATGGACGGCGTTCTAACATCAGATTTTCCTACAGTCCTTCTCTCAGTAAAAAATATGGTCTTGATTTTTGGACACTGCGATTTGACTGGAGAAATTATTTCCGGATTACAAACAATTATCAGTTTGCTTTACGTTTTTCCGGTGGTCTATCAGGAGGTGCCAATCCCCAGCAGTTTATATTGGGTGGTATGTCGAATTGGGTGAATTATCAATATAACAGAGTATCAATTGATTATCTGGATATTGATAATTTGTTTTTTTCCTCTCTTGAGACACCCTTGAGAGGCGCGCTCTACTATCAAATGGTTGGGAACAAATTTATTCTTGCAAATATTGAATTGAGATTCCCTTTGATCAAATATCTGATCATGGATTTTCCCCTTCCTCTGGGTCTCCAGAATATTCGGGGGGCATTATTTATGGATATTGGTTCAGCTTGGACAGACAACAGTTCCTGGCGTCCTTTTAAAAAGTCATTTGGCTTCATGCCTGAATTTGATGATTTATTTGGAGGATTTGGAATAGGTGCTCGGCTGAATCTTGGATTTTTCCTGCTTAAGTATGATATTGCCTGGTCTACAAATTTACATAAAACTCTATCCGGACCAGTCTATTATTTTACTTTAGGAGCTGAATATTAAACGATTTTCACGAGGTAGAGATGATTAACAGGGTGCTCTTATGTATACTGCCTGTAGTATTTCTTATTCAATCTGAAGCACAAATTAATGTTAAAAGTAATGTCAAACCTGCAGCACTCTCTGTTGGAGAGAGTGCTCAGTTGATCGTGGAATGTACTGTTAAATCCGGATATCATATCAGCGGGCACAGTAGCGGTATGTTCGAAGTAATTCCCGGTCAGGTTAAGGATATAAGTTTTGGTGAAGCTGAGTATCCCCGGGGGGAAAAAGATCCTTATGTAGGATCTGTGTATCATGGGACAATCCGGGTACTAATAAACATTGAAATCAGTCCGGAAGCTTCTCCCGGTAAGAGAGAAATCCCCATCACAGTAACCTATCAGGCCTGCTCTGAGGATGGATCCGTATGCTATCCTCCTGCTGAAGAGCACACTTCTGCACAAATACATATAGTACATTCAGAACAGAGTGGCACTTCTACCCGATCAGCAGAACCTCAGAATTTTGCAGATAGATTGTCACATGCATTAGAAAGTACTTCAGTTCTGGCATTTCTCATTGTTTTTTTAGGAGGGGTATTATCCAGTCTTACCCCCTGTGTATATCCTATGATACCGGTTACTCTGGCTGTTATTGGTGCTCAGGCAGGTGAGAATAAGTTAAAAGGATTTATACTTTCACTTTTTTATGTTCTTGGTATTGCTGTGACATTTTCCATACTGGGTATAATCGCAGCCAGAACCGGGATGGTATTTGGTGCTATCTCCACTCATCCTGTTGTGCTTACAATAATCTCTTTGATTTTTCTTATCATGGGACTCTCTCTGGTCGGTCTCTTTGTATTACAGCTTCCATCTTCTCTTGCTTCTAAATTACAAAGAAAAAAGGGGAAAGGATTTTTAGGTGCTTTTATTACAGGTCTGGTTGCCGGTTTAGTAATATCACCCTGTATAAGTCCGATTCTAGTAGTTATTCTGGCCTGGGTAGCAAAATCCGGTTCTCTGTTAATGGGGGCAGGTTTGCTTTTTACTTATGCAGCAGGACTCGGTTTATTATTCATATTGATCGGCACTTTTTCCGGAATAATCAAAGCACTTCCGAAGTCAGGAGGCTGGATGGAGATTATAGAAAGAGGGCTGGGATTAATACTGATAATACTGTCAATAGTATTTATCCGACCGGTGATTCCTGTGTGGCTGTACTATATGTTATGGTCAGTATTTTTGATCTTCACTGGAACATACATCGGCGGCCTTACAAAACTGACTCCGGAATCTTCCTCCAGAGAGAAATTTTTTAAATCATCAGGATTATTGCTGATCATTGCAGGAAGTGTGATGTTGTTTTTTGGATTATCCAGAGTTACGCATTACCAAATGGCATGGCAGAATCCAGAAACTGAAATAAACATCGAACAGGAAAATGCCTGGTTATCAGATGATGATACAGGATTTGCTTTAGCGGCCAGGGAAGATAAACCGCTGATTATGGATTTTTATGCTGAATGGTGTGCTGCTTGCAAAGAACTGGATGAGAAAACCTGGCCTGATCCTGATGTGCAGGAAAGACTTTCAGAGTTTGTACAGGTAAAACTGGATTTAACCAAAAGTAACAGTCAGTCTGAAACATACCTTAAGAAATATAATATCTACGGTATGCCCACAGTTATTTTTTTCAATGCTTCCGGAGAAGAAATTGAAAGATTTGAAGGATTCAAATCTCCCCAGGAGGTTATAAAAATCATTGATCAGATCCAGTAATGAATAATATGAATTCACACAAAACAAAACGATTATTTTATAATGCTCCCTATAAAAAAGAATTTGAAGCAACTGTTATTTCTAGCCTGAAGATTGATGATACGTCATGCGGGATAATTCTGGACCAAACTCTGTTTTATCCTGAATCAGGAGGACAACCTGCGGATAAGGGGAGGCTTAATAAGGCACGGGTGTATAGTGTATATGAAGATGACGAAACTATAGTGCATGTGGTTGACACGGATTTTAATGAAGGTGAGAAAGTTCACGGGTCTCTTGACTGGGATCGTCGGTTTGATCATATGCAGCAGCACAGCGGACAGCATATTTTATCTCAATCTTTTTTAGAACTGAAAAATGCCAAAACAATTGGATTCCATATGGGAGAAAAGGATTCCACCATTGATATTGATTGTGCTGATATTTCAGATGAGGAAATACAGCTTATTGAAGACAGAGCAAATAAAATTGTTATGGAAAACAGGGATATACAGATTTCGGTCATTGATAAAAATAAACTGGATACTGCCGCTCTCCGTAAATACCCTTCAGAAGAGGATACATTGCGTATAGTGGAAATTGATCATTTTGATAAAACTGCCTGCTGTGGTACACATGTATTACGCACTGGCGAAATCGGTATTATTAAAATAATCAAAACAGAGAATTATAAAGGAGGTAAAAGGATCACCTTTACCTGCGGTTGGCGCAGTATAAAAGATTATCAGTTTAAACATACCATTGTTAATAAAGCAGCTAAGATTTTAACGTCCAGCTGTTCAGAGTTACTTGATAATATTGAAAAATTGAAAAATAAATACCATAATGACAAAAAACGTGTTAATCAGCTTATTAAAGAAAAAGCAGATTTAGAAAGCAGGGATTTATTCAATAATGCTGAAAAATTACATGGGATGCGAATAGCTAGTCAGGTATTCAGAAATCGTGAACAATCTGAAGTTTCCGTGCTCATAAAACAGTTAATTGATTATGAGAAAATTATAGTGATATTTGGATTAGAAGATCAGGAGCCTATGATATTTCTGGGACGATCTGAGGATGTTGATATTGATATGCGAAAAATTCTGCAGCCTGCTTCTGAAATTATGCAGGCTAAAGGCGGGGGCAGTCCTTTTCTTGCCCAGGCAAAAGGGAAACTCAGTGGTAAAACTGATGAAGCGGTAAAGAAAGCAATAGAGTTAGTAAAAAAAAATATTAATAATTTATAATTATAATGCAGGCACAATATTTGTAAACATACTATAGTAAGGAGAAAAAGTGAAACTGGTATCAATATTATTTGACATAGAAAAAGATAAGCAGGCATGGGTATTTTCTGATCTTAAAAAGATGCTTGAGTCTCTGGAAAAGGCAGGCTACCGGGTTTCACTGTACAGAGATAATGTAGATGCAAATAGATTTTTACTTCATTATTTTTCTGAAAAACCTGAAGAGGAATTGGTTGATCTGCTTCAAAATGATCCAGGAGTAAAATCTTTTTTTGAAAAACTTAAAGAGGTAAGCGAACAAGTGGAAGTTTCTTCCCATGAAAAAATATTTTGAAATGTTCAGAGGAGAGTATTGTATTATGAATCGAAAGATGAAAAACATCATTAAAGATAAAATTACTGAGCTGTTAAGAAATGCTGATTTTTTTATGGTCCCGGTTGAATGGCTACAGGATATGTTATCCAAAGAACCGGGACTGAATGTTACACTTTCAAACAATGAACTTCTTGAAATAATACAGGAAGATGAAAAATTCAAAGTTTTCGAATCACCTCATTCAGAATTATCAAAGGATGCAAAAGCAATACTATCCCAGAATGATCTGAAGCATATAGGATTTAACGACGGCCCCCGGGTGATGTTAAAGGACAGAATCCCCACAAATTCAGAGCTGATAGAATTTTTATTAAATAAGGCCGATCAAACTTTTGAGACATTAAAAAAAGCCTGGGATATACGTCCTGATAACAACCAGCTGATAGAAGATCAGCTTTTGAAAGCCCTGGCTAAATCACAGAAGCTCCAGCGGGAATTAAAGGAAGTATTCAAAGAAGAGACTGCTGATCAGCGTGATGAGGGAGGGTGAACCTCAAAATTTTAAACTATGAGAACTTCAGAGCATGAGCATTTTAGAATGTAAGAGCTTTAGGTGGGTGTTCTAAAGGGAACATGGAAAAGGGAGGAAAGGAGAAGCGAGGGTATTGGTTATAGGGTATAAGTAATTTGTTAAAACCACGAAGTTACGAAGGAGTGTACAAGGAAAAAGGAAAAAGTGAAACTAAAGACCAAAGAATAAAGAATAAAGAATAAAGAATAAAGGTCTTGTCCTGAAATAGGTTTACACATTTTAAACCAAAAATGAGAGGAAAAAATCTATGAAAGGACAGACCATTCGTTACAGTACAGCATTTAAGCTAAAAGTTATTGCTGAAATTGAATCCGGCAAACACACTATTGCAGAAGTCCGAAGAATTTACGATATTGGTGGAACATCGACCGTACAAAATTGGATTCAAAAATACGGTAAAAATGATCTTCTTAACAAAGTGGTGAGGATTCAAATGAAAGACGAAAAAGACAAAATCAAAGAACTGCAGAATAAAATCAAAGTACTTGAACGTGCTTTATCTCAATCGCAGGTTGATAAGCTCTGCTGGCAATCTCTGGTGGAAGTTA
>Ga0180433_10005750_pt1 | contig 16590 bp, 19 predicted proteins | sample SS_ome_8_FD_132980 | JGI IMG/M metagenome (GOLD analysis project Ga0180433, IMG submission 132980) | Hypersaline lake sediment archaeal communities from the Salton Sea, California, USA - SS_1_D_1 metaG | ecosystem: Environmental > Aquatic > Non-marine Saline and Alkaline > Hypersaline >... | reverse complement strand
TATTTATTCTGATTACGATTTTGGAAAGGTTGTAATATTTGGACATACCGCATTTGAAAAACCGATGATTATGAAAAACAAGATAGCTATTGATACTGGTGCTGTTTATGGTAATTATTTAACATGTTTGGAGCTGCCTGGAAAAAAGTTTCATTCAGTAAAGGCCTGATAGGATTATTGAGGGGTATTCAAAAAAGACTATGCCTCATGTTTCGATACGGTGGTGATATCGCAATTTACATAGCGTGCTTGACTTTGAATAGATTAAAAGGTATTTTAGCCAGGTTCTATGCAGGACTTAAATAATGCCTTTCGTAATAGACTATCTGATAACTATTTTTATGTAATGGGGGAAAATATTTGCTTGAGCTTGTAATTAAAGGCGGCCCTTTTATGTATCCAATTCTTTTTTGCTCAGTTCTGTCTCTCGCCATATTTTTAGAGAGACTCTGGGCATTAAGGAAGAAGATGATTCTTCCAACTGATTTTATATCAAAGGTGGAAGAGCTTGTAGAAAGAGATAAGGTAGAGGATGCAATTTTTTTATGCCACGGAAACGACTCTACTATAGCGAGGATTTTTTTAGCCGGCCTCAAAAATGCGAGGCTGGGTATGTGGCTGGTAAAAGAGTCAATTGAAGAAAAGGGGAGAAGGGAGGGCATTCTTTTAGAAAGAAATATCGGCGTATTATTGACCATAGCTAATCTGTCGCCATTATTAGGACTACTGGGAACCGTATCAGGTATGATAAAATCTTTTAACACCATTTCAACGTATAATGTTAGCTCGGCTGCACCTCTTGCAGGAGGCATTGCAGAGGCCTTAATTACTACTGCTGCCGGCCTTTTAGTTGCTATTCCAACCCTTGTAGTGTATCGTTTTCTACTGGACAAGGCGCAAATGCTCATTTTTCAAATGGAGGAAAGCTCAACAAAACTTATTGATGCTATGGAGGGAAAGAAAGACAATGCGATTTAGCAGGCCAAGGGGAGAGGAAATTAGCCTGGGCATAAGCATGGCACCTTTAATTGATATTGTGTTTTTACTCCTCATCTTTTTTATGGTAACATCTCATCTTGATAACTCAACAGGTATAGATATTTCCTTGCCTATCCTTTCGGCTACGCCATCAACTAACACATTAGAAAAGATAACGGTAGTTTTAGACAAAGAAGGTGATTGCTACTTAGACAAAAAGAGAATTTGCTTACGCTCACTTTATGAGACGATGAAGGAATACGCCTCGGGAAACAATATTGGCCTTATACTAAGCGCAGACAAAGATGTAAATCACGGGCGTGTTGTAGAGATAATGGATTTAGCTAAAAAGGCAGGGCTTAAATCAATTACAATTTCTGCCCAATGGTATACGAGAGAGGGCTTTTAAATGTAATGGCCTTTATAAGAAAGTATTTTATCTATATTGTGATTCTTTCATTTACGGGCATAATTTTTTTCGCGTTTTTGAAATCCGGCTGTGTTAAGTATGCTGAATTAAAGAAAGTGCAGAAAGAGAAGGAGAAGTATTTAACTATAATAAAGCAGTTAGAGGAAAAGAATAAAATGCTTGTCTCTGAGATTAGACGCCTTAGGGAAGATAAAAAATATCTTGAATCTACTGCAAGAGAGGAGCTAGGCCTGGTAAAGGAAAACGAAAAGATTTACCGGCTTAAAAAAGATTTTGTAGATGGGTCAGATAAGGGAAAATCGTTGGAATAAAAATAGGGGGCTAAAAGTGGCTTTATCAGATGAAACATATAATAAAATTATGGATACGATAGCAAGACCCCAGTCGAATCTTTCACTTATTGAGCTGTTAAAAGACCAGGGCGATACAGGCAGTCTAATTAAGGCCTGTCTAAAATCGTTAGAAACTTTTCCGGACGATATTGCTGTTAGGGAAATCTTGGCGGAAATTTATCTTGAGCAGGGTTATGCTGGGCTAGCCGAGGGTGAAATAGATACTATCTGTCGTAAAATTGATGAGCTGTCAAAAATATACAAGATTAAGGCAAAACTCTTTAAAAAAGAGGGAAGATTTGATGAGGCCATGGAATCATTACGATTATATTCCGCACATTGCCCTGACGACCAGGAAGCAAATGGTCTTTTATCGGAGCTTGTTGCTGCTGCGGGAGAGGAAAAATCCGTTTTAATAACCCCTACAATGGCTGAAATTTATTTCAAGCAGGGAGAGATAGAAGAGGCTATTAATATATATAGGGAAATCGTGAAGGCTTTCCCGGATGATAAACAGTACAGAACGAGACTGAATGAATTGGAGGCTATGAATGAACCTCAAAAGGTTGATGAAGGAGAAAAGGATACCACTAAAGAAAAGAAATTAAAGTTAATCAGCATATTAGAGAAGTGGCTTGATATTTTGGACAAAAAAAAGGCTTTAACTACTTAGAATTTAAATCTTTCTTGAAATCTTTTTTACGAAACCATCAAGGGTAAAGATTAACAAAAATTACAACTTATAGTTAAGATAGAGCTTTAAATATCTATGACATTCAAAAGGAGAGTAAACATACATGTATTCGACATCAGATTTTAAAACAGGATTAAAAATTGAATTAGATGAAAAACCTTTTATCATTGTAGAGTTTTTGCATGTCAAACCCGGGAAGGGTGGGGCATTTGTAAGGACTAAGTTAAAGAACATGCTGACAGGCCAAATTCTTGAAAAGACATTTAGGGCCGGAGAGAAGGTAGGCGAGCCAAATATTCAGGAAAAGCAAATGCAGTATTTATATCAGGATAAGGGTGAATTCTATTTTATGGACAGCGAAACCTTTGAGCAAATTTTTCTAACAGGGGAACAGTTAAAGGAAAGTAAGCTTTTTTTAAAAGAAAATACTAATGTTAATGTGCTCATTTATAATGACAAAATAGTTGATATTGATTTGCCTAATTTCATTGACCTTGAAGTAATAGATACAGAGCCGGGGGTGAAGGGAAATACTGCATCCGGAGGCAGTAAGCCTGCTACCCTTGAGCCAGGCGGTATTGTCCAGGTTCCCCTTTTTATCAATATAGGCGATTTAGTAAAGGTTGACACGCGCACAAAAGCATATATCGAAAGGGTAGGACAGGGGCAAAATTGAAAAAAAATACTTCCTTCAACTTTCTTGCTACCGGTGTTGGTAGTGTTCCATTTTTAGACGTAGAAGGGTCATGCAGGGGTATCCTTAACCATTTTCCAAAACTACCATTCTGGCCGCAATTTGTTAAAAAAAACCTATTTGAAGATATGGCGATACAGGTAAGTGAGGGCTTGCCGCTAATAAAAATTAACACCGAGAAACGATCACTTTATATTAACCACTTCGATGATAATCACAGCGAGCTTACCTCCTTTTATGAACATTTTATGTCTGAGGACACAGATTACTTTGCGTTTAGTCCGGAATACGCAGCAGGTTTGTTTAAGCTTTTAGACTTAATTAATAATAAACAGGATAGCCAAAGTTCCTTTATAAAGGGTCAAATAGCCGGGCCTATTACCTTCGCAGGGAGTCTTATAGATAAAGCAGGTAAAACCGCGCTGTATAATAATGAACTTATGGATATAATAGTAAAGGGGCTTGCTATTAAGGGTTTATGGGCTGTGAAAAAGATGTCTGATGCAAAAAGGCAAACCATTCTTTTTATTGATGAACCATACCTTTCCGGCTTTGGCTCGGCTTTTACACCCATACAGAGACAGGATGTTATTACATACATAAGAGAAATCATAGATTATTTAAGGTCACGCACTGACACATTGATAGGCATTCATTGCTGCGGAAACACTGATTGGTCTATGATAATTGAAACTGGAATTGATATAGTAAATTTTGATGCCTTTGATTACATGGACTATTTCTTGCTTTACAAGAAATCCATAGTAGACTTTATAGAAGCCGGTGGTACAATTGCGTGGGGCATAGTTCCTACAACATCATACACAGGTAAAGAAACAGTTGCTGACCTTAAAGAAAGGTTGGAAAAAGGGATTAACGTAATTCACCATTGGGGGGTCAGTAACAAAACCATATCTGAGCGCTCTATTCTTACACCTGCTTGCGGGGTTGGAACATTAGAACCGAGAACAGCAAAAACAATTTTAGAACTTTTATCCAGTTTATCATCTGTAATGACTAAATCTATCGCTTGAATAGTTGTAAATATATTAATTTCTGAGATAAAATGGATAAAAAAATAGATTTGATTGATAAAGCACTCAATGATCTTGAAGAAAACCTCTTTAGTTGTAGTTTGTGCCCCAGGAAATGTCATGTAAATAGAGGTAAGGGGGAAATTGGTGCCTGCGGGGTCGGGGCATTGCCGGTGGTATCAAGTTATAATCTTCATTTTGGCGAAGAGCCTTGTTTGAGTGGATATTACGACTACAACGAAAATAAAAAGACACAATCCTCCCTTTGCGGCTCAGGAACCGTTTTTTTTAGCGGTTGTAATCTGAAGTGTGTTTACTGCCAAAATTATCAGATTAGCTGGCATATTAATGGCTCCATTTTCTCTGTTGATGATTTGGCATCCGCCTTCCTTTCCCTGCAAAAACGAAAATCCATAAATATTAATCTGGTCACACCTACCCATGTTATTATCCCTATCCTTACGGCATTAAAAAAGGCATTTGAACGGGGCCTTAGCATACCCTTGATTTATAATACAAGCGCCTATGATTCCTATGAAACCGTCTCGAAGCTCAATGGGATTATCGATATATATTTACCTGATTTTAAATATTTTAATAAAAATACGTCACTTAGATTATCTAACGCCCCTGATTATCCTGAAAAGGCGGCTGATGCAATAAAGGAGATGTATCGACAAGTAGGAAATCTTGAGGTAGATGATGAGGGAAATGCAAAAAAAGGCTTACTCATACGGCACCTTGTTCTGCCAAATCATGTTGATGAGTCATGTCGGATATTAGAATGGATAGCGAAAAATCTCTTAAACGATGTGTCCCTTAGTATTATGAGCCAGTATTACCCGTGCTATAAAGCGCCGGAAGACATAAATAGACGTATCTTTACAGAGGAATATGCCACTGTCTTGAAAAAGGCAGAGAAATTGGGTTTCGAAAATGTCTACACACAACCTGCTCCATTTCAATCTAAAGACCATTTTATCCCTGATTTTGAAAGTGATGATGTATTTCCATGGAATCATGGTTGAATATAATATATTACAGGCGTAGAATAACAAATAACCAAATAAAGATAATCTTTAACCATAGTGGATATGAAATAATAAAACTATTTCATTTTGAGAGACTTTTCTAATACCAAAATTTTTCGAGGTAAAAATGATAAATATAATGAAAGATACAATGAAAGAGGTGGATACCCTCGAGGTAACAACCCTGATGGATAATTATGTGGATGTTCTTCTTAGAAATTCACCCGGTGTAAGAAGACCGCCTTTAGCGATAGGCGGCGATATCCCTGGTGATGCACTTTTAGCGGAACATGGTTTATCCCTCTTGCTTACAGTAAAAAAGGGTGATGCGTCTCATACAATCCTTTTCGATTGTGGATACACAAAAATCGGCGTTCCTCACAATATGGATCTTTTAGGTATAGACCCAAAAGATATAGAGGCCATTGTTCTTAGCCATGGGCACATGGATCATACTGGTTCACTGTATCCCGTAATGGCCGCTATAGGAAGACAAACCCCCGTAATAGTTCACCCTGATGCCTTTATTTCGCCGCGCTTCTTTGGTCTTGATGACGGAAGGAAGATTAAGTTCCCCCAAACCTTAAAGAAAGAAGAAATGCTTGCTGCAGGGATCAATATAATTGAGAATAAATCGCCATATTTGCTGGCAGAAGACATGATACTGATAACAGGGGAGGTAGAGAGAGTAACACGTTTTGAAAAAGGACTGCCAAACGCAACTTTTGAAAGGGATGGCAAAAGCGAGTTTGATCCCATATTAGATGACCAGGCAATTGCCGTAAATGTTAAGGGAAAAGGTCTTGTAGTTGTATCAGGCTGTGCTCATGCAGGCATTGTTAACACCATCATTTATGCAAAAAAGATAACCGGCGTTGATACGGTTTACGGTGTATCAGGAGGCTTCCATTTATCAGGACCTATATTTGAGCCTATAATTGAGGAAACAATCAGGGAGTTTAAGAAAATGGATCCTAAACTTATCACTCCAATGCACTGCACTGGCTGGAATGCTATCAAAAGATTCTCAGAGGAATTCCCTTCATCCTTTGCACTGAACAGCGTCGGCACAAAGGTAACATTTGGATAAAAGTGTTTTGAAGTGAGAATACTGATTTATCTAATCCCGATACTTTATGCAATCTGCCCTTATGACCTTTTACCTGATTTTTTTGCAGGCCTTGGCTGGCTTGACGATTTGATTATATTAGGGGGTCTTTATTGGTATCACTTTATACATAGACCTGCAAAGGCAAGGCAAAATTATGAGAGAGGGCAATACAATCGGGCAAGCTACCAGCAAAGGGGGAGCGCTAAAAATAGCACTCATCAGGAAGGGCAGGGAACCTCTAATGAAAATAACAGATTTTCAGGCCATGACCCCTATGAAATATTGGGGGTAGATAAAGGCGCATCAAAAGAAGAAATACAGAGTGCCTACAGAAAATTGGCTGGAAAATATCACCCAGACAAGGTAAATCATCTCGGTGATGAGTTTAGAGAGCTGGCAGAGGCAAAATTTAAAGAAATTCAGGGGGCATACCAAAAATTGATGTTCAAATAACGTGAAATGAAGTTTTTTATTGTCTCCTTCAGGGAATGGGAGAAAAACCCTCGCCTTTTCCCGCGAAGCGGGATCTTCGCTTCGCTTCGACACGTGAAGACTTTAGTTTAATAATTTTTATAGTAGTTGACTTACAGTATAGTAATAAAGGGTAATAACGATGTTTCTTACGGATGAAGAAAAACGGATGCTCGATGGGAGATATGGCAGTGGTGTTCAGAGATCAATAGAACTAATAGTGAAACTTGGAGATTCCTTTGATGCAGAGAGATTAAGTCCGATTACGTATGCGCACATCAGTTATGACTTTTGTCCAAAGGATTTCTGGGATATGTTTACAGAGGGTCTAACCAGCACCCCACACAGGGTGACCACTCATCCGTCTTATTCCCCCGAGAAATGGAAGGAGTGGGGGTTGAGCTTCGCGGATAACTGGGAGAAGGAGCATAATGAAAAACTGAAAAGGTATCTTGAGCTGGGGTGGCTGCGCACAGAGACCTGTGCCGAGTATCTTCTTGGTATATTTCCAAGAAAAGGTGACATAGTTCCTATGGCAGGCAGCTGCATGCAGGTAGCCAACAATAGCCTATTTGGCGCAAGGGTAGATAGAATGGGAATCCTTGTAGCATTAGCTGCCGCAGTATGCGGCAGAACTCCGCTGATGGGCCTGCTTATCCCTGAAAACCGTTACGCAGACTATATCGTAGATGCTAAGGATTTAGATACATCAGACTGGACAATTGCGCATTATCACTGTCTTGGCTACTATATTGGGAATCAAATACCGGGCTTCAAGCCTATTGCAGTTAGTGGCTTACCACCTGCTATTCCTTTTGATTTTGCCAGAGCATTAGTCATATCAATGCCCTGCTCAGGTGCTGTTACATTGGCCCATATTGTAGGTACAACACCCGAAGCACCCACATTGGAAGCTGCTTTGGGAAATAAAAAAAACCAGGAGTTAATTCAGGTTGGGAAACGCGAAATGCAAGAAACATGGGAAAGGCTTAATGTATGGGATGATGATAAGGTGGAGCACGTAGCTTTTGGATGTCCCCATGCAACTATCGATGAGATTGGACGAATAGCCTCCCTTCTTGAAGGTAAAACCTTACGAACATCCATGTTGATAGGAGCCTCCGCGCCAGTTGAGTCCCTGGCAAGGCAGCAGGGGTGGGCGAGTATTATCGAGAAGGCAGGAGGTCATTTTCTCCCTGCCTGTCCTTCTATTGCAAATCCTTTCACCCGGGCGGATATTGCTGGGGACAAACAAGCAAAAAGTGCTGCGACAAACTCTGCGCGCAGTGCGCATTATATAGCCTCTGTCTGTGGTGTTAATGTATTTTTCGGCACTGAGGAAGAATGCATAAATGCCGCCATAACAGGAAAGTGGAAAGGAGAAATGCCGAAATGGAAATAAAAGCGCATATGGTTAGTGCCGGAAAGGCAGAAGGTAAGGCGGTTGTATACAACGGGCCTTTCGCCTTTTTGGGAGACCTTGACCCGGTTACCGGCAGTATATGTATGCCTCGCCATACATTGGAGGGGGTAACTGTAGTTAATACAATTTTTGTATTTACGACTGGAAAAGGCTCCAGCGGCTGTGATTTCGCAGCCTGGAACGCAAAGAAAAACGGGAAGGCACCCGCTGCCATAATCTGCCTCGAAAGTGAGCCAGTCCTATCCGGCGCAGTAATAGCATCAGAGATCCCTGCTGTTGACCGCCCCGATGCTAATGTAGTCGAAATTATAAAAACTGGTGATTATGTCAAGGTTGATGCCACATCAGGCCTTATAGAAGTTTTAGAGAAATAGATTGCAGCCAAACCCTGATTCCACGCCTCCTTATTCTCTCTTCATTTAACATACTCTATTTTTTACACCCGCCTTATTTCTTTCCATTTTTTTTAGAATAAACAACCAAGCATATTTTTTCTTGACAAATGTAATAGCCTTGAACTATTGTAGACTGTAGACTGTAGGCAGGAAAGATTGATGGAAATTAAAAGTGTAACCAATATAGCAACAGAATATCTCAGGAAACAAATAATAACAGGTGAGATGGCTGCCGGACAAAGAATCAATGAAACAGATTTAGCCGCCCGGCTTAAAATCAGCAGGCCTCCTATACGCGAGGCTTTAAGGCTTTTGGAAAATGAACACCTTGTCGCAAATAGCCCAAGAAAGGGGACTAACGTTGCCAGTATATCAATAGAAGACCTGAAAAATACTTATCAGGCAAGAGAGATGCTCGAATGCTACTCTATTGATATATTAAAGGCAAAAAATATCAAAATGCTTCCCAATGTGATGGCCTCTGTAGAAGCAGCATCACGTCTATCTGTGCCTCCACAAGATAATAGAGAGGAGATATTCAACTATCTCAAGGCATTTGTGGATTTTCATATAAAGCTTATTGAATCCACTGGTAACAACTGGGTCATTCACTTTTATAATTCAATTTCTTCTCACCTGGCCAGATATCAATTTGTTTATCTATATATCCCCACTTCTGGTAGGCGCTCAATCGAGGAGCATAAACAAATTTTGGAGTTTATTAAGAATGGCGAATATTCAAAGGCAAAAAAATTTATGAAAGAACACATCAATTACACCTTTGATTTTTTAAAAAACAAGATTTTGAATAGCGGTCTAAAAGGCCAATTAAGTAGTTAGCGCCTATGTGTTTAACCTTAAACAGAAAGGAGGAATTCATTCTACAAAAAATCATTTTTTAAAAATGGACTAGTAGGAGATAATTTTTTTAAAGAGGGAGGAAAAAAATGACAAAAAAGTGGTTTTCATTATGTATGGTGTTTGTAGTTGCTTTTATGTTTTCAGTTTTATTATTTGACGGTTCAGCCCAGGCAAAGGATACGGTGATTAAATGGAGGGCACAATCAGCATGGAATCGGGGTGATGCCTTTCATGATGAGGCAGAATATTTCGTTGAAGCCCTTGAGAGGATGAGTGGAGGCCGGTTAGTAATCCCTAAGATGTTTGCTGCCGGCGAAATAGTAGGACCCATAGAGGCTATGAGTGAGACCTCGGCAGGAAGGTTGGACCTAACCCATAATAGCGGCATGTATGTTGCCGGTACTTTGCCCTATGCAGGGCTATCTATTGGAAGCAGACCAGGATGGACGAATGAAAGCATCTTTTCACAGGTAAGATATCTGTATGAAGGCGGTGGCATGGATATCTATAATGAATACATCCAGACAAAATACAACCTGATAAGCTTTCCTGCCGTGATTACTGCATCTGAAGCAGTTTACTCTATAAAGCCTATTAGAAACATAGAGGACTTTAAAGGGTTGAAGATTCGGACTTCAGGCCTGAATAAGGTATTCTTTGAGGAGTTAGGGTGCACGTGCGTTTCCATTCCCATGACAGATGTAACACCTGCCATGTCAAGAGGTGAACTGGATGCCTGTGAAATGAGTTCTTTTTACATAGACTCCAAATCAGGCATAGAGGATGTCGCAAAATACGTTCTGGTTGGGTCTATACACCAGCCTGTTGGGGCTACCGTGCAGATATTTATTAATATGGAATCATGGAAAGCCTTGCCGGATGATCTAAAGAAAATAGTTAAGTATGCCGCAGATGCAAGTATGTGGCATGCCTTTGAATACGGTGGGTATATGGATCAAGTTATAGCCGAAAAGTGGCAAGATAAATGGGAGGTAATAAAGGTAACGCCGGAAATGCAGGCGGAATTCGAGAAGGCGACAGAAAGAGCGAGAGATAGGATTCTTGCCTCAGGCGATCCCTGGGCCAAGAAGATACTTGATCACCAGAAAGTTTTCTATGACAAATATAAGACATATGCCATAGAGCCCTGGTAATAAAACACACGCTTCCCCTCTTCTCTTAAATTTAAGGAGAGGAGAAGCGGTCTTTGATAATTTTATTGTAAACAAAGGTATTTAGAATGAATCGTTTGTTGAAATATATAGATGCTGTCAGTCGTGTATCGGGAATTATTTCAAGCTGGTTTGTTATCTTCCAGATGCTCGTTATAGTTGCCATAGTCATAGAGCGATATTTTTTCAATAAGGGCGATGACTGGTCCTTTGAGCTGGCTTGGATGTTTTATTCAATGGTTTTCCTCTTCGCATTTACATACACACTTGTGGAAAAAGGGCATGTCAGGGTAGATCCGGTATTTAAGCTATACCCGTTGAGGATGCAGGCAATAGTTAGCTCCATTTCCTACTTATTTCTCTTGACTGTATGCGGGGCATTGGTTTTCTACGGCATTCCCTTTGCTTTAACCGCATGGGAGATCAAGGAATGCTCGTGGCATACAACAGTAGGAGCCCCTGTTTACCCAATTAAAACGATGATTCCAATAGCCTTTGGTTTGTTAGGCCTTCAGGGTATAGCAGAACTTATTCGCAGCCTATCAGTTGTTATAAAAGGGAAGGAATGATGACAGAAACACAACTCGCCATAGTAATGTTTTTAGGCCTTATAGGCCTGATAGTTGCTGGTTTCCACGTTGCATTTGTTTTGGGTATTTTAGCGTTGATATTTGGATATATTGCTTGGGGTATGGATCTCATTGCAATGCTACCCGCCCGAACAATGACCATGATGACAAGCTACGAGATGGAGGCCATCACCCTTTTTATCTTCATGGGATGTATGTTAGAGCAGGCAGGAATAGCTGAGAGGCTATACAGCACTATGCATCTTTTGATGGGCCGCTTAAAAGGTGGATTACTATTAGGCACTATGATAGCGATTATTATTTTCGATGCCTGCACCGGCATAGCAGGGACCACCGTAGTCATGATGGGACTTGTTGCAATGCCGGCGATGCTGTCACGTAACTATGACAAAAGCATGATTGCAGGCTGTATAGCAGGTGGAGGAGGCTTAGGGGTTATTATTCCGCCCAGCATAATGCTGATTTTGTATGGGCCTGCTTCTGGAATAGGAATAGCGCGCCTTTTTATAGCAGCCGTAGTGCCGGGTCTCATATTGGGCATCTCCTACTTGACCTATATCGGTATACGATGCGCAATCAATCCAAAGTTAGGGCCGCCCCTGCCTCCTGAAACTCGAAAAGAGATAACGAAAGGCAAAATGTTCCTTTTAGTGATTAGAGATCTTTTTCCGCCTGTAGCTCTTATCCTGGGTGTTTTAGGCTCGATATTCGCCGGCATTGCCTCCCCCACCGAAGCAGCCGGGGTAGGAGCCTTTATCTCTTTACTGCTAACTGCCTTGTATGGTCGTCTCACTTTCGTAACCATGCAAAAGGCCCTCCTCACTCTCGCAAAAACCTGCGGTATGGTGTTTTTGATAATGTTGCTCGCCGGTTTTTTTACTACATCATTCATGGCTTTAGGGGGTGCAGAGGTAATAGAGGCGTTTATTTTTGGTATTAGCGGAGGGAATAAGCTTGTTTCAATCATGATTATGCTGCTTATAGTTTTTGTTTTAGGCATGTTTATGGACTGGATTGGTATACTATTAGTGATAGTTCCTATATTCGTTCCCATACTTAAAACAATTGGTGCTGATCCAGTATGGTTTGCATTGCTTTTTTGCGTTGTTTTAAAGATGTCATACATAACGCCGCCATTTGCATATAATATATTTTTCCTAAAAGGTGTTGCCCCTCCAGAAGTTACAGATGGTGATATAATAAGAGGAGTTGTTCCTTATCTATTTATTGAATTACCGACTTTGATACTCTTATATATATTCCCTCAATTAACCTTATGGCTTCCTAAACTCATGCTTAATTAGATTGGAGATTAGCATAACAGATTTACTTATAGTCAAACACTTACAATATGTTAGCGAAAGGAGATGATTTTTGGACATGGCAGATAATTTTTGGTCAGCCTCGGAGGTTTTAGAAAAGGCACGCAAAGCAGAGGATGGGCGGGATGAAAAGCACAACATTAACTATACATTTCTCCACCGTGGTGAGCACTGTACATTAAATGCGGTACAGATGGCGGATAGTATACATGGTATCCCATTACATATTCATAAAGATCATGACGAAATTATACAATTACTGGAGGGCGAAGGCGAGGTAGTCATTGGCGATGAGAAGAAAATCCTCAAAAAAGGAGATGTTTTTTTTGTTCCAAAAGGAATCCCCCATGCATTAAGGTTTGGATGTATTATCCTCTCTATATACGCCCCTGCCTTTGACACGGATAATCCTGACCGCATATTTTTAGAATAATCGTGTAATCCTTTAACCATTGTGTGTCTAAAACAGCAAACTTTTTATTTTACCAGCTATAATTCGATCTATTTTTGTAAGGCCTTTATGCCATTAAAAGGATGGTAATTTGAAAATCCCACATTCAATATTTAAAGAACGTTTGAGGCATACCACTGAAAAAATGCAGGGCCGTAATCTTCAAAGCCTTGTTGTCTATTCTACAGGGAGCATGCTGGGTAATAGCAGTCGTACTCATGGATATATACGCTATCTTTGTGGGTGGGATGGAAGAAATTTACCGTCCATACTGATAGTGGCACCGGAAAAAGACCCTATACTATTAGTTACTATGCGATCTGCTCAACTGTATGCCAAGGAAATACTATGGTTTGATGATATCCGAGTTATCCCACAGGCAAAGATAGGCCAGGAAATAATAACAGTTGCTAATTCTCTTTTTTCAAAAAATCAAAAAATCGGTTATATAGGCCGTGATGAGACACCGGCACCTATCTATGATACGTTGCGGAAGGATGCAGAGGGTATAGAATTAATTGACGCAAACGAAATTATAGATGAACAGAGAATTATTAAAGATACAATTCAAATTGTTTTTCACCAGCGTGCAGCTGAAATATGTGACGCAATGTTCGAGACTCTTACCAGGGAGATAGGGAAGGGTAAAAAGGCATATCAGCTTCAGGCTGACCTGGAATACACTGCAAAATATGAGGGCTGTGAACATGCCTCAACCTTTTTGAGCGTCGGGCCAGTTGTAGATAGACCACGATATGCAAGAAGGGAATGCAACAGGGTGCCGCAAAAAGGCGATCAAGTGCTACTAGCGCTTTTTATTATGTACGAAGGACATTGGGGGCATGCTATAAGGACAGGTACTATTGGGGGCCCTAATAAAGACCAGTTAAGGGTATTTAATATTGTTCTGGAGATGGAGGAAGCGGCATTAAGCTGTATGAAGCCTGGATTAGACCTGAATGAAGTTTGGAGGGCATCTGACAATGTATTACGAAACTATTATCCTGATGTAAGAAACCTTGATTGGTATTGGTTGAAAACAGGCCATAGCCTGGGTCTTGACTATAATGATCCAATTCTATCAGATGCCTTTCCAAACCCGTATTTGTTAAAAAATAACGATATCGAGAAACGAGAGAAAAACAAATCATCCATTACAATTCAAGACGGAATGCTCTTTGAGCTTCACCCTAACCTCTTTATCCCAAATGAGGCAGCAGGAGTTATTGGTGATATGGTGCTTGTTAATGAGGAAGGATTTGAAATTCTGAATAAATTTCCTCGCCAATTAATAACCTGGTAATACGGCAATTAAACATGTCGATTTGAATTCAATTAACTTAAATCAAGGAGAAAAATATGAAAAGATTACGTGCGTTTCCTTTGATACTAATTTTTTTAATAGTATCCTGTAGTGCTTTTTCAACTGGCGTCAAGAAAAAAAGTGTGGATAGCGCTAAGATAGAGAAAGTTGAGTGTAAAGCGGATGAAAAGGGAAATTATTATGTATATGTAACTATAAAAAATATATCCGGCAAAGACAAGCCCTTTTATTTGGCTATTCAGGCCGATGATCAAGTGCCGCAATTTACCGCATCAGGAAAAAAAGGCCAGCCAAATTTGGTTCCTGCAGGGGAGAATTATACATTCAACGTGAATACCTGGAAAAAAACGAAGCCAAATAAACTGCAAATAGAGGTAAAAGAATCACTACGGTAAATTTCGTAATTAACTATCATAGCCTGTATTGTAGAACTATGATTTAAAATCTTGTTACTTTAAGGAGGAAAATACATGAAAAAATATAGCGGATTCTTTTTTGTCTTTATCGCATTGTTAATTCTAACATTACCAGTGACGTCTGAGGCGAAAAAGGCATATTTATTTTTTGGGGCAAGTTCAGCAGCCTCAAGTCACTATGCATATGTTGTTGGAGCCGCAAAAGCGATAAATAAATATACACCAGATGTAAAGGTAAATGTTGTTGAGACAGGAGCAAGCGTGGACAACCTCACGAGGGTTAAAGCCAAGGAAATCGATATGGGCATTTGCTCAATGAAAATTATGTATGAAGCATGGCAGGGTTTTTCAAGGTGGAAGGATAATCCTTTGCCGGATTTGAGATTACTTTGGCTCTATGCAGTCGGTATAGATTTTATTGTAGTTAGAGAAGATAGTGGTGTTAAAAAACTTGAAGACCTTAACGGCAAAAAATTCAATCCTGGAATTAGAGGCTCCGCTTCAGAAGCCACGACAAAACAGATATTCGATATTCTGGGAGTAAAACCTGATTATCATATTGGTGCAGTATCTGATGCTGTTAAGGCAATAAAAGACAACAGAATTGTAGGCTATGTAAAAACCGGGGTAGGGACCCAGATTGATTCATCAACGTTAGATATAATGACACTTACGAAATTGCGGCTTATCCCGCTAACAAAAGAGCACACTGAGAAGATTTTAGCTGAAATCCCTTACATTTCGTTTATTACTGTTCCGGAAGGGGGGATAAAGGCTATGCCCAATCAGCCGGCATATACGATGTGGGGGAGACCTATAGGAGTGATGTGTGATAAGAGCCTAAAAGATGATCTTGCCTATAAATTAGTTAATGCAATAATAAAAGGCAAGGAATTCCAGATTTCTGCATGGCCGGCATTTAAAGAGCTTGATTTAGTTCAGGACCCTGCAGATCTTACACTTATCCCTCTTCATAAAGGTGCGCTTAAGGCATATTCTGATCTTGGAGCAAAAAATATACCTGCAACAGCAATACCTCCGGAAGCGAGATAATTGTACCTTAACAAAACACAGTAAGGGTTGCCCTTTACATTTGTTATTAAACCTTTACTGTGTTTTTTCATTAAAGACGTAAAGGCCTTTTTTATCTTAGAAATGGCTGCGGAGTACACATGTCTCTTGAAACTGACCCAAATGAAGTAGCAGAACATAGCGCAGAATTAGACCAGCACAATTCTAATGGAACATGGAAAATTATCCTTAGCACAGTAGCTATAGTATTTGTCATGTTTCATATTTATACTGGCTTTGCAGGCCCATTGCCGAACTTAAAGCAAAGAGCAGTACATGTAGGTTTTGCATTAATTCTTACATTTTCCCTGATGGGGTTTATGAAAAAGAAGGACAAAGGCCTGTGGTACTCTGTGCTCCTTGGTATAGACATTCTTCTAATTATAATGGCTATCGTATCATGTGGCTATATTCTTTTTAATTACGACTGGATAATGGAGCATCCTGCTGAATCAACAAATGTACAGTTATTCCTGGGAACAGCAGCGTTTATTCTTGCATTGGAGGCAGGTCGAAGAACAATAGGAATAATCTTTCCAGTGCTAACCTTGCTCTTTCTTTTTTACGCACTCTTCGGCCAATACATTCCGGACATACCATTAATAGGAGACTATCTTTCTTACTGGGGCCACAGAGGTTTTAGTTTGCAACATATCATCCAGGTTATGTATTTAAGTGACCAGGGACTTTGGGGATTTGTAACAGGAGTATCTTCTACCATTGTTGCTATATTTATTATATTTGGAGGATTTCTGCTTTCCACCGGTGCCGGTAACACATTTATGGATTT
>Ga0180433_10005747_pt1 | contig 16595 bp, 11 predicted proteins | sample SS_ome_8_FD_132980 | JGI IMG/M metagenome (GOLD analysis project Ga0180433, IMG submission 132980) | Hypersaline lake sediment archaeal communities from the Salton Sea, California, USA - SS_1_D_1 metaG | ecosystem: Environmental > Aquatic > Non-marine Saline and Alkaline > Hypersaline >... | reverse complement strand
TGTTGCTGATACAAGCGCTGCTCGGCTGCGTGGCATTAAGCTGCGTGCCATCCTATGAAAGCCGCGAGGATAATGCCAGTAGCGTCGATACGTGCTCGATCCTCATAGACCGCTTGCAGAGCGAGAATCTGCCGACCCTGCACGCCGTGGAGGCGTGGGAAAGCGACTATGGGCCGGGACTGAAGCTCACCACAGCCCATTACGAGATCTTGACCACCTTTCTCGAGCCTTTGCTGCTGCGCCAAATCCCGGGGTTCCTGGAGTCCGCTTACCGCGCCTACAATGACCAACTGCCCAGGCCTATCGAGGCTTCCGGCAAATCCACGGTCTACCTTTTTGCAAACCGCAGGCAATGGGAGGACTTCACGAAGACTTTTGCGGGCGACAAGGCAGAGCTGTTCTGCAAGATAAGAGCCGGCGCTTATTATCTCAATGGGGCCTGCGTGACATACAACATCGGCACGAAACGCACGCTCTCAGCTCTGGGCCACGAGGGCTGGCACCAGTTCAATACCAGGCACTTTGCGTACCGGCTTCCAAGCTGGCTGGATGAAGGCGTAGCCATGCTCTTTGAAACCTCCACATACAAAGACGGCATCTATCATTTTCGGCCGAGTGACAACAGCTATCGGTTGGATGCCCTGAGAAAAACGCTGGCAACAAACCAACAGATGCCGCTGCAGGAATTGATCGCCATCAATCCCGGCGAGGTGCTCGCGACGGACCAAGCCGAGCCGGTGAAGGCCTTTTATAGCCAATCGTACGCCCTGGTGCGCTTCCTGCGAGAAACCGATTTGGGCAAATATGCAGCAAGCTATCAGCGAATGTTGTGGGACGGCCTTAGAGGAAATTGGCCGCTGAGCCAAACCGATAAGACAATCGCGCAAGACAGAAATGTCCCTCGAACCGTTCGCTGGAACCGGGCCGTGGGGCCGGAACTATTCAAGCACTATATTAGCGGCGACATCGACTACATCGAAAAAGAGTACCTGGCTTTTTGCAGACAAATTGTCAGACAGTGACGGCACAACAAGGCAATATGAACCTATGGGTAAGCAGCCCGCGGCACGCATCATCTTAGCCTCAGCTTCGCCCCGGCGAAAAGAGCTGTTAGCACAAGCCGGCTACAAATTCACGGTGGTTACTCCAACCGTCGATGAGTCGTCTTTTCCCATCGAACGCGCGACCCCGGTTGAACATGCGAAGACGCTTGCCTTAGCCAAAGCAAGAAGCGTGGCCCGGACGTATCCGGATTGCCTGGTCATCGGCGCTGATACGGTAGTTGATTTTGACGGCCAAATCATCGGCAAGCCCGCCGATGCGAATCACGCCGAGCAGATTACCAGAAAGCTCTTCAGCGCGCCGCACAAGGTAATAACCGCCGTCGCCGTTGTCCGGCTGCGTGACAAGCTCGAACTTCTCAAAAGCGATAGCACGACTATCTACCCAAAGGCGTTAAGCGATGCTCAAATCGCCGAGCACATCAAGGGCGGCTCCTGGCGGGACAAAGCCGGCGCGTACGCCATAAAAGAGACCGGCGATGAATTCATCGAGCGCATCGACGGCAGCCTGACCAACGTCATGGGCCTGCCCATGGAACTGCTGCAGCGTCTCTTACAGCGAATTTTTCCCTGAATTGCGCATCCGGCAACATGGCACGGCAGGCTTTAGACCACACCAATTTCTACCAGGCGAAATGGCAGCTATAATGGCGGTAGAAGAGGCCTATCGAACGCATCGCAACGATGGCAATAACCTGCACGGCAAGATTCAGCATCAAGTTGCCTGCGGCTGTCGGAACATTTTGACCTGCATATTGACTCGTCTGCATTTCCAGAATCGCGGCAGCCGCAAGCAGAATCACGGTCACCGAGTACGCTGCGGGGGCTCGAAAGACCGCGGCTAAGACATGATCGGGCCTTAGTAAACTAATATCCTGCCCTACCGCGATGGTCAATACCGCCGCCGGAAACAGGAACAAGCCAAAAAGAAACAACGCCTGCAAAAGTAATCGCGGCCCGAATTCCACCTGCCACATATTCTCATAGGTCACGCCCTGTCCTTGCAGCGCAGTCAGGGCGATAACGAATGGAAGCTCCACTGCCGCCATGGTGAAAAAGAAAATGCAAAACGGTCTGATTATGTACCAGAGGAAGGTAATGCTCGTTCCGAGATAGATTTCGGGCAGCTTATCTACATCGTGAGCCGTCTCGTAAATGATGTTCAGATAGAATCCCAAAAGCCAGGCCCAGACAACCAGAAACGAGATATAGTTCATACAGCATATTCCTCTGCCGAGAAAAAATTTAAAGCATACCGCGGCAGCGATGAACACCAGAGACGTGGCATTATCCGAATCGACAAACAACCACCAGCTATCGCGGAATACAGCCCGGTAAAAGCCGGGCAAAGGCTCGGCTCTTTCTTTCTCCGGCTTGATCTTCTCCGGTGTTTCGAAGCTCGCCGAGGGTATGATGAAACGCTGCCCGCACGTGAAGCAGCGGGCGCGTTTGCCGCAGTACTTGTCGTCGAAGGCGATCAGCGCTCCGCAATTTGGGCAGTTGAACTGGATGGTCATCTATTCGTATCGCGTGCTGTGTATATTGTATTGCGTTTTTCGTTGCGCGATATGCTTGCGGCACAACGAGCTTAGTCCTGTCGCATACAGTCGGTGAAAGCGCTGACGTTGTTGGCCCACTTTTTGGCCTCTAACAGGTCAACCTTGTCCTGCTTGACGAGCATCGAGAGGTGCTTTTCCATGGTGATCATTTTCTCATCCGGCTTGTCGCGGGTCTTGGTCTGCAGTTGCGAATAGAGTTGCTCCACTTTTCCGTGGCGTATCAGATTGGCGCAGGCGTAGTTATTATTCAATATCTCCATTGCGGCAAGTCTACCTTTGCGATCCTTTCGGGGTACAAGTTTCTGGCTGACAATGTATGCCAGGCCTAAGGACATTTGATTGCGGACCTCTGCCTGTCGCTCGGGCGGAAAATAATCCAGAATCCGTGTCACCGAGCCGGTCGCATCTCTGGTGTGCAGGGTAGAGAAAACCAGGTGTCCCGTCTCCGCAGCCATCAGGGTCATCGCAATCGTTTCGGGGTCGCGCATCTCGCCCACGAAAATGATATCGGGGTCCTCCCGCATCATTTCCTTGAGTCCCTGGTGAAACGACGGCACATCCCTTCCCACCTCGCGCTGTGATACGATGGAGTACTTCTGGGCAAAGATATACTCGATGGGGTCTTCCACCGTGATGATTCGGCAGGCCCTTTTTTCGCTGATGCGCCCGATCAGTGAGGCAATGGTTGTGGATTTTCCGGCACCCGTAATTCCGGTCAAGAGCACCAAGCCGTGCTTGCGATTGACAATATCCTGCCAGATGTTATTTGGAAACCCAATTTCTTCTATCTTCGGCACGTCCATGGACAAGGCCCGAATCGCGGCGGCAATACCGTCGTTTTCTTGGAAGATGTTTATTCGAAATTGCAGGGAGCCGTATCGATAGGAGCAATCAACGCTGTGGTGCTGCTGAAATCTGCGAAGATTTTCATCGGACAACAGCGGGAAAATCAGCTTCTTGGCCACGTCCGGCGTGACCGTAGAGCCTTTGAGCTTGATCAAGTCACCGTCTATCCGGTAAGTCGGCGGCGCCCCCACCTTGATGTGCAAATCCGAAACCCGCATGACGCCGTGCTGCTCGAAATACGCGAGCATATCGCGAATGCTGAATTGGCCTTGTTTTTCGGTAGCATATACCTTCGCGCTTTCAGAATATCCTTCGACCATATTTTCCTCCGACAGTAATCACAGGATTATTCCTTCCGGAATGCCGGTGGTTTTTGCACACAAACAGTATATCGCCGTAGCTCGTCCAAGGCAAAATGCAAATACGCCTCGCGCAGTGATTGGCTCGGCTGGTCTTTGCGGCAGCATCGGCGGTTTTTGCTGGCTTTGCGCAGATGAACCGCTATAATCACGACAAACGTCCATTGGATTCCGCGCTGTACGAAGCCGAACACTGGATTCGGGAGTCGTTATGCTCAAAAATGTGCTGTTTACATTCGGCTTGTTGGCTGTTTTGGTGAAGCCGACTCTGTCGGCTGATCCGGGCCAAAACGGGCGGGTATCCGAAGAGACAGCAGCCGGTGCGGGCACGCAGGAAAGCGGCGGCAGCGGAAATACCTACGACTTGCACATGGTCGGACGGCAACTAACCAGCTTTCAAGTCGCCGCCGCTACACAGGTTCTCCAGTTCCAGGACGGCTTTGCCATGTCGGCAGGCGAAAATCGCTTTCACAGTGATAATTCCGTTGTGTGGCTGGACACCGTGGCAGCCGAATCAGAAGACCAGATCGGCACATATTACAGCGTCCTGGCCTATTTGCAGGGCAACGTATCGCTGAGGAAGGCTCCGGGCACCGAGGTTGCCGAGGTCAAGCAATTGATCGTTGAAGATGGGAACGTGATGGTGGTTCGATTCGCCGTCGGCGGAGAAGTATTCGTCACGGCGGAGCAGCGGACAGTCGCCGATCCGCGCAGCTCGGAGCTATATGCTGCGGCGTTTGCCGCCGTGCAGCCGGCAGAGCCCAACGTGCCGCCCGCACTGGAGGCTCCCCCGGAGCGACCTTTGGAGCGTGACAGGTTTCGCGTTGCCGGGCCTGTTAATATAGCACCGGCCAGCGATGTGCCACTGGAGATAGAGGCGGCTCAGGCACCGGATGGGAATGACGTTGCAACCGTAATCGGTAGAGTTTACGCATGGCAAAAGGTCGTGGACGAGAGAACGGGCACAGAGCTGCTGCTGGAGTTAGAGGCCGACCAGGCAGTGATATACTACCGACGGCAAGCCATAGAAGGCAAAGAAACGCAAGGACAGGATGAAGACGAGAAGCTCGCGGCTGGTGACGCGGTGCGAGCTATCTACATGGCCGGCGACGTGGCGATGACCGAGGGACTGAGAACCATTCGAGCCGATGAGATATTCTACGATTTCCAGGAACGAACAGCGCTCATTGTAAACGCTACGATGCGCAGCTTCGACGTGTCCCGGCAGATTCCCATTTACGTCCGGGCCGCGAAACTGAAACTCATCGCTGCAAACAAGTTTTCCGCCGAGCACATCACATTGACGACGAGTGAGTTTTATGTGCCGCAGATTTCCCTCAGCGCCTCCGATGTGATCATCACCGATCGAACAGCAATTGACGCTAAGGACGGCGAGGTTTCCGATGGCAGCTACGACGTGCGGATGCGCGACGTGCGATTCAAGTACTACGATCACACATTCTTTTACTGGCCGCAGCTTCGCAGCAACCTCCAGAGACCTGATATCCCCCTCAAGGGCATACACACCGGTCATGACCGAACCTGGGGGACATCGCTGGAGACGCGATGGTACCTGGCCCGGTTGTTAGGGCTGAAAGAGCCGGAAGGAACAGACAGCACGATAGGCGTGGATTACTACAGCAGGCGAGGAATGGGCGGCGGCGTAAATATAGAATACACGCGAGAAAACTATTTCGGCAGAATTATCGGTTATATTATCGATGACCACGGTGAGGACAGGTTGGGCAGGCATTACACCAGAAAGGACCTCGAGCCGCCACGCGAACTGCGAGGGCGATTCAAGTTCCAGCACAGACACTTTCTGCCCTACAACTGGCAGCTCACGGCGGAGACGAGCTATCTTTCCGACAGACATTTCCTCGAACAATACTACCGCGCCGAGTTTAACACGGACAAGGAGCAGGAGACGATTGTCCACGCCAAGCGTATCGAGGATAATTGGGGACTGTCACTGTTGGGCAAATGGAGAATAAACGATTTTGCCGACAAGCTGGAAGAGCTACCCGGCGCGGAATTTCACTGGACGGGACAGTCGCTGTTCGACGATAAGCTTACCTTCTATAGTGACAGTCAGGTCAACCGTTTCCGCCAGCGTTCGGATTCCAACGCCGTACCCGTAGAGCCGCAGGACGTCTACGGCTTCGCATCGACGAGAAACGAACTGGATGCGCCGATGCAGATCGGCAGGTCAAAGGTCGTACCTTTTGTGGCGGGCACATTTGGATATGACGACGGGGCCGGCTTCGGGACAAAACTGGACGGTTCTATGGTAGAACAAGATAAGGAAATCTGGATCGGCGAGACGGGAGTGCGCGTCTCCTCACCGGCGTACTGGAAGGTGTATCCAAACGTCAAATCGCGCGTATGGGACGTGAATAAATTGCGGCACACCGTTAAGCCGTATATGGCTGCCGTGGCCTATACCGAGAGTGACTCAGTGGCGGAGCAGCGTGACACTTTGCACGCGGGCATCTCGCAGCGCTTGCAGACCAAGCGCGGCAGGGGAGACAAGGTCCGCACCGTTGACTGGATGCGGCTGGATGTAGACGTCACTTGGGTCAATGATTCCGCCGATCCGCCCATAGGACCTGATAGGTTCCTCTGGAACAAGCCGTTTATTCCGCTGGCCAGCAGTTACAGCAGGCAATTTGGAGACGTGCTCTTGCCTCCGCAGGACAGGCGCAGCAGCGACATATTCGGCCCACGCCGGAACTACATCGGGGCAGACTACATCTGGCGTCTGAGTGACACGACAGCCGTGTTGAGCGATATGAATTACGATATACAAAGTGGCGTGGTACAGCAATTCAACATCGGCTTCTCGCGAATGCGCTGGCCCAATTTGAGCTACTATATCGGGAGCAGATACTTGCGGCGTCTGAATAACGGCCTGGGGGAACACGGCTCAAACGCGCTGACTTTTGCAGCCACCTATATCCTGGACCCGCGGTACACGGTGGTTCTCTCGCAACAGTTTGATCTGGATTATGGGCTGAACATAAGAAGTGACATAACGCTGGTTAGACGTTATCATAGGTTGTGTTTCGGACTTACGTACAGGGCCGATGAATCGCTTGACCAACACGCGGTCATCTTGAGTCTTTGGCCCCAAGGTGTGCCGGAGTTGGCTCTGGGGCCGAGAAGGTACCTGGAGCTTGGTGGCGCAGCAACTTATTGAAAGATAAAAACACAAGGGCGATAAATCGTGTATATAAAAGTAAAACCTGCACGATGGCTCGTATAGAAGGGAGAAGCGTATGGCATTGGTGAACACAAAGAAAATGTTCGATATGGCGTACAAGAATGGTTACGCCGTCGGCGCGTTCAACGTGAATAATATGGAAATTACCCAAGGCATCGTCAGTGCTATCGCCGAGGAGAAGGCACCGCTGATTCTGCAGGTCTCCAGAGGGGCCAGGAAGTATGCCAGCATCAGCTATCTGAAGGCGATTATCAACGTGGCGGTGCAGGAGAATCCTGATATCCCCATCGCCATCAATCTGGACCACGGCGACAACTTCGAGACTTGCAAGCAGTTTGTCGATGACGGCTTTACTTCCGTCATGATCGATGCTTCCCATTTTCCGCTCGACGAGAATATCAGGATAACCAAACAAGTCGTGGAATATGCCCACGCCCGTGATGTATCTGTGGAGGCCGAGCTGGGCCAATTAGGCGGCATTGAAGAAGACGTAGTAGGCGTGGATGACGTGCGCCAGCATCTGGCCGATCCCGAGCAGGCGATGGAATTCGTTGAGAAAAGCGGCTGTGATTCGTTGGCTGTGGCCTGTGGGACCAGCCACGGCGCTTACAAGTTCAAGAGCGAACCGAAGCTGGCTTTCGATGTCATACAAGAAATCGCAGAGAAGTTGCCCGGTTTTCCACTGGTCATGCACGGCTCCAGCAGCGTGCTTAAAGAGTTTGTTGATTTGATCAATATGTATGGCGGTAGCTTGCCGAATGCTATGGGTGTGCCCGAAGAATCAGTCAGTAAGGCCGCAAAGATGGCTATATGTAAGGTCAATATTGATACGGACCTCCGGCTGGCGCTAACTGCCAAAATCAGGCAGGTGTTTGCCGAAAAACCGGGCGAATTCGACCCGCGCAAATACCTGGGCCCCGGAAGAGAAGCCATCAAAGAAATGGTCAGACACAAGCTGCACGTCCTGGGCTGTGCGGGAAAAGCATCTGAGTGTCTGTAGCGGCGAAGTCCATGTTGCTGTGATGCATGTATACGGTTCCCCGCAGCCGGCACTGCGGTGCGAGGGTGGTCAATATAGAATAATACTCATTGTTGAAGAGATTGTAATTAAGGAGGTGTTTCTTTGTTGATGCACAAAATAGTAAGCAATACTGCCGGGAAAGCCCCCACGACAAGAACCGGCAAGACACGTGGTACTACCCTTGTGGTGCTTCTTTGCCTTTCTGCTGGAATGTTGGTGTTTCTATCCACCGGTTATGGGCTCTCATCGCGGGCAACGCCGCGTGTAATCTCGCGTGCGGAGTCTGCCGAACCCAATTCTACACAAGCTGCAACAGCGGACGCTAAGGATACGCACGTTGTTGATCCAGCTTGCGCACTAATCTACGAGGGCAAATTTGATGCTGCAAGGGAGCTCATAAAGCAATCCGATGACCAAACAGACCCCCGGCTGGCCCAATTGGCAGAGATTGTCCAGGAGTATGAAGAAATCAGCGAGCGACGGGAAGAGGCCCGCCAGGCCGCATACAAGGAGCAGTTGGCCGAACTGGACAAGTATCGACACGCGACGGACACGAATGACGTAAATGACGTCAATAACGTCAAAGCGCTACCCGACATACCTGATGTGAACGACGCCAACGATGTTTCCACCGTGCTTTCTATCATTGCCCAGGCAAGCCAATATGCCGATGAAAACCAGAAACAAGAGCTTCTTTCAGACCCCCTTGTAGAGCAGACCATCCAGAAAGCGATAGACATCGCGGCAGAGTTCGAAATGCAGGGCAAATGGCTGGAGGCGTATACAAACTGTTACTTCTGGCTCGCAGAGCGTATTGATCCGGACAACAAGGTATACTCCAAATACGCTGAGGAGCTCTTGGAAAAGGCCGGCATCGTTGCCTCCTTTCAAGACAGTCCGTGTGAAACCCGCCAGCAGCGCTACAACGGAGTCCAGAGGCGCATGTTCGTCCGGGCCATGGATGTGCTCGCCGGGCACTATGTAAGCAGCATTGACTATAGCCAAATGGCAACCAAGGGGATCAGGCGCTGTGAGCTTCTGGCCGAGGTAATGGCGGCTCCTGGGTTTGCCGAAAGCCTGCAAGAAACAATCTCAGAGAATTCTTCCGAGCCCTCTTTTGCGCCGCCCGATGCCAACCAGCTTACTGCCTGGTCGGCGGGTCTCGCCACGCTCTTAGCTGACGTCAAGGACTCCCCAACAGGGCTCAATAGAGACAAACTCATAGACGTTTTCGATAAGGTCCTGGAACTGAACGAAGCCACTGCGGAACTGCCCCGCACGGCGTTAATCGCGCAGTTTGCAGAAGCAGCGCTTTCCGCGCTTGACCCGTATACCGTGATGATTTGGCCCGAGCAAGTGCAGGCCTTTGAAAAAACGATGACCAACGAGTTCACCGGCATCGGGATAGAAATCTCTAAGCCCAGAGGGCTGTTGACGGTTTCAAGCCTTCTGCCCGGCACGCCGGCATACAAGGCCGGTCTGGACGCCGGGGATGTGATCACTGCGGTGGACGGGATTGAAACCAAAGATATGAGCCTGATGTGCGCTGTTCGAAAGATCACCGGCCCTGCAGGCACCAAGGTCAGGCTGACTGTCAAAAGACCCGGCCAAGAGGAAGCTGAAGAGATCGCCATAACCAGAGCGAAAATAATCGTTCCGACAATCCGGGGCTGGAAGAGGACCGAGGCCGGCCAGTGGCTATACATGCTCGACGAACAAAACAGAGTCGGCTACCTTCGCCTAACGAGCTTCTCCGGAGAAACAGCCGGGGATATAGAGGAAGTCCTGGAGAAGCTGGAAGCGCAGGGCTTGCAAGGACTCATTCTGGATTTGCGGTTCAATTCCGGCGGACTTCTGAACAGCGCTATCGACGTGGCGGACAAATTCCTTGAAGAAGGACGCATAGTCACCACACGTTCTCCCCATGCGGTGTGGACCTATGCAGATGCACACAAAAAACATACGCATCCGAATTACCCCATGGCCGTTTTGATAAATTCCTATGCAGCCAGCGCCTCGGAAATCGTCGCCGGTGCGTTGGCAGACCCGAAATATGAACGGGCCGTTCTTGTGGGAGCAAGAACCCACGGTAAAGGCAGCGTGCAGGGCATCACGCACTATCCGGGCGGTGGCGCCCAATTGAAATACACCATGGCACATTACCACCTTCCCTCCGACCAGCGGGTCAAGAGTCAGGACGAGGTAGAAAAACAGGGCGGCACGGACTGGGGCATCGGCCCGGATATCAAAATCGAGCTACGGAGCGATGAACGTTCCGAAATGCTCACTGTTCAGCGAGAGAACGATGTGCTGGTACAGGCGGATCGCGACCCCAACAACGGACCTCTGAACAAGCATACCATCAAAGAGACTCTGGCTGCAGACCCCCAGTTGGCCGTTGGCCTACTGGTGGTCAAGACCAAGATGATCGAACGTGGCAATCGGATTTCAGGTGTGCAACGCTCTTTTGGGCCTGAGGTGTGTGACATTGGCGAGTTTAGAAGACACAGACCGATTTGAGCAACAGCGACAGGAAAAACTGAATCGCATTAGGCAACTGGGGATTGACCCTTACGGCGGCAGATATGCCGGTTCCGACTCAGCCGCCCGTATCAAGCGCATGTTCCGAGGGGATGACCAGACGCAGCGCGTCAAGTGCGCCGGCAGAATTGTCCTGCTCAGAGACATCGGCAAACTCATCTTCATTACCCTGCGCGACTGGAGCGGCACCATTCAGGCGGGCTTGAGCAAGAACCTGCTGGGAAGTGACGCAACCGGATGGCCTCTGGCCAAGCTGCTGGAACTTGGTGACATAATCGGCGTGGCCGGGCAGTTGGGCAAGACCAAAACGGGCGAAATCACCATCTGGGCGGATGAGCTCTCGCTTCTGAGTAAATGTTTGCATCAGCCGCCGGAGAAGTTTCACGGCCTGGCAGATATCGACCTGCGCTATCGGCAAAGATTCGTGGACCTGTGGGCCAATCCCGAAGTGATGGAGCTGTTCAAGAAGCGCAGCGCCATTCTCGCCACCATCCGCGAGTTTCTGCAGAGCCGAGGCTTCCTGGAAGTCGAGACGCCGATGATGCAGCCGCAGTTCGGTGGCGCTGCGGCAAGGCCGTTTATCACCCATCATAACAGCTTAAACATGGAGTTGTTTTTGCGGATCGCACCGGAGCTGTTTCTAAAGAGACTGCTGGTCGGCGGTATGGAGAAAGTCTTTGAGATAAACCGGAACTTTCGCAATGAAGGGCTCAGCAGGCAGCACAATCCCGAATTCACTATGCTTGAGCTGTACCAGGCCTACGCCGACTACAACGTGATGATGGACTTGACCGAGCAGCTTATTTCTCTGTTGGTGGAGAAGTACTGCGAAACAAATCAGGTACAATTTGCCGATACGATGATAGACTTTAGCCGCCCGTGGCGAAGGGCCACATACGCGGAGCTTCTCAAGGAGCATGCCGGCTGCGACATCGATGATATCAAGGCCATCAGGAGAAAGGCCGCCGAGCTGGATATTGCCGAGACGGCTATGGATGATGTCGTGGTCGTCGACGAAGTATTTGGTGCGACGGTAGAAGACAAGCTTGTCGCGCCGACGTTTGTGCTCGATTATCCCGCTGACCTGTGCCCCTTGACGCGCTGCAAGAAGAGCGACCCGAAATATGCAGAGCGATTTGAACTGTATATCGCGCAAATGGAACTGGCCAACGCGTACACCGAGTTAAACGATCCCGCCCAGCAATACGAGAATTTTCTGATTCAGCTTCGCGGCCAGGAGGAGTCCATGGCCCGGATGGACAGGGATTTTATTACGGCGCTGAAATACGGCATGCCGCCGGCCGGGGGGTTAGGAATCGGAATCGACAGGTTGGTTATGGTCTTGACCGGGGCGCTGAGTATTCGCGACGTCATACTGTTTCCACTGCTAAGACCTTGTCCGGAGCGAAGTGAGCAAGTCGGGTCACCGGAAGAGGACTCATCGCTTCGTCCAAAATGACCTGAAGGTGACCGGTTAGATGCTAAAACTTTTCTTTTGCCTGCGATACCTGCGTAAGAAGAAGATTGTCCTGTTGAGTATCGGTGCGGTTGCTCTGTCCACGGCCCTTCTGATTGTCGTTTCCAGCCTGTTCATTGGCTTTATCAACGCTTTCGAGCAGACGGCGGTCGACACGATAGGCGACGTGATCCTGATTGCGCCGATGAGATTCCCAAAGTATTCACAGCTCATCGAGCAGTTGCAGCAGAGCCACGTGGTAAAGGCGGCCACAGCGACGTTGGTGAATGAAGGCCTGCTGTACCTGGGAAAAGGTAATGTCCGGCGCGTGAACGTGGTGGGGATCGAGCCTGCGTCATACTCGGACGTCACGGCTTACAAAAAGACCTTGCTCAAGCAGAAGGACTCTGCGACATCCCCTACCTTTGAGACTGGCGGGGCTACCGGAGCAGATGGAGGATTTGTCGGAATTGCAGTTGTGGCTGAACCCGACGAGGAAACGGATGAATACGATTTTGCCGCGATCGAAAAGATGATAGGGCAGGCCGTCGTCCTGACTACCGGAGCGGCAAAACAAGCGGGCACCTCCGACCTGGCCGCCACACAACAATTCATCAGAAGGACCGTGAAGCTCACCATTGCCGATATTGTCTTCACGGGGGTATATGATCTTGACAAAGCTCTCGTCTATTTGCCGAGGCAACGCCTACAAGATATTTTGTATCCTGATGCAAATGGGCCGATTGCCGACCGCCTTCAAATAAAGCTTGCCGAAGATGCCTCGGAGGAATCGGCCTTGGCGCAAATTCGCGGGATATGGAGCACCTTTGCCTCCGAGCAACTCGAATGGAGCCCGTACAATATAGACCAGACAACGATCACCACAGCAAAACAGATGCAATACCGGTATGTAGCTGCGCTGTACAAGCAAATGAGAATACTGCTTCTCATATTCGGCATTGTAAGTCTCAGCGTGATCATGCTGGTATTCTGCATATTCTATATGATTGTGCTCTTCAAGCAGCGCGACATAGCGGTAATGAAAAGCTGCGGTGCTGCGAGCGGCTCGATCGCTTGTATTTTTGTCGGTTTCGGAGCATCTGTTGGGATCATTGGTTCGGTCCTCGGGGCTGCTTCGGGGTATCTCATTACCAAAAACATCAACACCATCGAGGAGTGGATAAGAATCGTCTTCGGACTGAAATTGTGGAAAAGCAGCGTGTACATATTTAGCCAGATACCCAATCAGGTGGATTGGGTATCTTGCGGAAAGATCATAGCGCTGGCCATTGCAGCGGCTATTGTAGGAACATTCATACCGGCAATAGTAGCCGCACGAACCAGACCCGTGGAAATCCTGCGATATGAATAACCGTGCGAAGAATGCGTAAACTTTGAAACATGGCTTAGACGTGTACAAGATCATCCTCGCATCCAGGTACTTGGTGAAACGCCGCATCACCTATTTCGCGATAGTAGCCGTGGCGCTGTGCGTATTCATCGTCGTCGTGGTAATGACCGTGTTGACCGGTTTGGTCTCCGATTTCAAACAGGCCAACCACGGATTCACGGGAGATTGCGTTGTGGGCACCGAATCCCTGGTCGGCTTCGCATACTTCCAAGAGCTTGCACAGAAGCTGGAGCAACAGGAGTATGTCGAGGCTGTATCGCCCGTGATTAAGAGCTACGCCTTCTTAAGCCCGGTATGGACGGAGCGAGGCAGGGGGGTCCAAATCCTGGGGATTGAGCCGGTCCGACACAGCCGCGTTACCAATTTCGAACGGACGTTGCACTACCGTAAGGGCAATGTTGACAAGGCGTTCGAACCGGTGTACGACCCCAACCTACCCGGCTGTGTGCTGGGAATCGACCTGGTGTTCGAGCGCGGGCCCGAAGGCGATTATACTTTCGATTCCAGTCCGATACGGGTTGGCTTGGCGATCACGTGCTTTCCGCTCACCGCCAAGGGCGCTCTGGCGAGGGCGGCCACCGGATTGGTGAATACGAAAACATTCTACTTCAGCGACACCTCGCACACCGGGCTGGCCAGAACAGACAATTCTCTGGTATACTTGCCGCTGGAGCAGGCGCAGCTTATGTGCGGCATGGACGGGCCGGCGCCCAGAGTGAGCGCCCTTTATGTAAAATTCAAGCCGGATGTCGCATTACAGACCGGCTGTGACAACGTTGCGTCACTCTGGCAGAATTTCAAGCAACAGAAAGCGGAAGCAAAATACGCATATTCACTGGACACAGTGACCGTACAGAGCTGGAAGGAATACAGGCGCGGCTTTGTTGCGGCGATGGAAAAGGAAGAAACCATGATGATCGTGATGTTCTCGCTGGTCGGGATTACCACGGTCTTTATCGTTTTCGTCGTATTCTATATGGTCATCAGCCACAAAAGCAAAGATATCGGGGTGCTCAAAAGTATCGGCGTCTCCAACGCCAACATCATGCAGTTATTTATGGGCTTTGCTTTTTCCGTCGGGTTTTTGGGCTCGGTTATCGGTGTGCTACTGGGCTGGCTGTTTCTGCTGAAAATGAATCAGATCGAAGGCTGGCTCTTCGAGAAGTTCGGTTTTCAGTTGTGGGACAGGACGATCTACGCCATCGGGGATATTCCGAGCCGGGTTGAGTTTCAAGTCTTGGTGACAATCACGTTATCGGCCATTGTCACTTGCCTGATGGGTGCCTTGGTGCCAAGTTGGCAAGCCGCGAGACTCAGCCCCGTCGAAACGCTGCACGTGAGCAGGTTATGAGCAAGAACGACATCATACTTCGGGCTAAAGAGCTTCACAAATCGTATCGAATGGGCGCAACGCGGGTCAACGTGCTCAAGGGCCTGGACTTCGCTATGGAAAGAGGCCGATTTGTCGCGGTCGTCGGGGCCTCGGGCAGCGGCAAGAGCACATTGTTGCACATATTGGGCGGACTGGATAGGCCCGATAAAGGAGTCGTACAGTTCGAGGGGCGCGACCTCGCCCGACTCGGCGCCGCCCAATTAAACCGGTACCGGAACAAAAAAGTGGGATTTGTTTTTCAGTTCTACCATTTATTGGACGAATTGAGTGTATTGGAGAATGTCTGTCTTCCGGCGATGGCCGCCAAGAGCGTAGCCGGCTGGTTTGCCTGCCGAAGCCGGATGAAAAAGAGAGCTGAGGAGTTGCTCGCTCAGCTCGGCTTGTCCGAGCGGGCCAAGCATAAGCCGTATCAGCTCTCCGGCGGCGAAAGGCAGAGAGTCGCCATCGGGCGGGCCTTGATGAACGAGCCGGCGGTGCTCTTGGCCGACGAGCCGACGGGAAACCTTGACTCTGCCACCGGAAATGGTATTTTAGATGTCCTCGAAAAACTGAATAAAGCCGGACAAACGATTGTTATGGTCACTCATGATGAAAGAATTGCCCAGAGGGCTGAGCGAATAATAACGTTAGCCGACGGCAAAATTCAAGGAGCGTGAGGCGTTGTGCTTATCGCCGGAAGAAAAGATAGGCACGCGCGAGACCGCACGTACTACGGGATACGAGATTATGGGACTTAAGATTTGGCTTAACGATAAACTTGTTGACGAAAAAGAAGCCACCATATCCGTTCTTGACCACGGTTTGCTCTACGGCGACGGCGTGTTCGAGGGTATCCGCGTTTACAACGGCAAGATATTCGAGCTGGAAGCTCACATAAAGCGACTGTACGAGTCAGCCAGGGCGATTCGCTTAGCGGTGCCGATGAACCGGGACCAACTGATTGATGCCGTGAAGAAGACCACCGAAGCCAACAATGTGGTTGGCGGATATATTCGGCTGGTAGTCACCCGCGGAATAGGGACTCTGGGGCTCAATCCGTTCGTATGTGAGAACAGCAGGGTGTTCGTCATTGCCGACAATATTCAGCTCTATCCGGAAGAGTTCTATGAAAAGGGGATGAAGGTGATAAGCGCAAGCACCGTTCGCAATCACCCTCTTGCGCTGCCTCCCCAAGTCAAGAGCCTGAATTACCTGAACAATATCCTGGCCAAGATCGAAGCGCTGGACAACGATGTCCCCGAATCGATCATGTATAACCACGAGGGCTATGTGGCGGAAGCTACGGGTGATAACGTCTTCATTGTGAAAAACGGCATCATCTACACTCCTCCGGTGGAAGCCGGCGCGCTGGAGGGAATAACGCGAGCCGTTGTTATTAGACTGGCTGCACAAGAAAACCTTCAGGTCATCGAGAGGAACTTGACGAGGTTTGACCTGTATGTTTGTGATGAATTCTTTCTTACCGGCACCGCCGCCGAGGTCATTGGCGTCGTCGAGATCGACGGCAGAGTCATCGGCGACGGCAAGCCCGGCCCTCACACCCGCCTGCTCAGAAAGAAATTCTATGAATACGCACACGCAAAGGAGAAGTAACGTATAGCTCAGGGAAAGGCTATGCGCTAAGTCTATGGAGCTGTCACCACATACCGATACAACCGAGAATGCGAAGCGTAGCGGAATTCCTTCATTCGATCTGATCAAGTCACAGTTGGACGAGGTGAAAGA
>Ga0180433_10005746_pt1 | contig 16595 bp, 17 predicted proteins | sample SS_ome_8_FD_132980 | JGI IMG/M metagenome (GOLD analysis project Ga0180433, IMG submission 132980) | Hypersaline lake sediment archaeal communities from the Salton Sea, California, USA - SS_1_D_1 metaG | ecosystem: Environmental > Aquatic > Non-marine Saline and Alkaline > Hypersaline >... | reverse complement strand
CTTGCCCCCAAATTTGAGAGTGCATAGCATACTTGCCAGATCCATTCCAGGTGGGGAGATATTAGGATTCATGAGGGGATTCACCATGTTTAATCCAGACTTTCCCGGAACCCCCCGCTACGGAGAAAAACGATTATTACTATCACTGAGAGAACCTGCACTAGCAAAGAACTGTGATAAAGAACTCGTATTCTCGCTTCTGTTCAAGGAAATGGTGAAAATTGCGAATGAAAACCGATATCACATCATGTATGAAAGCTGGATTGAGGTAAACGAAAAGGAACACGAACTCAAAACATTCAAAGACCTCGGACTCCGAACAATGGTCTGGCCGAAGAGTAGGAGGGTGACCTACCAGACTCCTGATTGGCTCAAGGAACATACACTAGGGAAATTGAAAACCGAAGGATTTGACGCAAAATTACTCGATCTACTAGAACCTGGAAAACCCATCTCATATTCATCCATCCGTTCTAGAGGGAAAAAAGCTAATCTTCAAGAACAGATCGAAAAACTAAAGGAAAGAGGAATTATCACCGAGGAAGAAAATAGCCTAAGGCTTGCTGATAAGTATCAGATTTCTTGACGAAATACATCCTACTTTTTTCTGCCACACACGATTATGGTTGGAGAGGTCTTGATTCCTATTTTCATGCCTTTCTCTATCAAGGTATGATATCGTTGGCGGTCGCCCTGTGAAATATTCTGAGCATTAATATTGAATGACCAGATTGGTTCATTGATTCTAAGGTCGAGTTTTGAAACGCATTCAATCTCTAGACCTGTAGCTTCAATATAGGAAATTAGCTCAGTTTCGGTTGGTAGGGGATATTCGCCGCCTGTTAATCTTGTTTTCATAGAGAAGAGTTCAAGTAGAATCTGTTGGGGTTCAGAACAAGCTTCGGGTGAGAATTCACTAATAAGTAGCAAACCACCAGGTTTCAGTGCTTTAACCAGATTCGAGATATTTTGAGATCTATCCTGAATTTTCATATTCCTGAGAGCATGGACAGAAAGAACACCATCATAGAAGTTTTCGGGGAAAGGAAGCCTATCTAGATCGGATCTTACTCCTAATACACGCTTCTCTATCCGTGTTGCTGACCATAATTGATTAACTGCGGCCCACCATCCACCTCTGCCGTATCCATTCATTCGATCAGTGGCAATAATTGTTGCGGACTGAAAGATCAATGAAAGAGCGGTAGTGAAGTATCCTCTTCCACAACCCCCTTCCAGAAATAAGGGAGAGCTCCTTGAACCAGTAGAATCTATTATGTCTTTGAAAGTTTGAGCAACAGCTAATCGCTCTTTCCCAATATCAGATGATTCAAAGACATCAACCCAATCAAAATTGTATTACTCGGATAATTTCTTGAAATTGGCAATATAGAAATCAGCGATTTTCGTATGAGCAATCCATGATTCGATGTCGTAGGGATCAATTGTTGGTATTGGAGGATCAAGCTCATCTGAAGGCACAAGTTTTCGCAAGGCCTGTAATATTAGATTCCTCAATACGGCATCCCCTACCTCAAATTATGGGGGGTTACTTCGATTGAAAAGAACGACTAAGAAATCAGGAAAAAAACTTGAAGATGCCGTAAAATAAACAGGGATTATTAGTTTAAAGCTTTTAAACTTCAAAACAAATTATACCTAGAAATCTCTCTTCTTTGGGCATATCGTTATCGTGGAACACATACGATCTATGTGGGCAAACAAATCGGCCAAGCTTGATAGAATCTGAGAAAGGTCCTTGGTGGATTTTGTTAGTATGTGAGGTTAGAACGTCACTTTCTAATTTTTCTAGGTGAAGAAATGGGAAAAGTGATGTCCAAACATCAAATTCATGGTTATACATCAGATACCCTACCCTATCAAGTTCAAGGTACGGATTCTAGATATTAAATTACAAATTGATAAAAAAAGATCGTTATTTTCCTTTCCACCTTCTTCAAAGAGGGGGGTGTCACCTTCTCACATGTTGGTAGAGTTTAATCCTTACCAAAGAGCAATATCCGTATACATATTGTTGGTGGATGAACCTCAATTGAAAACCTAGTCTTAAGTTAACACATATGAGCGTGTTCTCCTCATATTGACTGGGAAAATCAGTTGTTCCTGTATCAACAGGACAACCATGGAAATACATCTGGTATCTGGGAAAGTGCTTGAAAACAAAGGAATGGAAAGTAGTAGATTGCATAGTTCCATGGATGACCTCAGATGCATAATCACACTCACATCCTGAATAACTCTAGTAATCTTGGTAGTGAAGACACTGGAAGCACTCTGTCTGATTCCATTCAATCTTATCTTCTGCGTCTTGAAGCTGAGGGGAAGTCACCCAGGACATTGGAGTCCTATTCCCGTGTATTGTCCAAGATCCAGAACATCACAGGTAAGCCTATTGAGAAGCTTGAGGAAGAAGACATCTACAGAACATGGGCCTTGTTGAGAAGGAAAGGTTACTCCTCATCCACCAGACATCTGTATGGCTCTGTTCTCAAAGGATTCCTCAAACACATAGGGAGAACAGATCTAGCTGACAGGGTCAAGTCAGAGAGAGTGACCTGGTTACCCAGAGAACCACCCAACATAGAAGACATGGATAGATTGGGTGCTGCTTGTCAGACATCTGAGGAGAAGGCTCTTCTACTTGTTCTCTACTCCACCGGTCTCAGGTTGAGGGAGTTATTGGGAGATGAGAAGAAAGGAACAGATCCCGTATATGTTGAGGAAATTGATTGGACTAATCGTAGAATCAGGTTGAAGGGTGGGAAGGGAAGAGGAAGACAAGGAGAAGACTACGTCTACTTCATGCTCCTAGACCAAAATACTATCAAAGCCATAGAACAATACACCCAGGGAAGGCTTGGACCTTTATTCCAATTCTCCCCACGTAGAGCACAGAAGATCATCAAAACCCTGGGAGAGAGATGCGGCATCAAGCTTACACCACACCTCCTAAGACATGCATCCGCCACACATCTATTGCGCATGGGTGTAGGCATAGCCCATGTCTCCAAACATCTCAGACACAGATCCCTAGAAACAACCCAGTGCTATACACAGATCACAGGAGAAGACATGGAGGCTGTAAGAGAAGCTCTCAAAAAGACACTCGCTTTGAAAGCCATGTCTTGACCCCCTGATGGCCGTCATGCATACTGTGTGCTCGAAGTGGGATTCGAACCCACATTTACCGGTAGTAGTATTGGATTACTTCGATATAAAAGATATATTGAGGTTAGAAGGGTTTGGGACAGCGCTTTAGCAGAGCGAGGAGAAGGCAGAGATGAAGTTCGAGTCTCCTCGTTGTGGATCATTGCTTTTTCTGGCGGTGTTGGCCCTTTAAATGCCCGGTGTTGTAGTTGGTGGTAGGGTCTATGCCTAAAAACCCGTGAGGATTCTTACTGCGAGTTGTCTCAGGTTCTCTACCTCTTTCTTCTCCTCTATAATCACCTTCTCGAAATCTTTACCGATAATCCCTATCAGCATATCTCTGAGAGATTTGTGAAATTCGAAGCACTCTTCCTCGGTTCTTTGAAGGAATTCGATGACCAGCATTTTAGACTCGATGGTGGGAGCGATCTCCTTCTTTCGCTCCAGATTTGTTAACAGCCAGGACGCTTTCTTCGAGAGAGAATCAATACTTGCAGTTCTCATCTCGATGAAATCCTCCTCCGGTAATTCATCTCGAATATGGGAGATCTGGTTACTGTATCTTCTCTTGGATTCGTATAAGGACTCTAGTAACTTTTTCAGTTCTCTGTTACTGGTTCTAGCAGCCATGTCACGATACATGCCTTGTTTTATCTCCTCTATCAGGATCATGTTACCAAACAAATCAAGCCACGCTTCATCCACTAAAACATCCCCACCAAAACCATATACTATGATTATCTAAATTGAGTATAAGTAAAATAATAATACAATGTTGTCTTAAAACAAGACACGAATAACCACAGCGAGGAACTGGTGGAGAAGATGAGGTAGGTTCTCACCACAACTGCCCTATAGAATGAGGAGGTGTGGAACAGGGTGGCAACCGAGTGGGCCCAGATATTCAGATTCAAGAGTGAATCGATAATCGAGACGAAGAACGCTTCAAAAAATTATCGACACTCGGGCGAGAAGATAGAAGCGGTTCAAGAAGCTACCTTGAGAATTCGGAAAGGAACACTCACAGTGATAATAGGACCATCGGCATCGGGAAAAACTACACTCCTCCACATGTTAGCAGGATTAGTCAAACCATCAAGTGGGGCAATCCTATACAGAGGCCTTGACCTATCAAGAGCAGAGGACGTAGTCCTCAAACTTCTACGAGAGGAATACATATCCGTTGTCTTCCAGGAACAAAGCCTCATCAAGTATTTGACAGTGAAAGAGAATGTTGAGCTCCCATTAGAGCTTATGGGAATTGAGAAAAACGATCGGCATGAAACCTGTGTCGAAGCACTCAGCCTACTTGGCTTGGATAATCGACAGAACCACCTGGTAGAAGAGCTGTCAGGAGGGGAGAGGAACAAGGTTAACCTGGCAAGGGCCATGGCAAAGAGACCGGAGGTGGTGCTTGCAGACGAGCCCACCGCCAACCTTGACACAAAAAGTTCTCAGAGAATCGTCGAGATAATAAGGAACAACATACAGGACCAGGGCACGACCTTCATTGTGGCTACCCACGACCCGGTTCTGACAGAGAAAGCTGATCTTGTACTGGAGATGAGAGATGGCAGAATATCCTTACCAAGAAAATATTGGCTGGAGAAAATCGAACTAGTGCCCCTTCGACACCTGAATAACAAAATTTTCAGCCTTATTAGAGAAACGATCCAGACCCAGCTTGAGATGCAAATTCTCTCTGAAGGCGAAGCTATAACAATTCTCGGCACACCGTACAGAGTCCAAAAAGTCATGAAAAACAATGAGCAGGCAGAGGGATGCAGGTGGGGCGTTGTAACGAAAAACACAGATCTGATACTCAGGGAAATCGGCCAAGGTCAAAGCCAGATAGTAGCCAGTGAGGAGAAGAAACATGAGTGGGACAAGCTGAAGAGAACTGGTTACCTAAACCCTCTCTACACAATCCTTTGTTTAATCGCGATAATCCCGAGCGTCTTCCTTGTTATCCTAGCCTTCGCGGCATGGATTCGAATAGGAATCTGGACCAGTGTATCGACAGCAAGCCTCATCGTTGCCGTCTTAATCAGTCTCCAAGCAGTCTTACTCCGCCCATCCAGATCAACAATCCTATCGAGCCCTTACCAAAGACTCTGTAATGTCTGCGGTATCAGACAGAGCAACAATGTATGCCACCAGTGCGGAAGACAGATATGCCCTGAATGTCTCGGCGACCTCATCAGAGAACCCTCTTTCTGCTCCGAATGCATCACATGCCCGGTATGCGGTTCTGAAAGAGTAGAATCCATGTGCCTGGCATGCGGAAACTATGTTTGTTCTTACTGCAACCAAGACGGATTCTGCCTCGAATGCCTCTCCACCAAAGTTAACCAGGAAATTGAGAGGCTTCCAAAGGGAAAACTCCGGACACTGATACTGGAACCAGAGAAGGACATAGCCAATGATACCTGTAAAAAGCTGGGAAATCACCTGCACCAAGATCTCCATGGCAAAACTGTTAGGAAGGGGGATTTGGTATATGGTGTGGGAGAGCATTTCAAAGTACTAGCCAGTTTACCGATAGGCGGGGGCATAATCACCCAGAGCATTACAATCAATGTAATGAACCGGGTTGAAAGAGACGCGGTCCTTAAACAGTACAGAGAGGGTTCAGATTTCCCCACCTGTTTTCATGAAGCATGCGACTATATGATAAGGCGAAGCTGCTGGATATGCAGAAGACCTGTATGCCCAAACCACTCCACGATATGCCGGGAATGCGGAAACGTAGTCTGCCAGGATCATCACGAGAACCAGATATGTGAGACTTGTCTAAAAGGACCACGAAAAGTTCGGGCCAAAGAAATACTCTCCCCTTTCTTCAGGTTAGTACTACCACAACTCTTCATCGTCTCCTTTCTAATGATACTTCTCGGCGGAGAACAACTAAACAACATCCATCCTATCCTACAAGTGTCACTTTTAGGCCTGTTATTATCAATACCAGTACCCTACCTCTTATACATTAAGAAAAAACGAAAAAATTCTCGTTAACTTCGGGATTTATCCTTGGGTTAATATTCAGCCCCAAACCAGCCTTAACCATCCTAAACCTCATCCTGCTGCCAGCACTCCTACGACGAAGATACTAGCCATCCGCCCAGACATCAGCCACCCGATCGATCCTGTCCTGGGCTTCCCTCTTTTTCTTCTCATCTGGCGATGATAAGAGTTCGTCGGCTGTCTCGGGTAGCTCGTCGATCCAGATACGATTCGCGGTGGCGTCGTCGCCCCGTGCGAGAGCTTCATAGTATCGGCGTTCTCGATCCGATAGATCCTGATCACCGGCCTTGGACGCGTACTCCAACCTCTGTTTCAGCGTGGCCTCGTTAATCTCCTCCCTGGTCTGGTTGACCAGCTTGGCTCTCTGCCACTCTGCTAGGTGTTGAAGCTTCGGGGAATCTGGGTCGCCGTCGAGAGCATTCAACCTGTCTATTAGGGTGATGTTGCCTTGATGTGTAACTGAATATCGCTGAGGGGCGAGTATTCGGATGAGTTCGAGGTTCGTGTCTCTCAAGGCTTTGGCAGCTTCGACCCTGACCTTGCTCCCGGAAGGGGCATCTGAGAAGGTGCGTTCCAGCATCACCTTTGATCTTCTCAGGTTGGTCAGTAATTCCGTGAAGAGCCTATTAGGAGACTCGACTTCAGCCGTTTCCCTGACCAAGGCTGCGATGTCTTTCCGGACGGTTTCAGGTTTACTTCCTATGGTAGTGGCGATTTTATGGACGCTCCACCCGGCCGAGAACAGGGCCGCGACCCGATCTTTTCTCTCCCTGGCAGGTCTCCGTATGCGTCGCTTTTTCTCATCCATAGGCCGTCAAGCTCCTCTCCTGTGTCTCGATATAATCCAGCCGGAGGAAATAGACAGCGATGTTGAGGGCTTTCTTGGCAGAGTCCTCATCTAGGTCTTCGATCTCTAACATGTCCATGAGGCGCAGGAACCCGATCTTCTGTTGGTGCTTGGGCGCGATGGCGAAGCGGAGGGTCCTGTACTGGAATTCTTGTTCAACCGTTTTACTTGGAGGTCTCATTGTATCATCTAGGGGTTAAGCGGGCATGGTTGTCGAAGCAACTCGGGGAAACGTTCTGAGGATGAAGCCGAGTAAGGTGATAATACCCACGCCCGCCTGTCTAGGTTGATTCTGCGATGGTGTACCATGCTGTCTGGTTGTCTCGTTTTCGTGGTTTTGGTGGCTGAAGGGATTCTTGTTCTATTCGTTTCACGGCTTCCTGCACCTCGTCTGGCGAGAGCTTCATCCGGCCCAGTAGCCTCTCCACCGCCGATTTGATGTTGGACTTCCTGCGTCGGGCTTCCTTTGTTTCTCGGAGTAAGGTTTCGAGTTGCTCGATGCGTTGCTTCCGTCCGGCGAGGGCGCACTGCTTACAGATCGGTGGTGGGCCGAACACTCCGTTGCCGTTGAGGATGAGTGTGAAGTCGTGGGGCTGTCGGCATTGGAGGCAGACCCGTCTAGTCTTGACGATGAGAGGTTCGTTTACCCGGTCGATGGTCATCTTGGCGAGGCTGGAGGGTTGTAGCTCTACTCCTTCTTTCCGGAGCTTGGATAATAGCTCTCGTTCCTCGTCGATGAAGGTCTGCGGCGGGGCGTAGTTGTGTTCCATTATGCCCTGGATCACTTCACCCGGCGATATCCGGGCGTATCGCTTGCCTTCCCCTGATCTTATACGGGCGCTGAGGACGTCGGGCCTGCTGACCGGGACATCTGGGCTGATTGGTTGGCGACTAGGCAACCGGATACGTTCATGCATGGGTCAGTACCTCCGATCCGTCAATGGTCTGTACCCATCTGAACCCCTCAGGGCACCAACCGGTTTGCATTTGCTTGGCGAGTTTGCGGAGACCTGGTGACCCGGATAGCGAGATGGGCATTTTTCGTTGGGGTTCGAGTGCTCGTCGGAGCCAGTGCTGGAGGTATTCATTCATCGTTATCACTCTCGGTTATCCATCTCTTGATTAGCTCTGATTTGAGCCGTGACTTCTCCTGACTGGATAGGTTCAGGGTTAATCCCCTGATGGTGTCTGCGAGGCTGTGGTCGCCCCTGGCGATCTTGATTAGCTTGAGGACGTCGAGTAGCTCTCCGTCAATCGCTACCATCTTTTGATCCATTTCGGGTCACTTAAGTGGCTATTCTCAACCCGACTTTTATAGATATCTATAGTTCTTCCAGAATTATATAGTTCCATGTAAAGAGAAGGTGACATTTTTCTAATTGGTAAGGGATTACTGATTGGGTGGATTTGTGGTTGTCGAAGTACCCGGATGGGTCGTCTTAACCTGGACAGCCGTTTTGATGTTCATCTTCTTGGTGATCCCCATCTTCCTCATTATTAGGGGTAAACTACGAGAAAGAAGAGAACGATGGAATAGATTGATGCAGGGGAGTGCAAATGGATAACAACGAATGCGAGCCGAGGAAAAATCCCTGGTGGTTCCACCCGAAGTTATACGTCATCGTTTTGTGGACCACCCTTATTATCTCGGTACTTTATCCTTCAATACGTCTAGGGGAAAAAAGAGGTCCCATCGATCTGGTAATCTCAGGCTTTTTCTGGATATGGATCGCCTACGGAATAACGGTTGGGGTAATAGGCATTAGAAACATGGCGAGACGTAGAAGGCTGGCAAATTCGGGATGATGTGGCGGTATTTTGGAGAATAGAAGATTCTGGCTCATCATCGCAATAATTTTAATCTTGGCTGTGGCGGCCACTCCTCTAATAGCTAGGTTCCTTTACATGGAACCAGAAATGGAATTTACAGATGTGATTATCGAAAACGACGGCAACCTTCATGTCAACGATACAGTATGGTTCAGCTTTAGTGCTAGTGGAATGAATGTAAGGGATGATAGAATCCATATTACCTCAACAATGACTGTAACTGTATATGAAAATAATTCAGGACCTCCTCACAAAATTATCAACGAAAGAAAGATAGCTGATATTGATATCGAGGTCCAAAAACGAAACCCTACAGTGGATATCTCAGCGAATTTTACAGCAGATAACCCCGGAAGATGCATGATCGAATTGAGCATCATAGACTGGATGCGGCCAAAATGGCGGGAAGATTCAGGACCACGCCAGGCATTCGTTTATGCTGAAACCACTGTGACATAGGGTTCACAAATTGAGGACTGGTCTATCACTGGGACGCCAGCCCCTCTCAGCCACCGTATATCCATCCTGGGCAAACGTCTTTGTCGAGTATGTTACAGTACATAACGGGAATCGAGCGGTTTCTCGAAGATCTGCGGGTCTAGGGGTAGCTCGATACAGGGTTTTGATAAAAACTCAGTAGTCTACAGTAGCCACGAGAATCCGACTTCCTTGGTGGATCAGGACGGAAACCGCTTATCCAGAACCGGCCCTAGTTTGGCCGTGATTATTGGCCAAGGGAGGTCAAATAGTCGAAGTACGAAATTCGTTTCGATATCAAACCCCACGATTTCGGCGGGAAATGGCGGGATCACAGGTAAGGCTCCGGATTGATGGGAAAAAAGTTCGCGTCTGGAGAGAAATCGCCCTCCCATTGACCTAGAGGCCGTTTCCGAGATCGGCAGATTCGTTTCCTCGCCATGCCTATGAGCCTATCTGAAAATCATGCCATCCTTATCTCGTTATTCCAAACTTCTCCTTGCTTGTTCTCCCTTATTCGAGCATTATCCTGCCCGCGTTTATCCCTATGATTCCCTGCATCGTTAGCTTGCTCTGTCCACGAATCCGGTTCCCTGCCTTTACCTGCCACTGTCTTTACGAATCGTCCATTTCTGTGTCGCTATTGGTCGCCAAAGTGGATTCGTCCAACATCTTCTGTGCCCACCCTTTCTGGGAGAAGATGTAGAACCTATACAGGCCAATTTCCTCCATCACTGGCCATCCATTCCACCAGATCCTTGTCCCATCCGAAAGCGAGTAAAATCTCCCATAATTCGGGGTCAGTAAAGCGGATTCGTCGAATCTTCTGCGGAAACATAGAACGTGGAATGCTCCTGCTATCCAACTCGGACCTAGGCCGAATATCAAGAGGAATAATATGAAGGCCCTTCCCCTGGGAGTACTGGTGGGAGAGATCCAGAACAATAAAGTGAATAGGCCAAGTAATAGTAAACTGGATAGTACTATCCGAGGCGGTAGTATCATCAATCCACCCTAATCGGGGTTCTATTCTATCAATAAAAATAGATTGAAGATGGAATTCTACTCCTGCTCGCTCGCATAGTGGCTCGAATGGTGGCGCAGGGCAGGGGCAGGCTGGCACCGACCACTGGAATACCGACTATTCAGTAGGCTGGTCGGGAATGCTAAGTTCTTCGACATCTATAGGTCGGACTCTAACCTTCATTCCGTGATGGACTCCAGTGCTACTTACAAGTTTATGGTCCATCCGGATTCTTCTCTTCCCGGCATCCCTATCGTAACCCTGGAGGTAGATAGCCAAGATGGATTTGTTCCCCGTGACACGGACAATATCACCAGGTTTGAGTCCTAATATATCAGCCGATTCTTTATCTATACGTGCGATGTTCTTGTCCGGTTCTCCGATTTCAATGGGTTCAAGTGTAAGAACCTCGACAGGCTTCCCGCTCTGCAAGTATTTTGCCTCTCTTTGCAGTTCTTCGATTCGTGAACGATCTCGTTCCCCTTCAGTTGCCTCCACCGAATGCCAGAGTAATCTCTCCCAGGTCCAGTTCCTTTGTTTCATAACTTCCTTAGCTTTGTTGAAGAGGGCGTCATCGACTACAAGTTTGATGTGTCTTACCATAGAGTGAGTGAGTCACTCACTCTTATTTAGTGTTTGCCTCAAGTAGAAACCGCTTCCCCTTCTCCGCATCTATCTTGAAGGGTAGTAATGACTCAGCTGTAATAGATTTCAGATTGGATTTCCACCTTATACATACGGAAAAACGGACGTTACGGCGAAACGGACGTTACGGCAAGACGGGCACCACGGGAGCCGTAGGGGCCGTTTTGCCGTTCCGCACGGATAGCTCGAACATACATTTAGCCTTATTCCAAACTAAGCAAAGTTCCTCGGGCAGGGATACGGCGTACCTCTTCTTCGCGAAACTCAGAATGTACTTGTTCGGGTCGGCGGGTTCAAACCTATTTGTAATCGGGTCCCGGCCCTGTTTCTTTCTCTCCAGAAGGATGACACTACTTGCCAGTTCTACATATTCGGCCGGCCCTTTGGTTTCATAGACCTCTCCGTATTCCGCGAAATAGGTATCCTTTTTGGGCTTCCGTATGTGATGGGTCATTATCCCGACTGCCCCAGTGTCTATCAATATTTTTTGAAACAGGTTCACGAACTGGTATGCGGGCTCATTCCTCATCCAATTTTCGAAAGCGATCTGTCGAAGATTATCTACGATCACGACCTGATACCCCTCGATCAGGGACTCAAACCTGTCTAGATTCCTCCTCCTATCGAGGTGAAGCGGGTCTAGTGAATTGAACCCGAGGTTTTTATTAGGATTCGGAAAATGTTGCTTAATCTTCTGAATCCTATCCTTCAGGTTACTCGGACTGCCCTCGAAAGACAGGTATATTACCTTGGCTTGCTCGGTCTTCAATCCGAACCAATCAGTACCCGTAGCTAAACAGTAAGCCATGTGGAGTGCTAGATTAGTTTTCCCTAGACCCGTCCGTCCGACGATATCGACGTAGTCACCGTGATCTGCCGAAAGCACCTGATCGATGTAAAAATCCTTGTTGCCCGGATTCATCATAATCCAGTCCTCAATAGGTAATGTTCGATTTTGCTTCAACCATTCTTCAAGACCATCGGTGTTCCAAGCCCCTGGCTGGTCAGTCTTGTTGCTGTTTGCGAGAAGCCCTTGCTCCCTCGCGGCTTCCAGAACCTCAAGGAAAAGATGACCCTTGAGAATACTAGGACAGCTATCCTCACATCTAATGATGCCTTCCTTGATAGCCAGCAAGTGGAATGGCCCACCACCGGTTCCATGCCTGAAACAATGGAAGATTCCCTTAGAAGGATTCACCCAGAAGTTTTGACCAGTGGTCGATCCATGGACTGGATGACTACCGAAATACTCGTCACCATGGGGCGTTAACTGAGATAGGTCCACTATCTTGGAGATATCAATCGAGTCGGATTGATTGTATGCCTCCCTACTGTATTGTTCGATTCTCACCGGCGGAGGGGATCGGAGTAGTGATGGTTCGACGGAATGTGTCAAGTATGGATCAAATGTGTGGTGTATCACTTCATCCGCATTCTCGATATTAGCAATCGGGTTGTCTTGTTCAACTACATATCGAGTACCAGTCCTGGGGTGTATGCTCCCAGGACCGACTACCTGTTTTCCGGGTCCCTGTATATCTCCCAGGTTCTGATCGGTGCTGGAGGGATTGAGTAACCTATGGGATGCCTGGAGGTTCCCTGTATAGTAGCAGTGAATACCTCCACCGCCAGTTCTGACAACCATTGTACTGGGTAAGGTCGTGATGCGACCAAGAAGGTCTGTGTTTTCCCCACAGCCGTGGTTGTCGATGTCTACCACGAAGTGTCCTTCATCGCAGAGAACCCCGTAATTATTTCCCTTGTCGGTCCAAGACTGGATTTGATCGATGGTATAGTTGGCGACTGTGGTCCAGCTCGGTTCGAAAGCTTTTTTCCCCTTCAGTTTGACGAATCTCCATTCGGCAAGCTGGACAGGAGGGATAACGTATGATGCCTCCATCCGTATCAGCCTCCCTGAGAGGTGTCTACAGTACTTTTCGGGGTTCGGATGTACCGGATAATCTTTACCCAGTCTTCCGGCTTGGCCCATACGTTCTCGAAAATACGTATCTCTTCGCGGTCTACTATCTCATCAATCTGTCTTAGGCTCTGAATAGAACCCGACAGAACCAGTGCCCTTTTGGCTAACATAGCTTCTGACATTTCAGTCGTCCATTTTCACCCCGTTGCAGCCCATTTGGCTTAGTCCGGCCCAGCAAACATGCGCTAGGATAAAATCCGGCTTCTTCTTCGAGTGATGTTTATCCATATAACTACCGCGACTTATAATATTTTCGGTTCCTCTGCTAGATGTTCAGTTTCAACGTGGAAAAAGTGTTCGTGTTATAATAATAAATCATTTTCTTATAATAATAACATAGCCTCTATGTCTCAAGGGATGATGACTCCAAGGGAAAGAGCTTCATCTCCATATCCTCGGTGCCCGGATGCAGATACCTCATCATGACCTTCGACCCAGGCGACCATCCAAAGAAGAGACGCATCTCAGCGACATTCAGCGAATGTGCAAGCTGTGTAGCCCTGAGGTGTCGGAGCTGGTGCGGCCCGATCGCCCTGCCGAGTATCTTCCTCGCCGTACTACGCACCACGTCTGTCAGTGAAGTGATAGGCTTCGGCTCCCCATGGATATTAACCCAAACATGATCGCTCTCACTGGCAGGTCTTTCTTCAAGCCATTCCTGGAGATGCGGCAAACAGTCCCTTATCGGTATCGTCCTCGTCCCAGTCTTGCCGTCCACAAAAAGCCGACCGATCTTTCCCTGTATCTCGATGTCGGATAGTGCCAAGGCAGCGACCTCACCCATCCTCGCGCCACTATCAGCAAGGACGGCGATCAGTGCCCTCTGCATCGTGTTATACGCGCCCTGTATCATCGCCTCGACCTCCTCCTGCCTGACGAGATCCTTCTCGATCCGCGTTCTCTTCGGCCTGCCGCCCCTGTGCCCCTTCGGGGTCTTTAAGCCTTCGACTATGTCATCGCGACCCAGCCATTCGTAGAGAATGCGGATATGGCTGCGCCAGGATCGACGAGTGTTCGGCTTGACGGTGGTGAGGAAGCCTCGGATTTCTTGGATAGTGAGATCAGGAATCGGCTTACCTATTCGGTTGAGTTTACGCATCATCACGAGATAGGATCGGATTGAGTTAATCGACAATGGGACGTCGTAGCCCAGGAGGTATTGATGGAATTCCCTGGTTAGGTCATCCGCCTCCTGCAGGTATCTCTCGACATCCCTCTGACAATGCTCGTAAAGAACCAATTACTGTGAACGAATGTTCCATCATTTTCATCACCCTCAACAAAAAAGATATATTGAGGTTAGAAGGGTTTTGGGACAGCGCTTTAGCAAAGCGAGGAGAAGGCATAGATGAAGATCGAGTCTCCTCGTTGTGGATCATATTTCTTCTGGCTGTGCTGGCCCTATAAATGCCCGGTGTTGTAGTTGGTGACTTGAGGTGCATGGCTGGGATATTCATCCTCGTAAGAAATGGTCGCATCGCTTCAAGGCTTCGATATCCCCTGGCCAAGTCAATAATTCCAGTGCTTGATCGAGGCTACACCACTGCCATCTATCGTGTTCGCAGGAAATCGTTGGTTCTAACTGTTCCTCTATAACTGCGACAAACACATATTCCACGATCTCTTGGAACCCCAATTCCCGCCACCTATCAGCATCTGGCCATTCATCATCACGTATTGGTAACGAATACGAGTAGTCTATCCGCTTAAGCATAGATGGTACGAAACCTGTTTCCTCGGTGAGTTCTCGCATCGCTGCCTCTTCAAGGTCCTCGCCTTCCTCGAGGCCACCTGTTACCCCTTGCCAAAAACCACGTCCACTTGGTACACGCCGCATCAGTAGGTATCTCCAATCACCACCGGCACTCGTCGCAGGGTAGACAAGGACCTGAATAGGTTGTCTCATTTCATGCTTTCCCCTTGGCTCAACCTTGCATCTCGGCTCGTTCACTCTTGTGTTTAAACCATTCGTCGAATTCCTTCACAGTCTTGATGTGGTGCTTGACAACAGCTTTGTAGATGTCTATGCTGGTTATCTCGTGGATGTACTCCGGTCTTTTACACACCTCGTTCTTAATTCTCAGAATGGATAATCGGTCTGCATCCCTCAACTCATTCGAGAGTCCCTCAAACTTGTGCAGGTTCATCTGGTAGTCATCTTTTCCATATCCCCAGAGATCGACCTTCCAGTTCTGACCCCGATACAACATGTGGGGACCCAGGTAGAGACCCCTGTCATAGGGAAAACTAGGGAGGAGAACCGGATTGTTGAAGGTCATCCTAGCCACCTGAAACTTTTCGACTATCCTGTGCCCAATGTCATAGAATCCCGGGATATCATTTTCATCGGGGAGTTGGACGCTGATGTCGAGGTCTCGCCAGGTCATCAGATTCAGGGCGTAGCTTCCAATCACACAGACAGGGCCGACTTGTTTTATTATGCTTAATAACCCCTCTTCGTGTAGCAGGGTTCTGGCTTCCTCCCTCAAATTATCAGCCTGTGCCAATAACTCGTCATCGGATACCGTTCTCTCAGATGACACTCCAACCCCTCCTTTCTTCTCAGGCCTTTTGTGCCCAAATAGTGACCATTATCGGAATCAGGTTCCGTAGGTGACGTGGGCTTCCCGGTTCTGGATTCTGGCCCAATTCCTCAAAGTAGTAATCGGTTCGATGCTCCCAGAGTCCAAGCAGCCTGAGTCTCTCGCTTAACAACAGGTTAATTACCTTGCTGAGGGTATGTCGGAACGAGTAACAGGCTGGTGTATCTGATTCAGTTCCGTACGGTGACTCTATCTCCACACCCTCAATGTATGGCTCAGTAATCGCGTAGCCATCCCATCCCCGTTTACCTTCCTTGTATTCCTTCACGTACTTATCGAATAAACCAATGAAATAGGGATTGCTCCAACACATCTTGAAGAAGCCCTTAGAACGGAGAACCCTTCCAACTTCATTTATCACCGGATCAACCTCGGGCGATCAGTCGTTCGAGAATCAGGATGGGATCGTATACCAGCGACACATCCGGGGAATAGCGCCTGCCGATAACGGTGGATTCGTTTTCACAGGATACAACCACATCTACGCTATAGATTCACAGGGGGAGATCCTGTGGGAAAAAACATACGGCGATGGCGTGGGAATAGCCGAGAGCATAGACGGGGGATACGTTATCGCTAACAAAATCGTCCTCAAGATCGATCCAGAGGGAAACATCCTGTGGAACAAAACGCTCCTGGACATAGAAGGTTCGAGGATCGCCGCAATTACGCAGAGCAGCGAGGGTGGACATGTCCTCGTAGGACAGGTCTCTTGCGGAATTTTCATTACCATGATCGACGACAATGGAAACCAGGTGTGGGAGAAGGTCTACGGCGGCGAGCACGGGGACACAGCCTACTCGGTTGTGGAGAGCGATGATGGCGGGTTCGTTATCGCAGGATCCACCTGCTCTTATGGCCCCGAGCCCGGAGGCGAGACAATGGGCTACTTGATCAAGGTCGATGCTAGCGGGGAGTTCGTCTGGCACATGACTTATGGTGGATACGGAACCTGGGCAGAGAAAATCATCCCCCTCGAGGATGGATATATCGCGG
>Ga0180433_10005745_pt1 | contig 16598 bp, 13 predicted proteins | sample SS_ome_8_FD_132980 | JGI IMG/M metagenome (GOLD analysis project Ga0180433, IMG submission 132980) | Hypersaline lake sediment archaeal communities from the Salton Sea, California, USA - SS_1_D_1 metaG | ecosystem: Environmental > Aquatic > Non-marine Saline and Alkaline > Hypersaline >... | reverse complement strand
GACGACGATGACGACGACGATGACGATGACGACGACGATGACGACGACGATGACGACGACGAACTTGCCATCTTGCACACTCTCGACGAATCAAGGCAGAAGTACAGAGCGTGGCTTCTTGTCTGACTGGACACGTGGATGTCATCGCTCTTGTCAGATAGAAAATGGCGTGCGTCGTACCATAAAATTGCATTCTTCGGTCAAACCCCCGAATTTTAAGCGCATCGTTTGACATTTTATACATTGGTATTGTTTTGGCGTCTACATTTTATTTACCTAGTACATTGTACTTTCTCCGCCAAGTCTGCGTGTGTCTATACCTCGTTTCGATTCAACCACATGGGACTTGCCAGTTTGCATTCTACCCTGCGGCGCATCGCAAACCTTTTCTCATCGTCTCCGCCGCCGCCACCGCCGCCGCCGCCGCCGCCATTCTCATCGTCGCCGCCATCTGCTGCATTCCTACCACTCTCCCCACCATACCCATCGCTTTCTTCCCCTTCGCCATTGTCGTTGTTCCGTGTACAAGTGTTGCAAGTTACCACCAATCAACTTGTTGCCCTATCTCGTTCCGCCGCGCGTTCTATCCCCCACAACCGACTCTTGTCTGAATTTCCCACCAATGCATGCGCCTCCATTGCGACGCGCATCCGAGAATACTATTGCATTGCATCGAAAACTACCTCTGCAGAAATATATCGTGTACCGATCGGGATGACATATGAAAAACCACAGCCAGTGGTATTGTGTGAAACAAATTATTCCGAATTGTTACGTAAATGGGAAGTTTACACTACCAGAATAGAAACACTCCAGATGTGGAGTCGTCAAAATCCAACCCCCGAGTGTCTGCCAAGACACTGGACACTAGACGCTCTGCGTCTTAATGCCGGCCTTTGTCTTATACTGCGGTATATTGTACCACAGAACGTCGACGGCGACACCATTTACGCAACGAAACTGCAGCAAGAATGGAGAGGAAAATCGTGACAATGCAAAGATAGGCAACCACCAAGGCATGTGCGGCAGAGTGGAAACGCTGAGGGTGTCGTGTCAAACGGCCGATCGGATAGAGCAGTGGTCCGAGCGACGCTGCATCACTTTCGGCGTGATGGTAAAGGTGAGAAATATGCATTGGGCAATGTTGGAATGTAGAATCGATTTCATGGTATCCAAATAGAACCGTTGCATTTTGAGGGACTGAACATGCATAGAGCGCATAGACATTTAACGTGTCGTTTTGAAAGGTGGGGAATTCGTCCATTGGATCCGTATAGGGCAATCCTAGAGGCGTATACCACGGCGGCGTCTGTGCATAGCAGTTGGAATACACTGTCACGGTCTCTTTCTTTCCCAGTGGAATGACATCCATGCCGATAAGAATGCACAACACGCCACTGAGGCACGCCAAAAAAAGAAACACAACAATCAGCAAAGTCGCTACATCATCTCGTCTGTTCGTTACACGTCGTCCCGACCATTCTCTGTCCATGCTTTCACTGCCTCGAAACAACGACATGTCGCTTTCGTTGCGAATGAGCTGATCGATTTCTGCGCTGTTGGTGTGCATCGTAAACAAATGAACTTATTTCTTGTCCTCCAAAGTTTGCTTGCTCTTCTTTGTCTTTTCCACGAATTCTCTCTTCTCCCACGCGCCGGGACGGTTTGATCGCAGCAACGACATACAACACCAACAGCGCACAACACCGATCAACCAACGCGGAAAATACCTCTCTCTTCCTCCCCCCCCCTCCCATCGCACCCTTTTTATACGAAACACGTACCTGAGGGTTGGGAAAGGGCAAACGGGCTCGTCCGGGTCGGAATAGAATCGATGCTTCCACCGTTGACAATTCCTGTAAAATTAGAAAAAAATAAACAACGTTATCCTCTCTCATGTTCTTTTCGCACCGACCGCGCGTTGAAGAAGGGGATGCAGAAGCCGCTGTGCTGAAACAATATCGCGGACTGGAAGATGCGGCTCGAAACAACCCTGCAAACCAACAAACATTGAACGACTTTCTTGATTCCCTTACCCTAGAAGAAGCATCCATAATCATGACATATCTGGATATACGATTTGTCATGCCTCCTGGCAATCCTGTTCGTGCGTTTCGGGATGATATTGCAACTCGCCTTCAACGCCGCTATCCAACCTTACCGCCGTCTGTAACTGCGTCGGTTCCACCGGAATCCCCGCCACTTCGCACGACACCATCTTCGTCAAGAACTACCTCCCCACTGCCGAGACGACGACAACAACAACGACAAGAACCACCTGCCCCTCCCCCCTACAACGACCCTCGAACCACGCTATTTTTAGTGACCAAACACGACAACATGCTTACCAACCTTCGTAACTTCCACGGGAACAACCGTCCGACCATTCGAGACTTTCAACGCGCAGTCCAACAGCGTCTCCCTAGACTGAACACCAACAACAGATGGAAATTGGTAAACCCATCGACCGGTGCTACGCAACTTGTGTTTCCCGATTTCCTACTTGAAGACAATACTGCGAAACTTATTGACCCGGAAGAAAGCATGGGAGCCTACAAGCTACAATTCATAGACATCACGCAGGAAGATGCAAACATACGGAGTGAGTTGGAACGAATGAGTGATCAGCATCTAAATCGACAACTTGAATACAACAAAAGACGCGAGGAAAACGAAGAACGGGAACAAGCTTATCGCGCAGAATTGGGCAATGAAAGAGATCCGGTACGGCGAAATGAACTAACTCGCACTCTTGCGCGGCTGCGTTCAAGTATGAATGAAAATACTGCCATGATGGAAAATGCAACTGTAGAGTATGAAAATCGGCGTGAACAGCTCATACAACAACTCTCTTCTCCATAATGCCCATGCGACTTGTGGATACAACTGTGCAAGAGCAAAGCAAGTCAGTGAGTGCGCTATGGTGCATGCATTATTGTGCCTACGTCGTGACTCGTGGCAGGTCGTATGACTACTCTTGTGGTCGCCTTGCGCGCCTGCCTGTCTGCTCACGAGTGTATTGTGAGATGGAAAAGAATATAGATATCAGATTAAATTTTTTTCTTGTTCTTCCTCGCCATGTCCACTATACGAGGAATCGGCGGATTGCTAGCCGTGCTTGTCTTTCTCGTGGGGATTATCGGACTCGTTGCCTGGTTGGACCATTCCCAGGATCGGCTGTCTGTTCCTCAATCCTCTAGCGTATTCTGGGCATCGGATAGCATCCCGAGAGCTCTGGGAGTGCCGCAGTCTACCATCGCTCACCCACACACAGGCACGATGATTCACGGTGTACTGCACCAACAGGGGAATCCGTCGGCTCACATCGCTCTCAGACCAGGGGGTGCCGGCAAACCGCCTGGATTTTGGACGTCCTTGTTTGGTTGTAGCGGAAAATGGAACGCACTCTGCGCGCCGTCGTATTATGTTTTATCGTCTGGAGATTTGGCTCCGCTTACGTGTTCAGTCCTTTCTCTGCCCGCCCAATCTTCTGTGCCGTCGTCGTCGTCGTGGTCGTCGCCGCCGCCGCCGCCGCCGCCGCCGATATTCCGCGGGCTATTTCTCGGCCAAAGTCCGCAAGCAGCCATCCACCACCACCAAGCACGACAGCGAGTGTGGCGACGGTGGTATTTTGGCATGCGCCGTCGCCTAACTTTTATCTCGTCGTCATCTCTCCATCTCCAACAACTCGTTCCAGCGGTGGCGGCGAATGCCAAACTCTTTTCTTCCTATGCACCTGCTGTTTCGGAATGGATGGAACTGGTCGGCGGCAGTGGCAGCAGCAGTAGTGGCGGCGGCGGCGACAGCGGCCGGGTGCGCTGGGTCATCCAGGACCGCAACGCGCAAACAAAAACTACCTATGTCTCGGCCATTGAACGCGAAACCGGGCGTTTGTATTTCGTCACACAAGACTACGCCCCCGCCATGCCACCGTCGTTTGACATTGACACACTTGTTTTCCAGCCTTTGCCTACCACGACGACGACGACGACGACGACGACGACGACACCGCCGCCGCATACTAGTCCCGCTACACCACCTGCCGTTTCCGTTTCCAAACCCACCAGCCCACCAAAACAGGCAGAAGATATCGTATTTGCAGGGTTTGATGCACAAAACTCGTCGGACGTTATGGAGACACAATTAAGAGAATGCTACCAGAACAGGGACGATCGACAGGCAATTGGTAACCTGGTCGCTGTGAAATCAACCTACGACAAACAGAGTGCCAAACACGCACAACGGCAGACGCTGTACCGCACAACATCCCAAGAGCACCGGGACCGTCAGCGTCAAGATAGCTTTTTTGAAAAGGATGGCGAGGGTAATGATGATGATGATGTCGAAAACGAACATCGCCTGCAACACGAATTTTCCCAGGTGCAAGCCCGCGATGCTGCCTTGGACAAAAAGACTCGATCCGGTCGTTTGCACGACCACCTTTTGCGCAGACAGTGGCGATACTATACCACACCGTCCCCAACATATACCATATGAAGGTGTTTTATTCCGGTAGTTGATCTAGAAACGCTCGCATCTCAGGAGCCTTGAGTTTTTCGTGAGTGGAAATCATTCGTAGATTTTCTATATCGGTTTTCAGCTTATCCGCATCGCGTTTAAGTTCCAATTCCAACCATGCTTCCGGAGGTTTTGTGCCAAGCGCCGGATCGTTGATGGAAATGAGGGATTCCCTAAACATCCTGCCAAATGTTTTGACAAAATTTGGTTTTTCAAATTCAATTTTCTCGGGTTTGCGCACAATACACGATCCGTCTGGCAAGGGAAGTCGGTTCCTTCCCGCCCGTATCATAGCCTGCGACGCTACTTCAAACTTCTCTTTGACATTTTGCTTGAGTTCCTTGTACCTAATGCTCAGTCGTTGTAGTTGATAAAATGCTTGACAATAGTCTTCTCCGCACAATGTAGCCTGTGCTTCCATATTCATGCGTTGGCTGTCTTGGGCCGTCTGGTGGCGTTGGTTTTGCTGCTGCTGCTGCTGCTGCTGCCGACGCTGAAGATGTAAATACCGCTGAAGGGCACTTGCATGCGACCCAGGCACCTGTGACGACGCCGAGGCTTCCCAAAATGCCGACGCTTGCTGTTGTTCCTGCTGCTGCTGCTGTTGTTGTTGTGTCATAAATGGATTCCCGGGTTGAAAAAACATGCTATTCCTCCCACTGTCTTCTCCGCCATCTTGCGCTGGACCGGGCGATGCGCCTCCCGCGCTGTGAGACGACGTGGAGGGGGGACGGAATGGATTCGTCAAACCACCCGACGCGCTATCTGCACCAAGCATAGTAGACAAATCTAGACGACGATGATATAAAATTATATCCTAAATCAATTCCGAATGCACGTTTGTTTTTTGGATGGTACAATCCTCCACGTCGACGAATCCACACACTCTAGTTGGAACGAGATTGTCAGTTGGATTGCATCCCAGGCAGAACAACATTTTAAGTTTACGATTTGCCCGGCGCGCATGGAATTGTATGTACGCGGTCAAAAGATTCAATGGGACACTGCATCCTCTCCGCCTTGCGGGGTTTCTGAGATCGTTTCCAAATACGGGCCGCTAGACACGATTCATGTAAAACTCAATCTTTTCATCCTAGACGAAAGGGATGTGCGACTTGTTCATCACCATGCGTCGGAACACATTCGGCAAACCAACAACACATCCCACCAAACAACTTGCACATTAGACGATGCCAGGCGTGCGTTGCGCACTCATCACGGGGATCTGGTTGACGCCATTTATTTCCTAACCAATACGCCCATCTGTTCTCAGAACACGTGTTGATAGCAATCCCGTCCCCTAGCTTGTTGGAATACCCTCGTCCTCCTCGTCGCTGTCTCCGTCGCGCACTCGAAACCAGCGTCGTTTCCGAGAACCGATTGGCATCCGACCGCTCGACGATACCATTGACGATGACACCGCGTCACCAAAGTCATGCCGCATCCGAAACAAGAGGTCGTCACGTACAGCAGCATTTTCCACCAAGGGCCGAGCCCAGTGTGTAGACGGGATATCATTAAAAGTAGTCGTAACAGTAGCAAACCATCGCTTCCATTGGGCGGCTGTGAGTGGCAAATCGGGAGGCGGGCCCATGACAGACGAAAAGGCCTGTAAAAAGCACCGCGGAAACGAAATTCGTCCAATCTTGTCTGTTGGATTTGTGCTGGGAGAAAATGGCAAGAGGGCAACATACTCGCCGCGAACAGCACCAAGGAATACACATAGACCACGTGTGTGTACGTAACGCATCAAAACATAATAGGAATGCAAATATTGCAATTTGTTGAGTTTGACATGTAAAAACTCTGGCATGAACGCCGTTGTTGTTTTGACGTCAATGCTCTCGCCGTTCGTCAGAACGATATCCCCCACATCTCTGCGTGCCGTATTTCCCTCTTCGTGCACAAACATGTGTTCCTCGAGGGGACCCGTTGCTCCTAGCAACCGGTAAAACGCCACTTCTCCCGCCAGTCCGACCGTGTCGACAAAGACATCAGCGGGGCAGTCTGTCCTGGCTCGACGTTTGGCACACGCACTTACAAAGGCCATTTCGTCAGGTGAGAGTTGATACGTCGCGTCCAACCCCACATCCACAGGACACACTAGATGATGCTGCTGCTGCTGCTGCTGCTGCTGCTGCTGCATGCACACGATGCTTGCCAAGCGACTCCGAGTCTATTTTTTTTCTCACCGCGCGGGTGTGTATTGTCCTATGGGGTGCAAGTGCTGCGCGATACTGCAATTTCCCTCCTGTACTTCTTCTTCTTCGGCGTCGCGTATTGTGGAAAAGTGGAATGTTGAGAAAATCAGGTTGTACTCTGACCGGCGCAACTTGGAAAAAAACCGAAAAGAATGGGCTGCTATGATGCAATCCAGCAACAAAGATGACAACCTGTGCGAAAATCCCGACTGTCCCTATATTCATTTTCATCCAAAATCCACATCTTGCCGATATGAGAAAGTATAATTATCCAAGAGATCTCTACAGCATGGATGTCGGCATCTTATCCCACCTCGGGTTTGTCATCTCTTCAGCAGCAGCAGCAACAACAACAACAACAACAACAACAACAATACCAATATCAGCGCCAACAGCCTTCTGCCTCCCAACAGGCGTTTGGAGATCGGCAATTGCAAACACAGCGCAATGCTTCCTTGACGGCTTCTGTGCCGCGTCCGCAGCCAATCGCGCCATCTTCCCAATTCTATCCCACGTCCTCTTCGCCACCGATATCCAATCATCGTACTAACAGCGGCGCCCCCTCGGCTGCTCTGGTGCCCGCCGCCGCCGCCGCCGCCGCCACCGCCACCGCCACCGCTGCCCCCTCGTCTCTGTCTCGCGCGTGGAAACGCGTTCGGTGGTATGGCCTTCTCGGCAGCATCACCGCCGTTCTTGCCTGTGTTGTGCTGTTGCGCTGGGCACCTCCACTTGTCTGCGATCCCATCCAGCACATCGCCACTCCCACGCCTGGGGCCAAAAAGGGCATTGCACTTTATCCCGGCATTTCGTTGCGCCGGCTGCTTCTCGCTTCGGTATCGGCCGGCGCGATTGCCATCTGCTTGTCATTTTTGAGCAGAACCACGACAGCAGAAATATGGCTCAGACAAACATTTGCACCTCCTCCCACCAAACCTCAGCGGCCTGTCGTTAGAAAAACTTCCTAATTGATCTTTTTTACATTGCTTTGACAAACGTCATGTTTTTCGTGCGCGAGGGTAGGCATATATTTTGGGCAGACATTGACGGCCGCCGCCCTGGCCCTCCACGCGAATGCTATAGCACAATGGCACCAACAGCGTTAGTTTCACCTCCGTCGTCGCCGCCGCTATTATCCCCTCCCTCTCCAGCTCGCCACTGCCGCCACGATCGCAACATCCACGATCGCAATATCTACAATCGCACACGGCGCCAACAACAACAACAACAACAACAACAACAACACTCGTACTCGCCGCCGCCTTCACCACCCTCTCCATCGCCTGCGTTATCCGTACGACAACGGCAACCACTACCACCACCCCCACCGCCTCCACTGTCACCACCAACCTCTGTGCGATTTCCGCCCCCGCACGAAAAAGAACACCATCGCCACCACAATCACCAACAACAACAGCAGCAGCCTCTTCTTCCTCCTCCTCCTCCTCCTCCTCCTCCTCCTCCTCCTTCTATTTCGTATTCTCAAAAATGGCAAACTAGCTACCGAGAAACAAGCATGCATGTCATCCCCAAAGCACACGACGTTCTTCTCAATTTCGTTAGACGCAACGGATCGGCGGGCGGATTCATGCAAGTACGCCTGGTTTGCCGAGAACCTTCCCAGCGCGACAAACTTGTTCAGCTTGTACAACACCACGCACTCGATCAAGTGTGCACAGTCCATGTCGGAGGCATGTTTCATTTCGACACGCCCAGCAACGTGGCCTGGCATGCTGCATCTTGTGCTGGAATTCTTTGCGACCCACGCGACCGAGCCGATTTGCCGGACGATTTGGAAGCACAATGGCAACTTTCTTTTGCGCGTGCGCTAGGGGGATGTTTCTGTTTGCCTGGCTCTACTCACACTGTCTCTTACCGCCCAGTGGGACAACGTGCCTTTGTCTACGGACGCTACTGGGATCTACAACCCGAGGAACCCATCATGTATCATTATGGCACATTCCGGCACCTTTTCCAAGTGTCCCTCTGTGTGCGCTTACGCCTAGAAACTCCGACGGAACGCGACCCCTTTTGCGTGGTCTTGTGTCTTCCACCCAGCCTTGGCGACTCGTCTGCTCTGCATGCGCTCATCCTAGCCGTCCTGCACACTACAAAGGAACTGGCAACCAGTTTGCCGGACGCACAATGGGAAGCGGCCGCGGTGCAACTTGCTCGCCCCCTGCGCGAAGCCAACTCCTCACAACCTTCCGGTCACGAAGCGTAACTAGAGAGAGAGAGAGAGAGAGCTGCTACGCTGCGACTCTCTGTCCCGTTCGGCAGTTGCAAAAACAATTGATTTTCTCTCCCCCCTGTCTCTCCCCCGGTGTTGCTCAGAGAGATGTGCAGTGAAAGAAACATAATTGACTTTACTATTCTTAGAAAAACACAGCCCATCCCTTTGTTCGTCTGTACGATTTACAACCCGTCGAGTCTTGGTTTCCTTTCCTTGTCTTTCCTCCATGCCAGTTTGGATTGAGGAATTTCAGCAAGCGTATCTTGCGCAAGATATTGCACGACTTTCTGGTCTCTTTCGAGGCATTGACACATCTCTTGGCGAAAGTTTTGATTCTACCCTCGGGGAAGCACAACTCTTGTTTGTGTTGCTACAGCCCAACACAAGTCTTTATACACCTTCAACCTCATTCGTCCAGCCTGCATGGTTTTGGACTAGTATTCTTTCCGATCTAGTCACTTTGCGCTACGCCGAGATGCTGGAATGTGTATTATCTCATGTGTTTTATCTTCCGCGCTTACACGTCGCGTTTTATGACACACTCAATAACGAGAGGTTTCCCCGTCCTTCCTCCTCCTCCTCCTCCTCCTCCTTCTCCTCGTCCACGACAACCACGACCCCACCAAAGGTGCGGGAAATTGTCTTTCCTCCAGCTCCCCTTTCGCGTTTGCTTGTTTCCGTATCGGAACCACTACGACCTTCTTCGCTGTCGTCCGAGGTTGCTTCGTGGTTTGCTGCCATTGTCGACGTCTCGTCCCCCCATCCAACCTTTGACGAATGGACACCGCTGCAGCTGGCTTGCCAAACGAGTAGCCTTGGAACATCGGGACGGGTCCTTGGGTTACTCGTCGACCTGGGGCACGCCGATCCCAACAAAGGCCGACTAGGACATCCGTGCTGCAGCAAGACTTCCGCCTGGGATATTCTGGCAAAAAACAACAATGTGGCACATTTGCAACATTTGCTTACTACGTGGCACAAGAAACAACAACAACAACAACAACAACGACAGCAGCAAAACGACACATCGAGTCTTTGCGAAGAAGATTTAAAGGGCGCAGTGTGCTGCAATGTTTGGGATCTTCCGCAATACATGCTTACCCTGGCGCCGTTAATGCAACCTCCTACTTACGGCATCGTGCTTGCGCGTACCATGTTGTTTGCATGCCGGCACGGTGCCTCTGATGTATTTTCCTTTGCGCATAATGCGCTGCATCTGGAAGTAGATTTGTCTCCACACACAAACCTTTGTGTTTTATACAAAGCCTGTGCTGCCATGCTTGTTGCTTATTGGGACAGGAAACATTTTGACCGCGGCGATGTCATGACAACTCCTACTCCCGAATCGCAATTGTATACAAAAAAATGGCTTTGCTTCCTATTGCGTGCCATCCAACAAACATTGCCGCCGAACGTGACAATTGCATCGATCGCCCATACCCTATTGAAAATTGCAACAAACAATTATCGACCAGGTGCTATTCTGGCATTGTTGGCGGAGGAGGAAGAGGAAAAGGAGGAAGTAGACAAACATGGCTTGGACATATCGTATCCGGACCCTCTTCCAATCTCTACCGTTTGTGCGTTTGTGATTGCTCGCCGGTTTACAGATGACTTTTTTGACACCATTCTTCCCCGGTCAACACTCAAGACGGACGAGTCTGATCGGCAAAGGTTTATGCTAGCCGCATGCAGTATGTGCAACTTTAGCCTCCTGTGTCGTCTGTATCGACACGATCCAGATTGTTTTGACATTACATTTTCTGACTGCAAATTGTTGCGACGCGCGGCCAAGGCGCTGGTTCGTATCGCGGGTCTTAGTGCTTCCTTGGTAGTAGACGAGTTTCTCGACCTCTACTCGTACGCTATATCCAATTTGTCAGCTCGAAACATTCGATTTGACGGAAGTATGTTTGTGGCTTCTTCTTTGCCGACGGGGTGCAATTGCGTTATGACTGTACTAGAGAAACGCGTTCGGTTATACGTGTCTCGGCTCATTTTGTGTGCTGCCAATCTTGCAGCAGAGAGTCACAGCACATCGTCCGACAGCAGTATTACTACCATTCTACACGCGTCTGCTGCCGAGTCGTCTTCGTCTTTGATCCGGTTGGCTACTGAATTGTTTTATGCCTATCAGTTTCACTGGGAATTTTGCCAGCACGGGAAACTTGCTGCTGGAATTATCACGTCGGATTGGTTTCACAGCGGCAACCTGCCACCCAAAACACTCTTGCGCCCCGCGCCAACATCGACTCCTGTTGTATTTCTGGACTTTTACCGCAATGTTGAGTCCGTGTTGGATCGTGGAGTGCCGACATGGATTCAGGACATGATTTTGCCTATTCTTCGGTCAAACCAATATGTCGCATTGTACACTCTGGTATCCACATTTCCATGCCTAACAGTGTATAGCACACGAATCGCAAACCTCATCTGCGAATACTCGCCGCCGCTCTGTAAGACCCAGAATGCTGTAACAAACCGCTTGGCATTGTTCAATTCCTTGTATGCTTTGGTGGTGCGTAACCCTTACATAATCGAACCGAATTCCATAGAGCGCATTTTCCCGGCATTTGGGGAGTTCACTCGTGCATTTTCCTGTTGTTGGTTTTCCCGCAAGACGGCCAATACCAAGACTCCATTCGTTACTCTCTACTATATGTTGCACAGCTATTCTCCTGATGCCGATGTCACGTCGCCCACGTCCGCCTTCTTCCTCGCAATGGATGCATTTTTCACAACGTTCAATCCCGTCTTCCAGTCTATCCTCGCACGCCACACCGTCTCCGAATTTCTCATGCTGCCCGAGACAGAGTATGCAACCGAGCAGCACCGAGAAACCCCGGGCGCGTTTCCGGAATCTTGGCTGTCGGATTTTGTCTATTATGCCACGTTTCGTACCTATGAAGATTATGTGGTTGCTCGAATGCAGCAATATATTGACCAATCCACCACGGATCCTGCAGAACATTTGGTGCAAAGCGTGGGATCCTTTCTCCAAACCACCCTGCTACCCATTGTTCCCCTGTTTTGTATGTTTCGTGAACACAACATGGAGGACCATTGCGAACGGTTTGCCAAAGATGCCCTGCGCCTAACGTTTCATTGCATTCAACGAATGATACACATGAGCGTGTTTTTGGAAAGCCTGTCTCAGACTCCTTTGTGCCACATGTCCAATCCGGACTGGCAGACAGCACTTTCCCATCTTTTGCATTTCCTTGTGATGCGCAATGTGCTTGATATTGCTTGGAAATACGAGAGTGACGTCTTGCATGCTCTTGAATGCGCTCTTGTGCGGTGTTTGGCCGAACGGCTCCCCATACCCGGTCCTTTGGGAGACAACAGTACCATTATGACCGCCATTCTGGTTTTCTTTGGATTACAAGATACTTGGTCGTTTGTAATGCGGTTTTTCTGTCCCGTCGCTACTTGTTTTGATTGTACTATTCGAGACTCTTACGGCAATCCCGTCGGCATGTCAACTAGTCTAGCAGAAGCAGTGACAAACGCAAAACACACGCTGTTGCAAACATTCGTCCGTCCATTGTTCTGGAAACACGTATACCATGAGTATCCTACATGCCTGGATGGTCTCGCCATGGGATATGCACAAGTGTGTAACGATGCATTGGGGCGCAACTACCCTCTTTCTACTTGTATTCCGCTGACAAGTCAAGAGAATATGGCCAAATACAACACCGTGTGCATGCACATGTGCCACGTGTTGCTGCGTCCCTTGACCAAGCGCCGCACCTCGTCGTCGTCGTCGTCTCTTGCCCTGACACTCGATGGCGGCGGCGGCGGCGTCGCCACTAGCCCTGACCACCACGGCCCCGTCCTCCCACTCCACTTGCGCGACGATGCCTGGGCGATTTTGCCAACAGACCTTACCGCCCTTCTTGCCCGGCGGCTCATCGACTGTATCCAATCCAGTGTGTTTGTACCATTCCTACGACACCATATTGTATTGAAACACAGACGTCTCGTCGATATGTTGGAAGCACTCGATTCTGTCATCAACTACATCGAGACAGACGCAGAAATCGACGCGCTAGACCTCAAGACGTACCATGTCAGCAAGTCGTTTCTGGCGCATTTGCCTCCCTTGTCTGCCGAGGCATGCTTGACATTGGCATTGCGCCACACCTTGACCTCGGCCGAAGACGAAACGCCAGGATTTGTACAGCGACTCTGTCGCGATGATTTTGCAGACATGGCGTTGCTCTACCACACTCCCAAGTATTTCCGCCGTCTCGGAGAGGTTGTCGACCCCAACATTGGTGTCTCGACCCTGCAGAGTGCGTGTGCTGCAGCATTGCAACATCATCTGAAAATCACCATGCAGCCGGAAATCCGACAACAAACCACTGTCACCAATATCGGAACTGCTGCATTGCAAGCCACGTTTTGCGATGCCTTGGCCCTAGCGGCAAGTCGGCTGGCTGGCACGATCGAGAATCCAACAACCCAGAATGCCCTCATGCAAAGCAGCCAGCGGTTGCATAGATTTGCGCAAAGCATAGCACACGAAGAAGGGGCTGCTGCTCCTACCATGCCGACCCGCCCAAGCATTCTTCGCTTTCCGCTCTTGCCAATCTTTCCATGCGCACAATCCCTCCTTTGCCTTCATCACAAACGCCGCCTAGCATATGGTTTACCACCACCGTTGCCAACCCCATTGTCATCATGCACTGTTGGGCATGATACCGTTCAACACGATCGTGTTGTGCCTGTGCCCAATACGTCACGACATGAACTCTACTCGCGGTTGTTGTGTTTTGTCAAACTCCGCATCTCACCATCGTCATCCTCAACAACGGCATCAACACCAACAACTACTCCTACTGCACCCGCCACGTTCCTAGTGTTGCAATTTCACCAATACTGTGCGATGCAGTATGCCTCGCGCCACGCGCCCGTCACATGGGACCAACTTTTGGAATGGTTGGCAACTACCCACACTCTGGACAAAACACATACAACGACACTCTTATCGCCGTTACTTCGGGGTCGGTTTCTCGTGCGCAACACGACTCATGTTCGTGTGCAATGGCTCCCTCCCGTGGTATCGTCGTCGTCGTCGTCGTCGTCGTCGTCGTCGGTGTTGCCACCTACACCCCTCTATCCCTTGTCCTCGGTTGGCTATTGGTGTTTACAAGACCTGTTGCTGTTGAAGAAGGAAGATGATGATGGTCGCAGCAGGTCTGGCAGCGACGGCACACTGTCCCTTCTTGAACTCAACCCGCCGTCATCATCGTCATCATCATCGTCATCGTTGCCCACACTACCAAAATGGGAAAACACTTGTGCTGTTCGTGCACATGTGATGCGTATATTGAAACAACGCAACCGCACAACCGACAGCGGTGCTACGGTACAAGAACTTACCGAGTTACTCATGCGCATATTCGCAAACCCACATAGTGTCCAGCATGCAACCTCCACCGTGGAGCATGCCCTGGAGTATCTAGTTTCCCGCGAATTTGCTGCCCTGGTCGACGGCACAACAGACACATTTGTCTATCAATAGCCGTCTGCAGTATCTGTCTATCGGTATACATCTATCCGAATGTCATCAATCCATCGTCCATCCCCTCCGTGATAGGTAGGGTCTGTCGACAACGTAGGAATAGTACTACTAGTAGTAACGGCAGTGGCGGTGGCAGTAGTAGGCGTAGCAATAGTAGTAGTCGTCGTACCCGTCGTGTCGGCTAGCGACCTAGAGTATCGTTGCAGTATATTCTGGCCGTGCAACACACGAAGCCGAGCAGAAACAGTCTCTGGAGACTGGTTGCAACACATGGGACCGCAAAATGTTCGCAGACACATTTCTGGACACTGAGGATGATCGGAGGACATAAAAGGAGTAATGTAAAACAGATTCCTCCGATACTCGAATTCACAACACATGTTTTCCAAATCATGGAGATCTTCTTCAGAGAATACATGATGAGACTCGTAGAGCTGCAGAATCAATTTGCCTACCGAAATGGGGACGTAACAACAGTGAAGACGCTGTTTTTTGTCCTTGAAGCAAAAAATGTAACGTAGCTTTCCCTTTTCGTGATGGTGCATTTGCTTGTGAGGTTTTGCTGCAAACAACGTGTACCCCTTGGCAAGCCTGTAACGGTGGAAAAAGCGCATGACTTGCATCCCTCGTCTCAAGTGTTCCAAGTTGCTTTGTGCTTGTCTGGAAAACCGCATCTCGATGTAATATTTGAGTACCACAATGGAAACAGAAGCTAAGATATAGAGCAACCCGGTCACCCATAAAACAGGTTCGTGAAGCAGCAGTCCCGTAACCACCCAACCAATATTGAGGACGGCATCGTAAATGTAGGCAGCAATACTTACACCAAGCGTCCGAGACGTCCAGAGCATTTGAAATGCCTGGATGATGTAAAACACAAGAGCAAGAAGTAACAAGGCCCACGACGTCGGATCGTACCATTCTGTTCCCATGATTATATACCACGCCCCCAGATACTTTTTTTAGTCTTTGTCTTTCTCACTTGCCATCCGTCCGTTTGTTCGTCTGTCCGTTCGTCTGTCCGCTGAGCCCGCCCCTTGGACGGCGGCGCATGTGTCCCACGTAGCGACATGTCTCCGTGCACTGGCATACACGTCAATTTAGTTTCTCCTTTTCGTGTAAGAGCAGAGGTCGTCCTCCAGAATCCCTTTTCTTACTTGTGGTGTGGGAGTGAGAGAAGGGAAAAGGTTCCTCTGGCGTCATCGCGTAGAGGATGGATCACGAATGCCCCTGCGAGCCAGCTCTCGTCCACCGCTGCTGCGCTTTTCATCCTGTCCTTTTGTCGCGCCACTCTGTTTTTGCATGTTGTCATGTCTTTAGACGTATGTACATACAGTGATGCTCATGTTGACAAAATTAATATATCCTGTTTCTTGTAGTGCACTATTACCAACATGACACTGAAAGCATACCTCTTGTGTCGTTCCCTATGTTTACACTGACATACTGGCGCAACACTATACGAACAATTGTGTACTTTCATTTTACATTGTTTGGATCATACGAACTTGTACACTTTCCATCAGGATCGCATGTTGTGGTAACTCCATTGTTATCCGTATAGGAATAATCAGTTCCTCGATCACTCTGGTCACTATTGTGACTTCCATCACATCCACTTCCACCACCATCACTACCACTTCCGTTACCCATACTCTGTCTGCAACGAAAATCTGAATTTATAAGAGTATAAAAATTTCCAATGTAGTGAAGATTGATCATGGCCTACCGACACAATGCGAGAAAAAACAAAATCAATTGAACAACAATCTTTTCTTAGCGGCAACGGACCGATGATCCGATACCAACTCCAAGCAACTCCGACCCCGAGCCGCCTATGCAATCGTCGTTGTCGTCCTCGGCTGCTGTCTCCTGCAAGCGCTCTCGCGACGGCAACGGCGACGGGAGCGCGAGCCCCCCGTCACAAATAGTGGTAACTCGGCTGCTTCCTGGTAAGGCTGCTACCAGGTTACGCCGCAACAGCGCTGCTCTCGCGACCGCGCGGACAAGTAGAGCAGGTCCAACCCTCCGCGAAGCCGATCTGCGAAATCCTTTTCCGCGCGTGTGGACTAGAAATGAAAAGCCCAAAAACACAACGAAATGCGTTTTGCGCATT
>Ga0180433_10005744_pt1 | contig 16598 bp, 12 predicted proteins | sample SS_ome_8_FD_132980 | JGI IMG/M metagenome (GOLD analysis project Ga0180433, IMG submission 132980) | Hypersaline lake sediment archaeal communities from the Salton Sea, California, USA - SS_1_D_1 metaG | ecosystem: Environmental > Aquatic > Non-marine Saline and Alkaline > Hypersaline >... | reverse complement strand
TGAGGTTAAATGGACAATAAAATGCCTCTCTAAATGGGGGAGGCAAGCCTTATATTATACAAATAAATGAAAATAAACAAGTTAAATAAAAATAAATCTAAAACTTTTGACACTACAATAAATTAGAGAGGGAGGGTTTTATGAAAAAAATGTTATTAGTTGGTTTTCTTTTCTCATTAGTATTGTTTGGTTCAGCATTGGGTGAAAGTATTACGTTTACTTTTGCAAATGGTCAAATTACAGGCTCAGGACCATATTATTATGAGTTTGATGTCATGGCTGCAGCTAGTGCATCTGGTACAAAAATTGGTGATTGTCTAGTTTATATTAATTATAACTCTGTAGGTTTTGGAAGTAATATTTATACTAATGGTAAAGTTACAGTTACTAAGGGGACGTTAACTCAGGGTGAATTAATGGCAGGTATGCCATTATATGGTGGTTTTGGTGGAGATTTAGGGGATCTAAAGCTTGCTGATAATACTTCTAGCAGACTAGCAATTACAATTTTATATAATTATGAAGGTTCCCCTACTGCTGCTAATGATCTACCAGCTTCAGCCACACAATGGTGTCATGTTCAAATTGAGATTGCAGATCAGGGAGAATCTTCCAATTTAAGTTTTCAGTCATCACTTATGGGCACTGTTCAATATGAATCTGATAATTCAACCAATTACAGCCCTGTCACTGCCAGTGATACTGATGATTCATCCCTCCCTGTCCAGATGTCGCTGTTCACAGCTGAGACCAGTAAGGAAACCGGGGTAGTGATCAGCTGGCATACAGAAAGCGAAGTGAACACTACCGGTTTTGATATTTACAGAAGTGAAACTGATAAGAGCAGTTATCAGAAGATCAATCCTGCTATGATCCCGGGGCAGGGGAACAGTTCTTCCGGATATGACTACAGTTATGCAGACAGAAATGTCCGGGACGGTGTGGTGTACTGGTATAAAGTGATCGAGATCGCTACTGACGGCAGTCAGCATGAGTACGGTCCCATCAGAGCTCAGGGAATCAATACTGTACCTGAAGAGTTCAGTCTTTCCCACAGCTATCCCAATCCCTTTAACCCTGAAACCACGTTCAAGTATCAGCTGGCTGAGGATTCCAGAGTTACTATTAATGTCTATAACCTGATGGGTAAACGAATAAAACAGCTGGTCCGGGAAGATAAACCGGCAGGATACTACACCGAAACCTGGAAAGGCATGGATGAGAATGGTCAGAGAGTTTCCAGCGGTATTTACCTTATCTATCTGCAGGCCGGCAGTTTTTCCATGACCCGCAAGATCACCTTGATCCGTTAATACGTATTTTTATATAAAAAATTAACCCTGGCAGAGCGCTGTTTCTGTCAGGGTTTTTTTTCTTGCATAAATGCAAGAAAAAATGGAATAAAGGAAAATGGAAAATGGAAGAAAGGAAAATAGAAGAAAGGAATACGGAGAAGGGAAAAAAGGAGAATGGAGAAACTTGTTAAAAATTTTCTTTTCGTACTTTTATTAAATTATAAAGCATTGCAGATAATTTTTTTGTAGTTTGAATAAACTTATTTACTTTTTCCTTTTCTAATACTCCAATTTCTTTAGCAATATATAATTGTGTCCTTAACTCACCACAACTTCCTTTGGCAATATGTAAAAACTGAATATATTCTTTATTACTCGAACGTTCATATCCTTCAGAAATATTTGAAGGGATTGAAACTGCCGAACATTGAATTTGGTTTTTTAGTCCAAAGTCATTACATTTTTTCAAACTTTTATAAATATCAATGACCAGCCGCATAGACTCCTTCCATACATCCAAATCTTCAAATTTTTTAACAGTCATTGTTAAAATTAACTCCTTTCTTCCTTTTCTTCATACTCCTTTTCTCCATTCTCCATCCTCCTTTCCTCCATGTTCCTTTATTCCTTGTTCCGTTCCATCCTGGAAAAAATGATCACTTTTCGAAAGTTTTTAATCCTTGCGCTTGATCCGCTCAACCCACTCCATCGGCCATCGCCAGCTTTTACCGTCCTGCGTCTGAATAACCAGACGTTTGGAATTGGAGCGGATAGGTCTTTTTACGGTAGCAGTCTGATTGAGGTATTTTCTGGAGGGATCATGCCTGATCCTAACTGTATCGGTCGCCTGCAGATCACGGAAATCTGCATAGGGATCAAGCCGGGGGAATTTTTCAAGAAATGTACTGTAATTGATTTTTTTTTTATTACGTTTTTTTATCTTCCTGGCTTCTACTTCATATCCCAGAGACTGAACATGCAGCACTGCCCACTTATTGGCAGACTGTTCTCCTTTACCGGGATGCAGGTTGAGATGGTATCTGCGGAAGTGATGAAGCTCATGTGCAAATAATGTGGCAAGATGGTCAGTAAAGGAAGGATAGGAAAACTCCCAGCCGTAAATATCTTTTTCAATATGAGGGTACCGTGTACTGTTACAGTCAATTCGCAACCGGATTAATTTAAAGGTGTCCGGCAGATCTTCCGGTACAGGAAATTTCCGGGTAAAAGCCCATTTGCCTCTTCCGGTGGTAAAATTCCGGGTTTCCAGTTCTCTGTGAACATAGGCAGTGCCTCTGGTTTTATTAACGCCTGGCAGGAGGTACAGAGCGACCACAAGATCCGCTGTATCAGTTGAGGAAGCTATCCGACTGAAACAGTCACAGATATACCTGGTATCCATATTTTTTGATTGATTAGTAAAGATATAATATTTCATAATGAATATATTAAAAGAAAGTTGACATATAATAGCTATAAATAAAATTTAAGATCAATTATCAGGGCTGGATATTAATGTGGGGCTGACTAAAAATAAAATTTCAACGCGAAGTTCGCAGAGAGCACAAAGTAATAAATTTATAATTATTAATTATTTACATTCTTTGCAATATTCTCAGCGATCTCTGCGTTTAAAGTATTTTCATACTTTTTAGACAACTCCACATTATTTGTACTCTGTCATTTATAATTCATTTTCAATGGTATACTCAGGTCTGATATCAACCGGTATATCACTGAGTTTGCTCAGAGCAACTTTAACTTCCGGTTTGAGTACAGCATACTCTTCAATAAATTTTTCAGCTTCCCCGTAATCACCTTCAGCTTCGATCATCAGTGTTTTTTCAGCCAGATCGCGTACAGCTCTTCTGTAATTTCTGGAATTCACTGAAAACAGGCCGTCATCATCAATAGTCACAGCATTTTTTTCCAGGTAGTAATTCAGCTGAATTGCATTTGCACCGCCGTGTGCCTCTTCAATACCAAATCTTATGGACCGGAACATACCGGCAAGATTGGTTGAGAATAGAGTACCGGAAAGTTCATCATCCAGCACATCTTCTTCAATAAGGTAGAGCACATTGTATATTCCCAGAACATCAGCTTTGCATTCTTCGATAATAGAGTAATGATCTTTCAGTTCTTTGCTGACTGAGGTTTCTTTGCCATCCAGGGTAATATTGCCGGGTCCAAGGCCGTGGCTTACTTCATGCATGAGGATGTGTTTAAAATAGGCATCAAAGGAAAGATTGTCCAGCTCATCAGGACTTAATACCTCGGATGCGATTGGAGTAAGAATTTTTTCAAATTTTGCCTGCATAACATTTTTAAGCATAACCTTTTTTGAACCTTTTGCTTCACGAACCCGTTCGTCATTGGGCAGATTAAAAGCCAGGGTCTGGACACCTGCTTTGGTGTCTCCGGCAGTGAATATTTCATTAACAACTTTTATAGGAGAGGAAGCTCCCCGCTCAAAATTTTTATGTTTATCAGGTATGGGCAGGTTATCTTCCATTTTATCCAGATACGTGCCAATAGTATGAAGATTTTTACTTTCTTCATGATCCACCACACAGACAAAGGATTCAAAAGCTGCTTTATACCCGAATAATCTGTCTTCATATACTTCATACGGACCGATAACTACTTCAATATCTCCGCTTAAATCCATCCAGATCATATTACTTTCATAATAATCATTGGAAAGAAATGCCTCTGCTCTTTTATTGAGGAATTCCCGTAAGGATGGATCTCTGGTTTCTTCAGCAGCCTGTTTAAGTAAATCAGCGGCTGATTTTAACTGGCTGGAATATTCTTTTGAATAGGGTACAGCAACCAATTTATCATTTTTGTTTCTGATGACAGTGTAATGACTTTCGAAGGATTCTTTATCTTCAGGGTTTTCATTGAGCCAGTTGTTAAAATCCTCTTTGGTCATATCCAGGGGATAGTAATTTACCCCGGGCGGTTTTTCAGTATCATTAATAAAAGGTTTATTGTTTTCCAGTCTGTTCCAGGGGCCGAACATTATAGTAAACAGGTCAATATAGGGTTGGTTGGATTGAGGGGATTTTTTTAATTCATTCAGAATTTGATCATTTTTTTTGTACACCTGATCCAGAAAAATGTCATCGATGTGCTGTGACGCTCTGACCAGCAGTTTAATGACATGGCGTTCTTTAGCAGGTAAGTAGGAAAGATCAGGAGCAATGGTTACTGGAGCAAGTTTATTAAGCTGATCTTTTACATAATTCTTGGATGCTTTTTTGTTGATCATTTTTTCTCCACAGTTTAAAAAGAGTAACAGGGATAGAATTAATGATACATAGGTTGCTTTTTTTGACATATTCATACCTCCGTTTTTATGTTCCTTAAAAAAATATAGTCAATTTTTTTAAAGAAATCAAGAGGGGGTGGGGAGGAATATGGGAAAAAGAAAGAATGGAGGAGGGAGTATGGAGAGGTAGGGAATAGAGAATAGAGAATAGGGAATAGGAAAAGACGCAAGAAGAAAGGGTTAAGTTTGATAAAGATAAAAGATAAAGGATAAAAGATAAAACAGAACTTGAGAACGTAAGAACTTTAGAACTTGAGAGGGTTTGCGTGCAGAAGCCAGAGACCAGAATAGAGTGAGATATTTACGGTCAGCGGTCTGTGGTCAATTTGAAATGTCCAGCTGATCCTAAGACTAAAGAATAAAGACAAAAGAAAAAAGACAAAATACAAAAAATTTAAATTCCAAATCCAAATAATCAAACTGATCGGGTTTGTGTAAATTTTTTATTTCACCACGAAGCTCACGAAGTTCATGAAGATTTAATATATTTTTTTTCGTGTTCTTCGCGATATTCGTGTTTTTTCTCCATATTGTATATCCAACATCTTATACATACCTTCTTCATGCTTGTCAGTCTTCGATGAAGTCAAACTGACAAATCAGGTACTATCTCAAACTCTCCTCCCTTGATAGAGCTATCTAAAAAATTATAATATTCATTGAAGTCTAAAACTAAAGCTCCTTCTCTTTTCACAAGAGAAGGAGCTTGGGGATGAGTTTATTAAAAACTATCAAACCACAGATCTACACAAATTAACATAGAAAAATAATATTAAAATCTGTGAAAATCCGTGTTAATCCGTGGTTGAAAATTTGGTTATTGATTATTGTTAATTATTTGTAATTTGGAATTGGGTTTTGTGATTTAATATTGAGGAGCGGAGTAAATGGTGGAATTATGGAATAATGGAAAAGTGAGTTCATGGAAGGGTATTGGGTAAGTGGTATAAGTATAGGTTATAAGGATTTTTGTCATTATGGCAAAATTAATGACAATAAAGAATAAAAAGTATGTCAAAATGACAAGATAATAATCAGTAATAAGATAAATTGTTATATGATAATATTTATTAATATTATATTAATCAATAACTTATAGTAAAAAAATAAATTCTGGCATGCAAGTTGCTAATATAAGGAGTGAAGGTAAAAGAAAGTAACAAAATAAATGAACAAGGGAGGTGAACAATGATGAGTATGATTAAATACAGACCATATCGTAATATGCTTTCATTTGACGATGCTGTGAGAGATATTTTCAATCTGGGTAATTATGAATCTGACACTGTGTGGAGTCCGAAAGTGGACATAATTGATAATGACGATTCTTATGAATTTAAAGCAGAACTTCCGGGATTAAAGAAAAAAGATATAAATATATCTGTTGAAGACGGTGTTCTCAAGATCAGTGGTGATAAGAAAACGGAAAAGGAAGAGAACGACAAGAATTATCACCTGAGAGAAAGTTATTATGGAAAATTTGAGAGAAGTTTTCGACTTCCGGAAGATGTGGAATTTGAAGATGTAAAAGCTGAATTTAAAAACGGAGTACTTGATATTCGCATTCCAAAATCCGAGAAAGCAAAACCGAAACAAATTCCCGTATCATAATGATATGATACTTTATAATACATATTGAAATATCGTCAGATATCCTCAGCGCTCAAATAAGAGCTTACTTAAAAATGCGGTCCTTACATAAAAAGGGCCGCATTTTTTTGTTATATTCAGTATCAATGCTCTTCATTATAAAATATAAAAAATTCTTGTAAATCATTCCTTAAGTAATTATATTAATTAATATCAAAAGAAAATTTAACCAATAATCAGCACTCATGAAAGTATTAATCTGCCCCGATTCATTCAAAGGAACATTTTCAGCCCTGAAAGTCAGTGAACATATCGCAGAAGGAGTTAAAAAGGCTGATCCGCAGGTTCAGACAGAAATAATTCCTCTGGCAGACGGCGGTGAAGGCACACTGACGGCCTTATCGTCCTTATTGCATATTCACAAAAAAAAGGTTGCAGGTCCGCTGGGCAGAGATAAAAAAGTTTCTGCCAGATACGGAATTATGAAAAATAAACCAGATACTGCTATAATTGAAGCTTCAGAGGCAAACGGATTACATCTTGTCCCGGAGGAGAAACGAAATCCACTGTATACCACAACCTTTGGAGTGGGAGAGCTGATCAAGGCAGCCCTGGATAAAGAATGCAGTAAAATTATTGTAGGGATCGGCGGATCTTCCACTAATGATGCCGGTATGGGGATGGCCCAGTCCCTGGGAGTAAAGTTTTTTAACCAAGACCAGCATGAAGTACAAACCTCAAAACAGAGAGGCTATTGCGGAAAATCCCTGGCTGAACTTCATTCCATAGACAGCAGTACTATTGATCCCCGAGTAAGGCAATGTTCCTTTTTGACAGCTTCTGATGTCCAGAATCCTCTGTATGGAAAGAACGGAGCAGCATTTGTATATGCACCGCAGAAAGGAGCCTCTCCGGATCAGGTCAGATCTCTTGATCAGGGACTTAAAAATTTTGCTGAAGCAGTAAAAAAATCTCTTTATAAAAATATTGCGGATCTTCCCGGAGCAGGTGCAGCCGGGGGGCTGGGAGCAGGTCTCAGAGTTTTTGTGGAATCAGAACTGATATCCGGTATTGATTTTATTATGGATACTGTTCAGATGGAAGAATATGTCAGAGACAGTGATGTGATAATAACAGGAGAAGGACGTTTTGATGCTCAGACAGGAAAAGGAAAAACGATTTACGGAGTACTGTCCGCAGCAAAAAATCATAACAAGCCGGTAATTGTGGTAGCCGGTTCATTGGGTGCTGATTATGAGAGGATTATAACTGAACATATTTCAGTAATAGAAGATGCTTCCCGGGGAATACAAAAGCCGCTCACTTATTTTAAGCGGCATCCAGAACTTATCCGGGAAGCTGCTTCTAGAGCGTATAGCAGATGGAGGAATAAAGTATGAAAAAGGTTGTTATTACCAGAAAAATCCCGGATGCAGGGATCAACCTGCTGGAAGAATATTTTGATCAGGTAAAAATTATCAGTGATGGAGATTTCTGTAACAGAAAACATCTTTTGAATGAGATTAACAATGCGGATGCTCTGCTGTGTCTGCTTACAGAGAAGATTGATAAAGATGTTATAGATGCCGGGGAAAATCTTAAAATAATTGCAAATTATGCAGTTGGATATAATAACATTGATCTTGAACACGCTACCAGAAAAGGCATCTATGTAACCAATACCCCGGATATTCTCACTGAAACTACAGCTGATCTGGCATTTTGTCTGCTTATGGCAGCAGCCAGAAGAATCGGTGAAGCTGAAAGATTTACCAGAGCCGGCAAGTTTAAATCCTGGGGACCACGGCTGCTCTGCGGACAGGATATATATGGAAAAACTTTGGGGATCATCGGTATGGGAAGAATCGGTACAGCAGTAGCCAGAAGAGGTGCATCAGGATTTAATATGAATATTCTTTACTATGATACGTCTGTTCCTGAAAATCTTTCATTTTCTGCCAAAAAGGTTGAGTTGAACGAACTGCTCACACAGAGTGATTTTATCAGCCTGCATGTACCTCTTGTGGATGCAACTTATCATCTTATTGGCGAAAAGGAATTTTCCATGATGAAGCCCACTGCGGTCTTGATCAATACTTCCAGAGGGCCGGTCGTGGATGAGAACGCTTTGGTCAAGGCACTGCAGCAGAAGATACTATATGCTGCCGGACTGGATGTATATGAGAACGAACCGGAGATTCCCAGGACATTAAAAACACTTGATAATGTGATAATTACTCCACATATTGGTAGTGCATCTATTGAAACCAGAGACGGAATGGCTGAAATGGCTGCCAGGAATATTATCGATACCTTTCAGGGGAAGGTTCCGGAACAGCTGGTTAATCGTGACGTTCTTAAGTAGGGAAAATGGAATAGGGAGAAAAGGAGAATGGAGGTTATGGGGGAATTAACGGAACGGAGAGATTGTTTTTTGATGCAGATAAGCGAATACTAATTAGCAGAAGAGACGACGATAATAAAGTCCCCCTGACAAGGGGGATTAAGGGGGTTTTGTTAATAAATTGACAGAGGTAGCGTAAGAAGAGAACCATCTTTATTACTGATACAATGAAAGTTTTTAGTACAATCAAGAAGTCTCAACGACTCTATGACACTAAGACAAAATACAAAAGATAAAAAAATAGAAATAGTTCGTTTTGTTCGTTGCTATTCATTTGGGGGTTTTAATGTTAGAATGAATAATGTATAATGATCAATTGAAGTCCCTTTAGGGACGAGATATTTATAGCAATAAGGAGAGCCTTTATAATCCAAGCCCCTTTAGGGGCGATATATTGAAAGAGACTTTAGGCACTCAAAAAAAGGAGGAAGAGTATGAAACGCAGGACATCAGTAATGATCATTTTAATTTTCTGTTTATTTACATATAGTGGTCTTATTTCCCAGAGTTTAAAATCCCCGGAAGATTATTTTGGATTTCAGATGGGGGCAGACCGCAAGCTCATTGACTGGGAGGAAATAACCGGTTATTTTTCTATGCTTGATCAGCACTCAGACAGAATCATGGTGGAACAACTGGGCCAGTCAACCCTGGGGAAACCTTTTATTATGGCTGTGATTTCCACCCGGGAGAATCTGGAAAATCTATCTGATTATAAGGAGATTCAGCAGGCTCTGGCTAATCCTTACGATCTCAATGAACAGCAGGCAGACAGTCTGATAGATATTGGTAAAACCATTGTTCTGATCACACTTAATATACACTCAACCGAGATCGCAGCAAGTCAGGCATCTGTGGAAATGGCTTATGACCTTGCCTGCAGTTCAGTCAGTCAGGAATCAGATATTCTTAAAGAGGTGATCGTGATCATGATCCCTTCTGTTAATCCCGACGGTCAGCAGATGGTGGTTGACTGGTATGAAAAATATGTGGGTACTCCCTATGAAGGCTGCCGTATGCCCTGGACCTATCATCATTATGCGGGTCATGATAACAACCGGGACTGGTTCTTTTTTAATCTGAAAGAAACCAGACTGGTAGGTGAAATACTGTATAAAGAATGGTTTCCGGAAATTGTGTATGATCAGCATCAGATGGGATCTTCCGGCGCTCGTATTTTTCTTCCCCCCTATGATGATCCGGTCAACCCAAAGGTAAATGCAACTGCAATGGCCCTGACAAATATGGCAGGAAAATATATTGTCGCAGACCTGCATACCCAGGGATACCAGGGGATAATTTCCGGCAGAACCTTTAATGCCTATTTTGAAGGGACACTTTCCAAAACCCCTCTGTGGCATAATATGGTCGGAATTCTATGTGAGATGGCAAGTGTACGAATTGCCTCTCCTCTCTACTTTCCCAGAGGAAGTCTGGGCAGTTATGGACCAGAACTCCCGGCTTATTCCACAGCCAATAATTTTCTGGATCCCTGGCCCGGCGGATGGTGGCGGCTGCGGGATATTATTGAATATGAGAAATCATCCATTTATTCACTGCTCAGACTGGCGGGTGTACATAAAGAAAAATTTTTGAAAAATTTTTACACTATGAATAAAGATGCCATTGAAAAAGAGAACACCGAACATCCGTATGCCTATGTCATCCCACCGAATCAGCATGACCCGAATTCTGCAGCAGAAATGTTAAAAAGACTGCAGTTCAATGGTGTCAGGATCTACAGAACAGAATCAGGCTTTATCTCTAAAGGAAAAGAATATCCTCAGCATACTTTTGTCATACCGTTAGCACAGCCCTGCCGTCCCTGCATAAGTGATTTAATGGAACCGCAGAAATATCCCAATCTCACAGAATATCCCCAGGGCCCGCCCAAACGGCCGTACGATTATACAGGCTGGACCCTTCCTCTGTTAATGGGTGTGGAAGTGGATAAAATCAATGAACCGCTTGATCAGGAACTTCAGTTAACTGAGCACATTTCAATTTTTCCGGAGACCAATATTAATCTGGAGGCCGAGTACTTGTTTTTTCAGAGAAGGTATAATAACGCCTATATACTTATTAATAAACTTCTGAATGATGGAATAGAACTGTTTCAACTGGAAAATGGTTCTGGTAAAAATGTTGAAGATTTTCCGGCAGATGCTGTATTTCTGAAAAACAAAAGAGGGGTTCAAAAGGAATTACAGGAATTATCGGAAAAGTTTGAAGTACCGGTACGATCCTGCTCCAGTGAAATAACGGGTGAAAAAGTGAGATTCAATCCTGTTCGTCTGGGCATGTATCAGTCTTGGCTTGCCAGCATGGATGAAGGATGGACCAGGCTGGTTCTGGATACGTTCAGATTCAGTTATACTTCTGTGCATAATCAGCAGATTATCAGCGGAAATCTTAATAATGAGTTTGATGCTCTTATTATTCCTGATATGAGAACAAACAGTATTGTCGACGGCACCTACAGATGGAGGGATTCAGACAGACTGGGAACTCCCTTGGTTCCGGAGAAATATAAAGGGGGAATTGGTGCCAAAGGTGTACAGAATTTATTATCCTTTGCGTTAGAAGGCGGTACTCTTATTTTATTGGGAGATGCCTGTGACTTCGGTATAGACAAATTAGGACTTCCTGCTTACAATGTTACAAGAGAGCTTGAATCCAAAGAATATTATGCTCCGGGATCCTTGCTGGAAATAAAACTTGATAAGGATCACAATTTATCCCGGGGTATGAAATCTCATGTAGTCATACGGGTAACGAACAGTCCTGCTTTCAGACTTTACAGCTATCCCCGGAAATTAGATGCAGTGGGTTATTATGAGGACACCAATCCATTGCGCAGCGGCTGGCTTATTGGCTGGGAAGAAATAGCTGGTAAGTCCGTTCTTGCTGAAATACCGGCAGGAAAGGGGAGAATAATCATGTTTGGTTTCGGGGTGCAGAACAGAGCCCAGACCTGGGGTACCTTCAAGCTGCTTTTTAACAGTATATTATCCAGTGGATATAAATAGTTTTTTGATTATGTAATCTTTGTTCAAAATAAAAGGTGCTGTATGAGCAGAAAATCTGAATTTATTATATTATGTGTTTTAGCAATAGTACTGTTTTCAATTTTATATTACTCGGCAACTTCAAAAACTAAAAGTATGAATACCAAAAAGAATAAATGGAAAGCAGATTCAACTCTGCAGAAAAAACTGTATATTGCATCTGCTGAAAGTGAATTCAAAGATACAGTTGCAGAAAAAATTGTCACTTATTACAAAGGGAAAATTACTATAGTCAGTATTCGTATTGACAGTCTTGTTTCTCTGCAAAAAGATGATTATACTGTTCTGGCAGTACTGAATTCCTGCTGGGGTCGTGAATTTCAGCCTAAAGTGATGAGTTTTCTGAACCGCATTCAGGATCTAAGCAGCATTATAGTATTCACCACTTACAAATATGCTGACCGGCAGCCTGACATGGAAAAGTGGAATGTTGATGCTGTTACTTCAGCTTCACAAATGGCCAAAGCTGACAGTGTTGCAAATATTATTATCGAAAAAATAAATATTCGTTTAAAAAATCATTAATTATATTCAGTGAAACAGAAAAATGACTATTAAAACAGAATTTTTAAAAACCTTTTTATTTAAATTTCTCGGGGGTTTAAAAGGTATATTTTTAATTTTTGTGATTGTTTTAGGTCTTGTTCTACATTTTTATATTCAGAATATTATCAATCAGTTAAGAATGGAGTCAAGATATCTTGTTGATATCTATGCTCAAATGCATGCCAAGGTGGCACAAACATCAAACAGTAATTTACGATTTATATTTGAAGAAGTCATACAGCGAAAAAATCTGCCCATTATTCAGACAAATGCAAAAAAAGAACCGGTTGCCTGGAAAGGTATTTCAGTTGATCCTACAAATACATCTCCTGAGGCAATAAGAAAAGTAAAAAAAATTCTGGAAGGTTTTGAGCAAAGTAGTGATCCTATTCCGGTTAAATACGAAGATACTCTTTTCGGATACCTCTATTACGGAGATTCTACCTTGATAAATCAGCTGAAATGGCTTCCCTATGTAGAGGTCGGGTTAATAGGAATATTTATTATGGTTGGATTTATCGGGTATGCTAACTTAAAAAGAAGTGAGCAGCGCAGTATCTGGGTGGGGATGGCAAGGGAAACAGCGCATCAGCTCGGTACTCCTCTGTCATCTCTAATGGGATGGGTGGAAGTAATGAGGACCCGCCAGAATATTGACATCCCTAAAATACTCCATGAAATGGAACAGGATCTGAAACGTTTGCACCGGGTTACCCAACGATTTTCTTTAATAAGCTCTAAACCAACGTTAAAAAAAGTTGATGTAACGTCAGTATTATCAGAAATGGTGAAATATATTCAAAAACAAACCCCGAGAATGGGAAGGCGAATAATAATATATGAAGATTATCAGAATATTCCTGAAATTAAAATAAATTATGATCTATTCTCCTGGGTAGTTGAAAATCTGTTAAAGAACAGTCTTGATGCCATTGATAAAAAAGAGGGCATAATTTATGTACGAACGTATACTAATAGTAAGAATAAAATTTTTATTGAGGTAGAAGACAATGGTAAAGGGATTGACAGTTCCTCACTGACACATATTTTCAAACCGGGATATTCCACTAAAAAGCGGGGATGGGGATTAGGATTATCTCTGGCAAAACGTATTGTTCAAGATTATCACGGGGGCAAACTTTATGTAAAAGAAAGTAAACCCGATAGAGGAACAATAATGCGTATAGAACTGCATATCACTTAATCTGTTGTATTGATAAATCATCATTGATAATGTATCTCCCACAGCTGTACTGAACATTAATGTATATGGTTTGTTTTTTCTGAATGAAAGAATCTCCCTGGATGTAATTAATATAATTTTATGATAATTTGCCACGTTTTTTGTGATGCCATCGTATAGTTAATTAGGAAACAAAAAATAGTTGGAATTGGAAGGTTACAACCAAGAAAAGATAATAAAAGAATGTAAAAGGGGTAACATTGCATCTCAGCGACAACTCTATATGCATTACTATAGTTATGCCATGAGTATTTGTCTGAGGTATACGAACAATAAAGAAACATCAGAAGAAGTATTAAATGACAGCTTTTTAAAAGTATTTCAAAACCTGAAAAAATATGATCCGTCTTATTCTTTTAAATCCTGGCTGCGGAAAATAATTATTAATACTGCAATTGATCATTACAGAAAGAATTCAAAATATCCAGAATTAATTGATTATCATACACAGAGATTCCATAACTGCAAAAACAAAGCTGTTGACAATTTGATGACAGAAGATATCTTAACTTTATTGAGAAATGTACCGGCTACTCATAGAGTGGTGTTCAACCTCTATGAGATGGAAGGATATAGTCATAAAGAGATCGCAGCATTACTTGGTATTACTGACGGTACTTCGCGGTCTTATTTAAAACGGGCAAAAGAAAAATTAAGAATATTATATAAAAATTATTTTAGTGATGCTCATGAATGATAAATTCAATAAAAAATTAAGTGAAAAGATCAAAAAGGAATTTGAGAATTATTCTGCACCGTATAATGCTGAAAACTGGGCAAGACTGGAACAGCGGCTTTTTTCTATACGAAGAAAAAGAGTGTTGCGATACACTGTAGGCATTGCTGCCTGTGTGGGGCTGGTTCTGTTGCTCATAGATTTGGTGGGTATGTTTCCGGGAATTTTTCAGGGAAAGGAAATCAGCAGACATATTACCCCCCATACTATTGAATCAAGAAAATTAACCCATACAGTATCAGATTCAATGAAGACACCCCGTCAACCGGAAGGCAAACTGACAGGGATAACAGCTGTCAGTTTATCTGCGGATGATAGTATACATAAAGAAAAAGGAGTTCAACAGAGGGAAACAAGTGACAACATTGTAATGTCAGACGAAACAGTAAAGAATACTTATTCACCCATAGTACACAAACGGATCATAAGCAGACAGTCTGAAAAACTGAAGACATTCTCAACACTCTCATCAGGTATTATGTATAATCACTCTGTTTCTGAAAAAAAGAAAAAGCAGATAAAACTAGGTGTTATACTTTCTCCCCAGGTGTTTCATGCTGCAGATGATTATACATCTGAAATAAATTTTGCAGGAGGAATTTCTTCTGAATTTCCTCTTTTTGCACAGCTGGCATTGGATGTAGGTGTTCTATTGTCCAGTCAGAATATCGGGATTGACAGTGACATTGATAATCCACGGAACACTGAACTGTACGGGAGTGAGCAGTCAAAAAAAATGGATGTCAACATATTAGCCCTGGATATACCTGTAAATATAAAATATAATCTGGTAGAAAATCCTGGCAGCAGTTTATTTATTTCTGCAGGGATTTCTTCCATGATCTATTTCAATGAACATTATAAAAATGAATATTATACAGAAAACAGACTGGCATTCGATGAGAATTTTCAACGAACCGTTATTGTTTTCAGAGAAGAAGAAAAGTCAGTACCTGCTTTTAACAGGGTTGATGCAGCAAAAATATTGAATGTTTCTTTGGGAATGATGTACAGATTCAGCAATGGTATGGATATTCAAATTGAGCCCTTTTTTAAATATCCACTGGCACCGGTAACAAGTGAAAACATCAAACTGGGGTCCGGCGGCATTCAGTTCAGGGTGTATTTTTAATTGATTTCATTTCATAAAATATATCAAATGCAGAGATCGCTGAGAATTCAGAGAATATATTTACATTGTATTATCCTGAATTATTATGAGAGGTAAAAACAAGGAAAAAGGAAAAAGTGAAAGAACAAAACCAGTACTGTAGAGCTTTAGACAGGTTTGCGTGCAGAGGTCAGGAAAGACCGCAGACCGCGGACGGCGGACCGCGTGATGAGATGCAGTAAACAATCATTATTCATAACATACAAATAAAGTCCTCCCTTGAGGGAGGATTTAGGTGGGTGTTTTTAAATGGAATATGGAGAAAAGGAAAATGGAAAATGGAGGTTATTGGTTATGAAGTATAGTGTATGAGGTATCTGGTAGAACCATGCAGAACATGGAATAATGAGTGTTTGAATCCGATATAGCTATTTACCATTATCCCAGTATTCCAATATTCCACCATTCCATTTTTTTTTGTGAGCTGAAAAATCCTGTCAATCCTGTTAATCCTGTCAATATTTATGAGTGTTTAATAAAATATTTAGAGATTAAAACCGAGAAAGAAAATTGTTTGATAAACCTTAATTTAAGGAGATAAAAAAATGAAATCATCTGTCGTATTTATATCAATAATTATATTTTTAATCCTGTTTATGTGCACCCGGGATTTTTCAGTTTTTCCGGAAGGGAATATTGACAGGGAATTAACGTCTCTGGAAAAAGAGTTGACATCTTCCTCTTCTGAGTTTGGTTTTCAGGTGTTCAGAAAAATTTTACAGGATCAGCCTGATTCCAATCTTTTTATTTCTCCTCTCAGTATTTCCATGGCCCTGGGTATGACCTATAACGGAGCTGAGGGAGAAACAGAAAATGCCATGCGTACTACTCTGGGTTACGGAGATCTGAGTGATGAACAGATTAATACCAATTATGCCAGTCTCATTAATCTGCTGATAAATCGTGATGACAAGGTACAGATGGATATTGCCAACTCAATTTGGATCCGGGAGGGATTTCCGGTACAGCAGGATTTCATTGATCTGAATAAAAAATATTTTAATGCCCGGGTAGACAATATGAATTTTTCCTCTTCAGAAGCTGTGGAAATAATCAATAACTGGGTTTCTCAGAATACCAACGGTAAAATTGAAAAAATTATCAATAAGATAGATCCCCTGGTGGTTATGTATCTGATCAATGCAATTTATTTTAAGGCTTTCTGGCAGTATCCTTTTGATACAGAGCAGACTTCAGAGGGCTGGTTT
>Ga0180433_10005743_pt1 | contig 16598 bp, 10 predicted proteins | sample SS_ome_8_FD_132980 | JGI IMG/M metagenome (GOLD analysis project Ga0180433, IMG submission 132980) | Hypersaline lake sediment archaeal communities from the Salton Sea, California, USA - SS_1_D_1 metaG | ecosystem: Environmental > Aquatic > Non-marine Saline and Alkaline > Hypersaline >... | reverse complement strand
TCAGGATCAGCGACTCCCGCAGGCGCAGCACATCGGCATTGTCCTCAACGTCGGCGCTGGTGGCCCCCAGATGGATGATGCCGCCCCCTACCGGGCATTGCTCAGCGAAGGCCCGCACCTCGGCCATCTTGTCGTGGTGGATCTCGGCTTCAATCTCGTGAGCGCGGGCCACGTCCACCTGATCCTCGTGGGCCCGCAGGTCGGCCACCTGCTCCGCCGTCACCAGCCCTGCCTCGTGCTGGGCCTCGGCCAGGGCCACCCAGATGCGCCGCCACAGCCGTCGCTTGTGCTCCTCCGACCAAATCCGGCGCATCTCCGGGCTACCATAGCGCCAGGTGAGGGGAGAGAGATAGGTACTATAGTCATAATGTCTGTTGTTCATTTTAAACCTCAACTTCTACAATACTCTACTATACAGATCACCCAAGACTTTTATAAATTTCTTCCATCAGTTTTGCGTTGTCCTCCCACCGGTAATGCTCAAGTACAAACTGTCGCCCGGCCTGGCCCATCTGCGCGCGTAATGCAGGATCAGCAAGCAGACGAGATATCGCAAAGGCCAGCGCGTCCACGTCACCCGGAGGGACCAGCAAGCCCGTTTTGCCATCCAGTACGACTTCAGGCAGCCCACCTATTCGTGAGGCAATGACGGGTAGCCCGCTGGCGGATGCTTCGACCGCTGCTACGCCAAACGACTCGCGCTCGGTGAGGGATGGTACAACAAATAAGTCAAAACCACACAAATACTCTGGAACATCTTTGTGGTCAACTTGCCCAGTCAACGTGGTGCGGTTTTCTAGACTGAGGTTGACGAGTAGCGTTCGTAATTCGGCGTATTGTTCTCCACCACCGACAATGATCAACCGCGCGGTTGGGAAAGCATCGGCAATTTGCTGGAACGCCAAAATCAACTCACGGATTCCATAGCGGGGGCGCAAAGTCTTGACAGTCCCTATGATGGGCGACTTGTCCTGACGTGTTCTTGGCGTGGGGGCGAAAAGGTTGGTATCAACACCAAAAGGGATAACGTGAACCTTTGTGCCAGGGGGACAAAAGGTGGCTGTAGCCTCAGCCAGCATGTGACTGGTAGCTGTTACGGCATCTGCTCGCCTAAAGTTGTGGCGGAGCATTCTGTCAAACAAGAAGGATTGACGCGGTGACCAGATTACATCAGACCCCCAACTGGAGATAATATAGGGATGATAGCCCGACAGTGCTCCCACCAACCCATAGCTGGTGGCATGGTGGGCATGGAGGATGTCCGGAACGATGCGCCGCACCAACTTGCGAACCTTGCTAGCACCAAGCAAATAACCGAACTTACCCAGGGGGGCAGCCACATGATGTACCTGTATACCAGCAATAGCAGCAGGGCGAAAACTGATAAGATGAACATCGTTACCACGCTCGACAAAGAAGCGTGCCCATTTTTGAGTGTGAATGCTAGGAGCGTCGGCTAGGTAACAGATTCTCATTGGGATACCCTATACAGGATTCGATGAATTGGGACATACATGAGACAGCACCCAAACCTTCACGGCACTATCATCCTCTCCACTGACCATCCGAATCCCAGTTCGTTAAGCGCGCCTAGCCACAGTCTGGTTCTCAACGCGCTCATAGTCAGGCTCCAATCCCTCGCCATAAAAGTCAAGTCCGAACGCTGAGACCAGGTGTAGAATACGCCTGACTTGCTCCTTCGATAAAGACTTCGTCCAATCAGCCAACGGATCCTCACCTATGAGAATGGAAGATTCCTCTCTGACTGACTGGCTAGGTGTCCTCAAGCACCTTACAGCACTCTTGGGAACCTGCAGATCAAGCGCGTTGAATATCCGTTGGATTTCCTTTTCGCCGTGTCTTACCAACTTCTCATAAGTCACCAAGATCCATGGGTGAGGCTTCGGGGTGGACAATGGAGCGAGATAATCCATACACCAAGTCGCTGCAAGTGCTTCTTCCCAAGTCTTAATATCAGTCAGAACATCCGAGACCCAGGGATAGGCCGCAAGGAATCTAGAATCCGCAACAGGAGATGTATTTGGAGACCAATTGGGATGACGCATTTGCGAAGCCACCACTGCACATGGATGTCGTATCAACAAAATTGGAATCCGAATCGGAAACTTTTCCGTCATCCATCTCAAAAGTCTGTTGGCACGGACAAATTTGACGATCCAATATTCATTTCTCAAGATCTCTACCAGGTTGGCTCTCCTGGTCGTATGTCTATACAGGACTTGCCCAGTCAATACCCGTCTCATAAACTCCTCAGCCTCTGGCCAATCAACTTCTGGTGCGACATAGGGCCTCCAACCAAGTCCTAAAGCGGTTACTCCAGGAACCACATTCGGTGCGATTGGCTCGTGTAGTATACAGCTCCGTGGAATAGTGTGCAAGATTTCGGACAGCCAGGTGGTGCCTGAACGGGGACTACCTGTCATCACGATGGTATTACTGATATCATAGTCACTTGCCCTCAACCGACCATAGCAAGACAGAGGAGTATAGAAAACACGTGAGAAGAACCGTCGTAGCTTTAAAGACATTTTTCACTTCCCCTCACCCTTCCAGGATAACCTGATTATCTACCAAACGCTGGCCATTCTCATCGAAAACCGCCAGGCGTTCCAGAGTCTCCAGGCGGTACATGCCCACGGCCAGAAGGACCGGCGGCTGACCAGCAGGGACAGTCAGGTGATACAGATCCTCGACAATCTCTCCTTCATCCCAGAGCCCCGTCGGATAGGTGCCGTTGCGGGGCTGATTATCCTGCTGTGTCAGTATCCGTCCCCTCTCATCAAGCCAATGCACGAAAACGGTGTAATCCTCATCCAGATCGGACAGGGCTTGCCAGTAGAGCCTGAGGTCCAGGCTGGTCTCCCGATCAACGGATGAGGTCAGTTCATAGCCGATCAAAGCCACCTTCCCGCCCAGATCGTAATACACCCGGTTCTCGATGACGTGCTCGGGGCGTTCCCTAGGCACGATCTTGATCCGCTCAAAGACTGCGCTGTGGTCAGCGACCTGCCCTTGGGAGTCAAGGACGGGCAGATGCTCCTGAGTTGAGTCGTCTATAAAGAGGGCCACCTTGATGCGCCCCATGACAGGAGCCGGAACATCGGGGGCGACAGGTATCCAATAGGTTTCGCCAAAGGTGTCGCCCACCTGCCACAGAGAGGTAGCAAAGTTGCCCCGCCCCGGATAGAGGTTCACTCCCCCATAGCTTTTATGATCCGGCCCCAGCACTTGCACGGCCAGGGTATAGTTATGTTCCATGGGGGCCAGGCAGCGCCAATAGAGAGTAACGGCAATAGCCTCCCCGGCTCTCACCTGCCCCCTTCCCACATCGTAGCCCAGGAGTTCCGCTTTGTTATCAAAGTTGGCACCCAAGGGGTTCTGAATAGCCTGAACGTCAGCTTGGGAGAGCATAGGAGGTCCAGCGTAGGCGGGCAGGATGTAACGGAAAGGGATGAGCAAAGCAAAGGCGAACATGACAGCGGCCACGGCAACCATCAAGATCCTGGCTACCCTAGCAGGCACCGGACCAGCCAGCCCTACGCCGAGTAAGACGCTGACAGCCGAAATGGCGGGTAGGACATATCTACCCGGCATCAGAAAGATCCTCCCTTTATACAAGGAGATATACATAGGCATAGCTGTCAAGAAAAACACATCCGCCATCAGTATCACCAAGCCTAGCCTAACTTGAGGTCTGGACTTACGGCCGAGGAAGAAGAGCAGACCCAGGCCAGCCAGGAAGCAGATGAAAGCGACAAAATCATATATCCACTCCTCGATGCCGACGTTCCCCCAACCGAAGACGGCCCAGAAGGTGATGGAGGCGTATTGCAATGTGTCCAGGAAAGAGTGCCACTTCAACCGCTCAGCGATGGTAGAGGGATTGAGGAAGACACGGGCTTGGGCCAGTGTCTTAGCATAGGCCTCGAAATAGGACAGGCGCAGGATCACGTTCTGGAAGAGCCACCAAGCGAGCACAGAGCTCAGGACTAAAAAAGCAACGATGACCCAGCGCAAAGGGGTAGGGACTTTTTTGAGCTCTCTGATAGCAGGTATACTCAAGCCCACGAGCACCAAAGGAAAAAGGGAGAGGGCATTCCTCTTGGAGGCAAATGCTCCTGCTAGGCATAGCCCCAGGGCAAGCCAATGCTTGAAACCTGCTCCGTGGACGGCGATCCTTATCAAGAAGAGTAGGACGAGACAGGAGAAGACGGTGACCATGATGTCATTATTGACCACGCTGCCCATGAAAAGAAACTGTGGCCAGAAGGCGTTGATGGCCATAGCCCCCAGGGCGATTTCCTCTCTCTCCGGCAACAGGGAGCGCCCGATGAGGTAAGTGGTCCAGACCACCAGCGTGCTGAGCAGCACCGACACCAGGCGCGTCACATGGATGGCCAGGACGGGGCCTTTGTAGGGGAAGGATTCTGCCTCCCAACGGTGGATGGCAAAGTTCACCCCGCCTACGCCGTCACCAGTGGTCACATAGGGGTTCATGGTCAGTTCCAGCCCATCGTCGGTGTTAATCCAGAAGGTGGCCAGGGCACCAAGGATATAGTAGAGAGGCGGCTGGACTGACTCGTCGTACCGCTCAACCAGCTTTACGGCGGGTGGGGGGAAGGCCCGTTCGGTAGCCAGGTAGCGCACGAAAGCGTAATGCCCCCACTCGTCGTGAGCCTCCCAGATGGGAATGATAACACTGTAGAGCACACCCAGGGCCAGGTGAGTCACCAGGATCAGAATCGCCAGCCTTTGGGGGATAAAAGGACTCCTCCTGCCATACTCTGTCATAAAAACTCCTCAGATGACATCTCAGATAGACCAACTCAAACACTGCCAGGAAACGCTGTGCCGTCTCGACGGTATCAAAGCCGCATCCACTCGAAATCCACCAGCAACCTCTGCAACTTGCCCTACCCAATATAACCTAGGTCCCGCAGTCTCCGCTCCACACTCTCATCAAGTTCGGTTGTGCGTCTAGCAAAGGCTCCAGCAGACGACTGTTGATGCCAGTCCTGGAGGATTTTACTCAACCTGCTCACTTCTGACGGAAATTCTGCAATCAGATTGTGCAGTTCTTTTGGATCATTAACTAGATTATATAGTTCATCTTGACCGTTCGAAGACCAAATATACTTATACCGGTCAGTTCGGATTGCTCTGAGTTCACGATCAAAGGGCGAAAAGTCAAACTCTGGATACTTCTGGCTCCAGGTTTCTATGCCATATCCCACTTCCTCGGCAAATCCATAACGACGTCGTGGACAAATCCTCCCTTCTGAAATGAGGCTTTGTCCTTGCAGTTGGTCACTTAACTCATCAGATGTAATCTGCAGAATGTCAATCAGCGTTGGTAAGATGTCAACGGTCTGAACCAGTCCTGATATCCTCAGGCCGGGGGGGAAAGCCTCTGGGTATCGGATGATCAGCGGGACTTTGATCAATGTCTCATAAAGACACCACTGATGTCCCATCATGCCGTGATCGCCCAAGTTCTCACCGTGATCGGCTGTGACTATCAGGACGCTATTATCAAGGATACCCCGCTGTCGAAGCATACTGACGACTTCACCTATCTTTTTGTCAAGGTAGTTGATCGCACCATCATACAGGTTCGCCAAAATCTCAAAATCTGCTGCCTCAAGTGTCACCTGACCGACAAGCCACTCTATCCAGGTTCTCCTTCGATTCACTCTTAGCGACCGTATCCAATCGCTGGGGTCATTCAGATACTGCCAACAGTAGGGCCAGGGGGAACGATACTTGACGTGCGGTTCCATGTAATGCAGGTAGAGCAAGAAAGGTTCATGACAATTAGTGACCCAGTCCTGCACTTGATTGTTAATCCAGCTAGCACCGCAGTCATTGTTATTGGTCAGGATATCTCTAACTCTGACGACAGCGTGTTCAAAAAGTTCCACAAGGTTCCGATCCCGGAAAAGTCGCCCCTGAATCTGTTGAAATCCCTTGTCTGTACGCCAGCTAGGACCAATATATCCAGCAGTGTGAAAGGCGGCTGTGCTATATCCTTGACTTGTTAGAATCTGGGCTAGTGTTAGAAGACCGTCGTCCATCACACTGTGCAAGGTCCGATTGCCATGCCGTGAAGGATAAGTTCCGGTGAATATGGAGGTAATGGATGGTAACGTCCAGGGTGCAGCCGATATGGCGTTTTCGAACAGAACCCCCTCACCTGCCAAAGCCTCCAGGTTTGGCGCTGTTTCTCTATAATAGCCATGACAGGAAAGGTGATCGGTGCGTGTTGCATCCATGATGATCAGGACCACATTCGGCTTGTCATTTGACTTGATACTCACTAGCTATATCCTCCTAATGTTCAGAACCTCATTGTATAGTTGCTCCATCAATTCCGCGTTGTCTTCCCAATGGTACAATAAACATATCAAAACTACCTAACAGCGCTCATCCAAAGCCATCAGACATTCAGCCACCCGCTCGGCACGGTCAGTCCACAGATTACCGTTCTCCAAAGTTTGCTTTGCATTGCGCTTTAGTTCACGATAAAGGCCCTGGTCTCGAGTGATTCGCAGCACTCCCTCCGCCAGTGACAGAGGATTGTCCTGAACCACAATGCCAATCCTATTGCGCTGAACAAAGTCGGCCATTTCAGTGCAATCTGTAGCGATAATGGGAAGGCCGTATGAGAGATACTCAAACAATTTCACGGGCATAGCCAGATCATTATATGCGTTTTTCCGCCTTGGAATCAGCGCAATATCACTCCGGTGATACACTTGTCCTAAGCTTTTGCCCCAGAGATGATGAATGTGTAACCACTTTGCCTTAACATATTTTCCAAAGATTGATCTCAGGGATACGTACTTGTCCTTCCGACATACTAGCTCCAGATCAAGCTTGCGTTCCCGATTAACTAGATCAAAGGCGTCCAAAAGCAGATCGATACCGTATTCCTGACGAATGCCACCGACATAGACAGCCCTCTCAACTTTAGGAGAGAATTGAGCCTGTTCATTTTTATAAAAGATGTGACCGCCCGGGGGCAAAGCAAACTTTGGCGTACTGAAATGGAAAAGGCTGGCCATCGTCTGGCTTGGGAAAAAGAATGCGGAGACAGCTTTGGGCAAGAAGAGCACATCGGACCAGTATCTGAATAAGAGCAACCATTTCTTTGGGCCATGATAGGGGAACCAGTCGGCGAATTTCCAATAAGCGTCTCGATAGAATAGGCCTATCGGTATTCCTCGAGCTTTGAGAGCCAAGTAGAAGGTATAGTCAATGAATGAATTCAGGGGATATGTGGATGGCTCCGCATAACAGAAGGAGAACTCGGCGACTCTACCGCTGCGAACTAGCTCATACGCCTGTCTTCCACGCTCCCACAACGTACCCGCAACGACCTCGACCTCATACCCGATATCGCGAAACGCTTTGCACATATAGTAAGGGCGCACTCGAGAGCCACTGGTAAGTCTTTGGGGAAGAGGATGGTTTATGTGTACTAGCACTTTATCTGCATGAGACTCTCTCAAAAGATACTCTGCTCCCACCAGTTTTTCTTTGCTCGTGTTTGAGCTTGCATGAAGACCTGGCCAATCCATTGAACACGTGACCTGACCCTATCTAAAGAATCGCACCATCCATCGCACAACCCTACCTATCCCCATCACAAAGCTGTGGGCCATCATGTCTTGCTTGAGGACTGCAAAACCTGTTGATACAAATTCTCCATCAACGCCGCATTATCCTCCCAGCGGTAGCTAGCCAGGACATACCTGCGCCCTCGCTCGCCCATCTGCCTTCGCAAAGTCGGATTTTCGATCAATAGCAGAATTGCCTGCGCCAATTGTTCACTGCTCCCCGGCTCAACGAGTATCCCGGTCTCCCCATCTAATACAACCTCGGGGACACCGCCGACCTTGGTGGCAACCACCGGAATCGCCATAGCCTGCGCTTCCACTGCTGCCACGCCGAACTCTTCACGAACGGAAGGCATTACAAAGATGTCTATATTTTGGAGCAGCTCTGGAACCTGGGGGTGTTCAACGGCGCCCAGGAAAGAAATGTTCCGTGTCAAACCCAATTGTTCCACCAATTCTTCCAAATGATTGTGCAGTTCTCCAGAACCTGCTAGAAGAAGCCTGGTCTGAGGATATTCCCCCACTATCATCTCCATGGCCCGAATCAAATACTCAGGACCATATTTTACCCCCAGATGCTTGACAAAACCCAAGGTGACTGTTGAAGTCATGTTGACTCTTCCAGGCGGATGAAACACTTCGCAATCAACACCGAAAGGCACAACATGAACCTCCTTGTCGGTATAGCACCGCGTGATGTCGGCCAGAAAATGGCTAGTAGCGGTGATTACCTGAGCTTGCCTGAGCACGAAACGGCGATAAAAAGATCTCTTTGTCCTAGTAGGGTAGTCGACTACATCTGAACCCCATGTGGAGACAAACAGATTTTTCAGCCCCAAGTACCACAGCAGTTTTGTGGAGATGTAATGAACATGAACGATGTCAGGGTCAAAAGCGCGAACGATAGACCAGAATATCCAGGTATTTCTCAACACCTCAGATGCGCGGCTCAGCCAGTTCCCATCAGTGGCTATCAGCACCGGGAGCACCTGAGCACCCGGGATAGGAGCTTTCTTCTGGGAAAGTACGAGTATCTCATTACCCTTTCCCAAGAAGTACTGAACCCATTTTCTAGTGTGCACACTGCTGGCCTCTGCGACAAAGCATATCTTCATATCAGTAATTTTCCTCACCGGCCTCCTTCACGCTTCTCCCTAGAAGCCTACGACCTGTATCTCTCCCAATGGAATCAAATTGTCTGGCAATCGTCTCCCGGTTCCATCAAAGACAGGAAGCCGCTCCATTGACTCCGGCAGATACATGCCAGCCACCAGCCGATACGTGTCCGCCGGCAGGTCGGAAGGGAGGGCTATCCCATGAACATCCCAGATCACCTCCCCCCGTTGCCATAGAGAGGTCGGATAATCCCCTCTTTGCGGTTGGCAATCATGCTGAGCACGAAGGTCTCCCCTTTCATCAAACAATTGCACAAAGACGGTATAGTTTTCATCTATTGGGGCTTGTGCCTGCCAGTAGAGCCTAGGGCGTAAAGCCTCACCAGATCTAGCCGTACCGCTAACTTCGTAGCCTATCAGACGGATCCTCTCGCCAAGATTATAACAAACCCTAGATTCATCGCCCAGCAACGACAACTTGTCAGCCTGACTGAGCTGGCTACCCAGCCATAGATCAACATCTCTGTAGGGCCCTTTGCCCGTCATCTCCAGGCCGATCAGAAAAGTCCCATTTTGCTTCTCGTCACGGTCAATGGATAGATACCGCGTGCTGTCATTGAAAACAGATATGCCATAATATTTACCTTGCCGGATAAAAACAGCCAAATAATTCTCAAACACATCGGGGGCCCCAAAAACTTGAAGGGAAACGTAGAGTTTCTTCTGGCCCTCAATGAACCGTTTATCAATGGGTATCCTTTCCCAGCCGTGGATCACTTCGTGGTTGATAGGATATTCTTTGATCATTTCTCCATTGGCAAACACCCTCACGCCGTACTTTTTCTGAGGGGGTTCGATCCACGCTCCGTCGAGTTTGATCTTTAGAAAATAACGATCATATCCCTGAGTCCAACGGGGCAAGTCGATCAAATGCCCAACATAATGGTCCACGTCTGTTAGAACTGAGGAAACGTCTTCCTTGTATGGGGACAGCGGTACAGTCTGCCCACGGAGACTCACATAGCCAAGGGCCAGAAGGATTGCACTGGTACTTATTAGGGCGTTGGGTATCTTCTTTCTATTGTTGATCAATAGGAAGCAGATAAGAGCCATTAAACAAAGCTCAATAACAAGCCGATACGGCCTAATAACAGACAGTTGTGCATAAGTAATAAGTGGGCCGAATAGCTTCAACAGGGATTGCTTATCAACATTCATCGTCATTGCAAAGGCCGTAGCCCAAGCTATCAGAGACAGGGCCACATACTTGCCACCAGATCTAAAAACTAGAATAATTGTAGCAATTCCTCTGACGGCGAATATACAAACGTAAGGCATCCAAGGGATAGTATAACGGGGGAAGGGCAAGAATATGGCGTGCACGACGCTAGGATAAACGATAAGCGAATACAGTAACGAGTGCTCTTTCCATCGAGGCAGGGATACGATAAACCCCAGCATAGCCATGAAAACAATGAGACGACGAAACACGAGCAAATACTTGAGAGGAATGCCGAATATAGCCGCATCCCTCCAGTTTGCAGCAGAATACCAAAATTCATCTATCTTGGATGACCACCGCTCGACGTATCCCCACAGGTATCTAACCCAGCCACGTATCAGATCATTCTTGACACTGGACGCTTCTGTCGGTAAGGCATCCTTTGTACCTACTGGGCCAGTCTCCTGCCCTTTCTCAGGATTGTCCTCGGCGACTTTACTCTCTGCAGGCGCGGTGTTCTGATCCGCAGCCAGGACGAGGATTTGGGGAAAGCTCAGGCGCACCATGGTCCCGAAAGCGCGACCAGGCGAGAAAACGAGAGCATTTCTCGCCAGCAGAGGATAGCAAATCAGAATCACTCCCAACAGGAAAAGAACCGTAAACCTGATGACTTGGCCCTTATTCCTCCAGAAAGTCACGACTAGGATGGCAAGAATGAAGACCAAGAAGTAAAAGAAGAGATCCCTGGATACGACAGCCAGCCCGAAAGCCAGACCGCTCAGGATGAAAAGCTGGTTGCGATCTGCCCTGGTAGCTGCGACAAACAAATAGACGAACAAAGCCAGGGCAAAAGTAGCCAAAGTCTCGGTTAATAGACGTCCGGTGTATTCGATGAAAGGTGGAAAACAACAAGCCAGAAGGCCAGCTACCAGGCTCAAATGCTTATCCTTGTCAAACGACCGGTAGGCGATGAGAAACACCAGGACACACGTCAGGCTGCCGAGCACTGCCTGGAGCAAATGCACGGCTTGCAAATTGTGCCCAAGCACCGAGTACACGCCTGCCAGCAACAGGGTATAACCGAAAAACATTGGGTAAAGCTGGGGGGGCTTTGCCGCCAAGCCGTAGCCGCTGACGGCGTTCCTCGCCTGTGTGTCGTAGAGAGCAGCATCCTTTATGAGCTCCGGCTGGGGATAGCAGGTGACAAAACAGCTTCGCAAGACCAAAGCCAAAACAAAGACCGAGGCAAGGAGAACGACGAGTTCGCGATGAACTTTGAAGGTGCTTTTCAATGCTGAAAACAGCGTAGATATCCTGAAATCATTGACGTTGCGGCGGAAGAGGACAAGCAAGCAGATAGCGACCAGATAAAGCGACAAAATAACCACTCGTTCTGAAGTGAGCGACGGATCAGTAAAAAGCCCCTTCGTGTAAGCCAGCCTGACGTAGAATTCACCCTGCTGAACCCCCGGCTGCTCTGAGAGGTCATCCCGAGTCCAATCTGCGCCGTCAAAAAGGCAACTATTTTGGGAGGCAACCGCTGCATCACCGTAAAAGGTCACATAGTCAGTTTCCGGACTCGGGGCTCCGCTGAGGCTAAAGACGACCTCTGCCTCTCCGACATCTCGTATGGCCTCTCTCATCGGGCCTTCCAGAGGAATCGAATGCCACCGGGCATTGCCCCTGAGTCCCTGGGAATATCTCTTGGCCTCTCGGCCATTGAGATTCACCGAAAGCGAGTAGGCCCCTGTGGACTTTCCACTGGCCCAAAACTCTAGACGCACTCTGTCATACTCGTTTTCGTTGAAATCCCTGGTCACAACCGAACCCTTTTGCCAAATATCCAGCTTCTCCGGCGAACTAAGGACAATCTTTACCTTTTGGGTCGTGTCGCCGAGGGTCGTTTGCCAGCGCCGGTGATAGATCGGATACTGCCACCCTTGGTCATTCTTGACATAGTCGGTCCTCTCAGTCTGCAAGAAACAGCCTATGGAGATCAAAGACACAACCAGAGCAACCATCACAAAAGGTTTGTTATTTCGAAAGGAACCTGATAGGCCGCTTAACCAGCCGCCTTCGGAGACACTTCTCATGAGAGGCACCCTTTCCTCACCAATTCCCGGCCTCTTCCCCTCAATCCCGTTTGTCCAAAGCGGCCAACTGCTCCGCCACAAACCTAGCACGGTCAGTCCACCGATTGCCGTTCTCTAGCGTCAGCCTGGTGTTGCGTCTCAGTTGATCATACAAAGATTTGTCCTCAACCAACTGCAAAATTCTATCAGCCAGTGAGTGAGCATTATCCTCAGCGATCAGTCCTACCTCATTGCGAGAGATGAAATTGGCCATTTCGGTGCAATTCGTTGCTACTATAGGTAAATCATACGAAAGGTACTCGAACAACTTTACAGGCATCGCTAGATCGTTATACAGGTTCTTCGGCCTGGGAATCACAGCGATGGCGCTTCTCCGATAGACTTGCTCCAAGTCCTTGCCTGTGAGATGATACACGTGTAACCACTCAGCACCATCGTGTTTCGCAAAGATAGATCTCTGCCGCATGAACTCATCTTGGCGGCACACCAGTTCAAGGTCAAGGGCTACCGTTTTATTAGCCAGTTCGAGAGCTTGCAGCAATATGTCAAGACCAAATTGCTGGCTAATGCCCCCCACATAGACGACCGTCTCGATTTCGTCAACTGGCCGGAGGTAACCCTCCTCGGCCATGATCTGACCACCGGGCGGCAAAGGGACTTTGGGTGTTGCAAATGAGAAAAAATCCGCCATGGTCCGGCTGGGGAAGAATATAACAGTGGCGGTCCTAGAGAAGACGAACAAATCCAGGCGGTATCTCAACCAGGGATAGCGTGTCTTGATAGCTTTATACGAGTACCAACTGGCAAGTTTCCAATAGGCATCCCGGTAAAATATCCCCGTCGGGAGCTTGCTTTTAGCAAGAAAACAATACAAGAGATGATCCCACACAGGATGCACAGGGATGGTACCAGGCTCAGAATAGCAAAAGGCAATGTCATCAATATTTCCATGGTGGATCAGGTCCAGGATTTGTTTTCTGCGCGCTGCCACGTCCCCAGCAATGAGCTCGACTTCATAACCCAGCTCAAGGAAGGCCTTGTACATATGATATGGACGCACACGCGACCCACTGGTGAGTTCCTGTTGGAAAGGATGCGGCATGTGCATCAAAATCTTGTCCATAGTGCACCTTCTCATTCGGGGGCGGTGAACCATCCCCAACGGCGGCGATTCTTTGCGATATTTGCGCTGCGCTCCACTAGCCTGCCCTACATGGTTTCCCAGCTATAACCCGTGCAATCCGCACAGAAGCTTGGCCGTCCCACAGATCGGGAGGCTTTCCCTTCTCCTCACCCGCATTGAGTAGCCTGCGGCTCTCAGCCACGATCACGTCTTTCTCAGAACCGACGACTTTGTTGGTTCCCTCCCTCACCGTCACCAGCCATTCGGTGTTCTCTCGCAAGGTGAGACAGGGAATGCCGAGAAACGTGGTCTCCTCTTGGACACCCCCAGAATCTGTCAGCACGAAGCGGGCATTGGCCACAAGGTTCAGGAATTCCAAATACCCCAGAGGCTCAATGAGAAGCAGATCGCAGAGAGACATGACCATCTCCCACAACTCGAACTCCTTAAGCATTTTCACAGTCCGTGGATGGACAGGAAAGATAATCTTTATGTGCTCTTGCAGCACAGCCAGAGCCTCCAGAATGCCTCTCAAAACCCCTCGCTCATCCACATTGCTGGGACGGTGCAAGGTCAACACAGCGTACCCTTTCGCCCGCAAGCCATGTTGCTTAAACATATCCAACCTCAGCACCTTGTCCTCATATTTTAACAACGTGTCAATCATCACATTGCCAACGAAGAAGACCTTCTCCTCAGGAACACCCTCCCGCTGCAGATTCTGATTGGCATCCGCACAGGGAGTGAATAGATAGTCCGACAGCGCATCAGTGACGATCCGATTGATCTCCTCCGGCATCCGACGATCAAAGCTTCTGAGACCCGCCTCCACATGAGCTAACGGGACTCGCAATTTGACAGCGGTTATGGCGCAGGCAAGTGTCGAGTTCACGTCTCCGACTACCAACACTAAATCCGGCCTGTACTCCGCGAGAACCTGCTCAAATCCGACCATAATGCGCGCCGTCTGCTGAGCATGACTCGCCGATCCAACCCCGAGATAGATATCCGGTTCAGGAAGACCCAACTGCTCGAAGAAAATTTTCGACATGGTATAGTCATAGTGTTGCCCCGTATGCAGCAAGATCTGCGTGATCTGTGGGTACTGTCCCAGTTGTTCTATGATAGGCGCTATCTTTATCAAGTTCGGACGAGCTCCCACCACATTGACGATGCGCATCAGTTCACAATCCCCATTTCTTTATACATATTATAGCACACTTTCTCATTCGGAGGCTTGGTGGACTTTCAACATCCCCAAGCGCCGCGCCAGACTTGAACAATAGCGCCGATAGATGATTACATCTTCCTTACGCGGGATCAGAACAACGGCTAGGCCGTTGCCCGATATTCTCACGTAAAAAAACAGGACCACGAGTGTGGCGATGCAGTAGGAGATTGAGGAGGCCACCGCTGCCCCAGCAATGCCCCATCTTGGAATCAAGACTAAATCACAGATAATCGTGGCAACGAGTGAAATTGCAGATGAATAGGCACCGTACTGCAACAAACCTCGACCGGCCAGGTCACTGGTAAGTATTTTGCTGATACTGAGAGCTACAACGCCTGGCATCAATAGCCACAGGGGAATGACCGATGGCGCAAAGGCTTCTCCGTAAATGAAGAGGATCAAAGGCTTGCTGACAATAGACAATCCCAACGCGGCGATAAGGGTGATCAAGAAGGTGTTTCGGCACACTTTGGGGGTGAAGAGTTTGGCTTCCTCTACTCCGGTCGCTGCCGTTCTGGGGAATAGTATCGTGGCTACAGCCTGGGGAATGTACCATAACAGTTCGGCACCGGTCACGGCGGTTGAGTAAAAACCCACATTAGCTACCCCAATAAAGTAATTGACCACGAACATGTCAAGTCTATAGTTGAAGAACTGTACCACATTGCCCAAATAAGCACGGAATCCAAGGGAGATGGATTCTTTCAGCAGGCCAGGATTCAAGGTTGGCTTTACGGATACTTCCTTACTCAGTTCTTTGAGCGCCCAACTCACCACCAACAATGAAGCCAAGATAGTAGCCCAAATCGCCCCGACCACGCCCAGGCTCAGGACCACAACGAGCACAACAATAAAGAAGAAGGCTGTCACCTTTCCCCATAGGGCGATAAAGTTGTACTTTTTGACGCGTTGTAGTCCCAGAAAAATAGGCGATAGATGCCCGACAAGCAAACTCAAAGGCAGGAGCAGGCCAGCCAGCAAGAGTAAAGAAGGCTCGACGCCGGCAGCAATGGTATCAGAGATCAGCGGGATGCAAATGATGTAGACAGGTACTGCCACCATGGTGGTAGCAACGACAACCATCAACGAATTGCCCAGGATGGCCTGCAGAGCGTGTTTTTTACTACCCAGGAAATATACATTGGCAACATCCACCCCAAAGCGGAGGAACTGCGAGGCAAAAGTTGGGACAAGCACAGCCAGGGCGACCGTACCCTTCCCAGAGGGTCCCAGCACGCGGGCATTGATCACACCGATAAGGAAACCCAGACCGAAAACACACACCCGTGTGATAAACGTGGTCAGTGCGTCCAGTGTGAAAGTGCTCATCGCTTCCTACCCAAAGGTTCCAGTACAGACTTGTAGAGATCGCCCATCAATGCTGCGTTATCCTCCCACCGATAGTGGGATAGAACATATTTTCTCCCTTCTTTCCCCATTTCCCTTCTCTTTTCGGGATTCTCTATCAGTTCGATAATAGCTGTCGCCAATTGCCCTGAGTTGCGGGGTTCAACGAGGATACCAGTGATGCCATCCCTCACTACTTCAGGGACGCCACCCACTCTTGTGGCAACTACGGGAATTTCTGTGGCCTGCGCCTCGACCGCTGCCACGCCAAACTCTTCCCGAATGGAAGGCATTACAAAAATGTCCACGTTTTTGAGGACCTCTGGAACCTGACGGTGCTCAATGGCACCCAGGAAAGAGATGTTCTGTGTCAAGCCCAATTGTCCCGTCAAAGCCTCCAACCGGCTGCGCAGTTCCCCAGAGCCTGCCATGAGAAGCCTGGTCCGTGGATATTGCCTAACTACCATACCCATGGCCCGAATCAAATACTCAGGACCATATTTGGGCTTCAGATGCTTAACGAAGCCCAGGGTGACTGCTGAGGTCATGTTGATTCGCTCGGTCGGGCGAAACATCTGGCAATCCACCCCAAAAGGCACAACGTGGACTTCCTTATCGGTGTAATGCCGCGTAACGTCAGCCAGGGAGTGGCTGGTAGCGGTGACAACCCGGGCTTGTCTGAACAGAAAACAGCGGTAGAAGGATGAGCCCTCTATCTCTACCGAATAGTCACTGATGATATCCGAACCCCAAGGGGAAACAAATAGATTCTTCATTCCCCAGTACCACAGCAGATTTATGATACTGTTAGGGATGTAGTGGATATG
>Ga0180433_10005742_pt1 | contig 16600 bp, 37 predicted proteins | sample SS_ome_8_FD_132980 | JGI IMG/M metagenome (GOLD analysis project Ga0180433, IMG submission 132980) | Hypersaline lake sediment archaeal communities from the Salton Sea, California, USA - SS_1_D_1 metaG | ecosystem: Environmental > Aquatic > Non-marine Saline and Alkaline > Hypersaline >... | reverse complement strand
CCGATCCACCTAGATCCACTCCTAATAGTAATATATAAGAACACACCATAATACAAAGAAAACTAATACCTAAAACAAGAAAACCAACGATCTGCTGGCCCCCTAGTTACCACAGGAAACCCCTCGTAAGTCGTTGATATACCACATGTTTCCACGGTCATATGAGGATCATCCCGTAGGCCCTTGATCTTATTAGCTTACCGTTGATCCTATATACAGTATATAGGATCATAAGATCAATGATCAAAGAAAGCCCTGTATATACGCGTATATAGGTAGTGTGGATCTTTAAAGATCAGGGATCGGATCATGAAAGGGCCAATGATTAAGGGGGGTTAGAACAAGCACTAGACGAAATTAGGGTCCCCTCAGCGGTGGAAGCTCCCTAGTGAGTGTGGATTTTGAACTTTTAGTTGATCTTAATTTATATTTTTAGTGTGGAATGTCAGTTGATCTTAATTTATATTAATATGGATTTTGAACTTTTAGTTGATCTTAATTAACGCGGGTATGGGGGGCTTAAATCGGGTACCCCAAAATCAAAAATGGGTCCCTCTAAGACAGATTTCAAAAAAACATTTATTAAAATTTCCCATCTATAGGGCCATTTAGAGGGGGTTGGATAATAAATAACCCTAGGCCATAAAGAATTTGGGCGATCCTATTTAGAAAGGGGGGGACCTTAGCCACGCCATCCCTCTGGAGGCTTACAACCTTGGTCTTTCGGGAATGGGTTAGGCTCCCCATAAGCGGTTATAGGGCGGGGATCCAGGTCAATTCCACGGTCTTTTAGTTCTTTTCTGTCGGCATATCTGATGGTAAGGGTTTCTGTAGGTATGCTGGAAGCTCGCTCGAAAGTGGTTGTCCGTACTCTGTGGGTGCTCTTTTTGCCAAATTCGGTGCCTAGAGAGGGCTCAGCCCTATACCTCACGTCTGGGCTCTTTGGAATCTCCTGATGGGCGCTGCAAGCGTAGCTCTCGTAGCCATCGTAGCTCTCGTTAGAGCCTCCCTCTGTTTGAGAGGAGCCGCTGGTGGAGCAGTTGTACTTGGAGACGCCTTGGCCACCAGTTCCTTTGGAGTGGCCTTTTGGAGTAGTCGGCCTCCACAACTGCTGGATTTGGATTTTGGGATTCTCAGGCTCCTTTTCCATGAATATCGCTGCTCCGATCACACCGATGTTTCTTGGCCTGTCTGTTTTGGCTGCGTAGCTGCGTGCGGCCTTGTGGAAGCGGAAATGGGCGATTTCGTCGTTGTTTAACCGCCATCCTGGGATATCCAGGGTTTGGTTCGGACTTAAGACGTACCCGCCGGCGTCTTTTGTTGCCTCTTCCCCTGTTGTGATGTCCAAGCCATCAATTGAGAGAACGAAGAGGGCTCTTCTATTTGAGTCATTTTGGAGCTTGAGGGTGAATTCGGAGCCTTTGCGGCCCTCTATCCAGATTTCGTTGTTGTGGGGGAATTCTTTGAGGGTGCGGCCTTTGACTCTTACGCTTACTCCGTAGCTTCTTTTATACATTTCTATTTCTCCTTTTAGTGGTCTTCTGCCTCAAAAAGTGGGGGTTTGAGGTCTTCTGCCACTGAAAATGTAGGTTGAAGGAAGAGTTGGTAGGTGTCAAGTCATGCGTCCGCTACTCTTCTGATTCATCTTCTTTCACTATAGTGTCTGTCACCTCTACCTCACTTGAAGCTTTGTTCCACTGCACACGTGTTACCAAACCACTTAGGTTATCCATAGCTTTATCAGCGTCAGATTGGATAGCATCAGCTAGTTTTTCTAAGACAGGTAGAGCTTGCTCTGACCTTAGACGTACGGTGGTTGTTTTTGCCTTGCCTGCGCCGGTATTTTTACGTCTAACCTGGAAAGTGACGTCTAAGCCATCTGATGGGAACTTGGTTAGCCAACGCTGATCGGCCTGGATACACTTCAACAGGTCTGTATAGACCTGGTAGTCGCCTGCCATATGTGCAATTGCTGTGTGCAGCTCTGATGCTTCTTTTGTCATCTACTCTACTCCTATTTACCTTGGGTAACACTCTTTTAGGATTAATCGCCCTTGCTTTGTAATCTTGAATCTTGGCCCAATGTTAATAATCAGATTACGCCCAGCTCTCAGCTTATCGTAAGAAGCCTCTGCATAACCGTTATGGATCAAGATACGTACCTTACGATCAACGATACTTACATGCTGTGCATGTTGTTGCCTGGTTAACCTAGCATACGCATCATCACCAAGACGTTGCCTGACTATTTGCCAAGGCACATGCCACGATCTTCGTCCAAGTTCGTCTAAAGCACGGAGGATATCTAATTGCGCTGCTGTCATCTGCTCTACTCCTACTTCATCTTCTATTGACAGTTATAAGATAGCAAACTAAAGAATGATCAAGGCCATTACAGAGGCTTAGTATCTGTAACGCTAGTACGTGTAGAACATTGTAGCACCTGAGGAGTTGAACCATGCTTCAGCTACCACGGCTGCTCCTGTTTTCACTTGATAGATGGGGCCTTTGGAATCGTCGTCTCTTATCTTAACCACCTCAGTTGGTATTAGGTGGAATTTCTTCTTAAACTCCCGTTTTATGTCCTTACAAGCACTTTCATCGTAAGAACTTCTTCTTTGCGCGCCGACCCTGAATGCTCTACGTTTCATTGACTGTTTTTGTTTTGGTATCTTCATGCGTTATCTCTCGACATCTACCAGCTATCAAACTAAAGAATGATCAAGGCCATTATAGGGGCTTGGTATCTGTAACAGATGCCCACCAGTGCTGTAGTTGAGCTAATGCTTCGGAGCACAGAGTTAGTAACTTGTCTTTGATTTGTTGTTTGTCTTCATTAGTAGGTGCTACAGACAGTCTCATCGACAGTGCCACCACATCCACCCAACTGCCGGCTTTATCAATTTGGATTCTGACTGATACTTTGTATGGTTGCTTCATTGTTTCGAGTTTCCAGGTTCTTAGCAAAGTCCATAACACGCTGCTTTTGATCATCAGACAGCTGTCGGAATTTGTACTCGAGCGTAGTACCCGCCGGTGTTTTCACTTTGATTATTGTATCCATGCTACCACCTCACTTTATGTACCCGTTGTCTCTGCCGAACTGATGCATCATGTCATTGAGGATATCGTTGCCGTGTACAGTCACAGCATCCTCTGGCAGATCAAACGGTTTGTAGTAATTAGATCCCTCTGAAATATGAAATTCTTTGTCTGTGGGGTGTGGTTTAGGTATTATTTCAAAGGCTGGCATCTCCATAACGCAGCCGTCTAACAGCGATAGAAAGGAATGCATCAGTCCTTCTAACTTGTCCTCCGCCTTTGGTTCTCGTTTCTCTCTAGCCCAGTATTTAACCATCATCCAACAGTGGCTAAGGAACTTTTCCTGCACTTCTTTCTGTGTGTATTCTCTACTCATTACTCATTACCTCTGGGTAGCAGAATCTGCATTCGTCACAGGTTTTATCAATTGGACAGTTGGCGGCTATTCGAGCTTCCTCGAACGTCTTGGGATTGAGTAAAGCTTTAGCCTCACTAATTAACCAAGGCGTGCCGTCTTGTTTAACGATAGGAGCACCACAAACAGTCAACGGATCATCTGGAGATTTGAGAGTTGTTCTCAAATGGTAATCACGTACAGCACGAGGTCTGCCCAACACAGCCATATTAGGGGCCGCCTTATGTAGTCTGTAGATTTCTGTATGGCCTATAGTCTTTTGGTCTACTGCTGCATCATAGTTATCCCAACTAGACGCACCGTAATCTTTGCAACCTACCGTTTTACTGTGCTCTTTATTCCACCTGCCTCTTTCGTGAGGCCCTAGCGCTATGCAAGCATCACAAATATACATCTCACTAAGAGGTTTGGTTTTTCGATCATCACCATCCCAGCCATGTACCCATTCATAAAATTTAAAATTGGGGCTGCTGCTCAGTGCATCTATCATCTCGACGTCTTTGTCGGAGAGGAAAAAACCTTCGTTACCGTTAGGTGATGCTATATCGGAAAACATATCACCACAAAATTCACAAGCTGTACGTCCCATTTTGTAACTCTTTCTATTGCTTAGGTGGTTGATCTTTTTTTGTCCAGAGCTTCTACAATCTGCAGAGCAAATGCTGCAATTCGTACTGCCTCTTCCCTCATTTGCCGGTTTGAATCTTCTAGGACTGCGCGGGTGTATTTATTAACTCTCTTTGCGAGGATGGTTGCCCAAGTGTATGGATTATGATTTTTCAAAGGTCCGTAGACTTTTACTTGTCTTCTGGCTTCACAAATAACGTCCTCAATTGTTAGTCGTATCGTCATGTGATCTTTATTTCCATTTTGGTGGTCTGCTTGGTAGACCTCTTATTGTTTTGTCTTCAGTTGTTCCTCGATCTTTTAATAATCTGACTTCTGTGTTGTCGTGGTTGTGCAGAACGACAACACGAGCTTTTAATAATCTGACTTCTGTGTTGTCGTGGTTGTGCAGAACGACAACACGAGCTTTGTAGACGTGGCGTATAAGTGATTGTTTTACGTTATTGATACTGGCGTTTTCGAAGCTGGTCCCTTCTGGGAAGTCCCGCATAAATAAATGCAGTTTACCAGTTGCTTCAGCTTGAAGGATTCGGTGAACGTTTCCTCTTGTTAATCCCATTCTTCTCTAAGCCATTTCAGAAGTAAATCGACTGTCTCTTTGAGCGAGAATTTGTTGTAATAGTAGTCCCACCGAAATCCACTAACTACAGCCAGAATTTCGAATGGGTCAAGACCACCTCTTTCAGCTAGTCGCTCTAGGGTTTGGTCATGGTTTTTCCGCGCTTGTTGTTCGTAGGGAGCTATCCTATGCCAGGGAACTGTCTTTGGACATTTTAGTTCTCTCAACTTATTTCGGAATGAAGCTGTGTTACCTTGGTGGATTGGGAATTGTTTGTTCATGTCCATTTCGGTGTCCTTTTAGGCGGCTCCCTTAACTCATCCAACCTTACTTCTATGTAAGCTTTGACCGTGGTTAGGTAGGTACTCCGATACGCCGGGGTCGCTATACAAGCTTTTCTGATTTTGAAACTCCATCTTTTGTTCGAACTGTTTTTTGGAACTTGGATCCAGATATAGTGTGGTTCGTTTCTTAGCGATAGAGTAATGGAGTCTTTGAGATTACTAATAGGAGGATGGTGCTCTGTTAGTTTCATTTTTGTAGCTTGAAATTCAACAGTAGCTTTTGCTGCCTCTACTGACTCATTTTCAGATATTTGTTTAATGTCGCCAATATTTACGTGAATTTTAATATTTCGGTAACCTTCATTATTGAAGAGTTTTATTAGGGCTAGCGGTAACTGTCTTATGTCCTTTTCTCCGATTAGAGCCACTGTGGGTCTCTCTCGGGTAGCTTGTTTGGGAGTGGGACTTTGGATACTTCGATGATGGCGTCGATTCTACTCTTCAGAGTTTGATCTGATCCACTCACCAACAAACTGGCTGTGTTGATTTTGAATTTGAAACGACCTTCAGGTCCGCTGGCGGTGAACCAGTTTTGGTTATGGTTACGAATCAGTTTGTGGTCAATACGGTTCAATAGCTGAATGTGAAATTCTGGCCAGAATGGGTTGTGTTCTAATGAGGACCCATAAGTTTCGATCGTAGCGATGACTTCGGCGTATCTTACGCCGTAGTATTCTATGACTCTTTCCAACTCTTGAGGCTCGATGTGGACGCGGATTTCTTCGTAGATGTTTAGGCTTTCGAGAAACCTTCCCAAAGAGGATGTGATCCAATACAGATCATCCTTGTAGATCATGTTTTGGTTTTTTATGTCCACTTCGGTTCTCTGCTTGGTAGGTCAGCTTTGGGTTTGCTATGAAAGTGCTTTTTGGCCTCGATGACTGCGGACACGATTCCACTCTCCATTGGGTGCTTGCGTTCAGCTTTATAAACTCTGAATTGGTAGGTATAATCTGAACCAGCTCCGAATTTGACCCAATCGCGTGGTCTGTGGTAGTCGAGGGCATCAAAGATTTGCGTATGCAGCCTCGGAGTAGAGCTACTGTTGAAGTATTTTGCTTTTTGTTGCTGCTTGGTGGTTTCGAATGTAGCCGTTAGATCGATTATTTCTGATCTAGTACCTATTTCATTGTGCTTGGGATCAGTGGGCCATGAAACTCGAACGTCTTTGAATCCAAGGTTTCTGAGTAGAATACTGAGAGCTGATTGCGCGTCTCTTGCCTCTAATATTGTCCACTGCTTCATCATACCCACTGCGGCTTTCTATTTAGTGTGTGGTTTTCAACCCAGATTTTGATCTCGAATCTTCCTTTGTAAGAGTCTTTGTGAGCATTTGTGTTTCCGTAGCAGTTGCAAAACTTACCGTAGAGACCGTCATCTATTTTCAATGGATCCAAGTTGGTAATCATTACATTTGGCAGTCTGAGGTGTGTGGCTAACCAGCCAACCAAGGGTTTGGCAGTACTGCAGTACAGGTTTGGGTCCATAGACCAGTTTGTCATTAGGGTGAAATCGATCTCTAAACGCAACGATGTGACGAACTCAGAGCCGGGTTTGAGACGGGTGTTGGATATTTCCATTTTTATATCGTCTAATCCGGCATCCTCCAAGAAGTTGCGCACAGAGGAGGTTATGTTCCGTACGGTCAAATCCATTGTGGTTGCCTTCTGATGTTGTTAGTTCTAATCTTCTCTAGTGCTTCCTTGTTTACTTCGTGTACTCCCATGATGGGGATTCGTTTCGAGAGGAAGTTGTAAATCTCGACGATGATGCGATCCTGTACCTTCTTGAGCTTCTTGGTGAAGAACAGCTCATAGGTTCTGTTTTCGATGTCTTTGACAAAGTGGGCGTCATCGATGCTGAAGAAAGCCTCAAACAGTTCTTGTTTGACAGTGTCGGTTAAACCCATTGTGGTTCTCTCCTTAAGAAGATTTCTTTATCTGGAATTCCCATTCGAACCTCGATCACGCTGGTGACGTTGCAGAAGTGGGGATTGGTTTGGATCCTATGGGCGCTACGAATGTAGTACATGTAGGTTTGAAAAATATCCGTGTTTACAGCATTGGTATGAACATGCGAAATCCATCCGTACTCCACATTTGGGTGCTGCTCTATTCTTCCGATCAACTGCTTGTGGAACGGCTCGAGGAACTCATAGTAGTGAAACTGATCTTCTGTCAGTTGAAATGTGGCTGTGGAGACTTGGACGTTTTTGAAACGCAACTCATCGAGCAGATAGAGCCTTAGTACTGCGCAGATGAGTTGAAGATCGTCTTTGCGAATCAGAGCCATTTCGGTTCCCTTACTGCTTTGACCTTCATACCGTCCGGAAGACTGATGTAGCCTTTTAGGGAGGCGTATCTTCGAACGCTGTTCTCGAATAGTCGTTCAACGAGGTAAAAATGAGCGAGGATGATTAAGTACTCAGATCCTCGGTTGATGATCAATGGTTCGACGAAGCGTTCTTTGTCCCTTGATATCCTCACCATCCAGTCTTGGATAGCTTTTGGAATTTCATCCCTAACCAATCTCCAATGTGTGGGGACAGTGAAGTCAGCTTCCAAATGCATTTCGGCGTTGAAAACGTTGTTGTCTGCTTCTGCCGAGTAGCAGTTGATGTTGATGTTTCCCAGGTGCAGGAGCTGGAGGAGGTTAATTAGGTATTCTCCAGCTTCTTTGAAAACGTTCACACCCACTTCGGTTCCCTCTTTGGTAGCTCCGATGGTTCTCTTTCCGGCATCTGAATCTTGACAACAGCAGCAACGATACGGGACTTCTCTGGGAGCGTTTCTGTAACTCGAGCCCCAACTACCAGGAACGGATTTGTACCACCGGCATTGAAGAGGTGGTTAGTGAACATGGCCTCTTCCAAGCACCGGTTGACGTTGTGTGGTAGGTTGTCGTAGGCCCACGATCCATCTGGTTCGGAGAGTTTTGGAACCTTGTAGTCGAACGGGATAGTGAAGGTGATTTCAGCTTTGATCGAATCGTCGGGATAAACAGGATCATCGCTGTCAGATTTAGGCAGTAGTCTACCGCTCACCATTTCGTATTTGGCTTCTTCAAAACGGTTGATGGTGTTTTGGACTGCCAAGCCCAGCTCTGAGTAGGTCGCCATCAGATCCACTTCGGCTCCCGTTTTACTTTGATGAAGTCTCCTAACGTAACAGTTCTCATTATCCGGAAGCACATAGACAAGCGAGATGTTATTGCAACTCCAAATTTCTGAGTGAGTGGGCTGACTGAGATTCGGTACCCTTTAACTTCGTGGAGGGTTTGGTACGGGTAGTAGTGGATCAACTTAAATTGCCGTACGTAGGGGCGTCTGGAGCCTTTAGGGCCGATCAGGTCCGAGATGCGTTCCCATTCTTCTCCTGCTGTTTCGATGAGGAAGGTAGCGTCTACGTCCATTTCTGTTGGCGATAAGACTACTGGAACGTTGCTGCGAGCCAACTTCGCCAGAGAACCGATATCCTGAAGATCTTCTACGAAGAGAGCGAAAGTGTGCTTCATTGCCGTCTCGAGAATTTCAATTTGAGCTTTCGAAGCTCCGTGCTCGTTGACTATTTCCACTTCGGTTCTCGTTTCGGTAACGGCTTCGGGTTTAAGATAGAAACTTTCAATCCGTTTGGAGGTTCGTGGCGGTGAACGTTGAACTGTATTCCTGCTGGGCTCTTTTCGAACAGTAGTTCGTGGATCGCTATTTGAGTGCCCTTGTTGATTCCTGGAACAAAGATACGGACCAATCCGAGTTCCGATTTGTGTTTGTTGTTCCATTGGTTTCCTTTCCTGTTTAGTTCTACACTTGAGGATCAATTTTTATCATATTATTTTTCGAATGTGATTTTTGCTGCTACTTCGTTAACCTCGCCGCCTTCAAAGACCCACTTCCATTGATGACCATCTTCACCGAGCATGTGGATGAAGCTGCCGTCTTTGACGTGCTTGGCGAGAGCGCCGAAGAAACGTAGGTCGTCCCCAGCCTTTTCTCCTTCGAACGTGAGTCCAATGATGTTCCCGTCTTCGTCGACTTTAGCGTCCCAACGCCATTCCTCTAACATCTCTTCGAGCGTTTTGGCGTTAGCCCAGTCGCTGTCGTTCATCCATCTGTAATTTCCGCTCTGAAGCTTCTCTTTGACCCTCTTGAGGGCAGCGCCTTTTTCATCAGAAGGGATGAAGAACTTAATTTCCTGTTGTCTCATACAGTAGCCCATGTTGATCTCCTATTTGGATATTCGGGACATCATACAGGTTGTCGCAGATTATTCCTTTGCGATGGCATTCCATTTCGTTCACACCCATTTTGGATCTCGTTTTATTGGTTCAGGGATTGGTTCGATAGTTTTTTTCAACTCTGCGTTGGTTAGTTTGTGGAAGGCAGCAAGGTGAACTTCGCTGGTCCACATGTTTGTAGCTCCATCGTGATTGTGTGTTTTGTGTGCGATAACTACTTTCAAGTCACTGTTAGGGATCGTCCATTCCTTACCGTTTACGTTTTGTGCTTGGTAGACTCCTCTAATGATGTCGCCTTCAGGGAAGCTACTTGCGATTGCGAGGATGTTCAAATTCAAGGACTTAATCCGAAAAGTAATGTCGAAACGAAGTAGAAGGTATCTGGCTCCGTCACCAAGTTGAGCAACCGGATGAGCTGAAGGCCACGTAGCGGATATAGTGTCGACGTGCCCTATCCGTCTGAAGTGGTCCAGTAACGCTTCGCTGTCCTTTTTGGCCAACTTGATCGTTTCGGAGTCTTTAAGTCTAAGTTTCAAGTTAGTTCTTTCATTATCATGTTAACGTGGTCCTGGAGATCATCTATCGAAAAAACTCTCATTACCCAAAGGGTACCTTGAACAAACCCAATCCATCGATGTGCTTTAGTTGCGTGCCAATTTTTTTGTTCCACGATTTGTTGGCACATCCACAAGAGGTGATCGCACATATCTTTGCGGTTAATGACAACACGGTTTGTGTCTTTTGTTCTTTGCGCTGTCGAGTCTTGGTATAGGGTCTCGACGTTGTTGAAGTAAAGTTGAGCAAGCCTCTTTGCTAGATCCATTTTGCTTTCCTATTTATGGGACCACCGTCCGACACTCGGTAAGCCTTTTCGGTCAGCCGCCAGAATACAGGCGTACCGCGTCCGTCAGTAACTGTGATGGATGGAGAGGGTTCGATGAGGTCAGCTTCATACAGGTCGTAGGCCCGAATGACTATGTCTGTGGTGCAGGGTTTAGCTTGCAGATCGCAGCTGAACGTGAGAAGTATGTTATTAAGATCGGTCGCGTTGATGGATTCGGACTCAGCTTGTGAGACGAATAAGACGTTAGTCCAGAGGTATTTGAGGACAGTGTATTGTGTGGTGTGGTCGATCATGCTAGCTCCTTCTGCAGAGCTAGCGGGCTGATCTTTTTTAGTTTAACTTCTTGGCTATTTTGCCGCCGGATGCAGTGCGGCTGTAGAAGTAGATTCCGCTCTTTTCGGTCGATTTTACCAAGCCTTTGCCCTCCAAAGCGTTGAGCGACCGAGCACAAGGTCCTGCTGGTAGGCCAATTTTCTGCCCCAAGTCGCCGGCGGTGATTTTGCTTTTGGCATCGATGGAGGTAAGTATAGATTCTTGTGTTTCGCTGAGTTTCATATTGCTCTCCTTTGCCCGCCAGGGCTGTTGTAGACGGAGTGCAATTTATAACCCGTCTGATGATCTTGTCCAGAGCAAAACTCATGATGTTACAGATTCTTTAGTTTAGTATCTGGTATTAATTCAAGTTAATCTCATTAGTTTGTTTCATGAGAGCGATATTGATCTGGTCTATAATTTTTCCGATATCTTTAAGTACTACTCTTAGATGTTCGCCATCATTGCCGAGAAGAGCGGCTGCTCCCGTCGCCATCATAGACGCGAACATGACTCTGGAAGCGTCGACGGAATCTTGTTCAAATATGCTGTTAGCTTCAGCATATAGAATTTGGGAGATTTGATTGAGCTGTCGATGAAGGTTCAGTATCTGTGTCATGTGGAGTAGTACACTTGAACAACCGTTTTTTACCAAATAAGTTGAGGTGTGCTGTTTGTTTTTGAACTTACTGTCTTTGTTGTATGTCTTTGGATCCCTTCAGAAACACTGGCAGTAATTGCTAGTTTGGGTGTATTTCTGTTTCTGGTATGCCATCGCAGAGGAATAACTACTGCGACCTGCGACCTGCTACTGAAGATGTGGAAACGGCATTACAAAGGTTTAGGATTATGAAATCAACGGTGCTCGAAGAATTGAAGATCATCAAAGAGGAGCTTGAGGGACGAGGGGTTACCGTACCTTTGTCTGAGTTGAAAGAGTGGACGATTCAGGACAGAGCTTATGCTGAGCAGTGGGCTCTAAAGGTTGAGGGGGTTGAATTACCTGAAGTCGCTAAACCGTATGCTCACACAATTATCACGAGCGTGCCGGTTAACTAGCAGTTTCCTCTTGACTTTTCATGAAAAACGATCATACCAATAACTGACATGAAGAACGTCCAAGAGCCCCAATATAGGTTTTTCTGGCCCGGTTGTGGAAAAATTTCCTCTAAGGGCCGGGCGTTGGACGTAAGGTGGCCTCCAAATCCACCTCTTCAGAGTTCGATTTTCTGACGGCCTGTACTGTACGGGCCGTCCTGGAAGGAGGGCCTGTAATGTTGCGCTGTCATTATTGTGGTGCACACGCTATGGCTGGTTTGGCCCATCTCCATGGGTTACCGTTTACTTTATGTCTTGAGTGTACGGAGAAAGTTATGGAGAAGTTGCAATCTACAAAGTGTTGGGAGTGTAGAAAGTTGAGTGATAAGAGGCTTTTGCACTCTACTTGTACTGAATTTGACACGGACGAGCCTAGCCTTCGTGCTGCATAGGTAGTACTCGGCATTACACAGTCTACTGGACTTTTCTTGTCCGCTATGGCCTATTAGGGTTTGAACCCTAACAAGCAGAGGCTTCCTATGGCGGGCGACACCTCTTCTCAAAAGTATAAACCTACCACACCAGTTGATCTCTACGAGGGCGGGCACACACGTCGTGTTGATGATCAACCAGTTTCTCTTGTAAATGAAGACAAATTGGTACCTTCTTCAGTGGATGACGAGATTGGAGCAATGAAGAAGATCGTTGATGCCATTCGTGGTCTAAACTCTGAAGAACAAAAGAGAGTTTTGGAATGGGCATTCAGCAGATTTGTGCTGTAAGTGGGACCGGTAGACCGGTTGGCGAAGATTAGATCTATAATTCGTCGATTGGAAGATGACATGGATCAAATGGATCCTAAGGAGGATCAGATCCCACTACTTCGTGGTGCGATAGTAGAAATTATTATGGCCGTCGGTCCCCAAGAAAGCGGTTGCAGGAGTTCTAAAAATGGGAGCAAACACAGAGAACGGGTCAGCGAATAGATTTTTGACTTATTGTAAAGCTGTGGGTGTTCTGGTTGCAGCTGTTTCTGGTGTAGTAGGTATGGTGGTCAGTATTGTTACTGCTAATCAAGAACCTACAGAGCATCTTGCCAAGCAAAGTTATAAAGTTGTGCAGGAGATGGTGAAGAATTTATCCAGGGATTTACGAAAAGAGCATGACTTAAATGAGCATCAGCATGCATTAATAGGGAAAGACATTAGTGCGATCCGTGGAGAGATGAAGTTAGTGGTCAGGTTGTTGGAATCTGTGAGGTATCGGTGGGCCCGCCAACCAGCTCGAGTTCTTAAAGATCTTCAAACCAAAGTAAAGAAGGCCCCGGCTGTTAGGTCTGGTAATAAGCCGAAGCGGCCACCAATTCGGGTTTTACCGCCAATTTCTAATGTTCAGCAGCAGGCCCAAGCTGCTGCTTCTAAAGGTGATCTATGAAGCTTACGGCTTGTCCTCTTTGTGTGTTGGTTGAGAATGCAGAAGGAGATGATGTCTGTGCCAAAATTACGTATGGAGGCCAAAAAGCTGTGGCTTCCAGGCTACATACATCAAATGTTGCCTCTAATGTGATCCGTGGAGCATTTGATCTTCTTGGGGAGTTTAAAGGAACTGTTCGGGATATTGATGTTGCGGGACATTGGGGTTTGGTAGTGGTTCCTGGTGATTGGACAGGTGTCGAAAGTAAATCTGTAACAAGGGGAGAGTAATGGCTCTTTGGCCTTGGTGTGAAGCCGTTTCTGTTCGGTTCAATCGGTGTTCTTTTTGCGGTAATGAACAGCCTGTCGCAGATGGAAATGTTCTTGTGTGTTCGTGCAAGAAATCTCAGCAAGCTGAGTTGGAGCAGCGAGAACAAAGGGCACTTTGGGCTAAGGAGCAAGCTGAGAGGCCCAAAGGAAGGAAAGCCAAAATCCAATGAGTTGGGAACAGAATAAAGAACATTATCAAGAAATCGCTCAAGGGTTTTGGCCAGGTGCCACTTTGACCACTAATCGATTTTTATCGATGTTGACTGGTGGTCGTCCGTTTGCGTTAGGTCCGTGGCAACTATATGATAAGAAATGGAATAGTATCCGATTCGATACATTAGCCCACGAAGCGGGTCATAACTGGACTTACGAAATTCTGGGTTGGTTAATTCCTATCTTAGGGTGGTTTTTTGGAAAACGAGTAAGAGCGTTTTGTGGAATACCGCTCTTCCTCATTCTTTATTTTATTTTTCCATTCCCTGTTGGAGTGGCCATTTTTAGAAGTTGGTTTGAGTTGATCGCCGATCGAAGTAGGTGGAGATTTATGATCACCAAAGGTGAAGATAGAGCGGCGATAGTGGCTAGGGCAGTTAAGTTCGGCAAGACAGTAAACTTAAGTTCAGCTTATATTTGGGCATTTCCACTGTTTGGTGTTTGCTGGTATAAATACTCGGCAGAGAAGTTGTGCGAAAAGATGTCCCGGTAATTACTCCCAAATATGGTTTTTACCTCTTTCGATCCCCCATATTCTGGCATAATGGTTTCCACTTCGATAGAATGTGGTAGGCATGTGTATTAGTTGACAAATCGATCCTTTAGCGTTAGCCCTATACGTAGTCGATCCCAACCAGCCTGGCAGACAACAAGAGGAACCGATGTCTTACAATCCGAATCGTCAAAAGAACGCTGTAGTAAAAAGACAACGCAAATTAGACCCACGTGCCGGACTTCGATATAGCGATGTTGTATCCAGGTTTGGTCCCAGTGCCGCGACTATTGAAGATGTTCGTAATAAAGTAAACACAGATCGCGGTTGGCGGGTTGTAGTTCACAAAGGTGATGATTTCGAGATGTTGTACGAGTATATTTGTGCTCGTAACGCTACTGGGATTATCAAAAACGAGGATCAAGATAGAGCAATTCGCGTATTGTCTGGTTCTATTTATGTCACCATAAATTCTGAAAATTTTGAGTTAAAAACGGGATCATCATACGCATTCCCAAAAGGTACAGAATATCAATTAGCAACGTCTGGGGATTTCGACGCAGAGGTGATTTTTTGTCAGGGATCTGATTACGAGGAGTATGTTGAGCAGTTAACCCCACCCGATTCTGTTAGTGTTGTTTCCTCGATCAAATTACCGACAGAACCCAAACCAACGTTGCCGATGGTTAATACGGAAAAGGCCCAACAGTACGCAGAAAAACTCCAGGCTCAACGAAAAGCCAAAGAAACCCAAAGAAAGCAAGCTTTACAGGGTCAAGTAGAGTCAGAGGATGGTCCTGTAAAGAAAACTCCCCCTCCATCTAAAGGGCGTGCACCATTGAGTGGTCAGCAGGTGGAAGGTGTCAGTCCTCGTCCGGTCGGTGCTAGAGGGTTTAGTGAATAACGTGGAGACGTGATGAACCCAAGGGATTATCGACAGTGGACCCCTCTGGTAACGAAGGGTGGTCGCGCCATTCCTGGTCTTGGGTTGTTCGTTAACATTGATCCAAAATCAGCAAAAAAGGCTGTTCCAATTATTGGTGGGGGTGACAAAGAGAAACCTGCTCCGAAATTGGAAATACCTGGAGCCACTGCTCCAAAGCCTGGAGCGAAGATTCTTAGTCCTGGAGCGCCACAAAATCCAGGAGGTAAATTAGTTACGCCTGGTGGGCTTGTTAATCCAAGCGGTAAACCGGTGTCCGCACCAGAGAATCCTGGAGTATTCCTAGGAAGCACTCCTAAGCCGAAGATTGAAGCTCCGTCAGCCCCAAAGCTTGGTGGTGGGTTAGTAGCACCTGGACCGCAGCCTAATCCAAAAGCGAAACTGATTACTCCTGGATCTGAGACTCCGAAGACTTCGGGAAGCTTGGTCCGAACACCACACGATAAGCCTATGCAGCCGACTAAGCAGTTGGTTGACCTGCAAGGACGACCAGTGTCGTCTCACCTAACTGAAGGTCCTGGGGCTGCCAAACCTACTCCGAAGCTTGTTGCCCCTGGTTCTGAATCTTCGAAGCCGTCCGGTCCGCTTGTCAAACCGACTGTAGTCGGAGGCCAAGGTAAGCAACAAACAGCTGGGGCTGAAGCTGTGCAGAAGCTTGATCAACAAAAGAAGGAAGCGCAGGCCAAGGTTCAACCTCAAGATGGTTCAGGTGGACCACAACAGCCTGGTAAACCGTTAGCTGCTGCAGGCAAACCAGAAAAAGGCAAACCGGAAAAGAAAAAGACAGCTGGACCAAGAATATCTGGCCCTAACATCGCAGGAGGTATTGCTCAGGGAGCGATGTACTCTAACTTAGCTGCCCCAATGTCAGCAGCAGCGATGGATGCTGCCGGTGCTCTTCAAGGTCTCACATCAACAGGAACGAGACATGAAAGAGATCGTGATTCCCGAACTGGTATTGCGCAGCGACACGAGATGGTCAGGCAAGGAGACATGGCAGCGAGGTCGCAACAGTCCTCGATGTTGAAGCGAAGTCAAACGGCTCGCGAGGATTCAGTCCGAGTGCGCCCTGGGTTGAGGTTGTACGTCAATGGCTGACAAACCATCGTTATATCTGGACTCAAAATTGTTCCACCGACCGGTCAGAGATGTGCGAGGCAAGGAAAAGTCTATGGCTGTTCCCGATCCACAACTCGAGCCGTTAGAGCCTGATGAAGACAGTCCAGTTACCAGCAAGGCAGCAGAAATGTTGAAGGAAATGTTGTTGGGGAAAGCTGGAGCTGCCCAAGAATCCGGAGAAGGATCGGCTCCTATTTCGCAAGCTCAAAGAAAGCAGGAATATGACCACAGCTTTATGCGAGATAGTCGTGGTATTTCTGGTGGGCAAACTCCAGATCTCCCAGAGCGTGGTAAGGATTGGCACGGCACTGTTCCTGGTGTGAAGGACGAGCCACAAGATGGTTTAGAAGAGCAGAGGGCTCTCAATCGTCCACCTGTAAATTTAGTAGATAACAAGTCAGATGTTGAAGCTTCGAAGGAAGTTAATAGCGAAGCCAAGAAGGCTTTAGCAGCTGCTCCAAGGTTTAGCCCTGGTCCGTTTGTTGCTCCGAGAGAGAAAGAGTTTTTACAGCAGCGGGGGTGGAGTAACGAGGACATCGAAAGTGGGCAGGCAAGTATGTCCCCGAGACTTCGAGCGGAGTTTAATAAGTGGTTGACTTCGACGGTGCAAAAGTCGATCAGCAGTTTTGCCAAGTCGTTAGGATAGACTATGATTGTTGATCCTAGAGGTAATCCT
>Ga0180433_10005741_pt1 | contig 16601 bp, 22 predicted proteins | sample SS_ome_8_FD_132980 | JGI IMG/M metagenome (GOLD analysis project Ga0180433, IMG submission 132980) | Hypersaline lake sediment archaeal communities from the Salton Sea, California, USA - SS_1_D_1 metaG | ecosystem: Environmental > Aquatic > Non-marine Saline and Alkaline > Hypersaline >... | reverse complement strand
TTATGTTATTATAATATGTATGTCATCTTGTGATATAAATACTATAGATATTATAGTTAATCAAAATGAGATTGATGAAATATTTGGATTAATGATGGACCAATATAATTTAGGTGTTGAGGCAACACTTGATTCTCAAGAAGAAGAGCTTAATGAAGTATTTACACAAGAAAATATGGCATTTAATCCTGATGGGTTTAAAAGTATTATAAAAAAATTATATCCAAAAAATTCTACATAATTTGTTCTTTCGAAATAAAGACAATTTAATCCCAAAAAAATAGAAGAAAAACAAGAAAAAATAGAAGAAATTAATTCAATCTATTTAATAATTCCAATATCTTATCTAATTTAGAGTTAATATTTATAACATCTCCCTCTAATTTAATAAGTCTATCTTCATTATTTTCAAATACAGTCGAGTCATGTATTTGAAGAGCTATATTTTCTTTCTTTTCATCTTTTTTATTTTCATCTATTTTTTTGAGTTTTGCGAATATATTATCATCTTCTTCGTCTTCAACATTAAATGTTTGTATTTCTTGTATATTACTGAAGGATACATTTTTTTTATCTTTAACCCCATCTTGAGCCTCTTGGTCTAAAAATTTAAATCTACTATAAGACTGAGATTGTTCAACAGGAGTAAATTTTTCAGTTTTGAGAGAAGTTTCTTGAGGTTTAAGCCAGTTATCAACTTGTGTAGTCGAATTTTGATTTCTATTTATTTGTTCAATTTCATAATTACGTTGCGCTTGCATTTCTTTTAAGATTTTATCCATTTCTTTAATAGGTCTATCAGTTTCTTTATCAGCAAATTCAGGAACAGGTGGAGCTTTAATAGTCATAGCATCTTCAAATTCTTCTTGTCGTCGATTGAAATCTCTTTCAAACTTACTTCGTTTATCGTTTTGTATCTCTTCATATGTAATTGACTCTTTAACAGGTTCTTGATGTATTGTAATTTTATTTGGTGTTATATTAAAATTTCTTTTAATATGATTGAGAATAAGTAAAATATATTTTTTATTAATGTCAACGAGAGAATTTGTCTTCGTCTTCTCGTTATCAAAAAATCCTTGAATATTATTTAAAAATAATTGATATACTTTTGCTTGCACATCTCTTGTTAAAAACTTAAAATTTTCCTCATCACTAATAACTTCCCATAACATTGCAACATTATCTTTTTGAACAAATTGACGAACAGACATTTAAATATATAATAATACAATTGTATTTTTATATATTTTTACAACGAATCATTGAAATATATCTTTCTAAATTTTTCCATATATTCATCTTTAAGTATGTGAGTTTTAAGATAATGTTCAGTCATCTTATTTTGTAACATATGCACAATAAAATAAATAGAATAAATACCACATTCTGTATTTCCATATTGATGTTCTATTCCTTTATTACTATCAAATTTAAATTTAATGGGTTTTTTAAGTGCTAACCCTTGTTTTTGTATTCGTTTAACAAGTTCCATCACTTCGTGTGGTGCTTCATCACCAGTGCTATCAAAGAAAAATATGGTTTTTTTTTTAATATTAATGAACATAGATATCCAATGTTGTCCAGGTTTATTATCAGGGTCAGTATTAAAAATTATACCTATCATTGTCTTACCTTTACGAATAAGCTTTTCTAAATCAAATTTACATAATTCTTCCCAAACACATTCACCATAAAGTTTTCTTGAGTCAAAATTGATGGGAGTAGGTCCCATAAAATCAAAATGTTTATAAGCTTTTTCATATTGCTTCATAACTTTCATAATATCAACACTTGATAACCATTCATTTGGATTTTTCTTCCATTCAGGAGGTGATTCAGGTGCAAATGAGTCAGATAATTCACTTTCAAGATTACCAAAAGCACCTTTCTGTTTAAGCCAGCAAGCTTCATTATTACATAAATCCTTAAGATACTCACTGAGTTGTTTGTGAATTTCTTTTGGAGAATTGGATTCAATTTTGACATCAGGGTGTCGTGAATTCCAATGGTCTCTTAAATTAATTAATGAGTTATTAGTATAACATGTAAAGTCATTTAATTCCCCCTTTGGTTTAGGACTGCAATTAATTTTTTTATGAGTAGACGGTTTTCCAGAACCATATTTAACTCGATTTTTAGTCGAACGGTTCCTTCTTATATTTTTTTTTGTTTTGTTCTTGTTAGTTCTGTTTTTGATTGTTCTGTTTCGAGTTACTGTCTTCATATAAATTATTGATATTATTCTTTTTTAATCCTTTATTTTTTAATTCTGGATTCAGAATGTTAACTTCCCTTGATTTTGGTAAAATAATATTGTCATCTTTTTTGATAGAACTTCGTTTAACATATTTATCTAAAGTTGGAACATCCATTTTAACAGAACGCATTAAAAGTTTATTTGCTTCATTATTGACGACCAAATTTTCCGTCAATTTAGTGTCGGTGTCACTACATTCGTGTAGAGGAAACTCGACATCTTTATATTCCTCTTGTAACAAGTCATTGTTGTCGGCAACTTTGAAGTAATTAATAGATGCCTTAATAAAAGTATCATATGCATATTTGACATCTGGCGGCATATCCAATGGTTGTTTATTACTAATTATTTCTTTAAATAGATTGTAAATGCGTTTTCTATAAAAATTTAATTCTTTTTTATTTATTTGTTTTTCTCTCTGTTTCATTATATGCTTTCCCATTGTTTCCTTATTTAATAAACAATCTAATGTTATTTGATTTATATAGGAATTACTCATATCTAAATCAAATATTTTATTAATAAGTTTTATACATATGTTTTATTGGAATTAATGCTGCATCGTTATTTCCATTTTCTGTTGCTTTAATTAAATCTGTTTTGTCAAAATTTCTTTCTACTAAATGTTGTTTTGTCGGTTCTATAATTTTTATTTTATTATCAGTTTGTTTTAATCTGTATAAGGTTAATACATCATTCACCAATTTACTTCTTTGGACATCAATATCTTCCATTTCAATTAGATTTAAATTTTCTGGCATCGTATTATTTTTAAGTCTATATATAAAATCTTTTAAACCATTATTCTCTATTCTGTCACTTTGAGCCAAATCGCCAGTTATTACCATTTTACTATTTATTCCTATTCTCGTAAGCAACATAAACATTTGATTGGGACTACTATTTTGCATTTCATCTGCTATTATAAATGAGTTTTTAAATGTGCGACCACGCATAAAACCAAGTGGAGATATTTCAATTATACCATTTGAAATCATACTATTTAATTCTGATTTTGAATATGTTTCTAAAAATATATCACATATAGGTCTTAGCCAAGGATCCATCTTCTTTTCTATATTTCCAGGTAAAAAACCTAATTCTTCTTCTACTGGAACAACTGGTCTTGTTATTATTATTTTATCTACATTTTTATTTTTTAACTCATCTATTGCTTTATTACATGCTAATAATGTTTTACCTGTCCCCGCTGGTCCTATTACTGATAATATATAATCATTTTTCGAATCTAAATATTTTACATATTTTTTTTGGTTTTCTGTTTTTGGTAAATATAAATATTTATTTAGAGTATTAACATTCTTCATAAAAATAAAACCGTTATTTCTATTATGTTTTAAACCATATGAAATTCCTAAAAAAAATAAAAATATAATCAACATATTTAATATTACTTTATATTTTAATATTTTTATATTACTTTATATTTTTATTTAACATGTTTGATTTGTCATATCCTTAACTTGACATCTTGTATTATTATAAAAAATACCTACTCCACATACACCTGGAGCTGGATTTGGATTAAATGATCCAAATGACTCATTTTGAAATAATAGTTCGTGTGGATTTCGTTGAGTTTTTGTATTAAATTTATATTCATATAAATCTGATTTTGATGAAGGTACATAAACTGATTGACTACATTTTTGGATTGCATATATTTGGTTTCTTAATTCAGATTCTGTATTTATATTAGTAGCAAAACCTGACCAAGGAGATTGAGTATTTCCTGGGTTAAATACTTTGTGAACATTATAAGTTGGCATTTGTTGCAATGGAACACTTATATTTTTTCTTGGGTCTACAATAGGAAAATAAGAATACTTAGTCATAACTGGTCTTACATCTATATATGGTTGTAACATTTGTGATGGTATATTTCTAGCATATATACGTTGATTCGTTTGTTTATGAATATCTGAAACACATTCACTTGATTGTTTATAGGCGTTTTCCATTTGATATATTTATATATTATTATTTTATTAAAAATACATAAAAACTAATTACTATATTTAATAATGTGTGGTATATTTGCGCTTCTAAATAATAATAATATCAATGACATTAGAAAAGAATTTATGAAAGGAAAAAATAGAGGCCCTGAATTCTCTAAATTAGAAAATTATGTTAAATGCACTTTTGGATTCCATAGATTAGCAATTAATGGATTAAATGATACTTCCAATCAACCAATTATTTTTAATGATATTATTTTAATTTGTAATGGTGAAATTTATAATTATAAGCAACTTTATAAAACAATTGACGTAAATCCATTTACACAATCAGATTGTGAAATTATTATTCATCTATATATTAAATATGGTATCAAACAAACATTATTAATGCTTGATGGCGTTTTTTCTTTTATTTTACTTGATACACGTATTGGTTGTAATACAGATGATTATATTTTTATAGCACGAGACCCCTTGGGTATTAGACCTCTATATATGCTTGAAAATAAAAATGATGTCTATAGTTTACACAACTTATATGGATTTTCATCAGAATTAAAATGCTTAGAGAAATTTTATAATGAAAATAAATATCATTACAATATTAAACAATTTAAACCTGGTTCTTATTCTATTTTCAAACTTAATTATAAAGTTAATAGCAAATGGCAACCATTTATTGAAAATGCGATATATTTTTTACCATCATTTACATACTCTATTTTAACTAATGAATTTTCGGTTACTATATATGAACACCAACGTAGAATTACTGAGTTTCTTTGTTCTGCTGTAATAAAAAGATGTGAAACAACAGAAAGGCCCGTAGCTTGTTTATTAAGCGGAGGTCTTGATAGTAGTCTAATTGCCGCTCTCGTGGCTAATTATTTTAGAATTACAGGAAAGACTATTGAAACTTATAGCATTGGTCTAGCAGAATCAGAAGATATTAAATATGCAAGAGTTGTTGCTGATTATATTGGTTCTAACCATCATGAAATAATTGTCACCGAAGATGATATGTTTAATGCAATTCCAGAAGTTATTAAAGCATTAGAAAGTTATGATACTACCACTATTAGAGCTAGTCTTGGAAACTATTTAATTGGAAAGCATATTGCTAATAATTCGGAAGCAAAGGTTATTTTTAATGGCGATGGTTCTGATGAATTATTTGGCGGTTATTTGTATATGAATAAATGTCCAGATGACATTGAATTTGATAAGGAAACTAGGCGACTATTGAAGGATATTCACTTGTTTGATGTTCTACGTTCTGATAAATCAATATCATCTAATGGTCTTGAACCTCGAACACCATTTTTGGACCGAACATTTGTAAACTATATTTTATCTATACCAGCCAATTTTAGAAATCATAATAATTTTACTGGTCAACCAGAAAAATATTTGCTAAGAAGAGCATTTAACGATTATTTTGACGACAGTTTGGGTAGAAAAATTTTACCTGACGAAATTCTTTGGAGAAGGAAGGAAGCATTTAGTGACGGAGTTAGCTGTAAAGGAAGGTCGTTGTTCCTCATTTTGCAGGAGAAAATAAGAGACCATTTAAATATTGAAATTAATGAATTAAATTCAAAAAACATAGAATATGACAAACATTATTGGCCTTATAAAGCGAATATCGAAACAGAAAACAAATATTACAAACAAATTTTTGATAATTTGTATCCAAATTGTTCAGATATTGTGCCGTATTTTTGGATGCCAAAGTATACAAATGCGATAGACCCTAGTGCTCGTACATTAGCAATTTACTAAAAATTGTCTTATGGTTTACTTTAAAAAAAGCACTAGCCAAATAATATTATCTGTATAAAATATATGAAATCAACTGCTTTACATAAATATCAAGAACGACTGTTTGATTTAATAATTTATACAACTTATTTTTTAATAATTATATCATCCCTCGGACTTTCCGAATCTGCGCCAAAATACTTAAGTGATTTGGATTATTATGTTCGAGTTTATATTTGCTTATTTTTGATGTGGCGTTTTAATCCACTAAGAACTCATTATGAATTCACAGATTTAGACCGTAAAATTGCATTCAGTGCTGGTGCGTTTATTTTGACTACAACTGCGCTCAAACAATATCTCAATATTATCAAAGATTATATAAAAAATTTGATTTAAAATATAAACAATAAATTATATTTTAAAATACTAAATACAAAATACAAAATGGCTCAAATTATCAAATTAGATAAGAGTGAAATTGAAGACAATATTAAATTTAATGAATTTAATCCAATTTTAAGTATCAGTTGGCCTAACATGGTTATATCTGAAACAGCCAAGCACGATATTAGAACAGAAATCAAATACGCTCTAAATGAATTAAAATATTCATGGGAAGGAACTTATGTATTCTTATGTCAAGATAATTCTGCGCTTTTATATGGACTATACAAAGGTGGAGATTCAAAAATTTATTTACTAAAATCATTTATGGATTCTATTATTTTGGTCGTTAAATTTGATAGAAAATTGCTATAGAAATTAATTATAACTTAAACACGTTAATAATGTTTCAAAGTTTTATTTTTTTTATTTCCTCTATTTTTAATAGTTTTATTTTTGGTAGAACGGTTGAAAAATGCCTGCAAATGTGAAATAATATGTTTGCCTAGTACTTTATCTACCTCATATTCTTTTTCATCTTTTTCTACAACCATATACTTAAATAATTTTATGTTTTCTAACATTATTTCATCAAATTCCTCATCATTTTTAATTATTCTTTTGCCTACGTCTGATTCTCTAAATCTTGATAGCATATTTTCAAATGTATAATCATAATAGTAAGGTTTAACATTTATGTAATATATATTATCATTTGCCATTTCCTGATAAAAAGAATCATCCATAAAACATATTTGAGCATCAGCTGGTATTTTGGTGCATTTAATCAAATCTTTATGTGTTTTATTTTGAGTAGTTCTACATATCTCTACACGTTTACCGTTTATTTTAAATGCGGCGATTATCTGGTCTACTAATTTATAGTTAATTTTTTCTTCAAAATAGCTGATAATATGACGAGCCCATTCTCGTGGCCCAGTATTATTGGTGTATATCATCATTTTATGACAGCAATTTGTTTTCTTTTTACTCTTTAAGTAGTTTAAAATATTTATTATATTTGGGCGTAAAAAATCAGGAAAAAGGTCTAAAATATCGTTAAAATCATTTTGTGTTAATTGACTTTTATTTTTTATTTTTAAATAATTTGCCAAACTATCCCAAAAAATTCCATATTGTGTGAAATATCCTAGGGTTTCGTCTAAATCAAAAACAACTATTTTCATTACTAATATATATTTAGAAATATGTATATAAAAATATCTTAATTATTATTATAATGAATAATAAAATTGACATTATTAATGAACAATTTGACAATTTTATGATGGCTCCTACAATACCTCCACCGCCAATATCAGAACCCTCTGTATTTACTCCTACACCATCTATCAATAATTTCAAGCAAGATAACAAAAATTTTATTATTGACAATAATGCACTATATAAAAAACTTATTGATTTAGAAACTGAAATTAAAGTTATAAAAAATATGATTAGTACTATAAATTATCCAAGCCTTACATATTATCCTATGCAATCATCAAGTTATGGTGCACTACCTTCCTACACTGATAATATAAATTCCTATATTAATGTGAAACCTAACTAAAGTAATTATTTGTAATTATTTTATTTGTAATTTATATAGTAAATGTCTCAGCTTACAACAAATGATTATAAACATATTTTAGAATTTTATAAAAAACCTTTGCCTAAATCTAAACGTATATTAAAGATACAAGCAGAGCGAATTTTAGCTAGTAAATTGTGTCGTTGTATTAAGAAAGTTGACAAAAATAATGAATCTCGTGCCATTGGAATTTGCACAAAAACTATTATAAATAATAAAGGATATTCACGTGGTAAATTTACATGCAAAAAGAAAGAGACTATTAAACTATCAAAAAAAAATAAAACTAAAAAAAATAAAACTAAAAAAAATAAAAAATAATAAAATATTGTTTAGATATATATTTTATATTTTGTTAATATATGCCGAGAAAATATACGCGTAGAATTAGAAGACATAGAGTTAAAAGAGGCGGTCAAGAACGTGATATTGAAATGGGACAGGATGATAATGTTCAATATATAGGAGAAGTACCACCTGACCCTAAACGATTTGAAGAATATGATTTTAAAAATGCGCAAAGAGAATTAACCCGTCCTAGTTCTCCTGCCGAGACTGAAGCTTTTTTTGCAGGACCAACTCCGGAAGAAAAATTAAAGAGAGAACAAAAAATGATGGGCGATGAAGATCCGCATTATAAAGACCCTTGGGATGATCTTACCATATTTGATGATAAAGGTGGAAGAGGAATAAGAAAAAGAAGAAGAAGAACTAAAAGAAGAACTAAAAGAAGAACTAGAAGAAACAATTCAAGACACAGAAGACGTTAAACTAAATAAAAGAATATATTGTTATATTATAATATGGCAAGTAAATATTATGATATTATTATTATTGGAAGTGGTATCAGTGGATTATATAGTGCATATAATATTAAAAATATTAGTCCAAATACTTCTTTTTTAATACTTGAAAAATATAAAAAGAGTTGGATCGGTGGCAGAACAAGTAATGATAAATTTTATAGCACTGAAATTGTAACAGGTGCAGGAATTGGCAGAAAAAGAAAAGATAAATTACTTCATAAATTGCTTACTGATTTACATTTTCATACATCTGAATACATTGTAAACCCTCGTTATTCTAAATTAATGCAACATCTTGATATTGAAAAAATTATGACTTATCTTAGAAAGGAATATAAGAAATATAAAGATCAACGCCTTACTTTTAAGGAGTTTGCTACTAAAGTTCTTGGAGAGAAATTATATAAACAATTTATTAGGTCAGCTGGATATACTGATTATGAAAATGAAGATGCGTTTGAAACTCTATATTATTATGGGATGGAAGACAATACCTGTTGTTGGAAAGCGTTTCAAGTTCCTTGGCGTAAAATGGTTTTAAAATTGTATCATTTAATTGGAGAGAACCATTTCAGTTTTTCTAGTGGTGTTATAGGAATTCAACGTCTTCAAAATACACCTTGCAAATTCCAAATAAATATCGAAAATGGTAAGCATTATTTGTGTAATCGGATTATTATTGCATCAACAATTGACACAATCAGAAATTTATTACCCCGCTATATAATTTATAACCACATTGAAGGTCAGCCTTTTTTAAGATTGTATGCAAAATTTACAAAAAAATCAGCAGAAATCATGAAGGAATATGTAAAGGGATTTACATTTGTTCCTGGTCCACTTCAACGCATAATACCTATGGACCACGATAATGGTGTTTATATGATTGCTTATAATGATAATGCCAATACCCTAGCTCTTAAGAATTATCTGAAAAATACAAAAGAAAATAGAGAATTATATGAGGTGTTATTAGAACGCTCATTAGGTATTCCAGAAAATTCTCTCCATATCATTGCAATAAAAGATTATTATTGGCCAATAGGAACTCATTATTATACGCCATTAGACCAAACTTACACCTCGAGAGAAGAATTTATTGATAGAGCACAACATCCAGAAAAGGGTATTTTGGTTGTAGGCGAAGCAGTATCAAGAAACCAAGGTTGGTCTGAGGGTGCATTAGAAAGCGTAAAAGCTGTTTTGACAAAAAAATGGATTGAAAATATATGTTAATCTAAATTTAAATATCACCATTTTGCAAATGAGTTTTTTTCTTTATTAATTCAAAATTTTTATCACTTATTGTTTTAAAGTCATCAAAATTCTTCTTCAAATTACTAATTTCCAACTCTTTATTTTTTATTATTTCTTCATTAAAATTTATAATTTTATAAATCTTCTGTTCCAATTCTAAAATTTTTTTATTTTTTTCTTCTAATAACTGTTCTACTTTTTTCATAATTTTATCTTCAAAAACTGAATTCATATTATATGAAATTATGTGGTCAAACATAATGTCTGGTTCAATAATTTCATCATAATCATCGATATCTTTAGTAGATGTTTCCATTCTAATTTATTTTAATAATATATTATTAAATACTTTTTAATTTTTAAAATAAATAATATAAATGATATCCTATTGATGCAAAACCGAGCATTAATAATATCTCAAAGAATTTACGAGTTGTTTTCTCTCCATTGTATCCAATATAAACTAATAATGGACCAACAATCAGAACATGAATTAAGTTAACCCATACTCCTTTACCTGCATTTAAATAACCGTATATTTTGTATAAATGGTAAAAAATTATAACTAATCCTAAATAGAATAAAACTGGAAATAACCAACCATAAATTTTCTCTCTATTAATTCCAACATAAAGAAATAATCCACCAACTATTAAGATATGAAACAAATGTACTAACTTATGAATATCCATATATTCTTAATATATATTTTCTTTGTAGTATATATAATGGAAGGAGAGAATAATCTTAAGGCTTTTAATTATGAGAATACAGAAACTAAGCAAATGGGTGGTATGAAAATTATTAGAAAGGTGTCTGTAAAAGGGGGTAAAGGCTATAAGAGCATTACTAAATATAGACGTGGTAAAAAAATTAGTAGTATTAAGAAACATATTCACAATGATCATTTAAAAATGATTAAAGGTGGCAAATTTATTACAGGATTATTTAAAGATTGTGTCAACTGCAATAAAACGAGAAAAAGACATTAGCTTTTAATATATAACTAAAAAATATAAAGAATTACTAGTATTATTATTTATGTCATTTAATATAATAATACTAACAGGAATATTTTATTTAATACCAGGAAATGCCGAAATATGTTTTCGCAATACTTGAGGATCTGGAAATATAGGTTTAACTGCACTTTTTTATGATGTTATAAATAAACGTAATTTAGTTTATATTTCTGGATTAACTTCAATAGTTTTATTATTCACAACATTTAAAATAGCAAGAAATTTTACTTGTTGCTTATTTATATTTTCATTATTTTTATATTTTGCTTCTATTAAATCTTGGTACTTGCATATCAGATAATTTATAAATCAAAATAATATAAATAATATAAATAATTTATAAATCAAAATAATATAAATAATATAAATAATATAAATAATTTATAAATCAAAATAATATAATATATTATATAAATGAATATAGAATTTGAAGAAATCAATAATGCTATATTTGAAAATTCAAAAGTTACCATTTCAGTTGAAAAGCGTGGTGGTAAAAGATTTATTACTAATGTGATTGGTATGGCTGAAGATTTAGATTTAAATAAGATTTTATCATATCTTAAAAAGAAGCATAATTGCAGTGGTTCAATTCTTAAAGATGAAAAATATGGAGAAGTTATGTCATTTACTGGAGACCAGAAGGAAAATATATACAACTTTTTAATAAATGAACAAATATATGATAAAGAAGATATAATAGTCAAGGGTATTTAATTTCTACTTTTGAAAAGTGGGTTTATTTAGCTAAATGGTCTAGTGCAGATAACAGAACCATTTCCTGTTCAGTTAGTTTTTGAAATATTAAATTCTTATCCATCGATATTTGGAAATGCTTATTTGCATAACCAAAATTTTTACAAACACAGAATACGCCATCATCTGTTATTTTCATTTCGCAAAATAGTGCACCTTTAGTTAAATGAATGTTAGTTGGGTCCTCAATGGGTATCCATCTAACATAAGTTCCATATTTCAAATCATTCATCTCATCAACATATTTGTAATCTTTTAATTTATTATATATATCAATTGTCTCTTTTTTTGGTAAATGTAACTCTTTTAATATATTTAATGTCATCTCTCTAATTTTATCTGTTGTAAAGTTAAAAAGTGTTTCATTTGATTCGTCATCCAATGCTTGCAATAGTTTCTGAACGTTCATTTATTAATTTAAATAAATAAATTTTATATTATTTAAATTATATTTTTATTATTTTTACCAAGAACCCCAGCTACTTCCTCCGCCTAAAACAGAATTAGCTGCCATTGGTTCAGAAAATCCTTCTGTAGTAACACCAGGTGTAGCAGCCCCAACTAATGGAGTGGTATCTTGTCTATACATTGCATCGTAATTTGGCAATTGCTGTGGAGCCATTGTATTTTGATTACCTTGACTCATATCATAAGTTGGCAATGAATTTATTGCTGTTCCATCCGTGTACCCACCCATTGGTTGTTGACCAGAAATGGGTTGTGATACCTTTACAGTACCATTTTTACCATTTTTCTTTTTATTATCTTGTTTACCATTCCATAATTCACTAATACGGTCTACTAATATTGATACTTTCTCTCCAAGTTTAGTTTGTAAACTCATACAAATCATTAAAACTGATAAAATAATATAAACAATATGGAACTCTGGATAAGCAGCGCCACTATATGTAGGAATATACGTAATAATTCTATTAATTAATAATAAACCAATAAACATTACAATTATTTGAATCACAACTTCAGCAGAAATTTCTAAACTACTTTTCTTATCATCTGATTCTGGAACATATTGTTGCATTGTTTTATTTAAAATAACTACTGGAATAATAGCAATAAGCGAATATTGGAGAATATTTAGTATTTCCGATTTTGAATCATCATCAAAATTGAAAACATGTTTAAAGAAACTTTTTGAATCGTCCGAGCTATCCATATGATTTATAATTAGAAATTAAAAATTTGAAATGTCTTTTAAAGTAAATAATTTAAAAACATACTTCTAAATATATTAATGGATCATATGGCTGAAGAATATGCTACAGGAATTGCTAGACAGGAAGAATGGCACGGAATCATAATTAAAACTGAAATAGAAAATAAAGAATCTAAACCTGCTGGTAAAGTTTCTGATAATATTTTTTCTAATATTAAAAAGTTTCAACATGAGGAATATCAATACTTAAATCTTATTGAAAATATACTTCAAAATGGGTTTTGGGAAGAAGGTAGAAATGGTAAAACTAAGAGCATTTTTGGTAACTCTATGCGTTTCTCTCTAAAGGATGGCAAAATTCCTATTTTAACAACTAAGAAGACAGCGTGGAAGACTTGTTTGAAGGAATTATTGTGGTTTATTCGTGGTGAAACTGATAACAAGATTTTGAAGGAACAAGGTGTTCATATTTGGGATGCTAATACTACGAGAGAATTTTTAGATTCAAGAGGATTAAATCATTATCCTGAAGATATTGCTGGCCCTTGTTTTGTTAAAGAAACAAAAGTATTTACTGGTAATGGTTATAAAAATATAGAAAATGTTAATATAAATGATTCTGTTTATACACATAATGGAAATTATTATCCTGTTTTAGAAAATATGAAAAGAAATTATAGCGGACAAATATACAAAATTAGACCAAAATATAGTCCTTATAATATTTCTTGCACACCAGAACATCCATTTTATGCTAGAAAATTTATTGTTAAAAATAGGTTTAAAATTGACGGTGTAGAAAAAAGGAATGTTGTGTTTTCGGATGAACCTGAATTTATTAAAGCAAAAGACTTAATTAAAGGAAAATATTTTTTAGGAATGAAAATAGAGGATAAGGAAATAATTCCTGAATTTATGTTAAATGGTATTTTAACCAAATTAGACAATCCAAATTTTTGGTGGATGATGGGATTATTTGTTGGTGATGGATGGTTAGTTTATGAAAAAAATAACAATTATGAAAGAAATAGAATATATTTTGTTATTGCAAATCATCAAATAGAAGAATATTTGCCAAAATTACAAAGTGTTATTCCAAATATTTTACATTGTAGCAATGAAAGTGGATGTAAAAAATACTATTCGACAAATCACGAAATAGCAAATATACTTAAATTATTTGGAAAATACGCAAAACATAAATTTATACCTAATTTCGTTCACGAAGCACCAAAATATTTAATAAATAATTTTTTAAATGGTTATTTGGCTGCTGATGGGTGTAAAAGAACTCAATGCACGAATCAATCATTGCGCATAACAACTATATCTGAAAATCTAGCATTTAGCGTTCAAAGATTATACTTTAAATTGGGATATATTGGTTCTTTACAATTTAGCAATCGTGAAGGCAAAACTCAAACTTTTCCAAATGGCAAAAAATGTGATGTAAATAATGTATATTCTTTTGAAGTTTATAAAAATAAAAGACATTCCAGTTATTCTTTTATTGAAAATGGTTATGCTTGGATTACCATTCGAGATATAGAAATAGAAAATGTTACAAATACAGAAGTCTATAATTTATCAGTTTTAAATGATAATACATATGTTGTCAATAATATTTGTGTCCATAATTGTTATGGTTATCAATGGAGAAATTTCGGAGCAAATTATAATTGTTTTAGCGGTCAAAAATTAACAGACGATGAACCATTTAATGGGGTTGACCAACTGCAACAAATTATTGATGCGTTAAAAGACCCAAAACAGCGCACAAGTCGTCGTCACATTATGACAGCTTGGAACCCTAAACAACTAGACGAAATGGCACTTCCACCTTGCCATGTAATGTGCCAATTTAATGTTCACGATGGCAATAAATTATCGTGTGCAATGTTTCAGAGGTCAAACGATGAATGCTGTGGGACGCCGTTTAATATTGCCTCATATAGTTTTCTTACACATTTGCTAGCAAAACATTGTGGATTAGAGGCATATGAATTTGTTTACTTTAAAGGTAATTGTCATATTTATGAAGACCATATTGAAGGAGCTAAAACGCAATTACAAAGAGAACCATATCCTTTTCCAACAGTCACAATTAAACAAATTAGAGAGAATATTAGTGATTACCAAATTGATGATTTTGAAGTTCATAACTATAAAAGTCACGAAGCCATTAAAATGAAAATGGTTGCTTAAATTTTTTATTTTTATTTAAAAAAAAATTGAAATAAAAAATATTAAAATATAGAATACCAAAAACAACCATGGAACATCTTTCGAAAAATGCCAGATTTAATAGTGCTTTCAATAAATTATCATCTTTCAAAAGAGAGAAAGTTTATAATAATTTTGAGAAATTACTAAAAAAATATTCCGATATAAATTCTTATACGTATATTGCGATTTTGGATAAATTATACAAAAAGGATATTTCCAGCGGTGATATTGGTGCTGGCACATATATATATGCTGTAGAACTCTGGAATAAATTTATTGTAGAAAGTGGAGAAAATTTCGACTTATTGATATTTGGAGAAGACTTAGTATTTTAGATATAAAAATATTTTAGTATAAATAGAAATTTATTTTCTATTTTTTCTTGTTTTTCGGCCACCAGCTTGTTTAATTAAAGGATATCTATGAGATACAAAACATATTGCTGTCAAAACTGTCCCGTGGTCATCTTTTACATCTAATCCTTCATATACAAAAATCTTACCCGGATGATATTTGTAACCCTTATCAGTTACATTATCTTTATACATTTTAGCACCACCTCTTGTTACTCCAAAATTTCTACGTTCAATTATACCATCAATTGAACCTTCTAATGATTGTTCTGCTTGTTCTTTAGTTCCACTACCAGAATATTCGCAAGCAAAACCACCTAAATATTTACCATTTGGGTCATATACATCTGTTGTCATAACTGCTGAACTTATAAATTTACCTTTATCTCCGTTTGCCTGTGCTTTTATACACTCTAAAACTTCACCCCATTGAATACGACTTATACCTTCCTCTTTAGACACTTGTTTTGCTTCAGTTGGTATAACGCTGGTATATTCAACAATGTTTGCATTTTCAATTCCTGCTTTAGTTAAGGCTTGGTCATATGAGCCTGTTTCATATGGTAAACCTTCCGAGCCAACATTAGATTCACCTGAACCAGAAGTAATAAAATATTCATAAGGAACGCGATTGCCTAAAATTAACTCCTTCATATTTGCTTATAATATAAGATAATATGAAAATCTAAAACTTACCCTACTATTTTAGTAATTTTTTGCGTAAGTTATTTAGAAACAAATTGTATTATAATATTATTATGAGTTCACGATCACTTGCCGCTGCTAGAGCTAGAAGAGCTGGAGAAAATGCCCCGCCTGTTAGTGGAAATAGACCTATTACATCAATTGGCTCACAGGCTGCTTTTGTCCAACAGATGCCACCAGGTGTAAATTACAATATGCCTCCACCACCAAATAATGTTAGAATTGCGAGATCTATACAACCACCACAAAATCAACAATTTAATAAACAACCTCAGCAACAATATTTTGACCAACAACAACCACAACCACAAC
>Ga0180433_10005739_pt1 | contig 16605 bp, 17 predicted proteins | sample SS_ome_8_FD_132980 | JGI IMG/M metagenome (GOLD analysis project Ga0180433, IMG submission 132980) | Hypersaline lake sediment archaeal communities from the Salton Sea, California, USA - SS_1_D_1 metaG | ecosystem: Environmental > Aquatic > Non-marine Saline and Alkaline > Hypersaline >... | reverse complement strand
ATTGCAGCGTATAATTTACGTCATTTATAATAGTAGAGTTTACGAAGTAATGATTATACTGTATTTTTTCCGGTAGATATTATGCCATACTCTACGAATAAGAGCAAAGAGATTGTAGATTTAGCAAACAAGATTGGGGTTGAAGCAGCTTCAGAGAAGCTTGGCTTGGCCATATCGACAATCACGAGAGAAATTAGAAGGTGGGAAGTTCCCACACCAGAGAAAACAGCGTTAAGCGTTGCGATTGAAAACCAAAAGGCTGCAAAATTTTTGAGTAAGTTCACTGAGGAAGAAATCTATAATATTCTGAAGAGCGCCCACAATGCGCCACGAAACAAGCGGAAAGCAATCCATGACTTTGAAGGGACGAGAGTAAGGATTGGCGTCCTCTCTGACCTGCATCTTGGTAGTATATACACCGACCCAAGTAGAATTGCGGAAGCATTTCGTATGTTCAGACGGAAGAAGGTTGATTTCGTTGTCATCTCTGGAGACATCACCGAAGGGATGAGTAACAGACCAGGACATGTGTATGAGCTTTCTCATGTCGGGTATCGCGCCCAGAAAGACCATGCGATTGAAGTGTTGAGCCAGTGGAAGAAGAAGATGTATTTGATTGATGGCAACCATGACAGATGGTTCATTAAATCAAACGGGGCGGTTATCGTCGAAGACATCGCAAGACAGTTACCAGACGCAGAATTTCTAGGACATGATGAAGGAGACATCACAATTGGACACGGAACAATATTACGACTGTGGCACGGGGAGGACTCCTCTTCTTACGCTATCAGCTATCGCTTACAAAAAATCGTTGAGTCTTTCCAGGGGGGAGAAAAACCTAACTTCCTCATTACTGGACATACCCACAAATATGGAAACTTCTTTATACGAAACGTACATATCCTCTCTGCTGGCTGCATCCAAAGCCAGTCAAAGTGGATGCGGGGGAAGCGAATAGAAGCACACCCTTGCTTTAACATTACTGAGCTGGTCCTCAACGAATCGGGGATCGGACATGTCACCAATACTTTATACCCCTTTTATTGCTGAAATTATGTGTACATGCAGAGAAAAAACGCCCGGAATAGCGATTGAAGTTACGACTATAAAACCTGGAGGGAGATGTGTAAAATGCGGGAGGATAGTAATACCGAAAAAGGCAGGAAGTTCGACGGGGAGAAAACAAGGTGGAATTTAATTCCCTGGGAGCAGCTGGAATATGTGGCGGAAGTCCTGACTCTGGGGGCGGAAAAGTACGAAGATGACAATTGGAAACGTGTCCCGATGGCGGGACCGAGATATTTTGCAGCAGCTTTCCGCCACATTATCGCCACGACAAAAGGAGAATGGGTTGATCCAGAGACAGGCAAGCCACATTTAGCCCACGCTATTTGCTGCTTATTATTTTTATTATGGTTTTATGACAATGGGAAAAAAGAAAGCGCAAGCGGATAGGTGGGGGAATAATTATTTGTGCCAAGAGGGCTTGCACAATTTTAGCAGCTCTACAATTCAAAGTACAGAAACCCTAGATTCAACAGTGATAAGAGAGAGATACTGCAAGCACTGCAAAAAAGTTTTCAAGACATTGGAAATTGTAGCAGACTCAGAGCCAAAAACACTATTACAAATATTTAAGGAAATGACAGAAAAATGACAGAGCTTAGAATATCTGCTTCGCAAATTAATAGTTTCAGACTATGCCCGACCAAGTGGTTTATTGACAAGCGACTAGACGTTCGCCCACCATCCACAGACGCGCAGTCTTTTGGAAAAGAGTTGCACAGTGCGGCGGAGGAGTTCCTGACGACTGGAGAGCTGCCGGCGATCAGTTCCTGTTCAGACAAAGTTTACAGACTTATCCTCAATGCTCAGCCAAAATTGCAGGCTATTTTGGACAGATCCAGCCAGCTGGAGGTTGAGAAGGAGATTAAAGGTCAGATAATCTCGGGTGTCACATACTTAGGGTACATAGATATTTTCGCTTACCTGGATGGTGTTTGTTATGTTGGGGACCACAAGACCACCAGTGCCAAAAGGTATATGAAGAATGAGTACGAGCTGGCTGAAGATATTCAAATGAATCTGTATGCTCGGCACATGATGACTGAGACGGGAGAAGAAGAGGTATTGGTTGAGCATATCCAGTATTTGAAACAGGCCCCTTTTACTGTCTACAGTACACAAGCCACGATTACTAGAGACGAGTGCATCGAGAATTTCAAAGCTATCCAAGACTCTGCTGAGCAGATGGTGGAGATAGTGGAGCAATGCGGAGACAATTGGCCGAAAGCTTCGGGCTGCGTCTTGAAAGAGACTAAGGCTTGCAGAGCGTACGGTGGTTGCCCGTATACAGGAATTTGCCATAAGGGAATGGACCCAGAAGACTTAAAAATTTTTTTCAAAGGAGAAGAGGAGAAAATGGGATTACCAAAAAACACACCTTTCAAAGAAGGTAACAACAAAATGTCAGCGATGGAAAGGCTGAGAGCTATGACCAAAAAGAAACTGGACTCGAAGCCTGGGCTCGAAGCGCCTCCGGTAGAAGAGAAACAGGAAAAGGAGAAGAAAAAGAAACCTGTAGAGAATTTGGACGACAAGCCGCTCCTGAGAAATATTTTGAATCGGAAGAATAAGAAGCAGGAAGCACCGGTAGAAAAGCCGGTAGAAAAGCCGGTAGAAAAGCCGGTAGAAAAGCCGGTAGAAAAAAAGAAGACTCGGAAAAAGTCTGCGAAGCAGTGTACTTTCTTGTTTTGGTGTATGCCGCTTGGTACTCAGAAGGTGAAGACCCTCATTGATATTGCGCGTCCCTGGATCGAGCAGATGGAAATGAAGCACCAGTTTGCTGATATTCGGATGGAGAAATACAACGAGCCGATAAAGGATCTTGTTCAGTTCAAGAAAGAGATCTTGGAAGCTTGTAAGGAGGAAGCGTATGTCCTGGTCGATGACCGGGACTCAGTTCAGGCAATGTTGATCTCGGCAATGGATTTGAGTGACGTTGTTTGTATTCGCCCCCTTGCCAGATGAAAATTAAACGGACACTGATAGCGTTTGATCCCGCGCTTCACGCCACCGGAGTTGCATATTTCGAGGACGGAGAGTTGGTTGAGTATTTCACTCTCAAAGTACCCCGGTCCAGGGTAGGATACGATGCTATTCGAGCTATGTGGGATCGGTGGGATGAAGTGCATCGAAAGATGTTTGATAGTGTCCGGTTTGATATTACTGTGACAGAGTTACAGAAGCATCGACTACACCGGGAAAGGTCGAGTACGGATAACGTGATCAGGTTGGCGGGGATGGCTACTGTTTTTCATGTAGCTGTTCCCGCAGTCTATCGACTTGGATTTTATCCGGATCAGTGGAAGGGAACAGTTCCGAAGAACATACATCACGCCAGATTGCAGAAGAAGCTTCCAGAAGGAAATTACACACCGGATGAGTTAGACGCCATAGGATTAGGTTTGTATGCTATCAAAAAAGCAGAAGCGTAGAGACTGCCTGTCTCAGTTGAAGTTGGATATTGTTAATATCCGCAATGAAAAGGGTCTGACCTTTGGGGAAATTGCCGGGGTCTTTGGAATGACTGGACCGGCGCTTTCAACTTTTTTGAATGACATTGATAAGGGGACTTCTCCTGGCCGGCTTATTGCAATGGAAAGTTGGGTAGCGAGGCACAAGTATGGCGAGTAAAGCAATGGAGGAATTCCTCCGGAGAACGCAGAAAGCTCCTACCGAAATGGACAGGGTGTTGGGACTTCCTCTGGTTGCTGATCGTGGAGAAGACGAGAGGGCGGCAGTAAGAGAAGCTTTCCCTGGGAAAACAATTAATTTGAGAGATGTGCAATGCGATGCGATCCTATCTTTGCTGGAAGTGGGAACCCTTTTTGGTCCTATCGGAGTTGGTCACGGAAAAACGCTGATCACTCTTCTCGCAGGAAAAGTGCTTGGGAGCGAGCGAAACATGATATTAGTTCCTCCCGAAGTGGCAAATCAGCTTGTGAAGAGAGACATTCCGATGGCGATGAGAGAGTTCCAACTAGAGATGAATTACTGCTCGCTTTATCGCATGTCAAAACAGGAGCGTTCTAATGTGGATTTCAGTAACTATGATTGCATTATCTTCCCTTATTCTCTTTTGTCTGTTGTCGATACTTACGATTTATTGGAGCGCATATGTCCTGATTTGGTTTGTGCTGATGAGTGCCATATGCTTCGTAATAGTGACTCTGCTCGAACCAAGCGTCTCATGTCTTATCTGGCGAAATCGCCGGAAGTTCCTTTTGTCTGTCTTTCCGGAACAATCACAAAAAGAAGTATCTTCGACTACAGACACCTTATCAAAAGATGCCTTGGAGAAGGAAGCCCGTTGCCTGACTCTTACGCCACCCTCTCAGACTGGAACAGCTTTTTGGGAGTTCGACAATATGAAGAGGAATCGCAAAGACTTACCAAAGCAGAGGTAAATTCTTTTCGACCCATGCGAGATTGGTATATGAATAATTATGGGGGGAGAGTTGAACATAGCAGGGAAAGTTACAGGGAAGTTTTTTCTGCAAGGCTCCGGACCACTCCAGGAGTTGTTCAGACTTCCAATCAGTCGGTTGATGCCTCTTTGCGAATCAATAATTCCTGGGGCTTGGATTGGAAAGTTCCGAATGCAGTGGCAGAGGCAATACTTGACGCAGAAGCTTCTTGGACAACTCCGAACGGAGACGAATTGGAGGACGCAATGCACCTAGCTGCCTTGAAGGCACAGCTATGTTCTGGTTTTTACTATAAGCTTGAATGGCCAGAAGGTACTCCGGATTGGGTGTTGGAGCAGCACGAGAAGCACAATACTTTCAAGTCGGCTATGCGCAAATGGCTGAAGCGGGGTGTCCGGAAAGGATGTGACACACCGATGCTGGTGTACAATGCTTTGGGTAGAAGAGACTCCTATGTTGCTCCACTTCAAGAAGAATACGATCTTTGGAAGGAGGCTATCTTGGGGGAAGTTCCAGACAGGTTGCAGTCTGCTGTCTGGCTAGATGGCTGGAAGATACGGATGGCGGAGAGTTGGCTGGACGAGAATGACGGGATTGTTTGGTACTTGTGGGATGTGATGGGAAAAGCTCTGGCTCAGGCCATCCCAGGAGCGCAGTATTGCCCTGCCGGTTGTGATATTACATCGTTTGACGCTCCCAAGGTCATTGCCTCTATTAATGCACACCATGTGGGCAAGAATCTTCAGCACCATTATAAACAGTTGGTTCTCGAAGTTCCCAGGTCGGGCAGTGTCTGGGAGCAGTTGCTTGGCAGGACACATAGGCAGGGACAGTTGGAAGATACAGTCTACGTTGATGTGGCGGCAGGAGTAGAATTTGAATTTGACCGGCTTGGCTTGGCTTATTTGGATTCGCAGTATATTGAGCAGACTGGTTTCGGATTGCAGAAAATGTCGATTGCAGATTTCAGTGTACCTTATTCAGAGGAGGAGATCCATGGTAAAGTTTGTGAAGACCCTGGCACTGGTCGTTAAGTTTGTCCGTTTTGCGGGTAGCATTGTGAAATGCGTTCGTAACAAGAGGACATCGTCAGATAAGAACGACTATCAAAAAGTGGCTTTAGCTGCCACAGAGTTAGCCACTATTGTATCAGATAAAGAAAATATTAATACTGCAAAGGAAGTGGGAAATGAACTCCTTTCCCTTGTTGACAAAATGAAACTCAGAAAATAATTCAGGAACGCAAGAAAATTAAACTTATTTAGGAGGTAAAAAATGGGATTGCGTGATAAAGTAGCAGGTGCTGAGATGGCGGGAAAACGTGGTCAGTACCTTGGCCCCGGAAACCATACCGGAGTTATTCAGGCCATTAAAGAGATCCAGACACGGAAGAAAGAGGATGCCGTTGTATTGGAACTCAAAGTAGAGGAGACGGACTCAGAAGAGACGTATGCCGGAGATGTCTATACAGTGATGTGGATGATTGATCGACATGAGTCAGCTGCTGGGCAGTTCAAGAGAGCTCTCGCTGATATTGTTGGGTGCGACGAGGACGGCATTGACCAAGACTTTCTCAATACTCTTTTTGATGAGAAGTGTTTGGATGGAACTCGGATCACTGTACGCTCAAGGAATATCAAGACCGAGAGTAACAATGATTTCACTCTCCACAATTTTGAGCCTGCGGCTTAATTAATAGAGCCCTCTTCTGTTTACTTAATAAGACTCAGAAGGGGGCTTTTTTATTATGGAAGCTTATGCGCTAGACACAGAGACATTCTTAATTGGAGAATGTCAACAAGCCCCAAAATTAGTTTGTGCATCCCTGTATAATCCGGACATTGGCCCCAAGCTTTATGACAGAGCAGCATTCGAGCCGGTGTTGAAGGATCTTTTGAATTCAGATGCACGTCTGATTATCCACAATGCGGCATTTGATATGACTGTATTGTTGGCAAACTATCCCCAATTCGCAGATGAGATTTTCCAGGCATATAGAGATTGCAGGATTGTCTGCACTATTGTCTACGAAAAAGAAGAGAGACTAGAAGAGTCTGGGGATTTAACTAGCGTCAAATATTCTCTGGCAGACATGGTGAACAGGTATCTTCACAAAGACATTTCTGCTGAAAAAGACGGAGAAGACATTTGGCGAAAGAGGTATTGTGAGTTAGACGGAGTCCCGGTCGAGGATTATCCTTCACAAGCTGCTCGGTATGCAAAACAGGATGCAGTGTACCATTGGGATGTACATATGAAGCAGCTTGATAAGTATAAATGCTATAGAGAAGATTATTGGAGACAGGTGTATGCAGATTTCTGCTTGCGCCTCATGACTGTTTGTGGGCTCCGGGTAGACTCCGAAAGAGCCACTAAGCTGGAGGCAGAGCTGAATGCTCACATTGAAAGCGTCATGAAAGAACTTTTGAATAAGGGCTTGTACTCTCTCAATCCAAAGACGAAGACGGGCTATTCTAAAAATATGGCAATCGTTCGCGGGAAAGTCGAGATGGCATATAAGAAGATCGGAAAAGATTGTCCGAAAACAGACAAGGGAGCGGTCCAGACAGATAAAGATGCAATGCAGAAGATTGCAGGAGTTGATCTGACGCTGGATCTGCTTTGCAGTATTTCTGAAGATCAGCACACCAGTAATAATTTCATTGGCCATTTGCAGAGTGAATTTGTCCATCCGTCATACGATGTTTTGAAAACCACTGGAAGGACGAGCTCCTTCAAGCCAAATATTCAGCAGATGCCTCGCAAGGGAGGAGTACGAGAGTGCTTTATCCCGAAGGAGGGGTATATGTTTTTGGCTATTGACTATTCCACAATAGAACTTTGTGCGCTCGCCTATGTCACGCAGCAAGTTTTGGGGAAGGGGGACCATGACCTTTATATGTTGAATGCTATCAATGAGGGAAAAGACCTACATCTTGTCACAGCATCCAGGATTTTGAACGTTGACTATGAAGACCTGCTTGAAAACAGAGGCTCGAAGGAAGTGAAGGAAGCGAGGCAATTGGCAAAAGCTGTTAATTTTGGATGTCCCGGGGGACTTGGAGCAGCTACCTTTTGTATTTATGCCAGGGCAAATTATGGTATCGAAGGACTAGATGAAGAGCGGGCTCGGGAATTGATTCGTGACTGGAAGGATAGTTACCCGGAGATGGAAGATTATTTCGAGTATATTGCAAAGAAGGACAGAGAAGGGTTGGGCATCACCATTGAACAGGTAGGCACAGACAGAGTTCGCGCAGGAGCCACATTCACTTCTGGTTGCAATACTTTGTTTCAGGGACTTGTCGCTGACGGAGCCAAAGATGCCATCATCGCCGTTACTGAGGATTGTTATATCAACGAGAAGTCGATTGCTCACGGCTGCGCCCCGGTGGCATTTATTCATGATGAGATAATTTTTGAAATACCGGATAGGGATATTGTAATAAATGATCAGGTTGTAAAAAAGCTGTCTGCTCTTATGATAGACTCCATGCAGGCAGTGATGCCTACAGTGAATGTAAGTGTGGAGGCAGCGTTGATGAGGAGATGGTACAAAGGGGCGGAGCCTGTATTTGATGATAATGGGTTCATTATTCCATGGGAGCCGGATGAGCAGTCTTGAAGAACATTTAATCAAGTGTATCAATTATTACCGCCAGTATGGTAAGATCGAATACAGGTATCAGTGTGATACAGTCTGGCAAGTACATACCCCCGAAGATGGGCCGGTCAATTGGAATATTGAGGATTGCGAGTACAGAATACCTTCCAAGTATCCTGGTCCTCGGGGATCTCTGGTGTGGAGTCGAGTTCGGCAGGAGTACGAGTTCTGCCCTAATGAGAATGGGGAATATGTAAGATGGGAGGATTATCAGCGTGACTGCACTTCGTAGATATGATGAGAGTGCTTCCTTGCCGGCAAAGGTAAGCAAGCAATTTTCAAATTTGCTGAAGGCAGCAGAGGGGGAGGCGAACAGTATCGCCAATGTTTCCGTAGCCAGAGCTCAGCGCCTTTTGAAATTCCTGGACACGATTGACCAGGAGGGGATGAGCGATTCTGATTTCGCCAGATCAGTCAAACGGGGGCTTGAACTTGCCGATTCTACAGGAGATCCAAAGGCATATCACAGGATGCTGGAGACTTGGAGAAAATTGGTCTATGAGGCGGAGTTGCAGCTTGGCACGATCTTGGGACAGTCTTCGATAGCAATAAATACAGTGCTCAAGCAGGTGAATAATAACAATGCAGATGCCCCGCCTTCGGAAGAGGATTTGGAATTAATAGCTTTGGAGCGGGAGATTGAGCGCAGAGAAAGAGACAACGGATCAGTTGAAGCAGAGGTTGTTGCAGCTGAAGGCGAAGAAGGAGGAGAAGCTTGACGACTATCTCCGCACCATTGGCCGAAGAAACATAAAAGCCTACCAGCCTCATGAGATACAGAGGCAGTTCCACCAATCAGATGCTAGAATAAGGTTCTTCCTGGGAGCAAACGCTTCCGGGAAGACCATGGCTGGCGCATGTGAAACTATTTTTCATGCCACAAAGAAACATCCTTTCAAGCCCTGGGTGAACGACTTACCGGGACCGACTCATGGCATTGTCTATGTGGTTGATCATATTCAGCAGAAGGAAGCAGAGGGGCCGCAAGATAAGCTTATGTCTTGGCTTCCAGAATCGGAAATAAGCAAGGTAACTTATTTCCGGAACGATGCAATTGACACAGTCTATTTGAAGAATTTCGGCACGATTGCATTCAAATCTTCAAAGGCCCCCCAAAAGTCCTTGATGGGTATGCGCCTTCGCTTCATTTGGATTGATGAGGAGTGTATCCCTTCTGCAAGACATTGGAACGAAATGGTGACTCGTATCCCGGCGGAGGGCAGACTTTATATTTGGATGACTGCGACTCCAAATTTGGAAGAAGTCTCCTGGATGCAGGACACACTTTATGCGAAGGCGAATAAGCCAGAGTCGGACATTCGTATTTTTCAGTCTGGCTTGGACGATAACCCACATATCTCTGACCAAGCCAAGTCCGACATAAAAGGAGATTTGCAGGGGGACGATTCCGTCGAGTATAATGCCCGTGTTTATGGGGATTGGCAGCTCAGAAAGGGGCTGGTTTACAACTTCAGTAAGTCGGTGCATGTCATCCCTCCAGTTGACGAGAGGACAGTAGAGACAGCAAAAGGAGTTTGGCAGATCATTGACCCACACGAAGCGAAACCGATTGCAGTGCTCTGGGGCATGGTTGATGCTCAAGACAGGGCGGTCGTATTTGATGAGCTCAGCATGGCCGATATTATTGCGAATGTTGCAGACACGATGAAGCGGAGATCCGCAGGCTTCCAGCATTTACTGGTCAGGACGATAATGGACTATGCCGGCAACAAGCGAGTCAGGACCGGGGAGGGAAGGTCTATCCGAGAGGAGTTCCGTAGATACGGCATTCACACTACAAATTCGGTGAAGGACGTTGTTGGAGGCATATCAGTCATTAAACGACTTTTATACCATAATTCTGATGAGGGAATAGCCCCCAGACTCTATGTGTGTGCAAATTGCACGAAAACGATCCGAGAGTTTTTCAGATATTCCTGGGGGAAAGATGGAAAACCGAAGAAGATTGACGACGAATATATGGATTGCATCCGGTATTGGACTTCCGATCCCACATTTGGGAAATATTTAAGACTAGACAACGTGAAACGTGAAGTACAATCATTCAATGGAGACGAGAAAAGCCTTCAAAATATTGCAAGGAACGCTCGACTAAGGAGACAAGCAGAGTCTGTTGGAGTAGGAGTTGGCAGGAGATCTGGGAGAAATAAGAGGCGAATTTCTGGTGACGCAGTTATTGGATTGCGTTAAGGGATACGAGTCGCTAAAACTTCAGAATCAAGCCCTCCACGAGAGAATCAACACCCTTGAGCAGGAAATCGAAGAGCTAAAAAGCAAAGCCAAATCAACCCCCAAGTTCAAAATCATTGAAGACGAGAGAGGAGAAGAGTTGAAAAACTTGAATCATCCTCAGAGAGTCAATGGTAAGCGAATACGCGAGAAACTGACGGGGAAGTATGGCGACATTAGCAAACTATAATTCCGCTAATAGCAAAGAAGACCAAGCCCTCCTGGACAGACTGTTCCGGATGCGGGATATTGCTACGGATGCAGTCGTCGATAGGCATACCAATTGGAGAGAAAACGAGGACTATTATCTCGGCATTCAGTGGGCGGAAGACAGACTAGACAAGCTCGCCACCTGGAGATCTGCTCCTGTCTATAATGTTATTTTTCAGGCAGTTGAGCACATTCATTCACTTGTAACTGACCAACGCCCCAAGGCTTTTGCATACAACAGAGCCGGCGGAACAGAGAGGATTGCGAACCTTCTCTCCTCACATCTCGAGCAGTTGCATGTAGATTTGGAACTTGAGTATCTGAATAGCCTCAAGTGGAAAGACAAGATGCTTTTTGGGACGGGCATCTGGAAGATCTTCTGGAACTCCGATGAAAAAATGCTTGACACTGTTCGAGTTTCCCCGGACAGAATTTTCCCGGACCCTTTGGCAACGGATTTCACGGATGCGAGATACTGTCTGGAGTTGATGGACTTACCTATCTCAGATGTCCTGGAGACTTACCCGGACAAGTTTGATGAGATCAAAGCTTCGCATTCCAATGAATTTAAGGACATATTTGATCGGAAGAACGACGAAGTCATCCGGAGCGCCCGAGTAAATGTCTGGCAATGCTGGTATAAGGACACAGCATTCGATGAGTTTGAAGTCGGGGTAGAAGAGATGGACAAGAAGGACATGAAGAAGCGCCAGCGAAAGTATCCCAACGGGAGAATGACCACTTTTGTGGGAGATGTCATCCTGGAGGATATGAAAAATCCCTATGAATTCACGGGAAAAGACAAGGTTTTCCCTTATGTGAGAGACGTGCTTATTCAACAATTGAATGAGTTCTGGGGGATTTCTTTGGTAGATGTGATGAAATTCCCGCAAGAAGAGCTTAACGAGTTGGAGGCGCAGATTTTCGATAATATTAAGAGTGTGGTCAATGCTCTCACAGTTGCGGCGGAGGGAGCTTTGGACGTGGACGCTTTTGTCAACGCCCCGGGGAGCGTGCTTGAGGTACAGACAGACGGTACTCAGCCGATAGGAAACGTGTTTGCTCGAATACCAGGAGTAAACATTGCTTCTGATGTTTTCCGCTTTCGTGAGTTGAAGGTGGAAGAGCTCATGAAGATGGCCGGCATCACTGATACTTTGACTGGAAATGTCGGAGCAAGCCAGCGTCCCGGTTCGGTACGTGCAGCGTTTGAAGCCAGCATGAGTCGGCTGCGGGAAATGATCCGGAACGACAATCGCGCACTCAGTAAGATGGGAGAGAAGCAGATTGACCTTATGCAGCAGAAATACGATGTCGAGAAATTTATCGCTGTCTCGAATCAGTGGGACGACATTGCCAGCTTGCAGAGTGATACTGTCCAGGCAGAGGTTCGGAAGGCAATGCAAGATCCAAAGGTCATGCGGGAATTTCAGGGGCAGAGGGTTGAACGGCAGATCAATGTGCCAAATGAGCAGTTTGCGAATGAAGCTGCGGCTCTTCAGGCCCAGCAACCAGAAATTACTCAGGATGAGATCAGAGATCTTTTGAAGATTGATGGAATATTGGAATTTAAGGATGACATTCGGGTAGGTAAATATGGCTATCGTGTAGATGTTGGTCCTATGCAGGCACGTGACAGGGAGTCTTTCCAGAACCTTGTCATTGATCTTCTCCGGTACGGCGATGGAAACATCGTTGATGCCCAGGCAGTCCACGAATGGCTGGAACTGCCCAACAAAGAGAAGATGGTCCAGAGGTTGGATTTAGTTAAGAGGTTGAAACAGGAGAATGAACAATTGAAGACACTTTTACAACAAGGTGGCGCACCCCAAAACGGGCAGTCACCACAACAATAAGGAGATAGTAGTATGGATGACAGTGCAGTAACGGAAGCTCCCTCAGAGGGGTCCACCGAGATGACTGCGGATGATTTTTTCTCTGCTGGTTTGAATGAAGGCACAACAGAAGTTGAACCTAGTTCCGGCGAAGCAGCTGAGCAACCTTCTGAAAGTGAGGAGACGACCTCGGAAGATGCTTATGTCTTCGAAGGCATAAAGTCTGACGGGGAGACAGAAGATCTCACTTTGTCGAAAGAGGAGGCGGCTGAACTAATTCGCAAGGGGCGCACGTTTGACAAGCGCATGTCTCAACTTGACCGAGAGAGAAAGGCTTTTGAGGAGGAAAAAAATAAGCCTCTCTCAGAGGAGGAGATACAACTCCGGGCGCAAATCTCGGAGCTTAATTCTCTTCGTTCTCAAGATCCCGAGCTGTATGCTGAGTTGGTCAATCAGGTCAATAAGCGTCAGATCGAGAAAACCCGTCCGAAGCAGACGAAGCTTGAGGAGCGGATAGCGAAGTTGCAAGAGGTAGCCGAAAAGACGGGAGATGTACCTGTCTTGAAGGATCTTGTGGAAACGATCAACGTCCTGAAAGCGGAGTTGGAAGAACAGAATCAGAAAGTCGCAAAGCGTCTGTCTGATCTGGACAACAACACCAATCAGGTTACGGAGACGATGAAGCAAAGAGAAGTTGCAGCGCAACGTGTTCGACTTCAAGCCGAGGCAGCGGCGGCTCGCCAGAGTTTGATTGATGCAGGAGTTCCCGAGGATGCCATAAAGAAAAAAGCTCCCCTTGTGAATAAGTATTATCGCCCAGGAGAGTCGTTAAAAGATCTCACTGAGATGGTATTTGCAGCGGAATTGGCCGCAGCAAAAGCAGGAACTCAGGAGACTAAGTCGGAAGAGACTTCACCGAAGCTCATGAAGAGCTCTGGCGGAGCGTCAGGTGCAGCGGCACTCTCTGACGACTACGATGCCCTCTCGAATGCTTTGTTTGGACGGGTGGTTCCCACACCTGCGGGAGCTACCAAGTAGTTCTTTTCAAACAAATTTCGGAGATTTATCATGGCTGTTATTTACGGTAACAGAAGCACTGAAAACGTTCTTCAGTCAAACAGGTGGCGCGACATTGCTCCCGTCATCTACAACCTGCGTCCAGACGAGACGCCTTTTTCTGTCCTTATCAGCAAGATTCGTAAGAGCATGACTGTTGATCCTAAGTTCGAGTGGTTCGGTAAAGAGCCCCGTTCGGATGCGGATGCGGTCAATAATGGTGCTGGCTATGCTGCCGGTGCTACCAGTATTGTCGTTGACAATGCCGACAAATTCCTTCCGGGTGACTTGGTTCGTGTCATTGATGGCACGACCGGTGCCTATGAGGAATTGATGCGAGTCACTGCCGTTGTCACTGGCACGAATACGCTCACTGTTGAGCGTGGTGTCGGCTCGACTTCTGCTGGCGCAATTGCCGATGACGACATTCTTTTGATTGTGGGTGACGCTCAGCCTGAAGGTTCGGACATTCCGGACGGATTGAGTCAGCTCGCGACTGAGTATTACAATTATACTCAGATTTTTCGTACCAGTTCAGAGTACACTCGGACCTTTCTTCAGACGAAGCTCCGCGCTGATGACAGTGAAGTGAAGCGCCGCCGGGAAGAGAAGAGCCGGGAACACAAACGGAAGATCGAAAAGATGCTCTTCTGGGGTGAACGTGGTATCAGTGGCGCTGGTGGTGCTGCTCCTAATCGTAAGTCTGGCGGTCTTTACTGGTTTATCCAGCAAGCGATTGCGGGCGGCGTGGACAACACCCAGAGCCAATCTGGCGGAACGATGACCGAAGTCCAGCTGGAAACCTTCCTTGAAACCAAAGCTTTCGAGTATGGTGGCAAGGAAAAGATGGCATTCTGCTCTCCTCGCGTGATCAGTGTCATCAACAACCTTCATCGCGGCAAGATTGAGCTGACCAATATGGTGAATGAGTTTGGCATTAATATTGTCAAATGGCACTCTCCTCACGGCACTCTCAATTTTGTTCGCCACAAGCTTTTCAACTATGGTATCTTTGAAAAGGCCATGATGGTGGTTGACATGGATGAGGTTTCCTTGCGCTATGTTGGTGATTCGGACATGCAGTTCCGTACCGACATTGGTGTTGAAGGTCAGGACAGCTACACTGACGACTGGCTCTCTGAAGTCGGTCTGATGGTCCAGCGTCCTGAAACTCTGGCTCTGCTGACAAACGTCAACGCTGCTGCCTAACATTAACCCCTCCCCCTTCGGGGGGAGGGATTTTTTAAGGAGGCAGATATGATAAGCAGAGGATCCTCACACGGAGCGGAAGAAGTCTTTCGAGATTCTGTCACGACTCCGATAACGGCAAATGACGGGGCGTTGCCGACTTCAGCATCTGATGGATATGACCCCAAAGGTTTCCGCAAAGCACTGCTGGTCTTTGACGATAGTGGTGCTGGGAGCTATGATGTCACAATCTACCGATGGAGCGAGACGCTAGGGAAATTTTGTGTTTCCAAGCCAGCTTTCTCCGTCAGTGGTTCTGACATTTTCACGATTGACACGGAAGGTGATTTGCCAGTTTGGTTGCAATTCAGCAATGTGGCAGGCGGCGCTTCGGTGTCAATCATCATAAAACCTTACAACGCGAATTGAGATAGATATGGGTAATTACGCAGCGAATCAAGATCCCAATACAGGGGGGTTGAGCGTCCAGGCAATAATTCAGCTCAAGAGGTCTGGAGACGCTACTGTTGTGTCGGTCAGTAACGAGACTCTTTCAGGTCTTCCCACTATTGATGGGGTGACGCTGTCTGATGGAGAGGTAGCATTACTGACGGCGCAGACAAGCGCAGACGAGAATGGGCCATGGGAAGTTCACACCGGAGCTTGGACCCGACCTTCTTGGTTCCCTGCTGGAAGTACATGCGCGAGTGAAGCCATCTATGTCCAGCAAGGGACTGCGAAAGCAGGGAGCTTGTGGTTCTGCGGAAATGTGACTGGTTCGGATGTTGTGGGTACTGACAATTTGTCTTTTGCCCAGGCATCCGGACCAGGAGCTACCATGTCGCCAGTCGTGTTGACCGCCGGCTCGGATACGGAGACACCGCTAACCCTCCGACAAAATTCTGGGACGCAATCTGCTGCCCTGCTGAGCGTTGAAGACAATGCCGGCGCGGTTGTTTTGGCGGAGATTTCTGCCAGCGGTGATGGCACACTTAATTCTTTGGTCAACAAGAGCTATCTTGAATATGAGGAAGTAACTGCACCGGCGGTTTCTGCTTCCGGCAAAGCTCGTTTGTATTTTGATTCGACTGCCAAGAAGCTGAAGATCTCAGAAGACGGAGGAGCTTATGCAGATCTCTACGACTTTTTGACTATTGGAGATGCAGTTTCTGGAGCAACGGCAAATGCGGTTTGTTACATTGATGGCTCTGGAAATTTTGCCAATAGTGCGAATTTTACTTTCAGTGCGACTGGACTTCATTCCAAGGTGGCTTCTACCGGAGCGACTGCTGTTTATGGCGTCTATGGAGAAGTGGATGGAAATACCGCAGGCGATAAGGTTGGTATTGTAGGCGATAGTGCGGCAGGAGGTACGGGCGTTGCTTTGGGTGTTTTTGGTTTTTATAGCTATCCTTCCGGCTCCACTGTCGGGGGCGGGGGGCTATTTACTGCCAGGAATAATATTGCTCTTTCTTCTTACTATGCGACTTACTCAAGAGCCTCGCTCGTTGCTTCAAACAACGAATCTACAAATGCAATCTTTGTTGCTTTGGACAATGTCACTCCTGCTTTTTCAGTTCTAGACGGAGGCGCTGTCCGATTTGAAGCTGCCGGGTTTCTGGAAGCTGTAGGAAGATCTGCGCCTGCGGTCTCTTCTGCTGGAGAAGGTCGGATTTATTTTGATTCTTCCACAAACACTTTCAAGTCATCCTCGAATGGCGGAAACTATGTTGACCTGCTCTCTCGAGGGGCTCTGTTCCCGTATACTCTGGGGGAATCCGAAGATGGCACAATCACTCAGACTGCACCGACCAGTGACGTTGCGACAAACGATTTCACGATTACCGCCCAGGCAGCTTATGCTTCCGCTGTTACTAACCTCGAAGGCGCAGATGTCGTCCTAGAGGGT
>Ga0180433_10005738_pt1 | contig 16608 bp, 9 predicted proteins | sample SS_ome_8_FD_132980 | JGI IMG/M metagenome (GOLD analysis project Ga0180433, IMG submission 132980) | Hypersaline lake sediment archaeal communities from the Salton Sea, California, USA - SS_1_D_1 metaG | ecosystem: Environmental > Aquatic > Non-marine Saline and Alkaline > Hypersaline > Sediment... | reverse complement strand
TGCAGCGCATATAATATACAATTTAAAGATTGTAAACCTGTTTTTATCGACACACTCTCTTTTGAAAAATACCGTAAGGGACAACCATGGGTTGCTTACAGACAATTTTGCCAACATTTTTTAGCACCTCTGGCACTAATGAGCTATACGGATGTACGATTGAATCAATTGCTTAAAGTTTACATAGATGGAATTCCATTGGATTTGGCAAGTTCATTACTTCCGTTTCGGAGTTATTGGAAATTTTCTTTACTCTCTAATATCCATTTACATGCTAGAAGCCAGAAATATTTCGCTGATAAAGGCGTAAATAAAAATGACTATGAATATAAAATGAGCCTTCTAAATTTTCTTGGTCTTATTGATAGTTTAGAATCTGCTGTCCAAAGATTAAAATGGCGCCCTAAACGTACTGAGTGGATTGATTATTATGAAAATACTAATTATTCTTCGGATGCGATGGGGCATAAAAAAATAATTATATCAGATTTTTTAGACAAGTTGTCCCCAAAGATAGTATGGGATTTTGGTGCCAATATAGGTTTGTTTAGTCGTTTTGTGAGCGATAAAGGTATACAAATTATATCTTTTGATATTGATCCAGCTTCTGTTGATAAGAATTATCTTGAATGCATTAGAGAGAAAAAAGCAAATATACTCCCTTTATTAGTTGATTTAACTAATCCAAGTCCTAGTATCGGCTGGGAGAATGAAGAAAGGATGTCTTTTTTAGAACGTGGTCCGGCAGATACAGTATTAGCCCTTGCCTTGATTCATCATATGGCAATTTCTAATAATCTCCCTTTTAATAAAATTGCTAGTTTTTTTGATAAAATTTGTAAATCGCTTATTATTGAATTTGTTCCCAAAGGTGATACTCAGGTAGAGAGACTTTTGTCTCGTAGAGATGATATTTTTACTGATTATAAACAGAAAGTTTTTGAAGCCGAATTCAGTAAATATTTTATAATAGAAAACTCTGTGAAAATTAGAAGTTCAGAACGGACTATATATTTGATGAAGAGGAGGCAGATTTAAATATGAAGAAAGCACCTGTTTTTCACCCATTTTTGTTTGCCATATTTCCTATTCTCTTTCTCTTTTTCTATAACATAGGGCAAGTGTCATTTGCTCAAATTTTGGTGCCAACGGCATTTGTTTTAAGCTTTACCTTTATTTTGTTTTTGTCGTTAAGTTTGGTTCTTAGAAATATTGAGAAAGCAGGTATTATTACATCCTTATTTTTAATTTTGTTTTTTTCCTATGGCCATATTTTTGATATCATATACGGCAGACAAATAGGCAGTTTTGTAATCGACAGCAACATATACTTAATGCTCATCTGGGGCCTGCTATTTAGTTGTAGCACTTATTCCATTATAAAGACACGCAGAGACCTACATAATTCCACCAGCCTTCTAAATACCGTAGCTTTTTCCTTAGTTATACTTACTCTTATTAACATTGGAGTTTACAAGGTTAAAACAAGAGGTCTCTTACAAAACGATGTTATAAGTCCGGCACATATATCAACTGCTCCATTAGATTTAAAAAAGGCAGCTCCGTTTCGGGATATTTATTATATTATTTTGGATGGATATGCCAGGTCGGATACGCTGTTTGAACTTTTTGGTTACGACAATCACGAGTTTACTGACTATTTGACTGAAAAAGGTTTTTACGTAGCTTCCAAAAGCTGCTGTAATTATCAGTGTACCTTTCTATCATTGCCATCGTCTCTAAATATGGAATACATTAACTACTTAAGAGAGAAGATGGGCAAAAAATCACGAGATCCATTGATACTCATGCGAATGATGAATGATAACAAAGTCACCCGTTTTCTAAAAGCAAGAGGGTACAAGTTTATTTCTGCACGGAAAAATCGACATGCAGATTTAAATTTGGATTGCGGGTCTTTATACTCCTGTCCCTTCCTATCTGCGCTAGATTTTTATGAATTTACATCAGCGTTATGGCGGACGACTATACTACAACCTGTTATAAGTTATTTTAATTCTATAGTGAATCTTAGGCCGGTAGTGCTGTGTATGTTTTCAAAACTTGTCCAGGCGCAAAAAATCGAAGGGCCGAAATATGTTTTTGCCCATTTTCCTATCCCTCATCCCCCTTATGTATTTGGTCGAAACGGTGAAAAAGTTACACAAACAAAATCTTCGATGACTGCCTGGGAACCCAAATGGCAATATTTAAATCAATTGATTTTTGTCAATAAGAAAGTTACAGAGCTCATTGAAAAGATATTATCAGAATCAGAGGTGGCGCCAATAATCATTATCCAGGCGGACCACGGTGTTGCTTTTTCTGGGAACCAAGCCAGTGAGAGAATGTTTAAAGAAAGAATGAGAATATTTAACGCTTATTTTTTACCCAATATCAACAAGGATCTTTTATATAAGTCCATTACGCCGGTGAATACTTTTCGTTTTATCTTTAAGCATTACTTTAATGCAAATTATAACTTGATAGACGATAAGGTCTATTTTACTAATGTTGACGAATCTCTCTATAACTTTACGGATATAACAAACAAAGTTAATTAAGCAGGAAAAAAAGCTAAGGGTTGTAACGGGATTATACTGAAGAATTTTGTCTTTATAGGGTAGCGGTGATGGGAAAAAATATATTATTTATTGACCCTCCCGGGGCGTATGCCAAAATAGTCAATACCGGTCTTGGTTATATTGCTGCCTCTTTAAAAAAACATTCCGATTGTAATTTCAAAATCATCGACCTTAATAATTTCCGAAAAAATAGAGATAGAATTTTAAAAGACGCTTTCAGCGGCTGCCGGGTGGATGCCGTGGGTATTTCGGTTAATGTCGGAAGTATGCATGCCATACCGGCGTTGTTGAGTAAGATAAAAGATTATTTTCCGGATTCTAAAGTTTTTATCGGCGGGCCGCATATAAGCCTTCATTATAAGAGGCTTTTGAAGGATTTTGTCCAATTTATCGATTTTGCCGTAATCCGGGAAACAGAAAGAACGATATCTAAAATTATAGATAATATTTATGACCGGAAAGCCCTTTCGGATATCCCGGGGGTTGTTTCAAGGGAAGAGCCCGATAGAGATATTTATGGCGAGACAATAGACGATATTAATGCAGTAAGTTTCCCCTCGTATGAATGCTTTGAATCAGTTAAGCGCAACAATTGTTCGATGGAGTACTACCCAATAATAACCAGCAGAGGGTGTCCCTATTCATGTATTTTTTGTGCCGGTCCGAAAATCTCCGGCAAAAAATGGCGCTTCAGGAATCCGGAAAGCGTAGTGGATGAAATTGAATCGGCATTAAAAAAGTACAAAACGAGAAATCTTGAAATTTTCGATGATAATTTTCTTCTTGATAAAAGGCGGGTAGTAGAAATTATGGAGATGATTCTAAAACGGAATATCAAAATGCGCTTCAGATTCGGAAACGGGGTAAGGGCAGATAAACTTGATGAAGAAAATGTAAAGCTTATGAAAAAAGCCGGCCTTTATGAAGTTGGTATGGGTATAGAGAGTGCCGATCCGGATATATTCCGGAGTATAAAAAAAGGCGAAAATTTTGAGGTAATCGAAAAAGCCATAGGATTGTTAAAGAAATACGATATTCATGTGGGCGGTTCCTTTATTATTGGGCTTCCCGGTTCTACTATGGAGAAAGATGTCAGGTCAATAAAATTTGCCAATAGAATGGGGTTTAGCTGGAGATATACTGCCTGGTGTTACTTTACGCCTTATCCTTCTACAGAGGCATACGATATGATAAGAAAAGAACTCGATGAGGAGATAATTGAAAAGTCTCATCGCAGGGGTCATTTTACCGCCAATTTTATCGAGACAAAAGATTATCCCCTGGAAGAGCGGATTATTGTCCGCTCAATAGCGGCCAAAATCCCGCCTGTTCACCCTGAGTATAATAAACTGAAATTGCTGAAGTTGTTTTTGAAGACGGAGGCGACAATATTAAAATACCGCGATAAAAATTTAGGTTTTCTAAAATTTAATTTCCTGATGATAGAACGCATGGTTCATTTTATTAAATTATGGGTGACCAATAGAGTGAATCCGGAAGCGTATCTATAAAGCTGACGGTGAAATAGCGTCAAAGAAGTAAGGAGTTTATAGAAGATGAAAAGTAATGTATTGTTTGTTGATCCTCAAGGCGGTTGTTCGATGAGAGTCAATATTGGCCTGGGCTATATGGCCTCTTCATTAAAAAATAGCAAAAATTGCAATTTTAAAATTCTTGATTTCAATTTAATCAAAGAGCCCTATGAGAAAATTCTAAAAAGAATAGCAAAAACTCAAAATATTGATGGAGTAGGCGTTACCGTGAATATCGGCAGCATGCATGCCGTGCCAGATTTACTCAGTAAAATAAAGGTATGCTTTCCTAAGGCGAAGATTTTTATCGGGGGGCCGCACGTTACTCTTCTTTACAAAAAGCTTTTCAGCGATTTTGACGGGTGTTTTGATTTTGCGGTAATTGGAGAGACTGAAAAGACAATATCAAATATTGTCGAAAATATTCATAATAAAGACGAACTCTCCAAATTACCCGGTGTAATTTTTGAAGGAAATTTAGACAATCCCCCAAAGGGGGATATAGTCGACAATATAGATGAAATAGATTTTCCTTCTTACGAATGTTTTGAATCTGTTAAACGAACGAACAATGAGATGAATTATTACCAGATCCTTACCAGTAGAGGGTGCCCTTATAACTGTACCTATTGTGCGGGGCCGAAAATATCAGGAAAAAAATGGAGAGCCCGCAGCCCTCAAAATGTGATAAGCGAAATAGAATTTGCCTTTAAGAAGTACAAGACTAACAATTTAGAGATAATTGACGATAATTTCCCTCTAAGCGAAGAAAGAATGATGACAATTCTGGATATGATTTTAAAGAAGGATATAAAGATGCGGTTTAGGTTTGCTAATGGTATCCGGGCAGATAAACTTAATGAAAAGAACGTCAAGGTGATGAAGAAGGCGGGCCTTTTTGAGGTCAGCCTGGGGATTGAAACTGCTGACCCTGATTTATTCTTAAGTTTAAAAAAAGGTGAAACCTTTGATAAAATCGAAAGGGCAGTTAAAGTGCTGCAGAAATTCGATATCAAAATAGGAGGTAGTTTTATTATCGGCTTGCCAGGGGCAACCCTAGAGAGAGATATGCAATCCGTTAAGTTTGCCAATAAATCTCATTTTAGCTGGAAGCAGATGGCCTGGTTTTATTTTATCCCTTACCCTTTTACCGAGGCGTACGATATTTTCAAGAAAGAAATCAACAATCAAGAGATAATCGATAAGTCTTACAAAAGAAGCGCCTTTACGGCCCAACACATTGAGACAACCAATTATCCTCTTGAAGAAAGGGTTATAGTTCGTTCTATTGCTTCAAGGATTCCACCGGTACATCCAGAATTCAGTAAATGGCGCCTTTTAAAAATGTTTTTGAAGATGGAGTTAACTATTTTGAAATATAGGGATAAAAACCTTAGTTTTATAAAATTTCATCTGGATATGATAAACCGAATATTGCGTTTTTCGAAATTATGGATAACCGGTCAAGTACACCCTAAAGCGTATCTAGGATAAGAAATGATTATGGGGCGGAAGAAAACTATAACTGCTTTAGTAGTTACTTATAATGCAGAAAGGTTTATTCGCGGTTGTTTAGAATCCGTTAAAAACTGGGTAGATGAAATTATTGTTGTGGATATGTATAGCTCTGATAGGACTATCGAAATAGCCAAAGGGTTTACCGACAGGATAATTCAATCTAAAGAAGAAAGTCATGAAGCAAGGACAAACTTAGGGATTGATAGAGCAAAATCCGATTGGATTCTAAAGGTTAATGCCACAGAAAGAATTACTCCTTTGTTGAAAGAAGAGATTATTGGGAGAGTAAACAGCGAAGAAGAATACGCGGGTTACTATATCCCAAGGAAAACTTATTGCACCTGCGCTTTTATTGAAGAAAGGCCGGGGGTTTTATACCTGTTTAAAAGGGGTGCGGGTAGATATTCCGATACCAGGGCGCATGCACCGATAGAGCTGCAAGGGAAAACAGGGTATTTGAAGAATTCTAATATCCATTGGGCCAGCTTAAGTTTTGAAGCAGGAATAAATAAGCTGAATAGCTATACATCTCGGGATGCCAGAAAGGTATTTAACGGTAACCCAAAGGCTTTTTGGTGGAAACGGCCGGTACATAAAGTGAATGCGTTTAATCTCTTATACAGGACCTTAGCCGGTTTCTATATGTTTTACTTCCAGGCGAAATTTTATCGCTATGGATTGCACGGACTTATTGAATCTATCGGCGGTGCTTTTGTCTTTTTTACAGAAATGGCTAAGCTCTGGGAATTACAGTATAAACAGAAACATAACATTAAAGACGAGTTGCTGCCGTTAGATTAAATGAGATGGCCGAAAAGATGGGCGAAGGGCTAAAAACAAAAAATAATAATAGAAAAAAAGTTATCGGGACCGTGATTTTGTTGCTTTCTATGGGTGCCGTGATAATGCTTTATTGGCGGTGGTTTTTGCCGGGCGGAATTACCTATGGCGATTGGTATTATTACGCTAAAGGTTCTCTTTCCGATCTCACTGCCTCTATATGGGGTGCCGGCCTGGGGGGATACCGGATTTTAAGTTTATCCAGTGCCCCGTTAGTAATGTTTATCGGTTTTTTATTTCGAACCTTTGGATGGAGTTATTCTGTCATCGAACGCATAACTTGCTTTTTTCCCCTTATTTTCCTCTTAATATTTTCCCCCTGGTATTTGGCGCGTACTTTAGGGTATCGTCGTGTCGGAATTGCTGCGGTAATTATAGTTTTTAATTTAAATACCTATATTTTTTTTATCAGCGCGGTAACTAACATGGCTTTAGCAATAGCCTTGGTGCCATTAATAATCGCATTGTTTATTCAGGCGATTCAGTCCGTGCAACGTCGATATGAAGTTTTGTTTGCCCTTGTTTTTGCCTTAGAGATGGTTTACGATATGCGAATTGCTTATATTGCCGCGGCATTATGCTTTCTCTATTTCATTTACCATTTGATAACTAATCCCCCAAGAAGGCCTTATAACTATCGAAGAGAAGCCAGTAGGTTATTTCTAATGGCCTTGGTGGTTGTTTTGCTCCATTCTTACATGTTAATTCCATTTCTATTCGGGCGGGCATCCGGCACAACTTTTATAGCACTACCTGAAGGATATAACAATGCCGGTTGGGTGCGAACCCTTAGCTACTGGAACTTGTTGCATGTTTTAGGATTACAGGTGCCTTGGTGGGGTAAACCAGGTATACTAAATCCACCTAATCCGCATTTTTTATTAATACCGATTTTGGCCTTCAGCGTGTTCCTGTTTTCTATTAAACAAAAGAGAACAGTTCTATTTTTTGGAATTGTCGCCTTAATATTTTCTTTTCTGGCAAAGGGAAGTAAACCGCCGTTTGGCCAAGTTTATATTTGGCTGTTTCTGCATTTTCCGGGGTTTATTATGTTCCGCGAACCCGGCAAGTGGTGGTCTCCGGTGATACTTTCTTATGCTGTCTTAATCGGCGGTTTGGTCAATTATCTGATAAATGGCGAAAACATAAATCGGTTTTTGAAATGGTTGAAGAAAAGATTTAATCTTTCTGCTTCTCTTGCTAAAGTAAGTTTAACGGCAATAGCCCTCGGAATATTCTTAATTATATTTCCTGTCAACCCAATGAGTACCGTGCGCTATTCGGCAAATTTTGTTTCTCGACCGTTGCCCAAAGAAGCAGGGCATATAGAAAATTTTCTACATTCTCAACCAAAATTTTTTCGTGTCTTGTGGCTTCCGGTTTTTTATCGCTTTGGCTATTCTTCAGGGCAGCACCCGGCAGTTTCGGGGATAGATTTGCCAGAGTCTTTATTATTGCCCCTTCGATTTATTAATCCGCCAGAGTATCCGTATGTCTCTCCGTATTTTGGCCAACCCTTTGGCACTTTTTTCTTACGTCTGCTGTCCGTTAAATATGTTCTTGTGCCCTTTGAACTTTATTACGATCCCAGTATTTATTATTGGTATGGGCATCCACCAGAATATTATAACCGGCTGGCTGAAAAAACGCCCGGGTTCAAGCCTGTTTCTTTTAACGGAAAGAGCCAAGTTTATGAAGTGCCGGATCCGTTCCCGCATTTCTATGTTGCTTCGGACAGCAGTGTAATTACAGAAGCTGATATTGGTATCTTCCCGGAAATAGCCGAAGCCAAGATGGCTGAAAATACTTCTCTATTTTTTCTGGCTAATCGGCTTCCAGAAGAACTGCTTAAAAAAATGAATAACTTTATTTTTCAAAATAGTACTTGGGAGGATTTAGCGGTTGATTTATGTAAGAAGACAAAGCTTGGTAGCTTCCGCGAAGTTTCACTCGGACAAAGGGATAGGCAGAAGGCGAATTTTAAAATAGAGGAAGCCGGAGATTACGAGATTTATTTAGATACAGACGATTTGCCTGAGGATGAGGTTCCTATTCTTATTGCAGAAATTGATGGAAAAGAAATATCTCCAGCAGCGGGCTACTATCAACAGATTCTAAAAAGAAAATATATTAAATTTGGAGAGATGAAATTTGAGCGGGGTAAACATGCAATAACATACAAAATTAAAAATAGGATGTTCAACATTAACGAAAAGGATTTAAAAATAATTTTGGTACCTAAAGAAGGAAGAGAAAAAGAGGGAAAAATCATCTGGGAAATTACAAATCGGCCAGGAATCAAGGTGAGTCGAATCCTAAGAAAAAATCGAAAATTCTATTTGTCCCAAGAATCTGACCTTAAAGTTAAGGTCAAGGTAACGCCGTACCTTTTCAGGAAAAAAGGAAAAGTCGGGATAGCGATTAGATTTGATGATGCTGAGAAGTTGAAAGACTGGTTTATTTCTCCATCGAAGGTACCCTGCGAATATTCTATTTATAAAAACAAGGTGTTATTTCTGTCTTCACATTTTAAGGGTGATGCTAAGGCAGATGAATTTGTCCAGATGAAGAATGAAAGCATCCGGGTGAATCTTGAAAAGTATCCTTATTTTAATTTGACGTACAGAATAGAAGACCCAGAAGTCCAGACAATAGAGGTAGTTGCCGGAATAGATTTTGATAAAGATGGTAAAGTTAACGAATATATCCGGGGTATATACCCAAGGCCAGCCTCGGTATTTTGGGATAACTTTCGTTATAATTTCTATAGTAGAGTAAAGGCAAAATTTCCGGATAAAAAGTATTATGAGTTGGTAAAACTGGAGCTTTATCCCCATAAACTGTGGAAGGTTGACTGCAGTACGCCAAAAAGAAAGGGTAAATACAGATTTTGGATTAAAGGTTTAAAATTCTCCAATTATTCCCCAAGGGAATTTTTTGAAAGTTTTAAAGATGCTTTAGATGTGGATTTAAATTCAGAAGAGGAGATTGAAAACTGGTCGGTGGAAAGAAAAGGTAAAATTCGCTTAGAGCTATCCAGGAAAGTTAATAAAATAAATCTTAGGCAGTTTCCGATGATTGAATTGGATTGTAAGATTAAAGACCCCGAGCTTCAAAAAATCGATTTTATCCTTGGTTTAGATTTTGATGGCGATGCGATAGCCGATAAAGATATTCTTCTTGATTACCTTGTTACCTCTAAAGAATGGGGTAAATTTCAGTTCGACGCTTATAGTTTGGTAAAGGAGGTTTATCCAGCTGAGAAGGAATACAACTTAATAAAGATAGCATTAGGGTTAAGTGAACAAAAGATAAAAAGACCAAAGGAGGGGTATCCGTCTTATTTCAAAAGATTAAGAGTTTTTTCTTCTTCTTTGGTTTCTACTGAGGAGGCTATTTTCGATAGGCCGGTGTTTGCTATAGATAAAGAAAGATTCCGGTTGAAGGCAAAATTTAAGGGTAAAGCGAATATAGAAGATTTACGGTTTGAGAGGACTTTATTTTTAGAAGGAGGGGAACATTATTTAAATAAACTCGAAGATGGTAGTTTTAAAGTGGACTGGGTGATAGTTGAGCCAAGGGACGGGAAAGATAAAAAAGAAAATAGGAATGAGCCAAAAATCACCTTTAGAAGGGTGAATTTGACTAAGTATAAAGTGAAGGTGAAAGGGGCAAAAAAACCGTTTTGGTTGGTATTTAGTGAGAGTTTTCATGATGACTGGAAGCTATACAGCAAACAGAAAACAGAGAAAAGAAAACAGCAAGCAGAAGAGATTGCAGCCGAATATCCAAATTGGGGGGTGAAAGAAGCTAAATATAAATGGGGGTTTTCTCCCGGGGATATTAAATATCTATTTGGCGAGCCGTTAGATACGGAGCACCAATTAGTTAATTTTTATGCCAATGGCTGGTGGATAGATCCAGAGGTCTTGAATTTGCCGGAAGATTTTAACCTGGTTGTCTTTTTCCGGCCCCAGTCACTTTTTTGCCTGGGCATAATAACATCAGGCCTTACTTTTACCGGTTGTCTTCTCTATTTAGGGTGGGGCTGGAGAAAGAAAAGAAGGCAATGAATTATCGGCATAGAAAAATTTTGCAGTATTTTAAAAAGAATCCGGAGGCAACATTTATATGCGCTTTTATATTCCTTATCGCTGTATGCATGTTATTACTCGTTTTTGGACGGGTTAAGATAGCTGAAGGGGTGGTTAACTGGGCATATTTATTTTTAGTCGCGGGAATACTGATAAAGCTGGTTCGATATTTAAAGGAGCGGAAAGATTAAAGGAGAACTTTTTAAGGAGAGAGGCGATGTTTAATTTAGGGAAAAGAGAAGTTACAATCTTCTCTTTTTTTATCATCTTAACTTTAATAGCCACCTATCCTCTCATTTTTAAAATGAATAACAGCATATTTAGCGATTCCGAGTGGACTTTTGATTCGCCGGGTTTTATTTACGGTTTATGGGACGGGAAGCAAGTTTTGTTGAATAATACGGATTCTGGAAAAAATGATATGGTTGCTTATCCGTTTGGCGTCCCTTACGCGGGCAATCGATTGCGTTCATATCTAACGCCCTCTGCTTTCTTATTCTTACTGGTTCTTTTGAAAAATGAAATATTCGCTTATAATTTTTGCACCCTCTCTAGTTTTATTCTATCCGGAATATTTATGTACTATCTTAGTTTTTATTTAACCAAAAACAAACTGGCCGCTTTTACATCAGGTATAATATTTGCTTTCTGCAGTAATCATTTCCTGCAGGCCTTTTCTCATTTTGGGATGGCCCAGATTCAATGGATGCCTCTTTATGTTCTCTCTTTAATAGCGCTGAATGAAAAGAGGTCATATCCGGCTGCAGTTTTATGCGGTTTGGCCTTTTCTTTAGTTTTGCTGGTGAACTACTATTTCGGTTATTTTATGGTTATCATTACCGCCGGGTTCATTTTATTTAATTTGGCGTATCGAATGTGGGGTAAAAGGCTTGAAAGGGAAAGGATAAGCCGATTAAAGACAATAAAGTTGATATTACTGGCCGGGGCAATTTCCCTAGTGATGATTCTGCCGTCTACATATGATACGCTAAAGCAGATAATCAGGCCTAAAAGAGCGGAGGCGGAAGTTTCATTCCTATATGTAAGGCCATACGAAGACCTTTATAGATACGCGGCCAGGACATACGATTATTTTTTGCCTACCGAATATCATCCCGTATTTGGCAGATTGACAAAGAAGATAGTCAGGAAAATTACCGGCGGCCAGAGGCACTGGGCGGAAAGAACCCTTTATCTGGGAGTTACACCTTTATTCCTGGCAGTTATAGGGATAGTAGGTTGGAAAAAGCGTCGGACATTGGGCATAAATAAGGCTAAAGAGGACTTTTATATTCCCCTTTTTTTATTCTTGGCAGTTTTAGCTTTCTATACATCTCTGTCTCCGGTAGTTCAGTTCTGGAAAATTAAAATTCCTACACCTTCTTTTTTCCTCTACCGCATAGCACCGATGTTCAGGGTCTATGCCCGAATGGGATTTGTGGTTACCCTAAGTCTCGCAGTTTTAGCCGGTTTTGGCCTCAGGGATATCCTGGCAAAGATTAAAAGGAAATGGGCAGAGACTGCGGCGGCGGTAATTTTCTCTGCGTTGATACTTTTTGAATATACGGTTATCCCTCCCTGGCGCAATGTGGATTTTAGTAAACCCCCGGCTGTTTATGAATGGCTGGCTGAACAGCCGAAGGATATAATTATCGCCGAATATCCTTTGTACGATAGTATTGACGAAAGGCACTTTAATTATTTATTTTATCAAAGAATTCACCGGAAGAAGATGATTAACGGTGCACCCAGAGGAACAGAAGGATATTCCTTTAGAGAAACGATGATGGATATTTTAAAACCAGGGAGCCGTTCGGTTTTACGCACTCTGGGAGCGAACTATCTCATTATCCATAAAGAGATATATGACGATAAAGCAATTTCTATCTTAGACAATTCTAAAGACCTGAGACTTATCCAGGATTTTCCTTCGGCCCGGGTTTATCAGATACCCGGTGAGAGTTTTTAGAGACAATTTCCGAGTAATGAGAATTTCGAAATTAACAGTCTTTATCGTTTTTTTTATAATTGTCTCTGCCTCATTTATGCGGCAGGTAATGGGGTTTGTGGAAGGTTACCTTGGAGAAAGGGGGGCGGCGTTTATAATCGGGCTAATCATTCTCTTCAGCGCATTAGCCTTTTTAATTTTTGTTTTTAAAAACCATCCCGATATTAAAAAAAACTTAGCTATTGTATTATTCTTGGCAATAGGTATTATTCTGAGCTGGCAGATAAAAATGCCGGCAGAAAGAATTCATATTTTGGAGTATGGTATTTTGGGCTGGTTCGCCGGGCGGGATCTAACGGCCGAAAATAAAAAATGCCGGGGTTTTATTTTTGCCTGGCTGTTAATAATTACAGTCGGAATTTTTGATGAGGCATTTCAGAAAATATTACCCTATCGGGTTGGGGACAGCCGGGATATTTTCTTTAATAACCTGGGAGGGTTATGGGGAATAGGGCTATGGTTTCTCAAAAACAAATTAAATGGATAGTATTTCTGGTTTCGTTTGCGGTTTGTCTTTTTTTAAGTTTTAGGGCTTTTCGTTTCAATCCCTACGGGGATTTTAAATATTATTTGCTAACAGGCGATGAGCCCCATTATTTACTAATTACCCAGAGCCTGATTTTTGATAAAGACTTTAACCTCTGGAATAATGTCCGCAATAATGATTGGAGATTTTTTGAGCATCGGCCGGTCGATGGGCATGCTCCCGGATTCACCTATTACAATAATCTGGCAAAAGGAAGACTGGAATCTAAGGAGAAATTTTGGCAGGATAGAAGATATTCTGTCCATAGAATCGGTCTTCCTCTACTTATAAGCCCGGCTTATTTTTTAGGGATTAGGTGGAAATTAGGAGTTAGATGGGCAGTAATTTTATTTCTAAATTTATGTATCGCTTTGTTAGCCGTTAATATTTATGCGCTTAGTTTTGAATTGACCAATAATAAAATTGTATCTTTATGGGTCTGGGCAGTCCTATCATTTTCCGGGCCGGCTTTATTTTATTCTAACAAGATATTTCCTGATTTGCTGGCGGCTTTATTTATTATATTTGCTTATCGGAAAATAAGAAATCTCCGGCGCATTGACTTCGTTAATCCATTTATCATCGGCCTTTGTATTGCCTATTTACCTTGGCTTCATGAGCGTTTTATTTTAACCTCCTTCATCCTTTTTCTATTTTTTGTTTATTCAGTAAAATTATCTGTAAAGCCAATCATTATATCGCTAATACCCATTGCTATATCTTTCATTCTGCAGGGGGCCTATTATAACCTGCTTTTTGGGGTGCCTTTCCCGGTTAACGTCCATCCTTCTTTTTCTTTAAGGAATGGCGGCCTTTTAGGTTTGCTTTTTGATAGAAATCTCGGGCTTCTTTTCTATTCGCCAGTCTATATCATATCCTTGATTGGAGCTTTAGGATTGCTTAAAGAAAGGCCAAAGGAGTTTTTTTGGTTAAGTTTAATTTTTATTCCCAACTATATTATCTTAGGTCTTTTTCGAGAATGGTGGGGAGGATTATGTCCTCCTGTTCGTTATCTTTTGCCTTTCGTTCCACTGCTAACTTTACCGATATCGTATGCATTATTAAAGATCAGGAATATAGGTTTTAAAATAATGGCTGTGATATTAGGTTTGGCGGGAATAATTATAGCTAACTATGCTATGTGGTTTCCCGGGATGCTTTACCGTTATAGCCATCCTTTAAGTTGCCATTTTAACAGGATAATAAATATTTTTCCTAATTTTATCGAGAGAAGTCCTTTAACCTATCAATCAGCCGTAATCTGGATAATACTCGTTGTATTTTTTACCGGGTATTATGGGTATGCAGGTTTTTATAAGAAAATGAAGAATAGATGAATATAGCCTTCCTGTAGTGAGAGTGCTTTAAAATGAAAAAGAGCGAAAATTATTAAAGGTGTCTTTAGCCATGAGAAAAATTTTAATCTATTTTTTGGTAATTTTGTTTTTTACTATTTTTACTTTTTTTTCTACCTATCCTTTAATTATCAAGATGGATACGGCAGTTAAAAATCTGGGGGATCCGGTTTTAAACGTCTGGATATTGAACTGGGATATCCATAAATTTCTGACCGGAATCAGCAATTTTTTCGATGCCAATATTTTTTATCCCCATATGAATACCCTGGCCTATTCAGAGCACCTTATTCCTCAGGCGCTCCTTGCCTTGCCGGTTTACTTGATAACCCACCAGCCGATTTTTATCTATAATTTTCTCTTTATCTTAAGTTTTATCCTTTCCGGGCTGGGGATGTTTTTTCTTGCTGAACATTTAACCAAAAATAAATTTGCCTCCCTTTTGGCTGGATTCATTTTTGCCTTTTCGCCTTTTCGCTTCGGCCATCTGGGGCACCTGCAAATTTTAAGTATGCAGTGGATTCCATTTACCTTTTTATTTTTGCACAAGTTTATCGAAGAATCAAAAATTAAAGATTTAATCTTTTTCTTAGGTTTTTTTATACTACAGGCTCTTTCCTGCAGCTATTATGCATTTTTTTTAACTGTGGCAATTCTTATTATGTTCATTTTTCTTTTGATTAATCGAAAGCTCAATACGAAAAAGATTTCAGCTTTAATATTTGCTGGAATATTTGCCGGCTTGATTCTTTTCCCGTTTTTCTATCCTTATTATAAATTCAAGAAAGAGATGAATTTCAGCCGGCCGGCGAGTGAAGTCGAATATTATTCGGCCCAGGTGCAAAATTACCTGGCCCTCCCAAGTGGAAACAGGCTTTTGGGAAAATTAACGAAAAGATTTGTTGGTACAGAAGCCCAGCTTTTTCCCGGAATAACCGTTCTTGTCTTTGCCATCGTGGGGATGTTTAAATGGCCTGGGAAAAAGGGGGATCCCGTTAGAAGTCCAAATCAGAAGCGGGGTATCCCGCCTTTTCGCGGAAAGAGCGGGATTTCTTCTGATGGAGTGAATAGAATCCTGGAAGTTTTGATGATTCTTAATCTTTTGATGATTATATTTTTGCAAAAATACGGCGGGTTTGATTTTAATTTGGCTGGGTGCAAAATCAGCCTTCATTCCATCAGGAACCCTCTTTATCTGCTTTTTTTACTCATTATTATTCGCTGGCTTAACAGCCGCGAAAAAAACAAATTTTTGGCTTTGGATTACCGGACGAATTTATATTTGATTCTGGCTATATCGAGTTTTATTCTTTCTTTAGGGCCGTCTTTAATTATCTGGAACAGCGGCAAATTGATAAACCTGCCCTATCTTTTCCTTTATAATCATATTCCCGGTTTTCAGGGTTTACGGGTGCCGGCCCGCTGGGGTTGTTTCTTCATCTTTTCTTTAAGTGTTTTGGCGGGAATGGGGATAAAAAGAGCCTTTAATGCTTTCAAAAAGGGGAAAGGCATATTAAAATGGATGGTGGCCGTCTTAGTTTTTTCTTTTTTGGTCAGTGAATCAATTTATATCCCGATTGGGTACGCCGAACTGCCCAAAAGAGATTCTTCGGTTTATAACTGGTTAGCTAAACAAAAGGATGATTTTGCGATTATTGAGCTTCCCATGCCGATCGATGGTTCCCGGGCGCATTATGAAGCAGAGTACATGTACCGGTCTATTTATCACTGGAAACCTTTGGTTAACGGCTATAGCGGTTTTTTCCCTCCCGATTATTGGCCGATCAATAGAAAGATGCAGAGATTCCCCAGTTTTGAATCTGTTGAAATCCTGGAGCAGTTAGGGATTAAATATGTAATTGTCCATTTTGCTATGCTGGATGGCGAAAGAATCACAAGAATAAAAAATCAGATCCCGGAATTTAACCAGGATTTAAGGATAAAAAAGAAATTCGGCGAAGATTATGTTATAGAGATTATTCCTAAGAATACAGCAAAGACCGCAAGATAGATGAAGGGGGCGTTTTGAAATTATCAGTTATAATGCCGGTTTTTAATGAATTAGAAACGATTGAAAAAATTATCGAAAAGGTGGAGTGCCTTGTAATTTCCAAAGAAATTATTATTGTCGATGATTGTTCTACCGACGG
>Ga0180433_10005736_pt1 | contig 16611 bp, 12 predicted proteins | sample SS_ome_8_FD_132980 | JGI IMG/M metagenome (GOLD analysis project Ga0180433, IMG submission 132980) | Hypersaline lake sediment archaeal communities from the Salton Sea, California, USA - SS_1_D_1 metaG | ecosystem: Environmental > Aquatic > Non-marine Saline and Alkaline > Hypersaline >... | reverse complement strand
TTAGAAGGGGCTAAATATGAAGCACATGGATAGATTAGGAAGCATATTACTACTAAAAATGATATGTATGTTGTTTCAAAATATGTATGCGGAACAATAGAAAGTAGTGGAAATATTGGTCAAGTGATGGGTACCTTAGGTCAACAAGTTATTCAGGGTAAGAGAGTTCCATTTTCTTTTACGAAGAGAACTTTACCATTTTTTGCTCGTGACGACTATAGTGCGGAAAGTAGGGGATTTGTAAAAGGAAGTTTCTTTAATGGGATGAATCCGGTAGAGACTTTTTTCCATCAGATGGGAGGTCGTATGGGTAATATTGATACAGCAATTAGAACTGCAGATTCAGGTTATATGCAAAGAAGGTTGATTAAGGCCTTGGAAGATTTATATGTTAAGTATGGAGGAACAGTGAGAGATGGAACAAATAATATTATTCAGTTTTCTTATGGGGACGATGGAATTGACCCTACTAAGTTAGAGCAACAAAAAATGGATATTATGAGGTTAAATAATGAGGAATTGGAGAAGTATTATAAGATAACAGATGGAGATATGAAGAATATGAAGAGTATTATGACTAAGGAGGCTTATCAGGAAATTTCTAAGATGAATAAGAAAGTTTTTGATGAGGAGTATGAGATGATAAAGAGTTTTAGGGATGATGCAAGGTATAAATACTTTAAGAATATTAATATTATGGATAACACTGTTTTTTGTGCAATTAATTTTATTGGAATTATTGCCAGTGCAAAGGATAGGTTTAAAATTCAATTAAATATGAAGACTGATTTAACGCCAAGTTTAATTCAGGAAAAAATTGAGGATATTTTGAAGAGTATGGAAAAGTATTTACCAGAAATTTCATTAAATATGTTTAAGATTTTGATTTATTCTCATTTATCTTACAAGAAGGCAATTTTATATCATAGATTAAACAAATCAGTTTTTACATTTATTATTGATACCATTAAGGAAAGATATATGAGTTCATTAGTTCAAGCAGGAGAAATGGTTGGAATTATTGCAGCTCAATCTATTGGAGAACCTTTAACTCAGATGTCAGTTCCAAGTGATACTAAGGTGATTGTAAGGAAGGATGGAGAGGTTGAGAAGATGGAGATTGGAGAGTTGATTGATGGTTTAATTGAGGAGAAGAATGGGGAGTTATTTGTGGATGAGACTAAGACCCATAATATTTTGGATTTAAATGATGAAATTGAAATTTTATCTGTCTCTAAGGAAGAAAAGAATTCATGGATGAAGATAAGTAAGGTTAGTAGACATCCTGTTAATGGTGGATTAATGAAAGTTACTACTAGATCAGGAAAGACAACTAAAGCGACATTATCACATTCCTTTTTGAAGAGAGTGGAAGATGGAATTGAACCGGTTTTAGGGAGTGAATTGAAGGTTGGACAAAGAATTCCAGTTACAAAAAATATTCCAATGATTTCAAATCCTAAGATGAAATTAATGTTGGAGAAGGAGTATGAGTTAAATAGAGAGTTTGGTTATTTTTGTGGAATTTATTTGGCTAATGGGACGACAGTGAGAGGGAATATGAGACTTAAAATTGATGAGAGATTAGGACAAAAATTAGGAATGGGTATGGTTTATAAGAATAGTCATTTTTATTGTGAAAATAAGGATTTTGTTGAGAAATTAACAGAGAAATTTATGAAGAAGAGTGGAGAGAAGACTATTCCTGGATTTGTTTTTGGTTCTAATTTAGATTTTATTGGGGGATTAGTTTCCGGATATATTGAGAGTAATGGAAGTATTGATAAAAATAAGAATTTCGTTAGAGTTTCAAGTGTTAATGAGAATTTATTGAATGATATTTGTTTATTATTAGCTTATGTTGGTATTTTTGGAGTGAGAGGTTATGATAAGAGAAGTGGTAAATCATTTTATTTACATTTATCTAAGAAGTATGCAAAGACCTATTTTGAAAAGATTGGATTTTATTTACCTGAGAATGTAGAATGTGTAGAAGATATTATGAAATATAATGAAAGAGATGATGCTCATGATGTTGCAGATTATATTGATAAAATCCCTGCAGTTGGAGAATTAATTGGTGATTGTGGTCGTTTATTAGGAATTGAGGGACATAGTCGTTTATATGGAAGATGGAAGAATAAGGAGAGTATTGGAAGAAGAACTTTGGAGAAATATATTGAAGTTTTTAAGAGTTATGGAGAACATCAGGAAGTTAAACCTAAATTAGAAATATTAGAACAAGCAGTTAAATCTGATGTGGTTTGGGATGAAATTATAAAGATTGATTATTATGATGGAGGAAATGAGTATGTTTATGATTTTACAGTTCCAGGAACAGAAAGTTTTATGGTTGATACAGGAATTCTTGTACATAATACTCTTAACACTTTTCATAGTGCAGGTCAAGGTGCAAGTTCAATTATTACAACATCAGGTATTCCCAGAGTTAAAGAGATTATTAATGTGGCGAAGACTATTAAGACACCAGCAATGTTTATTTATTTGAAAGAAGAGTACAATCATGATATTGAGAAGGCAAAGCAGGTATTAAGTCAGATTGAATTTACAAAATTGCAGGATATTGTTGATAAGACTATGATACTTTATGAGAGAAAGAATTCACCAAATCATTATAAGGAGGATGTAGAATTTATTCAAACTTATCAAGATTTTGCTAAGATTATTGGATTTAATCAGTGTCCAGATGAGGATTTATCAAATTGGGTATTAAGAATTATTTTTAATAAGGAGAAGATGATGAATAAGAAGATTTATTTGAAGGATATTCAGGATGTCATTATGAGGAATGATAGAGGAGATGATGTGCAGTGTGTTTTTTCAGATGATAATGCTAAAGAGTTGATGATGAGGATTAAGGTGAGGGAGGATAAGATAGATGGGGATTATATTGATTTCTTGAAGGAATTAGAGAAGGTATTAATGAGTATTACAATTAGAGGAATTCCAAATGTGGAGAAGGTAGAACCGGCTATGTTAAAGAAATTAGATTATTCTCCGGATGGGACTTATAAGCAAAATACCGAATGGTTTTTAGGGACAATTGGGGTTAATTTGTTAGATGTTTTAATTAATGATAGTGTAGATCCGACTAGAACTAAGAGTAATGATATTTTAGAAATTCATGAGATATTTGGAATAGAGGCTGTGAGAAATATTTTAATTGAGGAGTTGTTAACACAATTAGCGGATTATGACATTAATTTTAGACATATTAGTTTATTAGGTGATTTAATGACCCATAAGGGAAATATTATGCCTATTGAGAGGCATGGTATTAATAGGTCGGCGGATAGAGGTCCTATTGCTAAGGCTACTTTTGAGGAGAGTACAGAGATTTTAGTGAAAGCTTCAACCTTTTCAGAGGTAGATAAGATGGGAGGAGTGAGTGCTAATGTAATGTTTGGACAATTCCCAAAAGTTGGAACTAATGCTTTTGATGTTTTATTTGATGAAAGTAAATTTTTGGAGGAAGCCGCTAAATTACCAAAAGAAAAGGAAGTTGAGAAGGGAGATTTAATGGAAGATTTAGAGAAAGAATTAGATGAGTTAGAGGATAATAGTCATTTAAATGATGCGTTTGGATTTGATTTAGATGTGACTAAAAATGCACAGACAGCATTAACTCCACACATTTTTCCTGAAGGAGGATTTCAAGTGAAAGGAAACAAAAAGACTATTAAAATCAAGAAAAAATTAGTTTAAAGAAAATTTAATTAACAAGGAAAATGCTAAAGAAGTTAGGAATAGGATTATTTTTTATAGGAATTTATAATTTAATTAATTTTATTGATAAAAAAATTTGTAAAAATTACTTTTATAGTAATTTTTGCTATAGTATTTATAATGATGTGGTTAAGTTAATTTATGATGAAGAAGAATGTCACAAATTAGATGCGGTAGAGAATGAATGTTGGATTATAGGTGAAGAAATTTATTTTGATAAGAATAGGTATTTGGATGATTTATATTTGAAATATAATTTTATTTTACCTTATTTTGTTTTATTAGTTATTTTGATATTTTTATTGAAGAAAGTTAGGAGAGATGTTTGAAATAATTTAAGAAATGTTGTTTTTTATTACCATCATAAATTCCAGCAAATCCATCTTCAATCATTTTATCATTTAAAGTAATCCCTCCAAAATTAATTTTGATAAGTGTTCTACCATATTTATCAAAATCAAAACATTCTACTTTAAATTTTTTTGTATTTTCTGCTAATAAATTCCTTATTTCTTTCCTAGATAAATTAGAAGTTTTTTGATGAGTTATTAGAAAAAGTAAATAATCTCTGGCTAAATATCCTGCTTTTTTCTCATTTTCATCATTAGATCGTAATTCAGGTGTATCTAAACCTAATAAACGACAACTTATTTTATAGCTTTTATCTAAATTTATCATAATGGTTATGGTATCTCCATCGTAAACATCTAAAATTTTGGTTTCAAAAAATTTTCCTGAAAAAGAAAAAGTTGGTATATTATCATAATGCTCCATATTTTATCACTTATCATGATACCATAAATTAAACGCCCATTTCTCTCCTTTTTTAATTGGTAAACTTTTATGTTGTGATAAAGGTTCTATTCCTTCTTTATTATAATTATTAAAATAAACAACTCGTCCTTTTTGAGGCGCTACTTTTAATCCTAATTTTGGAAATGCTGTTTCACCTCCTCCTTCTACATCACTTAAATAAGTTAACATCGTAAATTTACGATGTTTAATGCCTTCACGGTTATTTCTAGCAGGTGATGGGTCAGTGTGTTCATTATAATATTCATTAGGTCCATAATGGATGACTTGAAAATACGGGTCAAAGTTTCTTCCTGGTTTATTAACTAACATACTCATCTTCTTAAAAATTTGAAATAAATCTCCATTATCAGTATATTTTAAAAAATAAGAAGAACCAGTTCTAATTTTACTGACTTTGGTTGTTTCAAATGAACCGACTTGTGCTCTTTTCATATTTTCTCTTGCATTATTAATAATACAATCGCATTCTTCATCAGTTAAAAAATTATCAATTGAAAAAATTAAGGGTTTTTTATGGTGAACAGTTAATTTTTTATTGTTTTCAAGGTATTCTTCCATAACTTTATAAAAAATATCTATTTAAAAAATTTTACGAACTAAATAATTTCTTGAATACATTCTAAAATATTTTTTGGAATATATCCGCCTTCTAAAAAATATAAACAAGGAATTTTTAATGTATCTAATCTTTCCCTAAAATACCTATAATATGTTTTATCAAATTGTAAATTACTCATATGGTCATCTTTATGAGCATCAAAACCACAAGAAATAAAAATAAAATCTGGTTTTATTAAATTTGTTTTTTCAATTATTTCATCAAAAATATTAAATACTTCTTTTTTGGTTGTTTCTGAAGATATTAAATAATTTTTAATATTTTCATTTTTAACATATTCGTCATATGGAAAAATATTTTTTTCATGAATATCAAACATAAAATCATTTTTATCTAAAAGTTTTTGCGTTCCATTTCCCCTATGTGCATCCCAATCTATTATCACTAGTTTTACATCTTTCCTAATAGTCTTCAAATAATCTATTCCATAAATAATATTATTTATTAAACAAAAACCATTCGCAGTTTTATTTTCATCATTTATCCTATCTCCACAATGATGACCAGGTGGTCTAATCAACAAAAATGAATTTTCTAAAGTTGATAAAAAACTATTAATTGCTTGACGAATTGTTGGTAAAACATTCGCTAAACAAATATTTGTTTTTGAACCAATATAGGTTGTATCTCCATCTATAGATGAAACATAATTAAAATAATTTTTTAAGTTATTTCCACAAATTTCACACATACTCCCCTGATTTTCAAAAGTACATTCATCACAATTTTTTATCATTTTACTTAAATTATACTTAGGCAAATAATCATCAATATCCTTAATAAAAATAATATTAAGGATATTATCTACAACAATCTTAATTCTATCTGCATTTTCAGTTGTATTTTTTGGACCAAAATGGTCCTGAAAAAAATAATTACAATAAATCTTCATTTTTTTTATAAGAAATTTTTGGTTTTTTTATTATCAATTTTTTATTATTAATTGTTGAAAACCTCTTCTTAAATTATTTCCTTCCATCATTCTTATAGTATTACGATAATCTGGATTAACTAAATTTCTTAAAAATTTTTTTATCTCTTCACTTAATAATTTTTTTTTATCATCATTTCTACATTGATTTTTTGTAATTTTTGAAACTATTCTTTGTAAGTTTTCAATATCTCTTTCTGATGGTATAAATCCTAAATCACTATATTTAGAATATTTATTAGGTCTTATATTTTTTAAGATTTCATTACAAATTTTAATAATTGCTAATGATTTTCCATTGATTTGTGCATCATCTTCTAAGTGAACATTACCTTCATATCCAATTATGTCTAATAATTTTAAAGAAATATAAACTAAGTTTTTTAATGTACTTTGTCCTGGTAAAAAATTTAAATTACAATCCTCTCCTTTTTTAATAAATAAAATTTTAGCCTTACCATCTTTAATCAATAAAGTAACACAAGATTTATTATTTATTCCAGTATTCATTAAAAATCTATTTGGTTGATAATTTTTTAATTGTTTTTTTTCATAATTATTTAGCTTATCAAAATTAACCATATAAATACTTTGACTTAATTCTTCATATTTATTATTCCAAATAGGTTTTTTATTTAATAAAAAAAAATATTTAGTTTTATCATCTCCAATTTCTAAAAAAAAAGTATTATCAAGAACTTTAATTAACTTTATTTGTTCCGACGCATTATTAATTTTTATGTTATTATTTCTATAAGAAAAAGTTTTATTTTTCTTATCATTTCTAAATTTTTTTATTTGTGTTTCAAAATTATTATTCATAAATTATAAAATATTTTTTACACTATCTTTTAAGTAACCTAAAATCTCAAATAAAACCCGACAATCTATTTCATTATAATAAATAACTTTATCTAAATCTTTTATTTGACGAAAATCTTCTTGGAAATTATCTTTAATTAACTTATTGGCCCCTAATCCATCATAAATATCATCCGCCCAAAATGTTTTTATCTGTCCATTTTGATAAAGTGATTTTGCAACACTTTTCAATCCAAAATTTTTTAATCCTTTTTTACTATATTTAGTTTCCTTAAAAATCTTCAATAAATCTATCCATTCTAAAGTATTTTCTATTTGAAAGTTTTGACAAAGTTTATTAAATAAACTAGGTTCGGCATTAGACCAATGCATACATTTTTTATTTCCTACAAATTTGATAAATTCTTCTAAATTTTCTTTTTCTTTTTCTAAGGTTAATGTTTCAGGAATAAAACATTTATAATTCCATTTTTCATCAAACCAACCCACGCCTATCATATAAAGATGATTAAAGGTTTCCTTTTCAAAATTAAATACCGATGAATTAATAAATTCAAAATCCACAAAAAAATACTCCTCATCTGATAACAATGAAAATTCTATTGGTTTTGGTATTCCCTGATTTGAACAATATATATTCATCGCCAAATCTCTTTTTGTTTCATTTTTTATTGCTCCAATAGTTTCCCTTACTTCTCTTTTAGAATAATCATTCATTTCCTTCGCCATTTGATTACTTATCCCCCAATATTGCGTTAAATTATTAGTTTTTTTCGCCAAAATTGTTTTAGCGGTTCTCCAAGGATAATCTGAATGATTTTTCATATTACAATGAATTTCTTCCGGTTTTAAAACATGATTTTTAATTTTTTTAATCCATTCTATGGCTTGGTCTGTTTTTTCAATAACATCTGGAGTAAAATGGACTTTGACTAAATTGGTATCTAAAATCTGCTTATTTTGAACTACTTTACGTCCATAAAGGAAACCTTCAAAATTAAAAATTTTAGAATATAAATAAACTTGAGATTTATAAGGCCAATATTTTTTTGAATTAGATAAATTACCATCTTTCGTTAATTCTAAGGTTGAATGTTTAATATCTACTACCGCATAATCACTATCAATATTAATGTTGTAAAGATTTTTAAAAATATCTTTTCTAATGATTAAATCTGGTAATCCAGCAATTTTTAAATTTTCATCTAAAATAAAACCTTGATAAATTATTTCTGCTTTTTTATTTAAAAGTTCTGTAGTGTAAAAAAAAGCATCATAATCCATTTGCGGAAATTTATCTTGAACATTGATAACATTTAATTTTGAAACCACAAAATTTTCAAATTCAATACCACGTTGCATGATGTCAACTTGATGATTTTCCTCTAGGTCTTTTGGATAGTCATGTTTTTGGTATTTAAAATAATCTAAAATAGGGTCATCAATTAAAAAATTTCTTAATTGAGTTGGAAAGATAAAATCCTCTTTACGAAAACATTTAAATCTTTTCATAATTAGGAAATTTAATAAACTTTAAATCTTTTATGTTTTTCCCTTGAAACTTCACCTCATAATTCCGCCTTTCTAACATCTTCCTAAATAATTGCTTTAACATACTTTATTAAACATTATTATTATTGGAACTATTACTTATGTTTAAAACACTCTTCTCATTCTTAATCTTATATTTATCCCTAAAAATCTTCGGTAATTCCCTCTTAGGAAATTTAAATAATCCATTTTTAATAACTGGTGAAAATATCTTTCTATTTAATCTATTTTGTTCTATTAAAACAATAAAATCTTTCTTCAAATTATAAATACTGGCATAAAAAGATTTCGCATCTTCATTCTTTCCACTCTTCCTTTTCCTAATTACAATAATATTTATCTCTAAAATTTGATTTAAGAAAAATAAATCTATTTCATTTGGAACATAATCCTTACTAAAAAGATATTCTTCTAATTGCTTAAAAGTATTAATGGTTTTAAAATTAGATGGATCCACCTTCTTATAACTATTTAAAATTCTATTAATCATATTTTTCTCTTTATTGTTAAATAAACTATCTTTATTTAATTCAGTTTTAGTTGCATTATCTATTTTTTCAATTTCTAATTTCTTTAATTCCTTGACTGATTTAATTTGAGGATTAATTTCACCACAAATCTTAACTAAAGATAAATATAAACTATCATTTTCTAATCTTTCATCGATATATTTAACTGACCTTCCAAAAAGTTTTTCCCAAAAAGTTGGTAAAGGTTGTAAATTAATATTAGATTTAACATTTTTATTAGAAACTAAAAATTTTTCTTTATTAATTCCAAAATATTTTGGTTCTGTTTTACTAAATACATTAACATCTGAAATAAAGAAATTCTTCTTATTCTCATAAAGTCTCCTAATTTGATTTTGAATATTTGATAAAGCATCTAAAACAATTTCATCATTTTTATAATCTATAATGCGTTTATCAATAATCTCATCTATCTTATCCTCTAATATTTCTTCCCTCAAAAATTTATTCCTTAATAATTCATCCACTATCTTATCCAAAAATAATCCATAAACTTTTTGATTATTCACTGGATTTCTCTCTAAAATAATTAATTTACAACTTTTACCTGACATCATACAATGGAAACTTTTAATACATTGTGCTTCTGATTTATTCCCAAATTTATTGAAAAATGCACAATTTCTCCTAATAGGTGGTTTAACATATTTACTGATATCAAAAGGTAATTCTTTAACTATCACCACAATTTGGTCGGTTATTTTTTTAACCAAATCTTTTAAAAAGGGTCTTTTATCTTTGATGTTAATTTCTTTATTGAAAATTAATGAAATAATTTTATCTTTATATTTGGAGGTTTGTATTTCTTTGGCCAGTTCCATTCTTAATCTTTCATAAGACTCATTCAAAAATATTAAATAAGATGTAATTTCTAATCTTTCATTAGGTAAAACTTCATTTTTAGCAATATAATTATTAGCATTTGAAAAATATTTCCCGGGGGCATTTTCTAAATTAGTTTTCATTGTAGAAGGAATAACTGAAATAATTGAACCATTTAATAATAAAACAGCAATTATTTCTCCATTATTTCTAAATACACGAATGGGTTTATAAGGGAAACCTTTTTTATAAAGTTGGTAATAAAAATTAAGAGTATCTTTTAAAGATTTTGGTTGATAATTATCATAAACATTATATTCCATTAAAATACCTTGAGGTTTGAAGGGTAAAATAAAGTTATCATGGGTTAAGAAACCAATAGCTTTGTGGTATTGGTCTTGGTATTGACCTTTAATTTTATTTTGATAAAGTTTTAAAACATCTGTGGCGGATAAATTTTTAACAGTTTCAAAATATTTATTTTTTAAGGTTTCTTTTTTAATGGAATTCCAATTAATTATATTTTTGGAAGTGCAATTATTATTATTCATAATAAAAACTAATCCGACTTCGGGATCTAATTGGTCAAATACTTTTTTCAAATAAACATTTCCATTTTTATATCTGGTAAAAACAATGGGTTCATAATATTTACCGTCTGTGTATAAAAAGATAGTTTTTCTTCTAATATCATAAAATTCTTTACTATCAAAACCATAAGGACAAATTAAATTCCTTGAAGTTAAAATAAAAATATTCACTCCTTCTTTATATAAAACACCCGGACGACTTAATAAATCCCACAAAAATTCTTCATTTAATCTTTCATTCTCTAATTTCAAAAAATCCTTAAAATTATCTATTGCAGGTTTCTTTCCATCATCAAATAAACTTTCTAATTCTCCATGATTAATACTCTTAAACATCTTGGGTGTTAAAACCTTATCTATCAAATATTTCTTAAAAATATCCTTGGTCACCTGTGAATTACCCTCTTCTACCAAAAACGCTATCGCCCATAAAAAAGACTGCTTTGGGTCATCCCTCACCCCATATCTCAAAAAACACTCCTCTCCATCTTTCATTTTACCTGTATCACACCTTGAACGAAATAATTTCGCTAAATTAACCGGTAATAACCCTAATCTTGCCCTGGTTAAAGGCATCTTCTCCCTACCCATAATATAATCTCTAGTGTTAGTATTCCCTTCTATATTTATGTCTTCTCCTAAACATTTCTTAAATTTTTCATAACCTTTTGGGGGAACTTTTTGAGTTTTTTCATCCCAAACATCACTCCTCTTCTTAAAACAACAAGGCATACATAAATTATTTGGATGTTTACTTTCATCTATAAAACCTACATAAGGTTGAAATTTCTTTTCATCCACAATTCTTAACCAAGTAACTTTAGGTGGTTTTTTCTTTAAACAAGATGGACATTTCGCAGTTAAACAAACACCTTTTCTAATGGTTGGTCTTTTTTGAATTTTAGATTCACCAACTAAATCACCAACCCAAATTGGTATCTCTTCTACTGGACACCAAGCACGTGAACAAATATAATAATTTTGTCTATCTGATGAAGAACCATATTTGACGACATTTTCAAAAGCTTTTGGATTAATGCGTTCGTCGGTTCTGGGGTCATTTTTTAAAACTAAGGGTTGTCTGTCTTGAGGTTGACATTGTCTGGCGTAATTTTTGTATTTGACATTATCACTTTTATATCTGAAGATAGCATTGTCAAATTTTTGTAATCTTCTTAAATTATAAAACTCATCTTCACAATAATCTGTACAAACATCCCTTCCTTCAACTACATCCTCACACTTCATTCTAATATCTTTTTCAATGTCCTTATCTTTAGCCAAATATGCGTTTCTATCAAAATCATATTTTTTATTGTTAGAATTTTCAAATTCATTAATTCTTTCTAATTCTGCGTTTTCTTCTTCTTCTAATTCATTTAAGGCATTATAATTAATATTAAAGTTTCCATAATTTCCAAAATTACCATAATTTACTTGTTCATTATTAACATTTAAATTTATATTTTCATTAACATATTCTAATTTGGCTAGTTGATTACTGAAGATATCTTTGGCTTTAGATAAATATTTTTTTTGATTAAAATAAATGTTGAGGAATTTAGCGAAAAAAGAAGAACTATCAGTTAATTGTAATTGCGTTTTAGCACCATTAATATGAAGTTTTCCTTTTAATAAACTTAATTCCACACCTGTTTGTCTTACTTTTTTTCCACCTTCAGTTCCTTGGAAACCATATCTTCTTTCCCATTCTTTATATTTACGAATAGGTTCATCAAAAGGTTTTCCAGGATAAAAGTTCTCCTGAATTAATTTTATAATCACTTCTTCTTTCAAATCTGGTGATTGAACTTTTGTTTTGTGAATAAATTCATAAATCTCATTCATTTTACTATAGTTACTAACACGCTTGTATTTGGCTAAAAATCTATCTTTTTCATAATTCTTTTTACTTAAAATTGGCGATAAAAAGGGTGTGAAATAATTATTACCAAAACTATTTAATTCAAAATAGTTGAAATCTTCTGGTAAGGTTGTTCCATTAATTGCATCAATTAAAATCAAGTTCGTATTGGGTCCAAAATTAATGCTTTGTTTTTTTTCATCCCAGGAAACTTGAGGTTGATTAATTTTGATTGTTCTAGGAATTTTCTTTTGTTTAAAACGATAATCTATATCATTAATTTTTTTAACTAAATCTCCTATATCTTTTAAAGCTAAATAAACATCTTTCATAGAAGTTTCTTGTTTTTCTTTAAAAGACAAGTTAATTTCTATGTTTCCATTACGGTGAAAATTTAAAGTTGCATATTTTGGTTCACCTTCTAAGGTGTACATGTATCTTTTTAAAGTTAAACCTCTAGTATTATATTTTACTTCATGTAAAACAGTTCCCTTGAAATCTTCAACCCGCTTTTTACTTTTCACCCATTCTTCAACTTGTTTTTGTGAAATAATTCTTTTTTCAATAATAGGTTTATAAAAAATAAAATAAGGGGTTGGTGAATCTGGTTCTTTATACCTCATAAAAGGTGTTTTTTCATCTAAATTAAATAAACTGAAAATCTTAAATAAATCTACGAATTCTTGTCCATAATCATTGGTAATATGACATAAAACTCTGATAATTTTACAACCAGTAAAATAACTTTCATCAGTTGGTACTTTTTCAACAAAATTAATTAATTTATCTTCTGTTTCTAACATTTTTTTCAGTTTTTCTCTTTCTTGTAAAACAATATCTTTATCAAAATCTTGTTGACCTTTTGGGAAAAATTTTTTAACATAACCATCTAATATCTTTCCATCAATCTTAATTCCATTCATTTTCATGTATTCAATTTCATCATCTAAAGTATTTAAATAAATAGTATTATTATCCATTTCTAATCCATTAGTTGCATCTACTAAAATTAAATCATTATTATCAACTTCTTTTTCAATTAAAATAGAATGACCGGATTTTCCAACAAAATGTTTATAATCAGGTTTTATTTCTTCATATAAACTTGGTTGATAGGTAATGTTAGAATAAACTAAACCTAAAATATTTTTTTTTCCATTATATTCAACCCAAAGTTCTTGATTATTTTCAAATAATAAATCTGAACTAGTTGATAAAAAAGCAAAGATTTTCTTTTTAATTTTATCTATACTATCGTCAAAATAAATACCTTGAAAAATAAATTCAAATTCTTTAGTTTTAACATTTTTAATTTGCTTAATGATTTCAGAAGAAAAACCTTTTAATAAACTTTCTTTTTTAGAAATTTGATAATCCTCTAAAACCTTTCTTTTATCTTTCTCCAAATTTCCTACAAAAATATAAGTTTTACTCTTGGTCTTTAATCTATTTTTTCTAACAATCTTAAAGATGTTTCCTTGATAATTTTCTTTAGAACCACATAACATCGTAGTATAATTTTACTAAGATAATTATTTAGAAAGAGGTGAATCAGTAATCTGCACTCCACAATAATAATGCGGGTCACTATTGAAATCTATATGATTATAAACTCCTAATGCTACTGCTTCTTTTAATAAAAATTCAAAATTATCCCAAAATTCTTTAGTATGTCCCACTGAAATAGTCATAATATGAGCTAATTCATGGAGAGCAACAAACATAATTACATTCTTCTTAACCATTCTATTTTTCCCATCTTTACTTCTTAAACATAAAACAATTTTTTCACCTTTATTAATACTGTAAGAAGTGTGTTTACTTCCGGGGTCAGATTCTACGATAACGTCAGGATTAAATTTACGGTAAAGTCTAGAACATCTATTATCTTGAGGATATTTATCTTTTAAATCACGGCAAAGTTTACTTAAATCTCTGCGGATGACTGAAAGGAGGTTAGCGGCGTGTTGAGAGTAAATTTCTTTTTGAACTAAATATTGACGATTATCAAAGTTAGAAATCATGTAAGTTTTTTTAGAATTTTGGATTTGAAGGTAAATTAAATAAGCAATAATGATTAAAAAAATTACAATTCCAATAATATACTCCATTATAATATATAGGAAAAAAAATCAAAATCTAACTAACCAATCTTCTTCTCTTGAATGACCAGTATAAGGATAAGTTATATCATAAGTAACTAATCCAATAGAACAATTTTGGAAATTATTTATTTTATTTAAATAATGATATTTATCATTATCTGGGTCAAGATATAAAACAACATGTTTTAATTGATGTTTGGATGAATAAATTTTTTGAGAGTCTAAATTAAAACCTAAGGTTTTAACATTTTTTAAATCTAATTTTAAATTAAAATTTCTGCCTAAATATAACTCTTCTAATTTATGATTTACTTCAAAAAATTGTTCAAAATTATTTCCAAAAGTTAAAGATTTAAGTTGGTAAGGTAAAATAATTTGATTATTAAATTTAGAATGACCCATAAAATGAATATCTTCTAGATTAGGTGGTAAATTTAATAAAGGTTGATTAAAACTATAACCTAAAACCATTTTTTTTAAAGAAGAAGGTAAAAAATCTAAGGGTTGATTAAAATCATCTCCTAAAATTAATTCTTCTATATTTCCTAAATTATCTAATTTTTGATTAAATTGATGTCCTAAACAAATTTTTTTAACATTAGGAGGAATAATGATTGGATGATTAAAATTTTTAAAATAAATATTTTCAAACTTTTTAATCATCTCATAATCTTGGTCTGTTAATGGTCTATCTCTTCTAATAATTTCAGTATTTCCAAATTCACTAATGTCCATTTTCTTCTCATTATTTAATTGTTTTTAATTTCAATTTTTTTTGCGGTTAGTAAAATAGAAATAATTATTGTAGTAAATATGAAACTAAATGAAATTAGTTTTTTTTATATTAATTGTTCCTGTGATACTGAAAAAGATAATAATATGAAAGAACAATGGAATTCCGATATTCCCTTAGTTAAATTTAAGGGAATACATTATTTAGATATTAATTACAGTCATTTATTAGAATATGGTTTTACTCCTGAAAATTCTAAAATAAAAAATCAATTAACTAATTACGCAGTTTTTAATTCTCATGTTGAACTTTGGAAAAATATTATTGATAAAGAAATACCTTATGCTTTTATTTTTGAAGATGATGTTAAAATCCCCGAAGATTTCTTTTCTAAATTAGAAAATGTTTTAGATGGAGATATACCGGAATTTGATATCCTTTATTTTGGTATTTTAAGAATGATGGCTCATGAAACTTCTTTTCCTAATTTTCATCGTGTTTTACCAAAAAAAGGTTATAATAATGGATTACACGCTTATTTAATTACCTTCGAAAGTGCAAAAAAACTTTTAAAATTAGTTTCTGAAACTGGATATTTAAATCAGATTGATATTTTATTAAGAGATTATGCAGGTCAATTTAATCTTTATGTTTATCATGAACTTTTGATAAAACAAGATGTAGAAAAGTTTCAGTCAACTAGACTTAATAGATTTGTCCGTGATGATTTAAAGGCTACCTTTGATGAGGTTAACGTAATATCCAAAGAATAGATAATAAGAAGAAAAGGAGAGGGATGATAATGAATAAGCCTTTTTTAAAGGTAGTGTCAGGTTTAATAAATACTTCAAAATTTTCGTTAATGTTCATTCCTCCAAATTGTTCTTTGATTTTTTCATCTTTTTCTAAATAAATTTTTTCATAAGATTCTTCATTCTCTTCTGGTTTTATTGTTTTTTTATTGATTAAAAAACATTTAAAATCTTGATTTAATAAGATTTGGTATTCTAAAACTTGTTCTTCTAATTTGATAGTTTCACGGATAATTTTTATGATTTGAGGAAAAACTTTTTTATCCCAAATTTGTTTTCCATATTCTTTCCAAAAATCTTCCGGAAACTCTCCTCCTAAAACCTCTGTCTTTAAATTTTCATAACTTCCTTTCTGATATTCCTTTTCCGATAAATAAATATCTCCTCTTCTTTTCATATAAATTATGGTTTTATCTCCTTCCCTTTTTACTTTTGCCCTCACCCTTAATTCCATCTTTTTTCCTCCTAATAATAAGGGATCATCAACATAAGATTGTAAGATCCAACGATTATTATCTCCTAATAATGAGTGTAATTCTTGAAAATTTTTAACAAAACCTGACCCAGAATTTAAATAAGGTTTTAAAACCCAAAGTTTAGAACCTTCTCTTGGTTTTTCATTAAAACAAGGATATAAAGTATTATAATTTATTTTATCAAAAATAATTG
>Ga0180433_10005734_pt1 | contig 16611 bp, 15 predicted proteins | sample SS_ome_8_FD_132980 | JGI IMG/M metagenome (GOLD analysis project Ga0180433, IMG submission 132980) | Hypersaline lake sediment archaeal communities from the Salton Sea, California, USA - SS_1_D_1 metaG | ecosystem: Environmental > Aquatic > Non-marine Saline and Alkaline > Hypersaline >... | reverse complement strand
CACGGATGTGGCATGCGGTCCCGGTGCAGACCTTGACGATGTGCTTGCCTCGCGGCTCGAAGTAGAACTGCGAGTAGAAGGAAGCGACCCCGTAGAGATGGGACACGGGGAGCATCAGGTCGTGGGCGACCGCCTGCATTGCGCTTGCCTCGAGGAAGCCGAACTCCTCTTGGACGTCCTGAAGGAGGGAGATCAGGACGCCGTCCTTCCCTTCGTGCCGCGCCAGAATCGGCGCGACTCTTGCCCGCACCTCATCGAGCGACAGGTCGATCATCGACGGCTCCTTTCGAGTACGCTCCCAAGCTCCTGCTACACTCGTGCCCCCGCCTTGATCCGGAACGCGCGAATGTACGAGTCGCTGTAGATCTCCTTGTTCATCATCAGCTCCGCCGTCGCCACCGCGGCGATGGTCTCCTCGTCGCACACGTCGCAGATCGCCGCATCGAGCCCGTGCGACATCGCCATGACGAGAAACGTTCGGATCACGAGTCCCCGCTCCTTGACCTTGTTGCCGATGTTCGACAACCCCACGGAGATGTGCGGCGGGGGATCGGAGAGGTGGGTGAACTGCGAGATCGCATCGAGGACGTTGACCACCTGCTCCTGCATGAACTTGATCGGCATCAGGATCGGATCGAGGATGATTCGGTCCGGTGTCAGCCCCGCCTCCATCGCCGCCATGAAGACCATCGCCGCGTTCTCGACCCGTCGATCGACGTTCTGCGGCGATCCTCGGTCGTCCATCGCAAGCCCGAGCAGGCTGGCGTTGTGCTTGACGGCAAGCGGGACGAGCTTCTCCAGTTTCTCCGGATCGGCCGTCGTCGAGTTGATCAGACATTGGCGGCCGTCCAAGGCCTCGAGTCCCGCCTCGATCGCCTCGATCTTGGTCGAGTCGACGGAGATCGGCGTCGGCACGGCGGCTTGCGTCGCTTCGACGAGCCACGCCATGTCCGCCGGATCGCGTGACGCCGCACCGATGTTCACGTCGAGGTACGTCGCTCCGGCCTCGGTCTGCGCGACCGCCCACTTCTCGACCGCTGTCGGGTCCTTGGTGCGGATCGCGCTGGCGATGTCCTTGAAGCCGGCATTGATCCGTTCGCCGATGAGGATCACGAGGCACCTCCCATCAGCTTCCCGATCGTCTGGAGCGTCAGCCGAACCGCTTCGGGGTGGCGCATGATCAGGAGGTCTGCACCGGCGAGGAGGTAGGTCGTGGCCGTCGCCGCCTCCCACATCGGTCCGCGGGCCTCGACGTCGCCCCAGCCGGGGACCTCGCTCTCCGGAGCCTTCGCCTCCTTGACCGACCAGACCTCGACCCCGATGTCGCAGAGCATCGGCATCGCGACGACCCTATCGCCCTTGAGGCCGGCGATGCGCAGCCGCTCCATAATCGAGTAGACGTACTCGATTCCGTAGCCGAGGGCTCCCGTGCTCGGATAGATGAGCAGGTTCTCCGCGGGGTAGCCGACGTCGAGGGCAAGAATGTTGACCTGTTTGGCCATGTTGATGTCGACCGGGGACTCGGCGACCAGCTTGTGCCCGTACGCCGTTCCGAGCGCGGTCAGTGTCTTGTAGTTGTCCTCGGTGATCGTCCCGAGGAGGCAGTTCTCGCCGGAGAGCGTCTCGGCGACGACGGGGAAGACCTCGTTGTCCTTCTCGTCGTTCCCACATCCCCAGATGATCAGCGGAACGCCAACCGCTTCCGCAACCACCCTCGCCGCCGCGGCCGCCTCCTCCGGGGACCGATTCGCCCCGTTCGGGTCGCACCCTTTGAGCCGCAGGCAGATCGCCTGCGCGCCGTACACGTCGACGCACTTCTTGGCCCACGCCCCCGGATCCCCCATCACGTCGACGAATGGGGCCTTGACCGTCTCCGGCCAATCCTCCCCCGGGACGTCCCAGACCTCCATCGCCACCACCGGGGCATTCGGCATCGACCCTTCGAAATGGTAGAAGGGGAGCGTCGTCTCACCGCCGAGGGTCAGCGTGGACGTCCGTGTCCCCCCCTCGGCCGAGGTCGCTCCGATCGTGACGCTGTTGATCGGGTGGGGCCAGTTCTTCTTCACATCCGGTGTGTCCGTCACGCCCGTGCCTCCTTACGTGCTAGAGAATCTCCTCCAGAACCCTCGATACCTCGTGAAGCGCCGGCGAGTCCGCCGGCAGGTCGTCGATCGGACGGCCGCTCAGACTCAGCTTCTCGATCGCGGAATCGAACGGAACGCGCCCGAAGACCTCGAGACCCGTCCGCTCCACTTCCTCTTCCGCCTGCGGCGACAGACCGTTCGTCAAGCCGTTGAGCACCAGGCCCCGTCGCCTGATCTTCAGCTCCAGGTCATCGGCCATCCGGTGGATCCGCCCCGCCGCTCGGAGTGCGATCGGTGACGGCTCGCTCACCACCAGAAGCACGTCGATCCCGCTCGAAACGCGCCGGGAGAGGTGCTCCATCCCCGCCTCGTTGTCGAGAACCGTCACGCGGTAGGAGGAGCGGAGCGTCTCCAAGTACTTGCGCAGGATGTGGTTGACGGCGCAATAGCAGCCGGGGCCCTCCCCGTGTCCCATCACCAAGAGGTCGAGTCCTTCCCCCTCGGCGATCGCCTGGTGCAGCTCGTACTCCAGATGCCTTCCAAGGGGAACGCCGGCGGGGAGATCGTGGATCTGCTTCAGCGTCTCGGACTGCAGCTGACCGATGGAGCGATCCGCCTCGACGCCGACCACTTCCCCCAGATTGGAGTTCGGATCCGCATCGACGGCGAGGAGCGGCGAGAGGCCCCGCTCGATCAGCGAGCGGATCATCAAGGCGGAGACCGTCGTCTTCCCGATGCCCCCCTTCCCCGCGACTGCGATCGTCATCGACTTCATCACGGACGCTCCTTCTCCGGCTCCGGCGGGTCCGCAAGGAGCGCCGCCGCGGAGGGGAAGAGCCCCAGATCTGTGTGGGGGAGGAACTTCGCCGAGGTGAACTCCTCATAGTAGCCCGGGTAGGTGATCAGGTCGTAGTAGGTCGCGGAGTGTGCGATCGTCTCACACCGCTCCAGCGCGTCCGTCGACAGCATCGCCATCTTGGCGCCGATCAGCGAGGTGTTCCCGGCAAAGCGGACGCGGTCGAGCGGGACGTCTGGAATCATCCCGAGTGCGATCGCCTTCTCGCGGTCGAGGTAGTTCCCGAAGCCACCGGCAATCAGGAGCTGCTCGATGTCCTCGAACGTTTTGTCCGTCGACTCGAGGAGGACCTTCGCCCCGGAGTAGATCGCCGCCTTGGCCCGCAGCAGGTTCTCGATGTCCGGCTGCGTGATCACGATGTCGGTGTCGACCGCGGTGTCGGACGCGTCAACAAGGACGAACTCCCTGCGCCCGTCGACCTCCCGGACCCGACCCGACGCGTCGAGAAGCAGGCTCCCTGAGCGGTCGAGGATCCCCGCCTGGAACAGGCCGGCGACCGCGTCGATCAGCCCCGAGCCGCAGATGCCGCGTGCCGGCTCGTCGCCGATCGTACGGACCTCGGCGGCCCCTCCTGCACCGATGATGACCCTTTCGATGGCCCCTCGGCTGGCGCGCATCCCACACTGGACGCCGCTTCCCTCGAAGGCGGGACCGGCCGACGTCGCACAGGCGATCATCCACTCGTCGTTGCCGAGGACGATCTCTCCGTTCGTCCCGACGTCGATCAGCATCGTCAGCTTCCTCGTCTCGTACAGGCCGGTCGCGAGGATCCCCGCCGTCACGTCACCGCCGACCCAGCTTCCGATCGATGGCATCGTGTAGAGGAGTCCGCGCGGGTTGATCTGGATCCCGACCTCGACCGCACGGACCGGAGGCGGTGCCGTCGTCGCAGGGATGTACGGAGACTTCCGAATTCGCGACGCGTCGAGACCGAGGAGGAAGTGAATCATCGGCGTGTTCCCCGCGGCGAAGAGCGTCACGATATCGTGCTGCTCGATCTCATGCCTGGAGACGAAGGCGGAGACGAGGTTGTTGATATCGCGAACGACCGACTCCCTCAGGGCCTTGGCATCCCTCTTCTCGGCGTGGATGATCCGGCGAGTGACCTCCTCGCCGTAGGCCATCTGGGAGTTGTAGCAGGCCTCGGCGTCGATCGTCTCGGAGCTCGTCAGATCGACGAGATGCGCGACGATCGTCGAGGTCCCGATGTCGACGGCGAGGCCGTAGCTCGACCCCGCGTGGTCTCCCGCCTCGACGTCGATGACTTCGGTCGTTCCCCCGCGGCGTCCGATCGTCGCCGTGAGATCCCAACCCTCTTCGCGGGTCTCCGCAGGCAGCTTCCGCAGTACCTTCAGTCCCATCTGCAGTTGGGTGGTGTCGACCGTCCGACGGATCTCGCGGAGGAGCCGCTCCTGGCAGGCGAGGTTGTCCTGCAGGGACGGTGTGGGAAGGCTCAACCTCACCTTCTGGACGACCGGCGTATGGCGGAAGGACGTCGCCTCATCGGTCGGTGCATAGAGCGCCCGGAATCGCTTGGCGTCCTCGTCGATCAGGATCTGCGCCCCTTCAGAGCGCGCCTCCTTCGGAACGGAAACTGTCAGGCCCTCGACGATGCGCGTACGACAGGCAAGGGTGTAGCCGCGTTGGATCTCGTCGCGCGTCAGGAGCGTCGTCGGCTCGGCGTCGATCTCCCCCGCCTCGACGATGAGGCGACACCGGCCGCAAATCCCGTCACCGCCGCAGATCGAGGCAACAAAGACCCCGGCCGCCTGCGCGGCCTCCAACAGGGTCGAACCGACCGGTACGTCAACCGTCTGACCCTCAGGCTCGAACGTAACGCGGACCGTATCCATCGAATCGTCTTTCCGGGTTCGGAGATCCGCCGGCTAGGCGGACCACTCCGTCTTCAGGAAGTGCGGGATTCCCGCAGCATCCTCCGGACCGACGATCACCTCCCATCCTGAGTCCTCCTGGACCTCCATCCGAAGGACGGCGACCAGGCCGGGGATGATGAGCTTGTTGTGGTTGACCTTGTCCATCGGGCCCTGCTCGCTGACCGCCTTGATGATCTTCTCCGCCGTCAGCTTGTCATCGGCGTACGCATTGAGAACCCCGAGTCCTTCGGTGTCGACGACACTGATGTACGCCGGGACCTTGCTGTTCTCGACTTCTCCAGCGACGGTGAAGTAGGTCAGCGCGAAGTTCGTCGTCAGGATGACCGGAGCGTCCGGCCCTGGAGACCCGATCTCGTAGAGCTTCGCCTCGATCGCGTTCGGCACCGTGGGATCGGTGTAGACGTTCTGGCGGACCGTCAGCGGCGGCAGGATCTCCGCCGGTTCCGCGGCATCCGTCACGACGATCCCCGCATACCGGCAGACCGCAGCGCCAGTGGCGAGGGCGCCCTCGGCCCCGTTCTCTCCGCCTGCGAAGACCATCGTCGGATACCCCAATGGACGGTAGACCTTCTCCAGAGCGAGTCGACGGAGATGCACGAGCTTGGTCAGGAGGTCGATCAGGTCACTCCCCTCAGGCTGCAGCACGAGATCCTCGACGCCCTTGCCCTTGATCTTCTCCGTCAGATCGGCCAGGCCGTCCAGCGTCTCCGAGCGGACGATCAGCGGAACCTTCTGGGCGGCGGCGAGGTCGGCCATCTCCTCCCAGTTACCAGCCGTCGCCGGCCCGATCAGCGGCCGCTTCGCCGCGAGCCCGGAGACCTTCGACTCGAGGACGGCCTTCCCCGGACCGAGGAGGATGAGCGGTAGCTCCGTCTTCGCGGCGACACGGTCGACGACGGCGCCAAAGGCCGACGCGTCGCCCGACTCGCTCTCGACGACGACGAAGTTGACGCCGATCTCCTCGCCGACACGGGTGAATCGCAGCTTCGACACGGCATCCAGCTTCTCGTCGACCTGCGCCTCCGAGAAGCCGTCGGGAATCCGAACGGCGACCCCGGTCGGGCTGTGGAACTTCTCCTCGTGTCGGAAGAGGACGGTCTCCCCGCCGAGCGCAACCTCCGCCGCTCCGGCGCCGACCTTGACGGTCCGCATCGGAGGCGCTTGCGCCTCGCCAAGCGACGTCTGTGCTTCGTCGGAGACGTGCGGGCACTGGTCGAGAGCCGCCTTCTTCGCGGCGACCTGCATCGCGAACGCCATGCAGGTCGGGAAGTTGCAGTCGCCGCAGTTCGTCTTCGGCAGGAGCTTGTAGATCTCGATCCCGGTTACCTTCGCCATCGTTCCTCCGTCCTCCCCTCTAGAACATCGGTTCCATCGCGAGGACCGGGTGCTCGACCTTCTCGAGGAAGGCGAGGAGTTCCTCGCTCGTGGTTGCGTCATCCTCCGTTGCGATCTTCTCGAGCAGCCCCTCCTTGCCCGCGTCGGCAAGGCGCTCCTCGAGGCGGTCGCGGATCTCTTCCTTCAGTGCCTTCGGCATCCAGACCACACGCTCGAGTCCGCCTTCGGCGGAGATGAATTTCCGGCTCGAGATGTAGAGCTTCCCCATCCCGACGAAGCCCGGTGTCTGGATCCCGCCGCCGATCTGTCCGGCCATCGTCGAGAAGCTCATCCCGATCGGCGTCATCCCCTCGTGCTCCCGATTGACGATCATCACGCCGTTGGTCTCCGGCAAGATCGCCGTGATGCACTCGAAGCAGCCGCAGCTGGTCATCGGGTCCTCCATCATCGAGTAGGCGTTGAAGCGCTCGAGGTTCCCGTTCGAGGCGACCTCGAGATACTCGTTGACCCCATGCCACTGGCCGAGGCGTTCGTCCACCGTCACGCCCTTCTTGATCGGCTGGTTCGGACCGTGGGGGTTCATCTCATAGCTCGCCGCGCAGTCGAGCCACGTGTAGGCGCCGCAGAGGCCGAGGCGTTCCGGGGTGACGACACAGACGTGGTCCGGCGCGTACGACTGGCAGAGGACGCAGGAGTAGTAGGTGTCCGTGTCCTCGTCGATCATCCCCTTGATCCGGTCGTCGCGCTGCCGGTAGACCGTCCGCGCCTCTTCGAACGGCTCCTGGAGCGCGTCCTCGTCGGTGTAGATCTTCACCTGGATCTTGTCGATGATCGCGCTGAACTCCTCGCGGAGCTTGTGGATCAGAACCTCTCCGTAGTGCTTCAGACGAAAGCCCTACTCGTAGGCGTCCTTGCTGATCCGGACCCAGACGATCGCCCGTTGCCCCATGTGGAAGACGCCGTTCGCCCAGGATGAGAACTCGTGGATCCGCCGCTCGATGACCGTCTCGAAGTCCTCCTTGAAGCTCCGTCCGGCGACCTCGACGACAACGCCAAGGGGGAGAGCCCCGCCAACTTCGACGGTGTCTATGTCGGGACCGTAGAGCTCGATCGAGCCGTCCTGGATCGCATCCATCGCTCGCCCGCGGACGAGCTCGAAGGCTTCGGTGTACTTCCCACCGAACTGGATCTGCATCTGCTCCTTGCGGACGCGCTCTCCCTCGAAGCCGGCCCCGTAAGGAACCGGAATCGGGATGTCGGACATCTTGAGTTTCAATCCGCGCACCTCGACGGCCTTGGTGACGATGTCCGCTCTCGGGATCCCGGAGACGACGTGCTCGTACGTGCAGACGCCGCGGGGCAGGATCTGCGGAATCTCGACGTCGGAGATCACCGGGAAGCCGAAGTTGATCGCGCCTGCGGCCGTCGCGTACTTCTCGTCGGTGAGAAGCTGCGCGGCGTTCCCGTTGCTCGACGGGCCGTAGTCTGCGCCGAGCGCGAGGACGAAGGCGAAAACGCGCTCCTTGTTGTACATCAAGATCTTCCGGGCGGCGTCGAGGTCGCCCGGCTTGATCCCCCCGAACGTCATCGCCGCTCGGGCAGCGAAGTTCAGGGCGTAGACCGCAGACGAGGTCTCCTTGCCGTAGGGGACAAGGAAGGTGTCCCAGCTCATCTCCACACCCTCTTCGGCGAGTTGCTCGGCGAAGGACTTCCCTTTCGTGTTCGAGGCCATGAAGACGAGGATCGAGCGCTCCTGGAGGGACCGAGCCAGCCCGACGGCCTCCTCGTTGGTCGGCATCGCACCGGCGATCGCCGCGAAGCCGGGCATGCGGCCATCGACGAGCTTGATCCCCTGCAGGCGGAGGACGGCGTCATCGGTGAACCCGAGCCACGGCTCCTCCGGCTCGTACCCGTGGACGTAGCGCAGCGCTTCGATCAGCTCCTGTGCGAGGAGGGTCGCCACACCGGCGTCGAGAGTGTGCCCGAGGTAGGGCAGCCATCGCGACTCGTCCGGAACAGGTGGGAGAAGCGCCTCGGCCCGAGCCAGGGCCTCTTGCGCATCACTCAGGCTATCGACTTCGATCCCGGTCAGTGCCAGCGTGAGGGGCAAGTAGTATGCGGTGTTGGGGAACTCGACCTTCCGATCGGGGCCGAAAGCGTCGACGGCCTCCTGAAGCTGCGTCCGAGCCTGCTCGACGTACGCGTGAGCCCCGCGAATCGCCGCCGTAGCGATGATTCTCGACATGCGTCCACCTCCTCGGTGCGCGACTCCGATTCAGACAAGAACATGCGAGCAGGCGCGTCGTTGTGCGGCGTCGTAGTGCATGTCGATTCCGGTAGCTGCTCGCCTACGACACCTTACCATCCGAAGAACGATTCGGCAAGAGCTGAGCTGGACTGGATGAGCGATGCCTAAGAAACCGGCGACTCAAGCCACGTTTCGATGGTTTCGAACAGGGATTTGAGAGACGCATCCGGTCGCTCCGGAGGGAGAGGACCTCTCCGTGCGGCGGCCCGGACCGTCTCAAGGTAGGGGATCGAACCGACAATCGGGATCCCCTGCGGAAGGGCTTGACGGACCTCGTCGACCTCCTCCGGCTCCGTAACCCGATTCACGATCGCCAGGATCCGCTCGATCCCGAGGTCTCGTGCGAGGGCGACGGTCCGCTCGGCCGTCTCGAGGGTCTTGCGATCCGACTCGACGATCAGCAGGAGCGCATCGACGTTCTTCACCGTGCCGCGGCCGAGGTGTTCGATCCCTGCCTCCATATCGAGGAGGACCGCGTCCCGCTCCTTCACCAGAAGGTGTGCGAGGAGCGACTTCAGGAGCACGTTCGCCGGGCAGGCACACCCCTCGTCTCCCCCCCGGATCCCGCCGAGGACGATCAGGCGGATTCCGTTCCGCTCGACCGCATAGCGTTCGGGGATGTCGTCGACCGTCGGATTCAGCCGGACGAAGCCGCCGGAACCGACGCGTTCCGCGACGAGTTCGGACTCCTCGGCAAGCGCGGAGATCGGATACGGGAAGCCGAGGGTCGTCGCCAGGTTCGCGTCCGGATCCGCGTCGACGACGAGGACGCGGTATCCCGCTTCGGCCGCCTCTCGCGCCAGAAGCGCCACCAGGGTCGTCTTGCCGACGCCCCCCTTCCCTGCGACCGCGAGCTTCATCCCGCCACCTTCCGCAACGCGCTGCAGAGCATGCTTCCGAGGAGGGCGAGCCCATCGGTCGGGAGATACCGCCCGGCGATCTCGTCGAAGAGGACGGTCGCGTTGGCCGGGAACTCGTCGTCTCCCGCCCACCAGACGATCGCCAGAGGGATGTTCGGAAGAACCTGGAAGACGTAGCCGGCATCCCCCATCTCGAACCGCTCCCCACCCACCGCCTCCGCGGCTCGACAGAAGCTCTCGGCATCGCCGCCCAGCTCCCGGACGAGGCGGTCCCCGGAGTACCCCTGGAAGGCCTGGCGGTAGAAGGCACCGTCAGGGAGCTCTTGGTACCCGACCCACTTCCCGGTCGGCGGGGAGCCATCCCCCTGGCAGAGGTAGTCAAGGAACAGAACGCGAAGGTGATCCGGGCACGCACCTCCGTCCGGCTTGCGCACGGCCAGATCCGGCCAGGAGATCGAGTACGCCTTCCCGAGCAGCTCGAGCACGAGGTGATCCCCGTCCCGGGCCAGACCTCCCCTACGGGTGAGTTCCTCCTTCGTGACGCCGGCAAGCTGCTCGAGAGCCTCTGCAATGCGAAGTGCGAACGCCTCGGGGTTCTTCTCGTTCGGCATCCTGCCTCCTTCGACGGACCGCCGATCCTCCGTCGATGCGTCGCTCAGGCCGGGGCGACCCCGGCACGGACGGACTCGGCAGCCCGGCACAGGATCTTGAACCGATCGATCGCGTCCTGCTCCGAGTAAGCCTTGCTCGGCATCCCGCACGGGAGAGTGATCAGGTCGCCCGGCTGGTAGTCCCGAACGTCCTCGATCCGCTCGATGCCCCAGGAGACGCGTGTCGTCCTGGCGGACTCGTAGTACTTGGTGATGTCGTACCTAGATGCATCGAAGCTGACGAACTCGATCGGTGCATCGAGGAGATGGTCCCACTGCATGTTGCCGCAGACGTGAATGCCGGGGATGACCGGAAAGCTGGCGAAGAGCGGCTCCCAGAGACGGACGTAGTCGAATCCGACATGGCCGAGTGCCGGCTCGTCGAGAAAGAGGATCGTCTCCTCGGCGACCAGGCCCTCGAGGATCGCCTCGACGTGTCGGTAGACGCGAGAGATCGCATCGTCTTCCTCGAAGCCGCTCCCGATGAGGGTCGCCGGTCCGATGCACTGCACCTTCACCGTCTGGAATCGGTTCCGCTTGAACGCCTCCAGACAACTCAACCTCCCCGGCTCCTCGATGTAGGTCAGCATCGCGTCCCCGAGGGCGGTCAGCTCCGGAAGGAACGGGATCTCGTGCCGGAGGCTGTACTCGACGGCACGATCGACGTCGGTGAACGGCAAGGAGCCGATCTGAGTCACGAGCTTGCCGTCTCGCGGGTAGGCGTGCATGGGGCGAGTATACGTCGACCGGCGGAGGGAGGTCGGCTCGCCGCGGACACTCGCCGTAGAGGTGCCGATGCTTGCGTCTAGGCAATCCCCTCAAGATTCCCTAGGCTTGGCAACGACCACGCCCTCACCCTATAGTTCGGCGAACCATGCTGACGGACTTCTTCACCTGTAAGGAGGGTGAAACGATGGGAACCACGCACGAGATCCCTGTCGTCTGGCTTCAAGCCTCCACCTGCAGTGGCTGCTCCGTCTCCGTACTCAACGCCTCCGCCCCGAAGATCACCGACCTTCTCCTGAGCGAAGTGATCCCGGGGCGACACATCAACCTCCGCTTCCAGGCCACGGTCATGGCGGGCGCCGGCGAGCCGGTCGTCGCAATCCTCGAACAGATTCCCAAGGAAGAGCCCGGCGGGTATCTCCTCGTCGTCGAAGGGTCGATACCGACCGCCGACGGGGGAATCTACGGAACGCTCGGAGAAGAGCCGATGGTCGACCGCGTGACCTCGCTTGCGAAGGAAGCGATGGCGATCCTCGCTATCGGAACCTGCGCCTCCTACGGCGGCATGTTCGCCGCCGATCCGAATCCCGGTGGCTGTGTGGGCGTTGGCGCGCTCCTTCGTGAGCAGGGAATCGACGTTCCGGCGATCAACATCCCGGGGTGTCCGCCGCACCCCGACTGGTTCGTCGGTACGGTCGCTGCGGTCTTGGTCGGCGGGATCGAGTCCGTCCGGACCGATGAGCTCGGCCGGCCGTTGCGGTTCTTCGGGCAGCTCATCCACGAGAACTGCCCGCGCCGCGCCTACTTCGACGAGGGGAAGTTCGCCGCACACCTGAGCGACGAAGGGTGTCTCTACGAACTCGGCTGCAAGGGGACGATCACCCACGCGGACTGTCCCTTGCGTCGCTGGAACGGGGGGACGAACTGGGTCATCGGCAGCGGTGCGCCGTGTAACGGGTGCACCGAGCCGGAGTTCCCCGACCACATCTCGCCCTTCTACGTGCGGATCCCGGAGGAAGCGCTGTTGGTGCCTCCGCCGAGGAAGGAGGCTTGACCGTGCGTACCGTAACGATCGATCCGATCACGCGCATCGAAGGGCACCTGAAGATCGAGGCGGTGATCGACGACGGCGTCGTGAAGGAGGCCCGTAGTACCGGCACCCTCTTCCGAGGCATCGAGCTGATCCTCAAAGGACGCGATCCAAGGGATGCCGCTCGGATCACGCAACGCATCTGTGGCGTCTGCCCGACGGCGCACTCGACCGCATCGACCTTCGCGCTCGACGAGGCGCTCGGCGTCGCCGATCGGGTCCCGTCGAACGGGAGGATCATCCGGAACTTGATCCTCGGTGCGAACTTCATCCAGTCCCACGTCCTGCACTTCTACCATCTCGCCGCCCTCGACTACGTCGACGTCACCGCCGTGGCTTCGTACGAGGGAACGGATCCCGGCCTGCTCGCCGCCAAGGAGTTCATCGAGCGCGGAGCGCTCGGTCCGTTCGTCCCGCGTTACGAGGGAGACTACAGGCTTCCCGAGGAGCTCTCGCAGGTCCTCGCCGGTCACTATGTGAGGGCGTTCGACATCCGCCGGAAGGCGCATGAGCTGCTGGCTGTCTTCGGCGGGAAGATGCCGCACAACGTCGGCATCGTCCCCGGCGGCGTCACCCAGGTTGCCGAGGTCGACACGATCGCCGGCTTCCTCTGGCGGCTTAACGAGATCCGGCACTTCATCGACAACGTGTACGTTCCCGACATCCTCGAAGTCGCCAGGCACTACGGAGACTACGCCGAGATCGGGGCGGGTAGCGGGAGCTTCCTCGACTACGGGGCGTTTCCCCAGGCCGAGGGTCGGTTCTTCGAGGCCGGCGCAATCGGCATGGACCTCACTCCCGCCGACTTCGAGATCGACAAGATCACCGAAGCGGTGACGCACTCCTGGTATGAGGACGGAGCCGAACCGCTCCACCCGAGCCGGGGCGAGACGATCCCGGCACCACACAAGCAGGAAGGCTACTCCTGGCTGAAGTCGCCCCGCTACGGCGGCGAGGTCGTCGAAGGCGGACCACTCGCTCGGATGCTCCTCTCCTACGCTCGGGGGAAGCCCGCCAAGGCGATGATCGACGGCATCCTCACTGAGCTCGGTGCGCCGGCGAGTGCGCTCAACTCGGTCCTCGGACGCCATGCGGCCCGGGCCGTCGAGTGTAAGCTCGTCGCCGATGCGATGGCGGATTGGGTCCTGGATCTCGTGCCCGGGGGGCCGGTGTTCGCTCCGTACGAACTGCCCGACGAGGGCGAGGGCTCGGGGCTGACCGGCGCGCCTCGCGGGGCTCTCGGTCACTGGATCCGCGTGAAGGACGGCGTCATTGGGAACTACCAATGCGTCGTTCCGACCACGTGGAACGCCTCGCCGAAGGACGACAAGGGCCAGCCGGGGCCGATGGAGCAGGCGATCGCCGGAACCGCGATCCGCGACGAGGAGAACCCGTTCGAGATCGTCCGCATCGTCCGTTCCTTCGATCCGTGCCTCGCCTGTGCCGTGCACACTGTCACGCCACGCGGCCGACCGATCGGACGCGTCGTGATCTCCTAGGAGGTTTCGATGCGAACCGTGGTGGTCGGTGTCGGGAACACACTGATGCGGGATGACGGTATCGGCGTCTGCATTGCACGGGCGCTGATGGACGCCGACCTTCCGAAGGGCGTCGAAGCGATCGATGCGGGGACATCGGCCGACGCGGCCTACGCGCTGGCGTCAGCCGATCGCGTTCTGATCCTCGATGCTGCCCGACTCGGAGGTCCCCCGGGGACCGTCTATCGCCTCACCGCCGAAGAGGCGGCGTTGACCGGCGATGGGGTTCGGTCCTGCCACGACATGGGACTCGTTCAGACGCTTCGCACCGTCTCGGCCGGCCCTGTCGTCGAGGTCCTCGGCATCGAGCCGAAGGAGATCGAGTGGGGCATCGGTTTGTCGGCGGAGGTCGAGGCCTCCGTCCCGCACATCCTCCAGATCGTTCTGCAGGAGCTAAAGGGGTCGCAATGCTCGTAACCAAGCGAAAGGCGATCGAAGAGATCGTCCGATTCACCAACGGGGAGACGGCCGTCTTCCTCCTGGGGTGCGACGGCTGCGCCGCCGCCTCCGGCACCGGAGGTGAGGCCGACATCCTCGAACTCGAGAAGGAACTCACCCGAAGCGGGCTCGAAGTCACAGGGAGCAAGGTCGTCGACTTCCTCTGTCAGAAGGCGCTGATCCGAAAGGGACTCCGTCCGTTCTCAGCCGCCCTCGCCGAGGCGGATTCGATCGTCGTCTCGACCTGCGGCATTGGAATCCAGGCGACGGCGACCGTCGCCAAGCTACCGGTGCATCCCGCCTGCGACACGGTCTCGCTCGGCGGAATCCGTGGCGAATGGCAGGGAGAGGAGCGCTGCGCCGAGTGCGGTCAGTGCTTCCTCGAGTACACCGGAGGCGTCTGCCCTCTCACAGCGTGCGCCAAGCAGCTCGTCAACGGCCCGTGCGGCGGAGCGAAGGACGGGCGGTGTGAAGTCGAGCCGGACGTCCGCCGTTGCGCGTGGCAGGTCATCTACGATCGCCTCGATCGGCAGGGACGCCTCGATCTGCTCCGTACGGCGCCGTTGCAGGTGAAGGACCACGCCAAGATGCGCCCACCGGAGGAGCTGCGAGGAACGAGGCGATGGGCGATCGACCTGGCGACGAATGGAGAGGTGGCCCGATGAAACTCACCGACCTCTTCGAGCAGGGGAAGTTCGTCGTCACCTCGGAGGTCGCACCCCCGAAGGGAACCGACCTGGAGGAGATGCACGAGAACGCGGAGCTGCTCCGATCGCGCGTCGACGCGATCAACATCACCGACCAGCAGTCCTCGGTGATGCGGCTCGGCTCCCTCGTCGCCTCCCAGCAGCTCAAGGACCGAGGCATCGAGCCGATCTTCCAGGCGACCTGCCGTGACCGGAACCGAATTGCCCTCCAGTCCGATCTGCTCTCGGCATGGGCCGCCGGCATAGAGAATGTCCTCTGCCTGACCGGGGATCACGTCTCGCTGGGCGATACACCGGGGGCGAAGCCCGTCTTCGACCTGGATTCGGTTTCCCTCCTCGCGGCGGCCCGGAAACTCAACCAGGGCGTCGACATGGAGGAGAACGAACTGCTCGGGAAGACCAACTTCGCGCTCGGCGCCGTCGTCACTCCGGATGCCGATCCGGTCGAGCCTCAGCTGATCAAGATGGGCCGCAAGGTCGATGCGGGAGCCGCCTTCTTCCAGACGCAGGCCGTGTTCGATGCGGAGACCTTCGCCGCCTTCATGGAGCGCGCGAGGTCGTTCGGCGTCCCGGTGCTGGCGGGGATCATCCTCCTCAAGTCCGCCGGGATGGCGCGATTCATGAACGCGAACATCGCTGGAGTGAACGTGCCGCAGGCACTGATCGACGAGATGGCGGCCACAGCGAAGGGGGATCGCCGGGCGAAGAGTGTGGAGATCGCCGCGAGGATCGTCCGAGACGTCAAGGAGGTCTGCCAGGGCGTCCACATCATGCCCCTCGGCTGGGAGAAGCAGGTTCCCGCCGTGCTCGACGCGGCCGGGATCTAGAGGGAAGGACCGGACAGCCTCGGGATCACGTACGGTGGACCGTCGCTCCGGTGGTGCCCGACATCCACGGGGACGCCGAAGACCTGCTCGACGTTCTCCTGCGTCAGGATCCGCTTCGGGTCACCCAACGCTTCCAAGCGGCCGGCCGCCAGGAGGGCGATTCGATCGCACGTCTGCGCGGCCAGGGAGAGGTCGTGGATGGAGATGGCTGCGGCTGTGCCGGCCTGCACGCGATCCTGCACGATGGTCATGAACTGGACCTGGTGTCGGAGGTCGAGGTGCGTCGTGGGCTCATCGAGCAGCAAGGTTTCCGGCCGTTGAGCCAGCGCCATCGAAAGGAAGACGCGCTGACGCTCGCCGCCCGAGACCGCGCGTATCGATCGGGCCGATAGGTCCTCGATGTCGCAAAGCGCCATCGCCTCCCCGATGGCGCAACGGTCAGCCTTCGACTCCCGGGAAAACCGTCCGGTGTGAGGAATGCGCCCCATCGCCACAACCTCACGGACGGTGAAGTCGAAGCCAAGCGGACGCTCCTGGGCCACCATCGCCATCCTCCGTGCCAGCTGCCGAGAACTCAGCGTGCTGATCGGAACCCCCTCAAGCAGAACACGCCCTTCCAGGGGGCGGAGCGCCCCGCTCGCCAGGTTGAGCAGCGTGCTCTTCCCCGATCCGTTGGGCCCGACCAACGCCACCGATGTCGCAGCCTCCACCGAAAGGTCGATTGAGTCCACGGCACGGACACTCCCGTCGTAGCTGAAGGAAACGGACTCGACTCGCAGACGCATCAGAGGCTCGCCCCCCGCGTCCTCAGCAAGTAGAGGAAGAAGGGCGCACCAAGGAAGGCGGTGATCACACCGACCGGAAGCTCCGTCGGAGCAGCGATCGTGCGTGCGACGATGTCTGACCAGATGAGGAAGACGCCGCCGGCAAGCGCCGACAGAGGGATCAGCCGGCGATGGTCCGGTCCGACAAGGAGGCGCATGACGTGCGGGACAACGAGTCCGATGAAGCCCACGGTTCCGGCAAGCGCCACGGCGGCAGCCGTGAGGAGTGTCGTCAAGAGAAGAAGCCAGGCGATCGTCTTGCCTGGGTCGACACCGACATGCAGCGCGCCTTCCTCTCCCAGGGCGAGCGCATTCAGGTCCCGTGCGAACAGGCCCACGGCCGCCAGCCCGACCACGACGATCGGTGCGAGGATAGAGATCGTTGCCCATTGGGCGCGGCCGAGGCCGCCCATGATCCAGAAGAGGACGTCCGCGAGCTTCTCACCCCCCGAGCTGAGGAAGATCAGGAAGCT
>Ga0180433_10005733_pt1 | contig 16611 bp, 15 predicted proteins | sample SS_ome_8_FD_132980 | JGI IMG/M metagenome (GOLD analysis project Ga0180433, IMG submission 132980) | Hypersaline lake sediment archaeal communities from the Salton Sea, California, USA - SS_1_D_1 metaG | ecosystem: Environmental > Aquatic > Non-marine Saline and Alkaline > Hypersaline >... | reverse complement strand
CTGTTCCCATCCCGAACACAGTCGTTAAGCCCTCCAGCGCCGATGGTACTGCAGTTTTTTCTGTGGGAGAGTAGGACACTGCCGGGAATTTTTTATTTGGAGGGAAGTATGGGGATTGAGATTGAACAAAGAACATCAAAAGAAAAAATAGATAAATTAGTAAGCTGGATAAAGGAAAAAATACAGGATACCGGCAAAAAGGGTGCTATTTTTGGTTTGAGCGGTGGAATTGATTCTGCCGTAGTTGCCGTTCTTTCTAAAAAAGCTTTTCCGGATAATACAATGGGCTTAATATTACCCTGTGAAAGCCAGTTGTCTGACCTTCAAGATGCTATGAAAATAATCAAAAGATTCAATATAAACTACAAACAAATTGATCTTACTTCAATTTACCATCAGTTATTATCAATCATGAAATCTAATGAACATAAAATAGCAGAAGCCAATATTAAACCAAGATTAAGAATGATTGTACTATATTATTTTGCTAATATTCTCGACTACCTGGTTGTTGGAACGGGAAATAAAAGTGAAATTTCAATTGGATATTTTACAAAATATGGAGATGGCGGTGTTGATATATTACCCCTGGGAAACACTTACAAGAGCGAGGTAAAAGAAATCGCAAAAATCATTGAGATACCAGAAGAAATTATATCAAAACCACCCTCGGCAGGTTTATGGAAAGACCAGACTGATGAAAAAGAAATGGGTTTTAGTTATGAACTATTAGATCTTTTTTTAGCATCCGGAGAATTAGAAGATAAAAGTTTAGAAAATGACATATCAAGAATGAAACAGCTAAGTGCACACAAGAGGAATACCCCCTCTATGCCGAACTTTTAATCATCAATATCATCAATAGATATATAATTATAATTACATTAAATACAGATATCTTATGTCGTAAGGGAAACATTCCCAGACAATATTTTGAATTGCAACGGTTTTTTTTATATGTTAAAATAAAAAAAATTTATAAAGAGGTAGTTTTTATGTCTGGACATTCTAAGTGGAGCACAATCAAGAGGAAAAAGGGAAAAGCTGATGCTCAGAGAGGAAAATTATTCGGGAAAATTAATCGACTTATTTCCGTTGCTGCGCGTAATGGCGGCGAACCGGAAATGAATGTTGAGCTACGTAATGCCATTCAGTTTGCCAAAGAAAACAATATGCCCAATGAAAATATTGAACGGGCAATCAAGAAAGGAACCGGAGAAATTGAAGGTGTAGCATATGAAGATGTGACCTATGAAGGCTATGGTCCCGGTGGTGTGGCAGTTTTAATTAAAGTGTTAACAGATAATCGCAACAGAACTGTTTCTGAAATACGAAGAATTTTTACCAAGCATGGAGGGAATTTAGGTTCTAGTGGTTGTGTGGCTTGGATTTTTAGCAAAAAGGCATACTTTGCTTTTGATAAAGAGAAGGTGGATCAGGATAATCTTCTTAATATGGCATTAGAAGCAGATGCGGAAGATATTGAAACTGATGAAAAAAGTATAGAAGTAACATTACCTCCTGCCGATTTTGAAAAGTTCAAAAAATTATTGTTTGATAATCAGATAGAATATTCCATTGCTGAAATTACCATGATTCCCCAGACGACCATTGATTTAGAGGGCAAAAAAGCAGTGCAAATGCTTAGCCTGATGGAACAGATGGAAGATAATGATGATGTCCAAAATGTATATGCTAATTTTAATATTGATGACAAAGTACTGGAAGGACTTTCAACTGAATAGGGGAAAAACTTGATCATTATAGGAATTGATCCAGGCCTTAATCACACTGGGTATGGTTTGGTAGAAATACAGAAAGATAAAATAATTGCCATTGACTATGGATGTATTACCAATCGCATACATGATAGTTTCCCTGATAAAATTAAAAATGTCCATTGTGAGATAAATACTCTTATTACCAAATACTCTCCTCATGAATTAGTGCTTGAGGAGATATTTTTTAGTAAAAATACTAGAAGTGCTATCAATGTAGGGAAAATAAGTGGTGCGGTTGCTTTAACTGCTACCTTGGCAGGAATTAATATGTTTGTTTATACTCCTCTACAGGTAAAACAGTCAGTTGTTGGTTATGGTCGAGCAACAAAAAATCAGGTACAAGCAATGGTTAAAGTTTTATTGAACTTATCAAGCATTCCACATTCTGACCATGCAGCAGATGCACTGGCAGTTGCTATTTGCCATATTCATTCCAAGTATTCATACTGATAAATTTAACATTTCTTATGTTATGATTGATTGGGAAGAGATATGATATCTTTTTTAAATGGTACAGTAGAATCTAAAGAAACAGGCTCAATCGTTATAGATGTAAATGGAGTAGGGTATTTAGTCCATGTTCCGTCAGTTGATAAATTTATCTTGAGCCAGAATAAACAAATGATTTTTACCCATTTATATATCAGAGAAGACCGCATTGCTTTATACGGCTTCTTAAGTAAGAATGAGCGTGACTTTTTTAAGATATTGATCGATGCTCCGGGCATTGGACCTAAAGTAGCATTAAATATCATTGCCGATATGGGGCTTGAAGAGTTTCAGTATGCTGTTTTAGAGGAAGACCTGAATCTAATTAGCAGTGTCTCTGGTATAGGTAATAAGCTTGCCAAAAAAATTGTTTTAGAATTAAAAGAGAAATTAAAACAATTTAGAATAAGCCACGATTTAATAGGGAAAGACGGCGGAAAGAAAGATTATATCTATGATGGTATTGAAGCCCTTAAGGCATTGGGTTATTCGGATAAGGAAGCAAAACAGCGAATAGCCTCAGCCGTGAAGAAATTAAAAAATCAAAAAATGATGACTATTGAAGATTTAATAAAATATGCACTAAGCAAAAATAATACTACTATCAAATGAAATTTGATAAACAGCTAATTGATATTAAATTAGTTTTATAGCAGGTTAATTCCATGAATAAAAAAGAAGATTTAATTGATCAGGATTTAAAGCAGGAGGGAATAGAATCTGAAGCAAATTTGAGACCGGAAAAGTTAGCACACTTTATTGGTCAAAAAAATGTAAAAGATAATTTCTCCGTATATATCCAGGCTGCCCTAAAAAGGAATGAACCAATAGACCATATTCTCTTATATGGACCTCCCGGTTTGGGGAAAACAACATTGGCTAATATCATTGCTAGGGAAATGGGTGTAAACATTAAGATGACTTCCGGTCCCGTCATAGAAAGAGCAGGTGATTTAGCAGCTATTTTAACTAACTTAAAGGAAAAAGATATATTATTTATTGATGAAATGCACCGCCTTAATCGATCAGTTGAGGAAATATTATATCCGGCTTTAGAGGATTTTGCTTTAGATATTTTGATTGGTAAGGGGCCCAGTGCCAGATCAATTAGAATTGATTTACCAAAATTCACCTTAATCGGTGCCACTACCAGGACCGGTTTAATTACCTCTCCTCTAAGAAGTCGTTTTGGTGTTATTTCCAGGATCGGATATTATCATGATGAAGACTTACAGAAGATTATTATTCGTACCGCTGCTATTTTAAAAATCAAGATTGAAGAAAAGGCATCTATAGAGATTGCAAAGCGTTCCAGGGGAACACCGAGAATTGCTAATCGTTTGTTAAAAAGAGTTAGAGACTATGCTCAAATTGAAGGTGAAGGTCTTATTAGTCAAAATATTGCCGTTTTTGCTTTAAAGAGTATGGGAATCGATGATCTGGGTTTATGTGAGATTGACAAGAGATTATTATTAACGATATTAGATAAATTTGAAGGCGGACCAGTAGGGTTAGGTACGTTGGCTGCTTCAATTAATGAAGACAGAGAAACTATTTGTGATGTTCATGAACCCTATCTTTTGCAAAAAGGGTTTTTAGCAAGGACGCCTCAGGGAAGGAAAACAACCGAAGTAGCTTATCGCTATTTTCATCTAAATCAGCATCAACAGCATAAAGAAGATAATTCTTCTTTGTTCTAATTAAGAGGGCAACAATAATGTTTAGTGCAAATGCAATGGCAAAAATATTGATTATTACAGGGGTAATCATTGTTGTTGCAGGGATAATCTTTTTAGTACTTGACAAACTCCCTTCTTTCTCTTTTCGGGTACCGCTTGACATCCTGATAAAAAGAAAAGGCTATATTTTTTACTTTCCACTGGGTTTATGCATTTTAATAAGCATAATACTGACGATTATATTTCATATTTTAAGATAATGTAATTTTTTCAATAATATATCAAATAGTTTAAGAGTAATAGTAAAGAGGTATTCCATAAATAAATGAAACAAAATATGAAATTACCTGCTTATGGTATAAATAAAAAGGGTCAATGTATGACTATATTAATAATTTTTATTATTCTTTTTTTAATGACCAATCTTAGTGTATGGGCTAAAATTCCCATATTGCGGGTTGGTATTTTTTTAGATTATAAAGAGATTACACTAAAATGTGAAAAAGGATTGCATGTCTATGATATTTCTTCGATGAAAACCCTGCTTATTCAAGAAAACAATCATGTATTAAAGATAGCTGCAAATTCTCAGGGCATAGAAATAAATAAGAAATTATATCATTCAATTAAGGAAATAAAAATTATTCCAGGGGATGGTGGATTTATTCAGGTACAAGATGGAAAATATAGAGGGGAAATAGAAATTATTGTAGAACAGTCCCTTTTAAATGTCATTAATATTATTGAAATGGAAAAATATCTATACGGTGTTTTAAAAAAGGAAATCTCACCAGAATGGCCGGAAGAAGTATTAAAAGCTCAGGCTATTGCTGCTAGAACTTTTGCTCTTTCTAATATGAATAAATTTATTGATAAAGGTTATAATATTTGTGCTTCAACCAATAGTCAGGCTTATGGAGGTGTTTTTCATGAAGATCCTGCTACAAACAAAGCAGTAAATGATACGCAGGGAATTATTGCGATCTACCAGGGAGAAGCGATTAATGCTGTTTACCATTCGGATAGCGGTGGGTATACTGAAAATAGTGAAGATGTTTGGGGTAGTCCTGTCCCATATTTGAGGAGTGTTCCCTCGAATTATGAAGAAATAGTTTCGCCTCCCAATCACCAATGGAATTGTTCTCTCACTGAGCAGGAGATATTGAAGAAGTTATTTCAACATGGATTTCAGCTTAACAGTATTGACGATATAGTGATTGTTGATAAAACAGAATCTGGTAGGGTTAAATCGATTGATATCTTTGGGGATAATCAGCAAAAGATTACTTTAAAAACGAATGATTTCAGGCTCTTGATGGACCCTACTCTAATTAGAAGCCCAATGTTTACCATTGATAAAACAGGAGGAAAGAAAGAGAAAAGTAGTCCGGATAATAATAAAATTGGACTATTAGCAGAACAAACAAAACCGTTACAGCAGAAATCAGTCAGTGAGGTTTTAAAGGAAGAAAGAGATTTCAGTATTTCTGAGCTAATCAGTTTACTGAATCGACCAAAGGCAGTGGAAAAACCGGAAGAAGTGCCTTTATCAGAAAATGAGATTAAAGAACAGGAAGAAACCGGTGTCTTATTATTTACTTTTAATGGACAGGGAGCTGGTCATGGAGTTGGACTTTCTCAATGGGGTGCCTATGGGATGGCTACACAGGGATATAGCTATGAAGATATACTGAAGTATTATTACCAGGGAATTCAGTTAAAAAAATTATATTAATCAATGATTTATTTTATTATATCTGAGGTTGCAAATGAATATAAAATTTTTTGATTACGATTTACCCGCTGGCTATATTGCCCAGGAGCCATTGGAAAAGAGAGATCAAAGTAAATTAATGGTTCTTGAGAAGAGAAGCGGGGAAATACAGCACACAAAATTCATGCATATTATAGATTTCTTGCAACCAGGCGATCTCCTGGTGTTAAATAATAGCAGGGTATTGCCTGTGCGGCTCTATGGTTATAAAAAATCAACAGGCGGAAAAATTGAAGCCCTTCTCATTAAGCCTTTATCAGATTACCAATGGAAAGTATTACTGAAACCCGGGAAAAGAATTCACTGCGGTACTAAAATAATTTTTTCTCCCCAATTAGAAGCTGAGGTCTTCAGCAAGGATGAAGAAGATGGAATTTATTTAATTAATATGCAAGCAAGAGGTAATTTTTATGAAATTTTGCAAGATATTGGTAAAATGCCCACTCCCCCCTATATCAAAAAAGATTTAGCCAAATCATCCTTTTATCAGACTGTTTATGCCTCTCATGAAGGTTCTATAGCGGCACCCACGGCTGGTTTTCATTTTACAGAGGGACTTCTGAAGGATATTGAGCAAAAAGGTGTCAAAATTCTTTTTTTAACCCTTCATATCGGAAGGGGAACTTTTGAAAAAATAAGAGTTAATGAAGTAGAGAATCATAGAATGAAATCCGAATTGTACATGATATCTACTGAAAATGCAAGAGTAATTAATCATGCAATACAGAATAACAGTAGGATTGTCGGAGTAGGAACATCAGTAACCCGAGCCGTGGAATCTTCTGTTATTCAAAACAAAGTCATGCCTGGAACACATTGGACTGATTTATATATCTATCCTGGATACCGGTTTAAGGTAATCAAAGCCCTCATTACCAATTTTCATCTTCCCAGATCAACACCTCTTATGCTGGTAACTGCATTTGCTGGAAGAAAACATATATTGAATTCCTATCTCGAAGCCATTCAAAAGGAATACCGCTTTTACAGCTTTGGAGATGCTATGTTTATAATCTGAGTTGATAAACTGCAGGATATAATTTTAAAAGGTTGACTAAAAAGACTATAGTGGAGATATTACCATAAAATTTACACTTACCAAAAGAACAGAAGAAAAAGACAATATGGCAAGGTTAGGATTACTTGAGACAAAACATGGCAAGGTTGAAACGCCTGTTTTTATGCCGGTTGGTACTCAAGCTACCATAAAGGGAATACTTCCAAAAGAGATAAATGATTTAGGATTTACCATCCTTTTATGTAATGCCTACCATTTGTTTTTACGCCCCGGTCATTCGCTTATTGCAAAAGCCGGAGGATTGCATCGATTTATGGGGTGGGACAAAGCAATTCTGACCGATAGTGGTGGATTTCAGGTTTTTAGTTTAGGGAAAATCAATAGGATTACTGATGATGGGGTTACTTTTCAATCCTATATTGATGGCTCTAAACATTTGATTGGTCCGGAAAAGTCAATGGAGATTCAGATGGCTCTGGGTTCAGATATTGCCATGGCCTTTGATCAATGCGCAGCTTATCCTTCCACAAGATATGAAACAATGGTTGCAGCTGAGCGTACCTTTCAATGGGCAAAAAAATGTCAGGAATATCATTGTTCAAAAAATCAAACATTATTTGGTATTATTCAGGGAGGTTTTTTCCCTGATATTCGTAAAGAAAATGCTTTAAAATTAATTGATTTGGATTTTTCCGGCTATGCCTTGGGGGGGTTGAGTGTAGGTGAACCAAAACCATTAATGTATGAGATGCTTGAGGCTGTAGTCCCAATGCTATCTGAGAACAAGCCCAGATATTTAATGGGAGTTGGTGCACCCGAGTCTATTTTAGAGGGAGTAACCAGGGGGATAGACATGTTTGATTGTGTTCTACCAACTAGAAACGGCAGAAATGGCTGTCTTTTTACCCATTATGGAAGAATTTCCATCACTAATACCAGATATAAGGATGATTTATCTCCTGTTGATCGAGACTGTCAGTGTTATACTTGTAAGAATTTTACACGGGCTTACCTTAGGCACCTCTATATGGCTAAGGAGATGCTTGCTCCAATTTTGGGAACTATTCATAACCTTTACATGATGAATCATTTGATGAAGGATATACGGAAGGCTATTCTCGAAAATAGATTTAATTCATTTAAAAAATTGTTCTATGAAAAATATAAATAATTATCAATATTAAAATAATGATTCTCTATCAAGATTTTTGTAGAATATAAATTGTTAAAATATTTGATAAAAATAGATTAATTAGGTATAATTTAAAAGAATTTTTAAAAAAGGAAGGTGTAAGATATATGTCTCAAGGTATTCAACAATTTTTACCTTTAATTATTATATTTGCCATTTTTTATTTTATTCTGATACGGCCACAACAGCAAAGACAAAAAAAACATAAAGAAATGCTGGATAGCTTAAAAGTTGGTGATAGGGTAATAACCATAGGTGGAATATATGGTGTTATAAGGGATATAAAAGGTGATGTATTTACTTTAGAAATTTCGAAAGATATTAAAATTAATACTACCAGAAATGCCATTGGCTCAAAAAGAGAGAAATAGGAATTATTGAGAACAATCAATAGAAAAATATTAAGGCAGGTTTAAAACCTGCCTTTCTTCATGTCTACAACATGATTGAATCGTAAACAAGAGATAACCGAATTTATCTTAGATATAAATTGACAAAGAAAATCATTCAATATTATAATCATAAAGTATTTTGAGATATTAGGGATTTTATAATTCCTATATGTTCACCGTTAAAATATAGAATATATATTGATTACAACATTAAAGATCAAATGTACAAAATTATCATTAAAATTGTAATGATATTGAATTAAAAGAATTTTAAGAAAAAAGATTTCCCAAAGTCCAGTGATTTCGGGGGAGTATTTTCTTCTGGTAATAGCAATTTTTCCATGTTTCTTATTTTTTTAAAGGAGTTGTTTTATATATGAAGCAGTTAAGATTTTTGAGATTAATACTCATTGTTCTGGTGATAGGAATTGCCGTTTTTTATACTTTTCCTTTGGAAAAAAATATTAATCTTGGCCTTGATTTGCAGGGCGGTTCTCATATTTTACTGGAGTGTGTTGATACCCCCAATGCCCCGGTTGACAACGATGCTGTGAATCGAGTGATGGAAATTATCACCAACCGAATTAACCCTGAAGGTGTTAAAGAACCGGTTATTCAACGTCAAGGTGAAAGAAGGATATTGGTTCAGTTGCCGGGTATGGATGATCCGCAGGAAGCTGAAAATCTTATTGGCAAGACTGCTTTGCTGGAATTTAAAGACGAAAGTGGCGAGACACTATTGACTGGAGCACATTTAAAAAATGCCAGTTCCTCTTTTGATCGTTTCGGACGGCCTAATGTCGTACTAGAGTTTGATGAAGAGGGAGCAAAACTTTTTGAGCAAGCTACCACGAGAAATGTGGGTAGAGTTTTAGCAATTACCCTGGACGGACAGGAAATTTCTGCACCGGTTGTAGAAGAACCGATTCCCAGTGGTGAGGGGTCTATTGTTGGTCAATTCAGTGTAGAGGAGGCCCAAAGATTGGCATTATTGTTAAGAAGTGGTGCTCTTCCCGTAGAGGTTAAGATTCTGGAAAACCGTTCTGTTGGGCCGACTCTTGGGAGAGATTCCATTGATCGTAGTTTAAAAGCGGGAATAGTCGGTTTGTTATTGATTATTGTATTTATGGTCGTTTTCTATAAGGGTTTTGGATTAGTTGCAGATTTTGCATTGATGATATGTTTACTTCTGGTCATGGGGGGACTGGCAATTTTAAATGCGACCCTGACCTTGCCGGGTATTGCAGGCATTATCTTAACTATAGGAATGGCTGTTGACGCCAATATCCTTATTTTTGAGCGAATAAAAGAAGAGCTTAAAATGGAAAAAACATTTAGAGCTTCTATTGAAGCTGGTTTTTCTAAAGCGTTTAGAACAATCCTGGATGCCAATGTTACTACATTGATTGCTGCAATTGCCCTTCTTTATTTTGGTACAGGACCCATCAGGGGATTCGCGGTAACTTTAAGTATAGGTATTGCAGTTAGTATGTTTACTGCGCTTGTAGTAACCAAATTGATTCTGGAATTAATAGGGCAGCGCTTTAATAAAAATGCTTTAGTTTAATGTTGTAAATTGGAGGAATATTCATGGAAATTATCAAGGATACCTTTATTAAATTCGTTTCTAAAAGAAAAAAGTATTATCAAATTTCCGTTGTAATTATCTTTATTGGAATTATTTCACTGCTTCTTCAAGGTTTCAACTATGGTATTGATTTTGCCGGTGGAACGCTAATGCAATTAGACTTTGAACAAAATGCATCGGTAACAGAAATCCGGACTATTTTAGGCGAGATGAATTTATCCAGCAGTTCTATCCAGTCTCTGTCAGGTAATGAATTTGTAATTAGGACAGATGAGATTGCGCTTCAGCAGAGACAGGAAATTTTGGAAATAATTGAAAATAATATTGGACCTTTTGAGGTATTAAAAATAGAGATGGTTGGTCCAGTTATTGGCGAATCCTTAAAACGATTAGCCATTTTTGCCATTATTTTTGCATTTATCGGTATCATTTTATATATCACCTTCAGATTTGAATTTAAATATGCCATTACTTCGATTATAGCTTTGGGACATGATGTTCTGGTTGCCCTGGGAATTCTTTCGATATTGCAAAAGGAAATTACTATACCTATTATAGCTGCAATTCTAACAATTGTCGGATATTCATTGAATAATACCATTGTTATTTTTGACCGATTAAGAGAAAATCTAAGAATAAAATCCCGTTCCACATTGGAAGATACAATCGATTTAAGTATCAACCAATCTTTAACTAGAACTATCAATACTGCCATCACTACATTGTTACCAGTCATCGCACTTTATTTCTTTGGAGGTACTTTGTCCGATTTTGCTTTTGTTTTATTAATTGGAATTGTTGTGGGAACTTATTCCTCTATCTGCATAGCTGGTCCCCTGTTGTTAGAATTAAAGAAAAGAGGAAAAGTATCTTCCCAGAAAGGGATTCTAACAGAGCAAAATGTAACAGAAAAAAAAGTGAAAACTTCAAAAAAAATAAAGGTCAAAAAGAAAAAGAATAATTAGGTTGAGATAGTATATTCTATTTTTTATAGCCATATAACTGATAGAGCATAGAAAGAGGTTGAATAAAATAAAGTGGATTATTGCTGAAAAGAATGAAGAGCTGAAAGAGGATATAGCACATCAATTTTGCCTGGATCCGATTATTGCTCAACTGCTAATTAATCGGGGACTGAAAGAGTCTGAAGATATTCAGAGTTTTTTAAATCCCAGTTTAAATCATTTAATTAATCCTTTTTTTCTTCAAGGGATGAACAAAGCTGTCAATCGGATTAAGGAAGCTTTATATAATGAGGAAAAAATATTAATTTATGGGGATTTTGATGTTGATGGAATGACCAGTATAAGCTTACTCTTCTCAGCGTTAAGAAATTTTAGCACAAATATCTATTACTATATTCCGGATCGCTTTGAAGAAGGTTATGGAATTAGCCAAAAGGGAATACAATTTGCCATCAAGTACCATATTTCTCTAATTATTACCGTTGATTGTGGCATTACTTCACATCAGGAAATTAAACAGCTTAATGATTTCAATATTCAAACCATTGTAACAGATCATCACAAGCCCATGGAAGAGCTTCCCACTGCATTCACTATCATCAATCCAAAAAGCTGTGATTATCCTTTTAAAGAATTAGCTGGCGTAGGCGTTGTCTTTAAATTGGCTCTCGCTTTATACGCTACCCTTAGGGAAAAAGATGAAGCAATATATAAGTATTTAGATTTAGTTGCCTTAGGTACCATTGCTGATTCCGTTCCCATTTTAGGTGAGAACAGAGTTTTGGTAAAGTACGGTCTTAGTCAGCTTGTCAATAGCGGCAAAATAGGTCTAAAAACCTTATTGGAACATTGCAATCATGAACGTCTGTCTAACCCTTTGTCGGTTAAAGATATCAGCTTTGATTTGATACCTATTCTAAATTCAACCGGAAGGATTGGTGATCCTAACGATACTGTTGATTTACTCTTAACAGATTCCACTTATCGTGCTCAATATTTAGTCAAAAAAATGTTAAAAATGAATGAAGAACGAAAGATGCTTACTCAAAAAATGTTAGCTGAAGCCAGAAGAATGGCTAGTGAAAAAAATTTACCGGGAAGGCAGAAAATATTGGTTCTTGCTTCTGGTCAATGGCATCCAGGCATCATCGGAATTGTCGCTTCAAGATTAATGGAAGAGTTTGCCCAGCCGGTTGTCATGATTTCCCTCAGTGAAGGAATGGGTAAGGGATCAGGGCGAAACCAGGGAGAATTTGATTTCCCGGGAATTCTCTCTGAATGTTCTGATTTATTAGAAAAATACGGAGGTCACCAATATGCCTCTGGTATTACTATTTCAGAGGAGAAAATAGATTTATTCAGTCAAAAAATAAACCAAGTTTTAGAAACCAATCAATCCATTAACCAGTATAATGGACCTGTTATTCAAATTGACAGCTTGATTGGATTTGAAAAAATGAATTGGGATTTACTAAATTTTATGGAAAAAATGAAACCATTTGGACCGGGAAATCCTCAACCAATATTTGGAGGTTATGAATTTCCTCTAGTTTCCTGGAGAAAAGTAGGAAAAGATGAAAAACACCTAAAAGTAAGCCTGGGAGAAAAGGGAACATATTTTGATGGAATTGCTTTTCAGATGGCTGAAAAATTCCCGGAAATCAAAAGTAATAGTTCCATCAATATTGCGTTTCAATTAGGAGTAAATTGCTGGAATGGCAAAGAGTCTATACAATTAATGATAAAGGATATTAAGTCTAGTGCAAGGAGGATAAAGGACTATGGATCTAAAAAGTAAAATAAGAAATATTCCGGATTTCCCGGTTAAAGGGATTCAATTTAAAGATATTACTACATTGTTAAAAGATAAAGACGCTTATAGGCATTGTATTGAACGAATTACCAGGCATTGTCAATCCTTAAAAATTGATTATATTGCCGGAATTGAAGCCCGTGGTTTTGTTATTGGAGCTCCTGTGGCTTATAATCTAAATGTAGGATTATTATTAATCCGAAAAAAAGGTAGATTACCGGCGGATGTTGAGAGAATTTCCTATAAGTTGGAATATGGAGAAAATATTCTGGAAATTCATCGGGATGCTTTTAAGAGAAATGACCGGATTATGGTCATTGACGATCTACTGGCTACTGGCGGGACTACCCTGGCAGTATTTAAACTGATAGAAAAACTGAAAGGCAAAGTTGTAGGTGCTGATTTTATTATTGAACTGGAAATGTTAAAGGCAAGAGAAAAATTAAAAGGATATGAAATATTTTCCCTGGTAAAGTATAATATATAAAATAATAGAAACATTTTTAATCATCATTATTCTTTAAAAAATACAATAATAAACAATAAAAAAACTATTTGACTATTTTTTATATTCCAATCCTTCCTGCCTAAAGAGGTGTTCATGATAGATAATTCTATCAAGTTTGAATCATTAATTGATAAAATCAAATCTTATAATCCGGAAGCAGATATCGATATCATTTGGCGAGCTTATGCTTTCTCTCAAGATGCCCACCGGAGTCAAAAACGTTATTCAGGCCAACCTTATTTATCTCATCCCCTGGAAGTAGTAGATATTTTAATTGATTTAAATATGGATGTGATTACCATTGTAGCAGGCTTACTCCATGATGTGGTCGAGGATACCCATGTAAATTTGGAGGAAATAAGAAATGAATTTGGGGAAGAGGTAGCAATGCTGGTAAACGGAGTAACTAAACTTAGCAAGATCTCTTTTAAAACAAAGGAAGAACGACAGGCAGAAAATTTTCGGAAAATGTTTTTAGCTATCGCTGAAGATATTAGAGTTATTATAATTAAATTAGCAGATAGACTGAATAATATGAGAACTCTCAGATATATGCCTGCTCCGAAACGTCTTATAAAGGCAAAAGAAACATTGGATATTTATGTGCCCATTGCCAATCGATTAGGATTGTATCGGATAAAATGGGAATTAGAAGATTACTCATTGCTCAATTTAGCTCCCAGACAATATAATGATCTTGCTGCCAAGGTGGCCAAGAGTAGGGCAGAGAGAGAAAAGTATATTGAGTTCATAAAGAATAGAATAGCAGAAGAATTACAAAAATTTGGTATCAAAGCTACTATCCAAGGTAGACCGAAAAATATTTATAGTATCTATAAGAAAATGGAAGAGCAGGATAAAGATTTTTTCCAGATCTATGATTTGATGGCAATAAGGATTATCTGTGATTCGATTAAAGATTGTTATGCTGCATTGGGCCTACTGCATTCAATATGGAAACCCATGCCGGGCAGATTTAAGGATTATATTGCCATGCCAAAATCAAATATGTATCAATCCCTGCATACTACCGTTATAAGTGCTGAAGGCGAACCATTGGAAGTTCAAATCAGAACAGTGGAAATGCACAGAACATCCGAGTATGGTATTGCTGCTCACTGGAAATACAAGGAAAAAGGGGATGCCTTAAAGGATAAAAAATTTGAAGAAAGATTAACCTGGTTAAGGCAGATATTAGAATGGCAAAAAGAATTAAAAGATCCACTGGAATTTATGGAAAACTTAAAAATTGATTTATTGCAATACGAAGTTTATACTTTTTCACCAAAGGGTGATGTAAAAATACTGCCTTTGGGATCAACTCCTGTGGATTTTGCTTATGCCATTCATACAGAAATAGGTCATCGTTGTGTAGGAGCTAAGGTAAACAATAAAATTGTCCCACTTGATCGCAGATTAAAAAGTGGAGATATTGTAGAGATATTAACTTCTAAAACATCAAGTGGACCCAGCAAGGATTGGATGAATTTTGTCAAAACATCCGGCGCCAAAACACGTATTAAATCATGGTTCAGAAAAGAATTCCGTTATGAAAATATAGAACAGGGAAAAGGATCGCTTTTAAGAGAATTAGAGAAATACAAAATACCCTGGAATGCTGTACTGGAGGGAAAATTGGGCGATATCTCTCAATCGATGGGTTACACCGATCTCGATACCTTACTTGAAGCTATAGGCTATAAGAAAGTAAGTCCCAGTCAGCTAATTAATAAAATATTGCCCCAGGAGAAAAAACAGCCAATCCAGCTTAAGGAAGAGGGTAAAAAAGAAAAGAAAATTGAGAAAGGGGTAAAAATTGATGGTGTAGATAATATTCTGGTTAGGTTCGCTAAATGCTGTCATCCTGTTCCGGGGGACGAAATAATCGGGTATATCACCAGAGGGAGAGGCATTACAATTCATAGAATAGAATGTCCAAACCTGAAAAATATTTCAGGAGAAGAAGGGCGTTTAATTAACGCTGAATGGCATGAAACGGGTAATGATTATTTTCCAGTAAATGTAAAGATTGTTGCTGCCGATAGAAAAAATTTAATTTCGGATGTATCAATGGTCCTTTCGAATTACAAAGCGGCGATTAGACATATTGACGGCTCGGCAAATCAAAACAGTATTGCTGTGATTCATTTAACGATAGAAGTCAGTACGCTTGATCATCTAAAAGAGATTATAACACACTTAAAAAGCCTGAAAGCCGTTAAAGAAGTCAAAAGAATTGAAGGAGAGTAATAGAGGAAAATAATATGAGAGCAGTTATTCAGAGGGTTAGTAAAGCCTCGGTGGGAGTTGATAATCGGACAATATCTCAAATTAACCATGGTATGCTCATTTTATTGGGAATTAAAAAAAGCGATACTGTTAAAGAAGCGCAATTGTTGGCAAAAAAAACAGCAAATCTGAGAATATTCAGTGACCAGGAGAGCAAGATGAACCTTTCATTAATAGATATTAATGGCCAGGTCATTGTTGTATCACAATTTACACTTTACGGCAACTGTAAAAAGGGAAGAAGACCTAGTTTTATAGAGGCAGCAACACCGGAAGAAGCTAATTCACTTTACCAGCACTTTATTCAATGCCTTAAAAATGAAAAAATCTCTGTTCAGACAGGGCAATTCCAAGCATTTATGCAGGTAACAATTATAAATGATGGTCCAGTAACCCTGATTCTAGACAGTGATGAGTTATAAAATAAATAAGGAGGTTTAAGGATATTAAGAACAACTTTGATTATCTATATATTAAGAAAATAGTCTTAGGTCAACTGGCAACGAATTGTTACCTGTTGGCTTGCAATAAGACTAAAGAAGCTGCTGTTATTGACCCTGCAGAAGAAAATAATGTTATATTAACTGAATTAGAAAACTATGGTTTTCGCCTTAAATATATTATTAATACCCATGGGCATACAGATCATATTGGTGGAAATAAAATGTTAAAGGAAAAATCCTCGGCCAGAATATTAATTCATCGATTGGATGAAGCTATGCTCATTGATTCCCAAAAAAATCTATCTTTTTATACCGGTATTTCAGTCCAATCTCCCCCGGCCGATGCTTATCTGGAAGATGGAAAGAATATTAAGCTGGGTTCTTTGGATATTTTGGTGATCCATACTCCAGGTCATTCTCCCGGTAGTGTTTCACTAAAGGTGGATAAAAAAATTTTTACAGGGGACACCCTGTTTGCTAGCGGAATCGGTCGAACTGATTTACCTGGCGGATCATTATCGGAAATTAACCATTCCATAAGAGAAAAACTCATGGTGTTTGATAGTTCCTGTGAAATATTACCGGGTCATGGACCCGGTTCGACTCTTCAAAGAGAAATTGAGAACAATCCGTGGCTTCACTGAAAGTAATAATAATAAATTGATCGAGTTAGAAGGAGG
>Ga0180433_10005732_pt1 | contig 16618 bp, 17 predicted proteins | sample SS_ome_8_FD_132980 | JGI IMG/M metagenome (GOLD analysis project Ga0180433, IMG submission 132980) | Hypersaline lake sediment archaeal communities from the Salton Sea, California, USA - SS_1_D_1 metaG | ecosystem: Environmental > Aquatic > Non-marine Saline and Alkaline > Hypersaline >... | reverse complement strand
CAGCCGCACGCCAGGGGACAAAAGTGATAATTGCCGGAGCGGGCATGGCGGCGCACCTGGCAGGTGCCATAGCATCCGAGACTTCGGTGCCGGTCATTGGAGTACCGCTCGCCGGCTCGCATCTGAATGGAGTGGATGCTCTCTATTCGACGGTTCAGATGCCTTCGGGCGTGCCCGTGGCGACGATGGCTATCGGCGCCGCCGGTGCCGCGAATGCGGCCGTTTTCGCGGCGGAGATACTGGCCTTGGCCGACCCGGCCCTCAGAAAGAGGCTCGCCGCCTATAGAAGAAGTCTGGCCAAGAAGTAGGCCGGCGGTAGCGTCGGGTCTACGCAGGCTGACCGAGAATGGCGTGGTAACGCCTTGAGAGGTCTGCTCAACGCCGGAGGCGCGTGACTGACCCGTCTTTTGGTTTTCATTCTCGGTCAGGCTGTCCGTGCCCGACGCCAGACGAGCATGCGACCCGAGGTTTCGTCGCGCACGGAAACGCGACGCTACACAGGACATTCGTTGCCACGGGAGTGGCAACGCCGGGGAAGCGAGATGCCGGGCGGGTGTCGCGGAGGGAGGGCCTCATGTCGCCCAGAAACCATAGCGTCCTCACTCCTCTGAGGACGAATGACGAAGTCCGGAGAATCAGGACCCGCGAGCCCAAACTCCCGGGAAGGAGGCGGTATGTCACTTGACCGCTTTTTCCATCTAACTGAGAACCGTACCAACGTCCGAACCGAGGTGGTGGCCGGCTTCACGACCTTCATGGCTATGGCATACATAATCTTCCTCCATCCCTCGATTCTGGCGGATGCGGGCATGCCTTTCGATGGCGTGCTGTTCGCCACGTGCGTCGCCTCGGCCGCTGCGACCCTGATCATGGGACTGGGGGCCAACTACCCGTTCGCCCTGGCACCTGGTATGGGTCTCAATGCCTATTTTGCATACGTCGCCGTCCCCTTTATATCGCGGACCCTGGGCATTGAGGATGCCTGGAGGGTGGCGCTGGGAGCGGTGTTTCTTTCCGGCTGCATCTTCATGTTGCTCACCTTCTCGCGCATCCGGGTGATGATAATAAACGCTGTACCCGAAGCCATCAAAGTAGGGATCGCAGCGGGCATCGGCATCTTTATCGCAATGATGGGCTTGGAGGACGCGGGGATCATACAATCCAGCGATGCGACCATGGTGACCATGGGTAACCTCAGAGAGCCTACGACGCTTCTTGCTGCCTTTGGTTTGATACTGACCGCGGTACTCATGGCCAGAAAGGTTAAGGGTGCCATTCTCCTGGGCATCGTAGTTACAACGGCGGCCGGCATTGCGTTCCGCTTGGTTGACATGCCGGAGAAGGTGGTGAGCATACCGGAAATCCGTCCGACGGTGCTTGCCCTTGATATCAGGGGAGCCCTTGAGATCGGTTTCCTGAATATCGTTTTTGTCTTCCTTTTCATCGATCTTTTCGACACCATGGGCACACTTGTCGGCATCGGTGAGCGGGGCGGTTTCATGGTCGAAGGCAAGCTGCCCCGTGCGAATCGAGCTCTCTTCGCCGACGCGGGCGGCACGCTTATCGGCTCGGTCCTGGGAACGTCCACGGTAACGACCTATATCGAGAGTGCGGCTGGTATCTCGGAAGGAGGTAGAACCGGATTGACCAGTGTTGTGGTGGCTCTGCTCTTCCTGGCCTGTTCCGTGATAGCGCCTTTGGCCGCCATAGTGCCTGAAGCGGCAACGGCACCCGCACTGATAATAGTGGGTAGCCTGATGATGGCAGTGATAAGGAAGATCAATTGGGACGTCCCGGATGAATCCGTCCCGGCGTTTCTTACCATGATCTCAGTGCCGCTCACCTTCAGCATAGCAAACGGACTTGCAATCGGTTTCATAAGTTATCCGCTGGTCAAAGCTTTTTCCGGTCGCTGGCGGGAGGTCAATGTGATAGTGTATGTTCTAGCGGCGCTCTTCATCCTGAGATTCGCGATGCTTAGTTTCTGAGGATACGATATGAAGACAAGAAGATTGAGCCTGGACAGGCAGCTTCCCGGATGGGGAGCCGTAAGTGCGGCTTCCGGCGTGATAGATACAGGCGGTATCGTATGCTTTCCAACTGATACCGTGTACGGTTTCGCTGCGAGCATATACTGCCGGCAGGCTATAGAGCGGTTGCGCAAGCTCAAGCGAAGATCCCGCAGCGAGCCCTTTGTTGTCATCGCTTCGGATATGGACATAGTGGAGGAGATGGCAGAGGTGGTAACCGCCCGGCACCGCAGAGTGATAGAGGCCCACTGGCCCGGGCCTTTGACCATAGTTTTTCGCGCATCGCCCATGGTCCCGGATTACCTTATCGGCCCGGACGGCACGGTAGCATTGAGGATACCCGACGACGTGCTTACACAATCGATCCTGAGGGCGTGTGGGATGCCTCTTGCCGCTCCCAGCGCAAACGTAAGAGGTCAACGGCCTGCGGTGCGTCCCGAGGATGTGCTGAGGGAGTTCGACGGCAAGTTCGAAATGCTCCTGGACGGGGGCAGGATAGACAGCCCGGAACCGTCCACCATAGTGCTGGTGAATCAGCGGAACCTTACGGTTCTCCGGAAGGGCCGGGTGACCTTGGGCAGGGTGCCGTCTTGAAGCGGGCGTTCGCTGTGCTGTTCGTGTGTACGGGGAATACCTGCCGCAGCCCTTTGGCGGAGAGGATTCTCAAAGCGAAGATCAGGGAGAAGGGCTGGAAGGGTGTGAGCGTGTCCTCGGCGGGAACAGGTGCCATAGAGGGTGTGCCGGCCTCCGAGGGTACCAAGGCGGCAGCAAGGAAAATCGGCGTAGCCATGGCTGGTTTTCGCACCAAGCCTCTGACCCGGCAACGGATCGCAAGGGCCGATCTCATTCTGACGATGACCGGCAGCCACAAAGCGGACATAGTTATGAGGTGGCCTGATGCCGCCGCCAAGACTTACGTGCTTTCGGAATATACGGGTTCGGGCAGAGGGGCAGTAGCGGACCCGGTGGGCGGCCCGGATTCGGCGTACGCAAGGTGTGCAGCGGACCTAAGCGCCGAGATCGAGCGCTTGCTGCCCAAGCTGGAGCGCGCCCTGGCAAAAGCCCGACGCCGCAAGAGAAGATAGAAAACCGCCGGGCACGGACAGGCTGACCGAGAATGGCGTGGTAACGCCGTCAGGGGTCTGTTCACCGCCGAAGGCGGGTGACTGACCGGCCTTTGGTCATCATTTTCGGTTAGCCTGTGGAAACGGGACGCCCGACAAGGCATTCGTTGCCACAGGAGTGACAACGCTACGGGGAAGAAGGGGAGACGAAACTCATTTCCCGGAGGAAATGAGTATCATGTCCCTGGACCAGAAAGGGTTTTGCGACAAGCTCGCAGTTGAGTGGGAGACGGGGTGATATGACGCGACAGCGGGAAGGTGAAGAACCCGTCTTGAAAGCGGGGGAGCGCCCGTCGTGGGACGACTACTTCATGTCCATTGCCAACATGGTGAGAACCAGGTCGACCTGTCTCAGGCGAAAAGTCGGAGCCATCGTTGTAAAGGACAAGCGCATCCTGACCACCGGCTATAACGGCGCTCCCAGGGGCATGAAGCACTGCTCCGAGGTGGGCTGCCTCAGGGCCGAAGCCCGGGTGCCGGCTGGTGAGCGTCATGAGCTCTGCCGCGGCATCCACGCGGAGCAAAATGCGATAGTGCAGGCCGCGGCCTTCGGCGTGAGCATCGAGGGATCCACACTCTATTGCACCCATTTTCCCTGTGTGCTCTGCACCAAAATGCTGATCAATGCCGGTATCTCGAGGATCGTGGTCGAGCGGGCTTATCCCGATCCCCTGTCAAAAGACATGTTGGATGAGGCAGGAATCGAAATTAGCCTAATGGATTCGAGAGAATTTGAGCAATTTTGAGATATCTTAGCCTCATATACGCTGCCTACCACCTTTTGTGATCAACTGACCCAGATCTACTACGAAAAGACTTGACAGCACCATATCTTGGGTGTACCTTGTGCGGCGAACCCAACATATTGGAGTTAGCAGCATGAAATGCCCTGCATGTGGTTATGGGGAGGACAAGGTAATAGACTCAAGATCCACCAAGGAAGGCATGGTCACGCGTAGGCGGCGTGAATGTCTGCAATGCGGTCACAGATATACCACTTACGAGTATATAGAACCCGCCCAGATGGTCGTCGTGAAGAAGGACGGCCGGAGGCAGGAGTTCGATCGCCGTAGGATCCTTGAGGGGATCATCAAAGCATGTGAAAAACGTCCCATACCCAGGGAGCGGATCGAGGAGGTAACTGACGCCATCGTCACCGAGCTCCAGTCGGAATTCAGGACCGAAATTCCATCGACTGAGATAGGGGAGAAGGTCATGAAGCACCTCAGGGATCTCGATGAGGTGGCATATGTGAGGTTCGCATCCGTCTACAGGCATTTCGAGGACATTACAGAATTCATGCATGAACTAAGAACGCTGATACGGGATGCAAAAGGAGCGAGGCAACACACCTGATACGGAGGTTGAGGATGGAGCCCATAAGGACATATATCGAGCAAGAAGAAGCGGGAGTGACAAGCCAGGAGCAGGAAACCGAGGGGATGAGCCGACCTGTAGCCGACAGCGCAACCCATTCCGAAGATTTTCAGGATCTCCATCATCGCCTTGCCTCGCGTATGTTTCAGCTGGTGAGGAAAAGAGACGGCTGTATCGTACGCTTCAATCACGACAATATCACCGAAGCCATTTTCAAGGCGGCACAATCGGTCGGCGGGACCGAGAGGGAAACGGCGGGAAGATTGGCCGATCAAGTGATTCTTCATCTCTATGCTTCGCAGGGAGCGGGTATTCCGAGCGTCGAGGAGATACAGGACGCGATTGAGAAGATCCTCATAGAACGGGGCCATGCGAAGACGGCAAAGTCGTTCATTCTCTACAGGCACGAACGCGCTAAGCGAAGAGGCGCACCCAGGACCCAGGCCGAAGCCGATGCGGAGGAGAAGGAAAAGACGCTCGAGATAGATCCAACAGAGCTCGCGCTCTTCGTGAGGACTTCCGGAGATGAGATCGCGCAATGGGACAAGCAGAAGATGGTGCAGGCGATGGTGCGGGAAGCCGGGGTGCCGGAGAACGTAGCGAAATCAATAAGCGATGAGGTCGAGGAGAGTATCCTGAACTCGCGCGTGAGACTCCTCACGGTTTCCCTGATAAGGGAGCTCGTCAATACCAAGCTGATCGAACACGGCTTCGAGGACGCGCGGAAGAAGCATGCACGCCTCGGCGTTCCACTCTATGACGCCGAGCGGATCATAACCCGCCGCAATCGGGAGAATGCCAACATACCTCATAACCCGGAAGCCACCAGTATGACACTGGCCGAATCCATCAACAAGCAGTACGGCCTGATGAGGGTCTTCTCGCAGGACGTGGCGGACGCCCACTCACGAGGTGACATCCATCTGCATGACCTGGGTTTCATAAACCGGCCCTATTGCTCCGGCCAGTCGCTTGAGTATGTGAAGAAGTTCGGTCTCAATCTCCCGAATGCGCTCTCCATAGCGAAGCCTGCGAAGTATCCGGAAACGCTGCTCGCGCATATGGTGAAGTTCTCGGCCGCCCTTCAGGGTCACTTCGCCGGAGCCATAGGGTGGGACGCGGTCAACATCTTCTTCTCGCCCTTCCTGGTAGGCCTGAGTGAGCGGGAGATGAAGCAGATGGCCCAGATGCTTGTATTCGAATACTCTCAGCAGAGCGTTGCACGAGGCGGCCAGGCCATCTTCAGTGACATAAACCTATACTGGGAAGTGCCCAAGCACTTCGAAAACGTGGAAGCCCTGGGACCGGGTGGTGTACCCATGGGCAAGACCTACAGTGCTTACCAGAAGGAAGCCCGGCGGTTCGCGTGGTCGCTCTTTGACGTTTTCATGGAGGGCGACGGTACCGGCAGGCCTTTCTTTTTCCCCAAGCCGCTGGTCCACATCACGGAGAAGTTCTTCACCACACCGGGACACGAGGATTTCCTCCATCACATCTGCGAGGTTGCCGCCGAGAAAGGCAACACCTACTTCGTCTTTGATCGCGGTGAGACCGCGAAGATCTCTGAGTGCTGCCGGCTGTCCTTCAAGCTGGATGAAAGCGACCTCGAAGATGCCAAGCGGCCCTGGAGGATGAGATACAGCGCCATGCAGAACGTCACCCTCAACCTTCCGAGGGCGGGACTCCTGGCCGGCGGTGACGATGCCAGACTCTTTTCCATAATAGATGACTTCTTCGATCTTGCCATAAAGGGACATGTCCAGAAGAAGAACTTCATCCTGTCCTTGCTGAATATGAAAGATGACGGGCCGCTGGCGCTCCTCACTATGGAGAAGGACGGCGAGCCCTACCTGAGGACCAAGCGGGCCACTTATCTTATCGGTCTCTTGGGGCTCAATGAGCTTGTCGAGGCCCATCTTGGAAGAGAACTGCACCAGGACGAGACCGCTTTCAGGTTCGGGCTGAAGGTCATTGCCTATCTTAACCTCAAGGCCAAAGAGGCCTCGCGGAAGTACGGCATGAGATTCGTGCTGGAACAGACACCTGCCGAGAGCGCCGCATTCCGACTGTCCAGGCTGGACCTGGACCGCTACGGCAAGAAGGCAGAGGCTATTGTGAAGGGTGACATCACCAAGCGGAATACCTACTACACCAATTCCACGTTTCTCAATGTGGCTGAGGCTATGAACCCGATCGGCAGGGTCAGGCTCGAAGGCAAGTACCATGATCTCATTGAAGCCGGTGCTCTTTCGCACGTTTGGCTCGCCGACTCGAGACCCTCGGCGGAGTCGGTCGCCAATTTCGTCTTGAAGACCTTCAAGCTCACGCGGAACGCGCAGATAGCTTTCTCTCCCGAGTTCACATCCTGTAACGCTTGCAGCCGTGTCACCAGGGGCTTGAGCCAGACATGCCCTCACTGCGGCTCCATGGATGTGGACGGAATCACCAGGGTGACCGGTTACTTCTCCAAGATCTCCGGCTGGAACGACGGCAAGCGAGCGGAACTAAAGGACAGATACCGGAGCAAGCTATGATAAAGGTAAGCGTTTTCGGCAAACAGGAGTGCAACGCCTGCAAGGCGGCGGTTCGTAAGGTGACATATTTCTCGGAGAAATGGGGTAAGCGGGATTCAACATCGATCGACTTCATAGACATGGAGACAGTGGACGGCCTGGCCGAGGGCGCCTACCGAGACGTCTATGATATCCCGACTGTGATTCTCGAGGACGGAGACCGGGAGCTCGCCCGCTGGGTAAAGAAGGTACCTCAGTCCTCTGAGTTCCGTGATTTTTTTCTGAAAGAGAACCTGAATGACGGGTCTGGAGATAAAGGGTTTTGTTGAGACCTCGTTATGTGACTGGGACGGGTGCATCTCATCGGTTGTCTTCCTGCCGCGATGTAATTTCAGATGTCCCTTCTGCCAGAACGGGGAGCTGATCCTTGATTGGGAGAAGCTGCCGACGGTAGAACTGGATACCGTGAAAGCCTATCTCGCGGCTCATTCCGACTGGATTGACGGTGTGGTGGTGACGGGTGGGGAGCCGACTCTGTGGGACGATCTCCCATCGCTTCTGGAGACCTTCAAAGGCCAGGGTATGAAGGTCAAGCTGGACACCAACGGGAGCCGCCCCGAGGCGGTGCGCGGGCTTATTCGGAAGGGGCTCGTGGACTTCATAGCCATGGACATAAAAGCGCCTCTCGATGAGAGATACAATGAAGCGGCCGGTGTAAAGGCGCCGCTGGAAAATCTCAAGGAGTCCATAGAGCTGATTCAGGATTTCGGCGATGCCTACGAATTCAGGACCACGCTGGTCCCCGGCCTGGTTGGGGAGGGTGAGATCCGGCTTATTGCGGAGGCTGTTGAGGGTGCCGGGCGGCTCGTTCTCCAGCGTTTCGTGCCGGAGAATTCGCTTGACAACCGTTTCAGGGGTGCTGTACCTTACCAGGACAGTTTTGTCACCCGCCTGCTCGAGATAGCGGGTGGTCATGTTGAGACTTGCTTCTACAGAGGCAAGATAGGAGTGGGGCTCTCCTAGCCGGGGGGCTTATTTAATGGTCGGTACCTTTACAGGCGGAGCTCATCCACACGAAGCCAAGCAGGCCACAGAAAGCCAACCCATATCCGAGGTTCCCGCTCCAGAGCTTGTCATAATCCCGCTCTCGCAGCATACCGGCGCCCCATCAAGGCCGGTGGTCAAAGCGGGCGACGAGGTGAAGATAGGAACCAAGCTGGCCGAGGCCGATGGGTTCATATCGGTGCCCGCACACTCCTCGGTATCTGGCAAAGTCAAAGCAATTGCAGACTACCCCCACCCATTGGGCAGGCGTATGCCCGCCGTGGCAATCGAAAACGACGGCAATGACGAGTGGATCGATCTCAGTGGTTGGGATGACCTTACCGGGGCGGCTCCACAGGCCGTCCGCGATGCAGTCAAGGAGGCCGGTATAGTGGGTCTTGGGGGGGCGGCGTTTCCGACCCATGTCAAGCTTTCTCCGCCTGAGGGCAAAGACATCGACACCGTGATCCTAAACGGAGCCGAATGCGAACCATACCTTACGGCCGACCACAGGCTGATGCTTGAATACCCGGACGAGATCCTGGCCGGCTTCGAGGTGATAAAGCATGTGGTAGAGGCGGGACAAGCTTTTATCGGGATCGAACGCAACAAGCCTGACGCTATACGCCTGCTTTCCGAGAAAGTGGTCGGCAGGGAGGGCATGGAGGTCGCCGCTCTCAAGGTCAAGTATCCTCAGGGTGCTGAGAAGCAGCTGATCAAGGCCATAACAGGTCGGGAGGTGCCCTGCGGGGGGCTTCCCATGGATGTGGGATGTCTCGTCCAGAACGTGGGCACCGCGCTTGCCGTATTCGAGGCGCTCAAGCTGGGAAAACCTCTTATCCAGAGAGTGCTCACACTTTCGGGAAGCGCAGCAAAGAACCCGGGCAACTTCAAGGTAAGGATCGGAACACCCTTCAGTCACATAATCTCCTATGCCGGCGGCACCGCCGAGGAATGCAGGAAGCTCATTATGGGCGGACCGATGATGGGGATAGCCCAGCATACCGATGAGGTACCCGTGGTGAAGGGGACCTCCGGCATACTGCTCATGAGCGAGGCCGAGGTGCTCCGCGACGAACCGGGGCCTTGTATCCGCTGCGGGCGCTGCGTCGACTACTGCCCGATGAGACTTGTGCCCAATGAGATCGCAAGGATGGTCGAGAAAGGCAAGCTTGACCTTGCGGAGGAATACGGTGTTTTTGACTGCATGGAATGCGGCGTATGCTCCTTTGTGTGCCCTTCGAAGATAAAACACGTACATCTTATGAAACAGGGCAAGGCTGAGATTCTTGCCATGCGAAGAAAACAGAAGGAAAGCTGAGTAGATGGATCTTAAACTCTCCGTAAGCCCCTCTCCCCATGTACGGGACGGCGTGGACATAAAGTCCGTAATGTATGCCGTCATAATAGCCTTGATACCTGCGTCGGCGGGGGCTGTCTACTTCTTTGGAATCAGGGCTCTCGTGATAATAGTGCTTGCCGCGGTGTCGGCGGTCCTGACTGAGGCCGCATGCCAGAAGGCTATGAAGCGCAAGGTTACCATAGCGGACGGTAGCGCACTACTCACCGGAGTCCTGCTCGCATTCAACGTGCCCCCCGGCGTACCTTACTGGCTGCCGGTGGTGGGTTCGGCCTTTGCCATCGGCATAGCGAAGATACCTTTCGGCGGTCTGGGTTACAATCCGTTGAATCCCGCCCTGGCGGGACGCGCTTTCCTGACCGCGTCCTGGCCGGTCTATATGACGGCTGCCTGGATCGCGCCCTCGCGCGGTTCGCTCTCCGGTATAAGCGCTATAACCACGGCCACTCCGCTGGGAGTCTATAAGTACGCCAGAGGTCTTCTGGTCGATCCCGGAAGCGGTGCGGGGGAGGTAAGCAGGGCCGCCTCCTATCTCGAAGAGCTTTACTCGGGGGCCGCATTGAAGAACCTCTTCTTCGGCAACATCGGGGGCTGTGTGGGCGAGACCTCGGTGCTGCTTCTGCTTGCCGGTGCGGCCTATCTTATGATCCGCAGAGTCATAACCTGGAGAATCCCGGTTTCCTACATAGCCACCGTGGCGGTGCTTACGTGGATCATGGGGGGCAAGGGCGCCTTGGACGGCAACCCCCTCTTTCACATTCTCGCGGGCGGGCTGATCCTCGGGGCCTTTTACATGGCGACCGACATGGTCACCTCACCCATAACTCCGAGGGGGCAGCTCATTTTTGGATTTGGATGTGGTCTGCTGACGAGTATAATAAGGATCAAGGGGGGATACCCCGAGGGAGTTTCTTACTCCATTTTGATAATGAACATCACTGTGCCTTTGATCGACAGATATACCCGGCCCAGGAAGCTGGGTGAGGTGAGGAATAACAAATGATAAGACTGACACTTGTCCTGGCTGCGGTCACATTCGCGGCCTCATTAGCCCTTGGTTTTGTCTACCAGACCGCCAAACCCAAAATCGATGAGGCCGACAGACTCAAGAAGGAGCGGGCAAGGATGATCGCCCTCCCCGAGGCTGCCTGCGGTGTTTTTGTCGAAGAGGAAGGCGAAGCGATGACTTACTGCAGGGGCTACCGGAGGGCCGACACCACCGGCTTCGCAGGCTATGTAGTTACAGCCCGGGGCAAAGGCTACAGCAGCACCATCGAGACCGTGGTGGGAGTTGATCCCTACGGCAGGATAGCGGGCTTGAAGATAACCAGCCAGCAGGAGACCCCCGGACTGGGGACAAGGATAGAGGAAGTGCTCTCCACGAGAACCGTGGCGGACGCGATTGCCGAAATGATCGGGCGGGGCGAGCCGGAACAGGTGTGTGTTGACATGGAGACCGACTCCACGGTGGATTGTGTGGAAGTGAGCCTCCGCTCGGGAGAGCGGTGCAGTGAGCTCGAGAAGGCAGTGGCCGAACTGGATACCGCCCGCGTGATGGAGATCGTGCCCGGAGCCTTCGGTACCAGTGCCGCTGATTCGACCGCCTACCTGGCCGATCCGGCATCCGCATTCACCCTGGCCAGGGCGGTTGTGGAGGAGCTCCGGATGCGGAACACGCCCTGGTTCCTCGCTCAGTTCATAGGCAAAGAACCGGCCGATCTGCTGGTCAGAGCGGAGGAGACCGAAAACAACATTCAAGCAATAACAGGGGCCACGATATCCTCGGTGGCGGTAACCGAGTCGGTGAGGGAAGCGATTCAAGACCTCAGGAAGGAGATCGGAGGTTTCGAGGAGGTACCGGAGTGAGTCTTGCCCGGGAGTTCACCAAGGGCTTCATCCGCGAGAACCCCGTTCTGCGGCTGGTGCTCGGTCTCTGTCCGGTACTCGCTGTGACCACCTCGCTTAAGAACGGTGTGGGCATGGGACTCGCTGCCACCTTTGTGTTGGTCGGTTCCAACGTATTCGTCTCGCTTATACGTAAGGGTGTGCCTTCGAGAATAAGGATACCCTGCTACATCGTAATCATAGCGAGTTTCGTAACCGTAGTGGACCTGGTGATGGCGGGTTATACCCCGGAGCTCCACAAGAGCCTGGGCATCTTCATTCCACTCATCGTAGTCAACTGCATCATCCTCGGAAGGGCCGAAGCGTTTGCGAGCAAGAACACCGTCGGCCGTTCCTTCATAGATGGTCTGGGTATGGGCCTGGGCTTCACATTCGCGCTTGTTATAACCGCGTCGATACGCGAGATAATCGGGACGGGCAAGATATGGGATCTCGTGCTCCTCGGTGAGCATTACAACCCGGTCCTGATTGCGATCCTCTCCCCCGGGGCTTTCATCACCCTGGGACTTCTTATCGGGCTTTTCAACTTGCTTGAGCAGAGGAGGACGTAGCGCTTTGGATTGGGGCAATCTCTTTGCATTGGCTATAGCAGCGATACTGATAAACAACGTGGTACTGAAACGTTTCCTGGGGCTTTGCCCTTTCCTGGGGGTTTCCAAGCAACTCGATGCCGCTCTTGGGATGGGGATGGCCGTGATCTTCGTGATGACCATGGCGTCCATCGTGACATTCGGTATCTACCACCATATTCTGGCGCCCTTCGGCATCCAGTACCTTAGAACAATAGCTTTTATCCTGGTCATCGCTACGCTGGTGCAATTCGTGGAGATGGTGATCGAGAAGACGTCCCCCGGTCTTTACAGAGCCCTGGGGATCTATCTGCCCCTTATCACGACCAACTGCGCCGTGCTTGGAGTGGCGGTGCTCAATATAGACAATTCCTATAGTTTCGTCGAGATGGTCGTTCACGGTTTCTCGGCGGGCCTTGGATTCACCATAGCCTTGCTCTTGATGGCCGGCATCAGGGAGCGCCTCGATATGGCCGATATACCGAGGTCACTGAAGGGGGTTCCCATCGCTTTCATCGTTGCCGGCCTTATGGCCATGGCGTTTCAGGGTTTCTCGGGGTTGGCGGGAGAGTAAGCACATTCAAGAACTCAGGAATGGGAGGTGTCCGATGAGGTTCACAGGCTTCGTGTTGATAGCCGCTTTGGCTTTTGTCCTGGGATGTGGTGGGGGAGCCGCCGTGCAGCGTGCGCCCCAGCCGATCAAACTCGCTTTCGGAGAGGCCGGCAATGAGTACCTCCCGTACAAAGCCGATTTTGGTATCAACAACAACGTTGAAGGCAGTGTGAGGTCGTGGCTGAGCACGATCGACTTCACGGCCAAGGTGGCCGTACTGAACGAGGAGGCGGTCGAGCGGAGATTCGAGTTCGAAGAGTTCACGGTTACCAGGGTCTCCCAGGGCAGACCTGATCCCGATCCCAACACCCCGGATTATGCGGGGGCCACGCTATGGCTGAAGATGGGGCCGGACGGTGAAACACTCGACTGGAAAGGCCTTGATGGTGTAGGAGGGCGGACGACTGATGGCCGGAGATTCAGGGAGTACATTGTCTACCAGATCGTAACCATGTTCCAGCCCCCGGCGGACGAGCCGGTCAATGCTGGGAGCACTTGGAAAAATGAATTCGAGATGGAGATGGTCTCGGGTTCGGTAAGAGCTAATTACGTCACAGCCCTGGACTACACGGTCGAGGGTTTCGGGGTCAGGAACGGCCGCGAGTGCGCGAAGATAAATACCGTCTTGAATATCGACGCCGAAGGCAGCGGCAGCATGGGAGGCAAAGAGACCTGGTTTGCGAGTGACGAGAACGGCTCGGGCACAATCTGGTTCGACCATGTGAATGGTGTCATAGTCGAATACGCGGCTAAGACCACTGCAAGCCAGGAAACCCGTTCCGAGAGGGCCGGCAAGGAAGATATCATAACCACGATAGCGACGGTGGACAGCGAGGTCAGGATAAGACTCGCTGAATAGAGGGGCTTTGCTTTGTCGGATGTAATAGTGTACTCAGTGGTAAGTCTTACCGCTCTGGGAGCCCTGTTCGGTCTTGGACTTGCCGTAGCGGCCAGGAAGTTCGCGGTTAAGCAGGACCCCCGTGTAGCCAAGGTGGAGGCTCTGCTTCCCGGAGCCAACTGCGGCGGTTGTGGTTACGCCGGCTGTCAGGCCTTTGCGCGTGCGCTGGTCGAGGGGATTGTCTCGCCTTACGATTGCGCGCCCGGCGGTTCTGAAACCGCGGCTGCGGTGGCCGAGGTGCTGGGGCTTGAGACCGAAGAGCGGGTCCCGGTCGTTGCCGTCGTAGCCTGCAAGGGCGGTAACCGCGTCGAACCCTTGATGGATTACCGGGGCCTCGAGTCCTGCAAGGCCGTGACCTTGCTCTCGGATAATCTCAGGGCTTGCCCCTTCGGCTGCATCGGCCTGGGCGACTGCGTGGAAGCGTGTCCCTTTGATGCAATCCGCCTGGAGGAAGGCTTTGCCGTTGTGGATGAGGTCAAATGTACGGGATGCGGCAAGTGCGTGGAAGCGTGTCCCAAGAACATAATAAGCCTGGTGGCGCGGCCGCAGAAGGTAAGGGTGGTTTGCAGCTCGCACGATAGGGGCAAGAGCGTTAAGAGCATATGCGCAGTGGGATGCATCGCCTGCGGGCTCTGTGCCAAGAACTGCCCGGTCAAATGTATCGAGATAGTGGATAACCTGGCGGTGATTGACCACGAGAAGTGTACTAACTGCGGGATCTGCGCGGCAAAGTGTCCTACCGACAGCATTGCCGACCGGGTGGCGGCGCGGCCCAAGGCCTTCATAGGTACCTCATGCACCGGGTGCGGTGATTGTGTGAAGGTCTGTCCCTTCAAGGCGATCGAAGGGGAAGAGGGTAAGAAGCACACCGTGGTTCATGAGAAGTGCATCGGGTGCGGGCTCTGCCGTGACGTCTGCAAAGAGAACGCGGTGACCATAGCGGGCGCCCTGGGCCACCTCCCCGAAGACTGATGCCCCGCTCCCACATTTTCAGCGTATCGCTGCCACTCCCGTGGCAACGAATATACAATGTAGCGTCGGGTCTCCGTGTCCGACATTGGTCGGGGTTCCATCCCCGATGGTTTTCGGCTCACCGCGAAGCCCCTCCTGGTTCAGGACTCGCGCCTCGGGAAGCCACCTCGTTGACGCCTAAAATCGAGAACTCGGACTTCGTCCTCAGACAGCTCGATTTCCTAACGGCGCCATGTCGGCGGCTTCTGTTTCCTTGCGCTCGTATTCACCCGGATTGGCTTCGCGGCCTCGCCTTGTTCGTAGCGCTGCCACTCCCGTGGCAACGAATGTACAATGTAGCGTCGGGTCTCAGCACCCGACGGATGTGATGCCCCATGGAACGTTACGGCGACCGGCATATGTCCTTCCTCGAACACCTGGAGGAACTTCGGTGGACGGTGGTCTGGATCGTGGCGGCGACGTTGGTAGGTACCGCCGTCGCCTGGTACTTCTCGGAGGATGTGCTCGAGCTCCTAAGCCGCGACCTCTCACACGTCTTGACCCAGGTGCTGGGGGAAGGGGGCGCCTATGACCTTCATATGTTCGAGGTGGCCGAGGCCTTTACGACCAAACTCAAGATCGCGCTCCTCCTGGGCTTCCTTGCGGCACTTCCCCTTAACGTTTTCAAGGTCTGGCAATTCATATCTCCCGGTCTCTTTCACCGGGAGAGGAGAACCGCAGGTCCCCTGGTGGCCATGTCGATCGCCCTATTCTATTGCGGCGCGGCCTTTGCATATCTTGTGATGGTGAAATTGAGCGTTGCTTTCCTCTTCCGGCTTAAACCCGCATCGGTCATTGCCACCGTGAGAATGGGAAGCTACGTCTCATTCGTGACAAAGTTCATCATCACATTCGGCCTGGTTTTTCAACTTCCGTTGGTACTTGCGGTGCTCTCCTGGATGGGGATAGTGCCCAGCCGGGTCCTCAAGAAGGGTTGGCGCTATGCCATAGTCATCGTTCTCGTCATGGCGGCGGTGCTGACTCCGCCGGACATCATTTCGCAGCTTCTAATGACGGTACCGGTAATCGGCCTTTACTGGATCGGTTACCTGCTGGCGCGGGTTTTCGAGAGGAGGCGCGACGCGGAGTCTGACACCTGAGACACCAGGAGGCTCTCAAAAAGTATCAGGAATCACTTGTGTTTGGGCACTTCAAATCGCCTATTTATGTAGATGTGGGGGGACCGGTTGAGAGCATCAGGTAAGTCGGCGACACAGAAAAGCGCCGCTGTAGGATTCCTCGAGGAGATGGAAGCCGCGAGCGGTGAGAAGATAAGGACCTGCTACCAATGCGGCAAGTGCTCTGCGGGCTGTCCGGTGGGCTTCGCGATGGATCTACTGCCCAACCAGGTCATGCGAATGATCCAGCTGGGACTCAAAGACGAAGCCCTGTCCTGCTCCACTATCTGGCTTTGCGCCTCATGTGAGGCCTGCGCCTCCAGGTGCCCCCGGGAGATCGAGATCGTCAAGGTAATGGACGCCCTAAGGCGCAGGGCACGCGCCGAGGACTATCCCAGGCCCGTGAGGGAAGTGCCGGTCTTCATTAACACATTCTTGAATACGGTCAAGCGCTTCGGCAGGCTCTATGAGGCCGGCTTCGTCGGGGCATTCAACATCCTGAGCGGCCACCTTACCAATAACCTGGACAAGGCCCCTGCCATGATAATGAAACATAAAATCGCTCTCACCCCTCCGAGGATCAAGGGTATGGACAAGGTGCGGAAAATCATCCGAAGGGCCGAGGAGACAAGCAAGAGATGAAGCTGGCATTCTATCCCGGCTGTTCTCTGGAATCATCCGCCAAGGAGTATAAGGATTCTACCCTGTTGGTGGCCCGCGCGCTGGGACTTGACATGGAAGAGATCCCGGACTGGATTTGTTGCGGGGCTACGGCAGCCCACATGTCAAATGAGATACTTGCCGTAGCGCTTCCGGCCTATGACCTTTTGCGGGCCAAGCGCATGGGAGCGGATGCCGTCGTGGCGAGCTGCGCCGCCTGCTATAGCCGTATGAGGAGCGCCAACTTTGAGCTCAAGCGCAATCCCGAGACCGTGGAAAGGGTGGCCGAAGTGCTCGGCGAGCGCTATGAAGGCGATATGGATGTAAGGCATTTCATTGAGATCGTGAGCGAGGTGCCAGCCGAAGAACTAAAGGCCAAGGTCAAGAAGTCGCTTG